>Ga0181517_10004936_pt1 | contig 11942 bp, 12 predicted proteins | sample PEATcosm2014_Bin_31_FD_119748 | JGI IMG/M metagenome (GOLD analysis project Ga0181517, IMG submission 119748) | Peatland microbial communities from MTU Mesocosm Facility, Houghton, MI, USA - PEATcosm2014_Bin01_30_metaG | ecosystem: Environmental > Terrestrial > Soil > Wetlands > Peat | place... | reverse complement strand
TCGACGACGGACGGCTGACCGACGGCCAGGGCCGCACCGTCGACTTCCGCAACGTGCTGATCGTCATGACCTCGAACCTCGGTTCGGAGTTTCTCTCCAGCCAGCCCGAGGGCGAGGACGTCAAGGCGGTCGAAAAGGACGTGATGGCGGCGGTGCGCGGACATTTCCGACCCGAGTTCCTCAACCGCGTCGACGAGATCATCCTGTTCCATCGGCTGCGGCGCGAGGACATGGGGGCGATCGTCGACATCCAGTTCAAGCGGCTCGCCAAGCTGCTCGAAGACCGCAAGATCGCCGTCGAGCTCGACGCCAAGGCGCGCCACTGGCTCGCCGAGCGGGGCTACGATCCGGCCTATGGCGCGCGCCCGCTCAAGCGCGCGATCCAGAAAACGGTGCAGGACCCGCTGGCGCAGATGCTGCTCGCCGGCGAGATCAAGGACGGCGAAACGATCAAGATCGGCGTGTCGCACGGCGCGTTGACCTTCAACGGCAAGCCGGCGCCCGGCTCGCCCGAGGAGACGGCCCCGCCCAAGCCGGCGACGGTGGTGAGCTTCCCCAAGGGCGCGTAGATCGGCCCCGCGCCTGGAGCGGCGCTCCGCGAAGCGTCGGGCTCGCCCCTTGGGCCAGTAGAATTTCCGCGCCGCGCGGATTAGAGCGTCTCCCGACAAAATCGAAACGTCCCAGTCCCTTCTCCCCGCAAGCGGGGAGAAGGCTGGGAGGAGAGGGCTGGTCGACAGGGCGCTAACGGCGCGGCCGACCGCCCGGCCCCTCGCCCCAACCCTCTCCCCGCGCAAGGCGCGCGGAGCGAGGGGTCGAAGCGTCGACGCCGAAGCGGAATGTGCGCCAAGGCCAACATCAGGAACTGACGTCATGAACAACCTCTCGGCATTTCTCGGCGGTTCGCCGGCGACGGTGGCGCTGCGCCTGATCGTCGTGTCGTTCATCGTCGGAATCGTGCTCGTCACCTTCGGCTTCGATCCGGGCAACATCATCGACAGCTTCGTCCGCCTGGTGCGTCGCCTGATCGAATACGGCCTGACCGATTTCCGCGAGATCGGCCGCGTGCTGGCGACGGGAGCGCTGGTCGTGCTGCCGGTTTGGGTGGTGCTGCGGCTGCTCGGCGCGCGCCGCGCGCCCTGAGGCCTCAGGCGCAACCGACCGCGGTTGGCGCGCTCTTGGCGCCGCCGGCGCGGCTCGTTCTGCGCCTACTCGGTCAGCGCCGCGCAAGGTCCGCGCGTCACAAAGTGGCGTGACCGATAATCGCTCTTTGACGGTCGCGTCGACGCCCGAGCGACGCGCCGACGCGGCGCTTGCGGCAAATTTCCATGCGCGGCGACATCAGTTGTTCGGCTTATCTCATAAATATATCACGACAATTTTATATTGATGGAAGCTTTCTCATTTCCGGAATCAAGATACATTTACGATTTATAAGTAATTAACCACGAATCTGACAGTTATGAACTTTTGTATTGGCTATTAAGGCCTCAATCTACGGTGTCAAAACTTAGCGACAACGCGAGTTTCGAAATTTGGGAGATTCGATCCGCGCTGGAAAAGATCCTGAGCGATGCCGAATTCCAAAGAAATTCTAGCTCCGCGCGTTTTCTACAATTCGTCGTGGAAGAGACATTGGCCGGTCGCGGCGACCGGCTCAAAGGTTTCACAATTGCGACTCTAGCCCTCGGACGAAACACCGATTTCGACCCACAGAGCAGTTCCGCGGTCCGCGTTCAAGCGACGCGGCTTCGACATTTGCTTGCGGAATATTACCGCGGCCCGGGTTCGCAAGAATCGGTGCGCGTCGCGCTGCCGCTCGGTTCATACCAGCCGAGATTCGAGCGCCACGCCGAGGCCTCGCCGACTTCTCTGGCGGAGCACGGAACCGCGCCGAGTCGATCTTGGCGTGGACTTCGACGGGCGCAGGCCTGGCGAATCGCGGGCATCCCCATCGTCGCGTGCCTGGCGATCGCAAGCGCCGCGCTTCTCCTCCGCTCGCATCCGTTTGCCGATTCGGCCGCGGAAAATTGGTCCTCCTCCAAGACGCCTGTCGTCGTCGTGGAAAGCGCGAACGACTTCAACGCCACGAAAGACGCCGCCGACGTCACACAGCTGGCGGTCGCCGCCATCGAAAGCGAACTGAGTGTTTTCGACCATTTCGTCGTCAAACAGCGGGCGGACTCGAATGGCGGCGACAAACCCGATTACATACTCTCGATCAGGGCGAAGCTTTCCGCATCCGGCGGCGCGATCGACGATTTCACTTTCCATCTGGTGTATCTGCCCACGAACGAGATTGTCTGGTCGCGGACGTTTCCTCGAATCAGCCTTGGCGATCCGGCGTCCATCGATGGAATGACCAACGCAGTCGTTTCGGAAGTCGGCGAACAGCAGATGGGCGCGATCCTCGCAGACCAGCTCGCGCGGGTCGCAATCGCGCGCCCGCCGTTGCAAGGCTACGCCTGCTTGCTGGAGGCCCACGCCTACCTGTCAATCCGCAACCCCATGGACCGAGGTCCGGTGCGCGACTGTCTCGAACGCGAGCTTTCGATCAACGCCCGAGACGATCACGCGCTCAGCTTGCTTGCCTTCATCCTAATCCGCGACTACCTCGACCTTCCGCCAAACAACAAGGGGCTCGCGGATATCGAGCGCGCGCAAGAGCTGGCGCAGCTCGCGGCCGAAATTGCGCCCTATCGCAGCGAAACTGCGGCCATCCTGTTCAGAAGCCGATTTTACGCGCGCCGGTTCGACGACGCTTTCGCCGTCGCGCCTCAGTTGTTGGCGAACCTTCCGAACGCGCGCCTCGTTTCCGCGAACGTCGGCGTCGCTTACATATCGCGCGCTCGATACGACGAGGGGATGGCGATCCTGTCCCGACTCGAAGAGTCGAACCTCGGGGCGCCGGCGTTCTCCGTCCCGACGTTGGCGCTCGCCGCCTATATGCGCGGAGACGAAGCGACGGCGGAGCGGTTCGCGAGCCGCGCCGTGGCCGCGCAGCAGCCGATGGGGCTGGTCATGCAGATCGTCGTCTGTGAAAGGCAAAATCGACAGGCCTGCGTGATCGAGGCTTCGCGACAGTTACATCAGGACTATCCAGGCTTCGCCGCGGACGTCCCCGCCGCCCTCTTCCGTTACGCGCTCGCGGACGACATTCGGGTCAAGCTTCTCGTCGATCTGCGCGCGGCCGGTTTCTTCGACGAGACGGCGAGGTAGCGCGACGCTCTCGACCCCTCGCTTGGGCCGCGTCCTGTCGCGTTGGCCGTCGTGACGCGTTACGCGGGGCGCCGGTAACCGTCGATTGACCGTTACGCCCGTGCAAAATCGTGGCCCAAGCCCTCTCCTGCGTCTCGCCCAACGGCGTGGCTCTTCGCGTGGCAGGGAAATTCCATGCGTTTCAAACAGATCGCCCAGCACCTCGAGGGAGCGCTCATCGAGGTCCGATATGCGGCTGCGGATGTTTCGCAGCTACTGGAGTTCGCGCCGCCCGTCCCGCGCCCCGCCGCCGGCGAAGCGTTGCTCTTCACTCTGCTCGCCATCACGCGTCTTTTGGAGGACGCATTGATCGCCTTGCGGAGTCCTGCCCCGCCTTCGTGAGCGCGCGATGGAGCGCAACGTGGAAAGCGACGCGCAAAGCCTCGGGCGCGTTAGCCGTCCCGCCGGCGCGGCTGGCGCTGCGGCTGCTCGGCGCGCGCCGCGCGCCTTGAGGCCTCAGCCCTCGCCCGCCGCCCATTCGCGCGCGCGCGACCCGGTGAGCGCGGCGAGCGGGCCGCTGCGTTCGACCGCGAGCGCGAGGCCGTCGAGGATCTCGCCGATCAGCGCCGGGCCGCGATAGACGAGGCCGGTGTAGACCTGCACCAGCGTCGCGCCCGCCTCGATCTTGGCCAGCGCCGTCTCGGCGTCCTCGACGCCGCCGCAGCCGATCAACGCCAGCGCGCCGGCGCAGCGCAGATAGGCGCGCGCCAGCATCCGCGTCGAGGATTCGAACAGCGGCCGACCGGAGAGGCCGCCTGCTTCGCCGCGATCGCGGCCGTCGAGCGAGACGGGTCGCGCGATCGTCGTGTTGGCGACGATCAGCCCGTCGACGCCGCGCCGCGCGCACACTTCGACGACGTCGTCGAGGCCGCGCAGGTCGAGGTCGGGCGCGATCTTGACCAGCAGCGGCCGCCGCGGCTCGGCCGCTTCGCGCGCCTCGGCGACGCGCGCGACCAGTTCGTCGAACGCGGCGCGCTGCTGCAGATCGCGCAGGCCGGGCGTGTTGGGCGAGGAGACGTTGAGAGCGAAATAGCTGGCGGCGGGCGCGAAGGTCTTCACCCCGAGCGCGATGTCGGCGATGCGGTCGACGGCGTCGCGGTTGGGGCCGAAATTGACGCCGACGATTCCGCCGGCCGGCCGCGCCGCCAGCCGCGCGCGCGCCGCGTCGTAGCCGTCGTTGTTGAAGCCCATCCGATTGATCAGCGCGCCGTCGCGGGCGAGACGGAACAGTCGCGGCTGCGGATTGCCCTTTTGCGGGCGTGGCGTCAGCGTGCCGACCTCGACGAAGCCGAAGCCGAGCGCGAGCAGCGCGCCGGCGACTTCGGCGTTCTTGTCGAAGCCCGCCGCCATGCCGATCGGATTGGGGAAGTCGAGGCCGAAGGCGCTGACGGCGAGCGACTGCGGCGAAGCGGTCTTGGGCAGGAACGGCGCATATTTCAGCGCCGCGATCGTCGCGCGATGGGCGGCCTCGGGCGGCAGGCTGAGCAGCAGCGGCATGGTCAGCGCGCCCATCGCCTTGGTCAGCACGCGAACTCTCCGAAGTCGTGGCGGCCGTCGGCCTTGAGCGGCAGGGGTCGCGCCCAGACGACCGCAGCGAGCGGCAGCGCGCCATAGAGATGGGGAAAGAGCGCGCCGCCGCGCGACGGCTCCCAACGCAAAGCCGGCCCCAGCGCGTCGGCCTCGATCGCGACGAGCGTAAGGTCGGCGCGGCCGGCGAACCATTTCGCCGCCGTCTCGGGCGCCTGGGCGGCGGTCGAGAAATGGATGTAGCCGTCCGTTCGATCGACCTCGGCGCCGAGGAAGACGCCCGCCGCCGCCGCGGCGCGCCACGCCTCGGCGGCGACGATCTTGAACACCAGCGTCATCGCGCGGCGCTAGTCCTGCAGCATCCGCTTCAGCAGCTCGAGCTCTTCGCGCAAGGCGGTGTCGATGGCGCTGAGCCCCTCGATCTTGCGCACCGCGTGCAGCACCGTGGTGTGGTCGCGTCCGCCGAAGCGGCGGCCGATCTCCGGCAGCGAGCGCAAGGTGAGCGCCTTGGAGAGATACATCGCCACCTGCCGCGGCTTCACCACCGTCGCCGTGCGGCGCGCCGAGAGAATGTCGGAGCGGCTGACGCTGTAGTGGCTGGCGACCAGCTTCTGGATGTCCTCGATCTTGACCCGCCGCGGCTCGCGCGCGCGCACGAGATCGCGGATCGCCGCCTCCGCCGCTTCGACTGTCAGCGGCGTGCTGACGATCGAATGGGCGATCAGGCGATTGACCGCGCCTTCGAGATCGCGCCCGTTGGAAACGATCGAACGCGCGACATAAGCGACCACTGCCGGCGAAACGGAGAAGTTCGGGTTCTGGGCGCGCGCCGCGACGATGCGCGCTTCGAGGATCTTCATCCGCAGCGGCTCGTCGAGCGCCATCATCTCGACGCACAGGCCGCCGGCGAGCCGCGAGCGCACACGTTCGTCGAGCGCCTCGAGATCGGCCGGCGGGCGGTCGGCGGCGACGACGACCTGGCGGCCGGAATCGAGCAGCGCGTTGAGCGCGTGGCCGAACTCGTTCTGGAACGCCTTGCCCTGCAGAAACTGCACGTCGTCGATGATCAGGAGATCGATCGACCGCATCGCCTCCTTGAAGGCGATCGCGGTATGCGACTGCAGCGCGGCGACGAAGCCGTACATGAAGCGCTCGGCCGTCAGATAGATGACGCTGCGCCCCTGCGCCGCCGCGGCGTGCGCGGTCGCCTGGAGGAGATGGGTCTTGCCGAGGCCGACCGCCGAATGGACGTAGAGCGGGCTGAAGGCCGGCGTCTGTCCGGCGCGGTCTTCCACCACGCGCTGCGCCGCGGAATAGGCGAGTTGATTGGAGCGGCCGACCAGGAACGAAGCGAAAGTCAGCCGACGATCGAGCGGCGAACTGGCCAAAGTCTCGCCATACGTGGCGGCGTCTTCGCGCAACACGCCGCCGCGCGGCGCCACGGCGGGAGCGACGCGCGCCGCGGTCTGCCGCGCCGGGTCGGTCGCCTTGGGCTGGTTGGGAACGACCGTCGCGGCGGGCGGCGCGACCGACCCGCCCATTGACGAGCGCAATCCGATCGCGACCGATGCGATTCCGCCGATCTCGGCTTCGAGCGCGGCGAAGATGCGATCGCTGTAATGGGCCTCGATCCAGCTCTTGAGGAAGCGCGTCGGCACCGAGAATTGCGCGCGGCCCTCTTCGATCGAGTCGAGCTTCAGTCGCCCGAACCACGAGGTGAAGACATTCTCGCCGAGCTCGGCGCGCAGGCGCCGGCAGCAGCGTCGCCAGCTCTCGTCGGTGTCGCGCGAAGATGGAAGGATGCGAGCGTCGGCCGCAGCCGCGCTCAGTTCAGCGCTCTCGTTCATCGGAGTCTCGTGGGAAGATGGTTCGATTGGGAAAGGGTGAAGTGGCTCGCGTAGACCGCTTACGTCTGGGTCCACGGCATGCCTCCCGCCCTCCATCCGCCGAGCGCGCCGCGCCTACGGGTCGCGGCGTCTAGGCCCCCTTCGAAACCTTGGCTGATGTTGTAGCAATGACGCCATCCGGCCGAAGCGAGCGCGCGCGCCGCAGCGAGCGAACGCACGCCGGAACGACAGAGGAAGAGAACGGGAGTCTCCTGGTCGACGCCGCGCGCCGTCAATTCCGCGATCACGCGTTGGGCGAAGTCGGCGGCTGGCCGCATCCCCGGATAACTCGCCCACTCGACGAAGATCGGCGTTTTGCCGAGGTCGCTCAGGTCGGGAACGCCGACCCAGGTCCATTCGGCCTGGGTTCGCACGTCGACCAGTTCCGCTTTATGGTCTTCTTTCAGCAGCGCATAAGCGTCGCCAACTGACAATTCCCCCGCATAATCCGCAGGTGATTGAAACGACATGGCCTCTCCTCCCACAGCCCGCACTGTGGTGTGTCATTCCCAGTATATGTCTCGAAGTTCCGCTGAAACGCGAAAACCCGTCGGTAAACATCAACGTCAACTGAAGGACGCCAACATTCCGACAAATAGACATTCTATTCTATTTAACGCCCCTCAGCGTTTATACTTAAGTGAGCCCTCGCGATCTTCAATTTGAACGCTTATTCCTCACCCGAAGCCGCATTTATGCTTGGACGGCCGACTATCGCATGGGGCATGGCGCAGGGCAACTCGTTTGTCGGCGACAAACCGACGCCCCTGCCCCCGAAGCCGCAACCCTGCGCGCGAGAGCGACCGGGCGCGCCGACAAATGGTTGAAAAGCGGACAGACTTCACGCCGTTACGCGCGCCGGAGGGCGCCGCAAGCGCACGCCGGGAACGCCACACTGTTGGTACAATTCCGCCATACGTTCGCCGCCGCCGGTGACGCTTAGCGATTAACGTTCTGGTAGGGCTGACGTTTTCGTGTGCGGCGAATTTCCCCATCGGCGCCTGCTGAAACGTCGGCGAAATGTTGCAATTTTGTCTCATGACGGAAAAATGCACATGTCGAATTCCGCTTCGTCGACCGTCGAACCCGCGGCGGACTGGCGCGCCGACGCTTATCGCCGCTTCGAAGCGGAACGCACGCGCCCGGCGGCCGATCTTCTCGCGCGCGCGCCGCCAGACGCACGCCGCAGAATTGTCGATCTCGGCTGCGGCCCGGGCAATTCTACCGCGCTCCTCGCCGAACGTCATCCACAAGCGGCGATCCTCGGCCTCGATTCTTCGCCTAACATGTTGGCGGCGGCGCGCGCCCGTCTGCCGGGCGTCGATTTCCGACAGGGCGACATCGCCGAATGGAGCGATCCGTCGGCCGACCTGGTTTTCGCCAACGCGGCGCTGCAATGGATTCCCGATCACATCGGGGTGATGCGGCGCCTCGCCGCCGAACTGCCGGCGCGCGGGTGTCTGGCGGCGCAGATGCCCGACAACGAGGACGAGCCCAGCCACGCGCTGATGCGCGAAATCGCCGCGACGGCGGGCTTCCGCGACAAGCTCGGCGACGCCGCGGCGGCGCGCGAACCGATCGGCGCCTTCGCCGACTACGACGACGCGCTGTCGGCGAACTGCGACGCGATCGACATCTGGCGCACGACCTACGTCCATCGCCTCGCCGGGCCGGACGCGATCGTCGCCTGGCTCGAGAGCACGGGATTGCGGCCATTCCTCAATCCGCTCGACGCCGACGAGCGCGCCGACTTCCTTGCGCTCTACCGCGCTGGAATCGCCCGCGCCTATCCGCCGCGCGCCGGCGGCGGCGCGCTGCTGCCGTTTCCGCGGCTCTTCATTGTCGCGACGCGGCGCTGACGGGGATTGACGGCGCGCCGCGCCGCGGCGGAAACAGGAGCGCGGGCGGCGGCGGACGGGAGTTTGCGATGCGGCGAATGGCGATCGCCTTGGCCTGCGCGGCGGGCGCGCTCACGGGCGCTTCGGCGCAGGACAAGGGCGCGCTCGCGCCGGCGCCGCTGCCGCCGCTCGCCAATCCCGCCGATCCCAAGCTCGCCGCCAAGGACGTGTTCGGCCGCGCCATGACCCCGGCCGAAGCGCAGGCGCGCTCGATCGGCTTCTATTCGCGCGGCTGCCTGGCCGGCGCGGTCGCCCTGCCGGTCGACGGCGACGCTTGGCAGGTGATGCGCCTGTCGCGCAACCGCGCCTGGGGCCATCCGGTGATGATCGCCTTCCTCGAGCGCTTCTCGCGCAAGGCGGCGCACGAAGGCGTCTGGCCGGGCATTCTGGTCGGCGACATTTCGCAGCCGCGCGGCGGGCCGATGCTGACCGGCCACGCTTCGCATCAGATCGGCCTCGACGCCGACGTGTGGCTGACGCCGATGCCCGACCATCCGCTCGACCGCGCCGAGCGCGAAGAGATGTCCGCCGTCGACATGGTGCGGCCCGACGGCCTCGCCGTCGACCCCGCGCATTGGAGCGAGCGGCAGGCCGGGGTCATCAAGGCCGCAGCGGGGGAACCCGAGGTCGAGCGCATCTTCGTCAACCCGGCGATCAAGAAGGCGCTGTGCGAGACCCATAAGGGCGAAGCGTGGATGAACAAGGTGCGCCCCTATTGGGGCCACAACTATCATTTCCACATCCGCATCGTCTGCCCGGCCGGCGAGACGATGTGCCAGCCGCAGGACCCGGTTCCGCCCGGCGACGGCTGCGACAAGTCGCTCGACTGGTGGTTCACCGACGAAGCGCTGCATCCGGCGCCGAGCAAACCCAAGCCGCCGCTGACGCTGTCGCAACTGCCGCCAGAATGCGGTCAGCTCGTGCTGCAGAAATAGCGCGTCACGCCTCGTCGGCGCGCTTGTCGCCGCCGACGCGCTCGGCGAGCGCCAGCAACAGCGCGGTGACGACGAAGGCGATGTGAATGCCCGTCTGCCAGGCGAGATCGCGATCGGAGACGCTGCCGACGTTCATGTAGCCCTCGAGCAGCTTGATCGCGGTGATGGCGACGATCGAGGCCATCAGCTTCAGCTTGAGCTCGCTGAAGTCGATCTTGGCGATCCAGCGCGGCCAATCCTTGTGCATCTCGATGTCGACCGGCGCGATGAAATTGACGTAGCCGGACAGGATCACGATGACGACCAGCGATCCTGACAGCGTCAAGTCGACGACGCCGAGCGCACTGAGCAGCACCTGGTCCTCGCTGAGGGCGAGGAAATGACTCGTCAGGTCGTAGGCATGGAAGCCGACCTTGGCCAGCAGCGCCAGCAGCGCGACGACCAGCGCGAGATAGAACGGCGCCAGCAGCCAGCGCGAGGCGAACAGCAGTTTCTCGAACCCGAGCCTGATCACGCGCGCGCCCCCTTAAAAAGGTTCACGCATCCTGCGTCAAAAGCCTGAGACCGGGCAAGCGCCGACCGAGCGCGGCGCGGTAGATCAGCATGCCCGCCGCCATCGAAGCGACGAAGACTGCGGCGCCGGGGCTGAAGAAACCAAGATCGACGACGCCCGGCGCCGGGCAGACGCCGCCGAGGCCCCAGCCGATTCCGAAGACGCCCGCGCCGACGACCAGCGGCGCGTCGATCGCACGCTTGGTCGGCAATTCGATCGCCCCGCCGACCCAGGCGGCGGAGCGCCGACGCGCGAGCCAAAAGGCCGGCAAGGCGACGACGATCGCGCCGGCCATGACGAAGGCGAGCGACGGATCCCAGAGGCCGGCGAGATCGAGGAAGCCGGTCACTTTGGCCGGCTCGTACATGCCCGAGAGGCACAGTCCGAGGCCGAAGATCAGGCCGACGGCGAGGGCGAATACGTTGCGCTTCATGACCCGCTTCCCTGCTCAGCCGACGAGGTGACGGGCGACAAAGACGGTGACGAACGCCGTCGCCATAAAGATCCCGGTCGCGACAAACGAGCGCGGCGACAAGCGCGCGAGGCCGCAGACGCCGTGGCCGCTGGTGCAGCCCGAGCCGAGCCGCGCGCCGAAGCCGACCAGCAGGCCGGAGGCGACCAGCGCCAGCCACGGCGCGGCGAAAATCGGCTGGGCGACGCCCAACAGGACGCGCGCGAGCAGCGGCGACAGGACGAGGCCGACAATCAGCGACCAGCGCCATGGCGCGTCGGCGTGGTTGATCTCGAGCGCGCCGCCGACGACGCCCGCCGCGCCCAGGACGCGGCCGAGGCCGAGGATCAGCAGCGCCGCCGCCAGCCCGATCAGCGCGCCGCCGGCCAGCGCCGAAAGCGGCGTGAAATGCGCCCAATCGATCGTCATTACAATCCCTGTCCGTCTATAAACTATATAGATATATGTTGCGCGTTGCAAGCGCGACAATGTTTCGCAGCGCACAAGCGACGAATGTCATTGATTGCGACAGTTTATGTTCGCTACAGTTTACATATTGAACATTTGGAGAGCGCGCCATGGAAACGACTTGGGACGCGATCGTCATCGGATCGGGCATCGGCGGCCTTTCCGCCGCCGGCCTTCTCGCCAAGGTCGCCAAAATGAAAGTCTTGGTGCTCGAAAAGCACTGGGAGCGCGGCGGCCAGACCCACGTCTTCCGCCGCGACGGCGCCGCCTGGGACGTCGGCCTCCACTACGTCGGCGGGCTCGAAAAAGGCTCGATCATCCGCACCGTCATCGATTTTCTCTCCGGCGGCGCGCTCGAATGGAACAAGATGACCGACGAATTCGAGCGCTTCCACTACCCCAGTCTCAAATTCGCCGTGCCGTCCGACCCCGAGCGCTATTTGCAGCGCCTGATCGAGCGCTTTCCCGACGAGGCGCCTGCGATCCGATCCTACTTCCGCGACCTGCGCGCGGCGGCGTCGTGGTGCGTGCTCGGCATCCAACAACAATTTCTGCCGCAGCCACTGGCGTTCTTTTTCGCGCAATGGCGCCGGCTCAGCGCGGCCAAGGCGACGCAAACGACCGGCGAATGCCTCAACCGCCATTTCCGCTCGCCCGAGCTGAAAGCCTTGCTCGCCTCGCAATGGGGGGATTATGGCCTGCCGCCAAGCCAAAGCGCGTTCGCGCTGCACGCCCTCGTGGTCGACAGCTATCTCAAGGGCGCTTGGTTCCCTCAGGGCGGCGCCGGCCGCATCGCGCGCGCGTTTGAAACGGGGATCGAGGCGAGCGGCGGCGCGATCAAGGTCAGCCACGAAGTCACCGCGATCCTCATCGAGGGCGGACGCGCGGTCGGGGTTAAAGCCCTCGACCGGAGCGGCGCCCAGCCGATCGAAGTCGTCTTTCGCGCCCCGATCGTCATTTCCGACGTCG
>Ga0181517_10004929_pt1 | contig 11949 bp, 6 predicted proteins | sample PEATcosm2014_Bin_31_FD_119748 | JGI IMG/M metagenome (GOLD analysis project Ga0181517, IMG submission 119748) | Peatland microbial communities from MTU Mesocosm Facility, Houghton, MI, USA - PEATcosm2014_Bin01_30_metaG | ecosystem: Environmental > Terrestrial > Soil > Wetlands > Peat | place... | reverse complement strand
GGCCCTTATTGGCGAGCCCGATGATGCCCTGCGTGAGCCCCGCCCCGTTATCGGGTTGAACGCTGGTGGGAACGTACTCCGCATAACCCCAGCCACGCGCCAAAAGCTGCTGTTGCCACGTCGGTCCCTGGTTGGCGCCGGGAGCCATCTCGGGAATCGAGCGAGCGATGGCGGCGATGAACTGGCGGCTGAAGGTGAGCTCGATTATCACGGGAACCGGGCCCCTGGCGTTGGCCGGCGTGGTCAGCGTCAGATCGATTTCGACGTTGATCGCCGGATCGATTGCGTTGTCGACATGGCCGAGGAGCTTTTTCGTGATCACCGGAATGTCGCCGTTTTTTTCATTTGTGGTGCTCACGACTTGCCACGTGACGGCGGGCAGATGCGCGGGAACGCGGCCGAGGATTTCGCGGTCGAAGAGCTCGACGATCTGGGGACGGCGCTGCTTCCACCAGACTTTGCTGGAGGTGACGCGCTTGCCGTCATTCAAAAGCAGGGGATCGGGCAGGTTGGGGTAAATGTTGGCCTTCGACTCGTCGTAATTGGCGGGGTTGGGTCCGTTGGCGCTGCCGCTGGCGCCGGGGCGAAGCTCTTTGATACCGAGCAGGTCCATCGTGCGCTGATGGTCTTTTTCTGAGGCGGCCTGGATGGCCAGTTGCTCGGGCGTGGGCGCGGGGCGGGCCGAAGGAGTGGGCGCGGGAGCCGTTTGCGCGGGCAGCGAGGGTCCGGCGCAGAAAACCGGCGCTAAGGCTATGACAGCGATTTTGCAGAGATTCATGGATCGACGCATGGGCCGCCTCATTCCAGAAAGTTTCCCAACCTGAAACCGGGAACGGCACCAAGCATATCGATTTACTGAAGCATCGGGCAAATGCGCGTCGAGCGATGCGACGGACGATGGGACGGGAGATCGACGCCCTGGCGACGGATTCACTCTCAAGGCGGGGCCCGTTCCGCCGATAGAAGGAATGAGTTCGCAATGTGCGCGCCGCGCGCGCGTAACCGCGACTCCAAGCCAGGCGGGTACCCCAATCTGCGGCCCCGGCATCTGAGACCCAAACCTCTTGCCGGGGCTGCCCGCCTGCCCTCCGATCGTCCGGGGCCGCCTGCTCCCGCAATTCCCTCCACCGCGACCTGGCACTTCGCTCTCTTTTCATTTCCTTTACGCATTTCCTGTCGCATACCGCGTGTACAGTTATTCTGGAATTGCAACCGGCGTGGCGGCGCATGTGCCATCCCGGGGTCTGCATCCCGTCAGGACAGGAAAAGGGAGAGCAAAAGGCATGAGCGCGGTAAAGTACGACCTGATCGTGATCGGTTCCGGGCCCGCGGGCCAAAGGGCCGCCGTGGCCGCTGCCAAGATCGGCAAACGCGTGGCCGTGGTGGAGGCCCGGCAAATGGTGGGCGGCGTCTGCATCAACACCGGCACCATCCCCTCCAAAACCATGCGTGAGGCCGTGCTGCATCTCAGTGGCTACAACTACCGCTCGGTGTATGGCGTGAACTACCGGGTGAAGGAACGGATCACCATGGCGGACCTCGCCTTTCGTGTGCAGGCGGTGATCAAAACGGAAGTCGACGTGACCGAAGCGCAACTTTCCCGCAACGGCATCGACGTGGTGCATGGAATTGCCAGCTTCATCGATACCCACCATGTGCGGGTGGAAGGCGTACAGACCGACGCAACGCTGGAGGGCGACCGCATCATTATTGCCGTGGGCACAAAACCGGCGGTCTCAGACAAAGTGCCGGTCAACGGCAAGTCCATCGTCAACAGCGACCAGATTCTGGGTCTGGAGTGCCTGCCCCGAACGTTGGTGGTGGTGGGCGGCGGCGTGGTGGGCGTGGAATACGCCTGCATGTTCGCCGTGCTGGGCGTGCGCGTAACTCTGATCGAAAAGCGCAACCGGCTGCTGGAATTTGCCGATCAGGAGATTATCGAGGCGCTCAGCTACCACCTGCGCGACATGCGCGTGACCATGCGCCTGGGCGAGGAAGTGGAAAGTGTGGAGGAACCGACTCCCGGCACGGTCGTGGCCAACCTGGAGAGCAAGAAGAAAGTTTCCGGCGACGCGCTACTGTACGCGGTGGGCCGGCAGGGAAACGTGGACGACCTGAACCTGGCTGCTGCCGGCCTCGAAGCCGACAAGCGCGGCCGCATCGCGGTGGACGAGTACTACCAGACCAAGGTGGCGAATATCTATGCGGCGGGCGACGTGGTGGGCTTTCCCTCGCTGGCCTCGGTGTCAATGGAGCAGGGGCGCATTGCCGCATCGCACGCGTTCAACGACCATGCGGCTTCGTCCAATCCCAGCTTTTACCCGTATGGGATCTACACCATCCCGGAGATCAGTTTCATTGGCAAAACCGAGGAGCAGTTAACGGGCGAAGACGTTCCCTACGAAGTGGGCATGGCCTATTACCGCGAAGTGGCGCGCGGGCAAATTCGCGGCGACACCACGGGGCGGCTCAAGCTCATCTTCCATCGCGACACGCTCAAGCTGCTGGGCGTTCACATCATCGGCGAGGAAGCCAGCGAGTTGGTGCACATCGGCCAGGCGGTGATGACGCTTGACGGCACCATGAACTATTTCATCGACACGGTCTTCAACTACCCCACGCTGGCGGAGTGCTACAAGGTAGCCGCATTCAATGGGCTGGGGCGGTTGCACAAATATCAGACGGAGTAGACCGAGCGGGCACGATTCACATTTTGCACTCTTTTCACTTGTTCACTGTTCGCGGCTCTTCCTCTGGAGGGTGTTATGGCAACGGCGATCGGCGTGGTTATCACGGACCACATCGCGGCGGCAAGACTCGAGGAGCTGCGGCCAGCCGGAAAAGTGCTGCGCTATCCCGCCGACCCGGATACGATGGAAGCGCTGGAGGCGATTCCTCACAGCGAATTGGTCGATATTCTCGCCGGGCAAATTGCAAGCCTGGCGGGCGGCACAGCCGGGCCGGGCAAGGCAGACGCTTGCGAGATTGATCCCGGCAAACCGGACTCTGTCAAGACGGACACCGGCAGGACCGATCCGGGCAACGCAGGAGGGATCGATGCCATCGGCGTAGCCGTTCCCGGCATCGTGCGCTCGGGCGTGGTCGAGGAGTCGCCCAATTTGCCGCAGATGAAGGGCGTGCGGCTGGCGGAGCAACTGACTTCGGCGCTTGCGGGGCGCGGCATTGTGGCCCCGGTGCATATCGCCAATGACGCCGACGCCGTGGCCGCGGGCGTGGCCGCCACACACAATCGGCTCGACAAGCTTACCCGCGTGTGGACCATCGGCAACGGCATTGGCTACGGGCGCTGGCCGCACGCCGAGGGCGTGTGGGAGGGTGGGCATATCACGGTGACGCTCGACCCCAAGGAGCGCTACTGCGGATGCGGCGGCAGCGGGCATCTCGAGGGCATCGTGGGCCATCGCGCCATGCGCATGCGCTTTCTCGACCTGGAGCCCGAAGAGGTGTTTGCCAACGCCCGAAATGGCGACATGCGCTGCCGGAAGTTTGTGGACCTGTGGCACCGCGCGCTGGCCGCCGCCACCGCTTCGTTCATCCACCTGGCAGGGCCGGGCCGCTTTTACTTCACCGGAAAGAATGTGGGATTTCTGGAGTTGCCGCTGCTGCGCAGCCACCTCGAAACCATGGTCCGGATGACCCCGCTGCAGAGCTTCTCGCTGGAAATCCTGCCTCCGAACGACGAAACCGCGCTGATCGGCGCGGGCGTGAGCGCGTTGCGGGCGGTAAGACAGTGACCAGTAATCAGGCAAAAGCGGGGCGGGGACGCAATTAACGCGGGCCTAAGAAGCGATGCGCTTCATAAGCCCACGGAGATTGTTTTGTATTTCTCTCCCCGGCCATTCAGCGCTTCCGCAGGTAGGTCAGCGACAGGCGATCGTGCCAGGTAAGGCCGCCGTCGTCGAACAGCGCCCACACCACGCCCAGACCAAGCGGCAATACGGACAGGAGCAGCGCCAGCATGCGCGCCCAGCGTTGGCCGCAGGTAGTAGTGTGACCCGAGAATGTGTTGAGCTCGATGCCGGCGTATCTCATGCCGGGCGTGGCGCGCGCCAGGGTCATGAAGCATGCATGATAAGCGACGCCGATGACCAGCAGCGCAATCGCGGCGCCGAACTCCATCGCTCGCACGCCCGGCAGTTCGCCGACGTTGGGCGCAACCAGCAGACCGGCGCCCACCAGCGCTCCGACGATCAACGTGCTATCGACCACGGTGGCCAACAGGCGCCGGCTCATTGGCGCAGGCTCGATTTCTGGCGACAGCGCGTTCCTGGGCGCGGGCTCATCGAAGAACTGATCGACGAACACCCTCCGAGGCTCCGCTTCGAGATCCACGGCTGGAAGCACAGCGTCGAGGTCCATAGTTGAAGGCGAAGCGTCGAAGTTCATGGTTGGAGGCAGTGCCTCCAGGGTCATGGCCGACCATTCGGTACGCATCCATGTCGGCGCTACCGCAGAGTCCGTGGTAGCCGGCGCGGGCTCGATTGAGATGGCGGCCGGATCGACTTCAAAGATGCTCAACTGAGGCGCGGATTCCACTTCAGCCAGAGGACCTTCCGCGCGCCGCGGGCGTGCCCTGCGAGTCGCGATCATCTCCCGCGGGAACTCGATGAGGTTGGCGTAAATGGGCTGAACCAATTCGGCGGGCTGAGCCGATTCGCCAGGCTCGCCGACGTGCGCCTCCATAATGGACGGGCGATCATAGCGAGATGGGCCGTCATAGGATCCGGCTTCATCCGGATGCGTGTCGGTTTCCAGTTCCCACGCCGGCGCAACCGCCGTTTCCGTGTGGACGGGGTTCCGCTGCGCCAGCTTTTGCGGCGATGGAACGGCCACGGGCGTTCCGTGCCGCTCGGGGATAGGCTCGGGCTCCCAGGCAGGCTCGGCCGAAGTGGCAGCCTCAAGGCCATCGAGAACGTACTGAAAGGCGGCGTGCGCCTGCTGTGCGGCTTTTGAGGCGGCCTCAGCGGCTTGCACTGCGGCGCGCGCCTCGCGGGTGAGCATTTCGTTGTAGCTGGGTGCATTGGCGTAACGCGCGGCCACCCTCGCGGCGGCTTGGGCAGCCCGGCTGCCACGTGCGGGCCGGTTTTCTACGGGCGCTTCGGTCTCGCTTTCCGAAGGCGTCTTGCGGCTCACATGCGCGGCTACGCGGCGATTCACTTCCTGCTTCCACTCGGGGAAAAGAACTGCGGAATGTAATGATGTGCTCAACGCTCTTGTATCCCTCCTGCTGCGGCGGGCCGTTCCCGGCTCGCACGCATGATGTAGTCCACGCCGCAGCCCGAAACCGGAGCAACGCAGACGTTACTGAAACACCAAGGAAAGAGGCTTGCGGACAAAGACGGGCGTGCCCAGTGAAGAAGGCTCGTGACCGTGCGGTCAACCCGGCTTGTGCAGTTACCAGAGCGAGAGGAATGCGTCCCATTGAATGCGGCTGGCTTTGCTATGCTGAGCCTTACACCGGTCTGAGTCAGGGATGCGTCCTCGTTATTTAGTATGTATCACGCTGCTGGCTGCCTGCCACCTGCAACTGGGCGCACAGGCCCCGCAAGTGTTGACCAACGTGGCACCTGCGTCGCAACGTGAGACGAGCGCCGCGGAGCCCGCCGGTGTGCCTTCTGCAGCGGAGCTTCCCAACGACCCCGGCCAGGAGTTGATTCCACAAGCCGTGCCGGAACCGGCGCCGGAGACGGGAACTCCCGTGGAATGGGAGGCGCAACACCAGAACTGGGCAGGCGATACGTTGACCCTCACCGGCGACGTGGTGGTGCACTACCGCGATTACGTGATTCGCGCCGACAGCGCGACTTACAACCGAACGACCACTGAGCTCGAAGCCGACGGCCACCTGCAGGTGACTGGCGGGCCCAATGACGTGTTCATCAACGCATCGCACGGCGACATGCGGCTGAATATGCATACCGCGCGCTTCTACAACGTGAACGGGTCGCAGGGCGTGCGCGCCATGGGGCACACAGTGGTGTACTCAATTCCGAACCCGCTGCTCTTCTCGGGCCGGGTGCTGCTTCAGACCGGCGAGGGGCGCTACCGCATTGTCGACGGGTCCATCACCAATTGCCGGCTGCCCCGCCCCGACTGGCGGATTATTGCGCACTCCATCAACCTGGACGACGAAAAGGCATCGACCGCGAATGCGTTCTTCGAATTTCTCGGCATCCCGATGTTTTATTTTCCCTATCTGCACCACCCGGCCAGCGAAACCGGCCGGACAAGCGGACTGCTGACGCCGGTGATCAGCAACGGTTCGTCCATTCGCGGCTACACGCTGGGCGAGCAGATGTACTGGGCCATCAACCGCAGCATGGATATGGTGGTGGGCGCGGAGTACTTCAGCAAGCGCGGCTGGGCGCCCAACGGCGATTTCCGGTACAAAGGCACGGGGCTCGACCAACTGACCGCGCGCTGGAACGCGCTGCTCGACCGTGGCGTCGAAGAGGCAGTGGCCGTATCGACGGCTCATCCCACCGGCTACGAGCGGGTAAACCAGGGCGGAGTCGATGTGAACGTGCTGGGGCGCAAAGATTTTTCGCCGAACACGCGTGTTGCCGGCACCATGGAATACCTGTCGAGCTACGTGTACCGGCTGGTCTTTGACGACAATTACGCGCAGGCCATCAGCTCCCAGGTGGCGAGCGACGTGGTGTTCACCCATAACCGCCGCGGAACGGTGCCTTCAGTATGGCTTGACAGATTTGAATCCTTCGCCAGCACGAACAACGGCAACGAAGTAAGGATTCTGCACCTGCCGCTGATTCGCTACGACGTGCTGGACCGGCCGCTGGGCAGCGGACTGCTCTATTGGGGACTGGGTTCGTCGATTGGCTATCTGAACCGCTCTGAGCCGTTCTTCCACTCGCGCAACGTGGGAAGGATCGACTTCTATCCGCATCTTTCCATGCCCTTGTCGGCCGCGGGATGGAGCTTCCTGCCTGAAGTGGCGCTGCGCGACACCGGGTACACCATCAGCCAGACGCCCAGGCTCACTGGCCAGTTCACCACGCCCGTGGTCAGCCACAGCGCGCTCAACCGCGCCGACCTCGAGGCTTCCATCGACATCCGTCCGCCCGCTCTGGAAAAGGATTACGAGTTTCCCTTCTGGCACCGGGAACTGCGCCACGTGATCGAGCCTGAACTGAACTACCGGTACGTGGGCGGAATCGGCGCCAAGGCCCAGAATGTACTTCTGTTCGATACCGCGGACATCGCCAGCAACGTGAATGAGGCCGGATTCTCGCTTACGCAGCGGTTCTATGTGCGGCCGACGGGCGAAAAAGGGTGCGGCACAGGCGACCAGGATCGCGAAAACAGTTCCGACGCCGGCGGCAGCTCCGATGCCACCGGCGACGCCGCGAAAACCGGCGACTGCCCGAGCGCGCCGCGCGAGTGGGCGACATGGGAGATCGCGCAGGAGTACTTTATCAATTCGAATTTTGGCGGAGCTCTCATTCCGGGCCGGCGCAACGTGTTCGATGCCACGCTGGACCTGATGGCGCCGACATTCCTCACTTCGCCGCGCAATATTGCGCCGATTACCTCGCGCATCCGCTTCGAGGCCATCGACAATCTGCGCATCCAGTGGGACCTGGCGTACGACACCATCGCCGGACAATTTGCGGCGGACAACGTGTTCGCGGGCTACAGTTTTGGCCGGACCACGTTGGGCATCGGGCACGCCCTGCTGAATGCCGTGGACGACCAGGTGACGAACGGCACGACGCCTACCACTCCCGCCACTTTCTCTACGCTCAAGAGCCAGCAGGTGCAGCCTTTCCTGGAATTCGGCAAGCCCAGCGGCAGCGGGCTGAACCTGGCCGTGAATGGCGGCTATGACTTTGTGCAGCACGAGGTGCAGTACGGCGGCGTGCAGGCGGTTTACAACTGGAACTGCTGCGGCCTGACCCTCGGATACCGGCGCTTCGAACTGGGCACGGTGGGCTCAACGAGCCGCGACGAGACCCAGTGGCTCTACAGCTTCACCCTGGCCAACTTCGGAGCGGTGGGCGACATCCGCCGGTCCAACTCGGTGTTCCGCGATCCCACGCTGCCGCCGGCGTATTAGAGCAGCCAATAGCCAATAGGGAGTAGAAAAACCGCATGCTGCCGGCCGCATCCCATTCCCTATTTGCTACTGGCTATTGGCTATTCCCTGCCTGCCGGTTGCCTTTCCGCGCGGCATACGTCCATCGCTTATCGGCACAGGAATGGGGCGCGGGATACGGCCGTTGAGCGGTCGCCTGGGGTATCCTTTCCTGAGGAGAAATCAACTTGGCAAATGCTCGATTCTTAGCGGGACTGCTCCTTCTTGGCCTGACTGTTGGGTGTAAAGCACAAACACCGCCCGCCGCACCCGATCCCGCGCTCAATCACCGCATCGATATTCTGGTTCGCTCGGAATTCGACCTGCCCGCGGACGTTGCGTTGAGTATTGGCGCTCGCAAGCCCAGCCAATTTACGGGCTACGAGACGCTGCCGATCACTATTACGCACAACGGCAAGGCGCAGGAGTTCGACTTTCTGATTTCGGATGACAACACCAAGCTCATGCACATGGATACGCTGGACCTGACCAAGGATCCCGCCGACGCTATTTCCATCGCGGGGCGTCCCATCCGGGGCAATCCGGCCGCCAAGGTAACGGTGATCAACTTCGACGATCTGGAATGCCCGTATTGCGCGCGCATGCAGCAGGAGCTATTCCCGGCCACCATGGACCGCTACAAGAACCTGGTGCGGTACGTCTACAAGGACGATCCGCTCACGGACATGCATCCCTGGGCCATGCACGCCGCCGTGGACGCAAACTGCCTGGCCGCGCAGAGCGGACCCGTCTACTGGGCCTACGTGGACTATCTGCACGCCCATGGGGACGAGGTTACTGGTGATCAGCGCGACTTGACCAAGAGCTTTGCCACGCTGGACCGGATTGCACGACAGGAAGCCACGGTAAGCAAATTGGACGAGACCGCGCTCGATGCCTGCATGGCCAAGCAGGATGAGACGCAGATCAATGAGTCAGTAAAACTGGCCAACGTTCTGGGTATCGATGGAACCCCCGCGCTCTATGTGAACGGTGAAAAGATTAACGGCGGCGCCGTGCCGGTGGACCAGCTTTGGATGGTCATCGATCGCGCCTTGCGCTCTGTGGGCGAAGTACCGCCACCGGCTCCGGCTGCAACCAGCCAGAGCGGCGGTCAGTAACCCAAATAGGGCTACCCCCGGGCCGGTAAGGGGATTTATCCTTGATTGCCGGGGTTTTTTCGAAAGCCCCCAGGAGATATCAGCTTGCAAGTCTCATTTAGTTTTCCCGCGCGTTCTCATATTGCTGCGGTACTGCTCGTTAGCGGCGTCCTTTCTTTCGCCGTCGCCGGATGCCATCGCTCGCCCTCAGCGGACGTGGTGGCCACGGTCAACGGCAAGGAGATTGCGCGCGCGGAACTGGAGCGGAATTACCAGATCCAGCTGGGTGACAACCCCCAGAAGCCGTCAGACCAGGAAGCGGACATCCTGCGTCTGAATGTCCTGCAGAAGATGATCCTCTCCGAGATTGAGCAACAGCAGGCGGCCAAACTGAACCTGACTGCCAGCGATGAAGACGTGAACGCGAAGCTCACCGAGATCAAAGCTCCGTATACCGAGGATCAGTTCTACAACCTGCTCAAGCAGCGCAACATGTCGCTGGACGACCTGAAGCGCGACATCCGGCGGAATTTGACCGAGACCAAGCTCCTCAATAAAGAGATTGAGTCGAAGATCAATATCACCGATCAGCAGATTAAGGACTTTTACGAGGCGCACAAGGCGGAATTCGACCTCGTCGAGCCCACCTATCACCTGGCGCAGATTGTGGTGACCACGACGCCCGCGCCGCCCAACGGCAACCAGCCGGCGAAGCCGGGTGGCGAGGCCGAAGCCAAACGGCGCATCGATGCCGCACACACCGAGCTTGTGAGCGGCGTGGACTTCGCGACCGTGGCGATGAGCATCTCAGAAGATCCCAATTCGGCGGCGAACGGCGGTGACGTCGGCTTTGCGCGCGAGTCGCAAGTGAAGGCCGATCCCGCGATGTTCGCAGCGGTCAGCAATCTGAAGCCGGGACAGTTCACCGACGTGATTCCGGAATATGACCCGAGTCACAAGATTGCCGGCTACGCCATTTACCGGTTGCTTTCGCGCGAGCCGGCAGGCCAGCGCGAACTGAACGATCCCCGCGTACAGCAGGCTATTCATCAGTCGCTGCACGACAACCAGAAGCAGCTGTTGCAGACCGCGTACCTGGAGACGCTCCAGGACGATGCGCGCGTGCGCAACTACCTCGCCGAGGAAATCCTGAAGAAGGGCACACAGTAGCGCGCGTTCCACTCGCTCGCCGGCTCGCTCAGAACTTCGCCTCGACGCTCGCGCCGGTGTATTGGATCGTCTTGTCGGGCGAAGCGGTCGCATCCCCGCCGACGCCGTGCCCGGCGGAAACCATCACCACGTTGAAGGTATGCCCGGCAGCCATGCCGGGATAACTGCCCTGGCGCGCGCCGACGGTGAGAGTGCGTGCCGCGTCATTCCAGTGCAAATCAATCGTCGCGCGCGCGCCCTGTTCGTAGCGATAGCTGTCGCCTTCGTCCTCATAGAGCGTGAAGTTGGCATCGGCTCCGGGATAGATGCGGAGCTCAGTGGGGTCCGTGGCCTGGCCGGCGTATTCGATGACTGGGCCGAGGGGCAGGATCGATCCTGCGCGGACTGCGAGCGGGATGCGATCAAGCGGAGCTGGAACGGTGACAGCAGCACCGCCAGCGGTGCGCTCGCCGGTCCAAAAGTCGTACCAGCCTGCTCCCGAGGGCAAGTACACCGAGCGCGAGGTGGAGTGCTCAGTCAGCACAGGGCTCACAAGAATCGCTGGCCCGAACATAAACTGGTCGCCAATCTCCCAGGTGGCGGGGTCCTGGCGGAAATCCATTACCAGCGGCCGCTGGATGGTGTAGTCCTCGCTCGTGACTTTCCACGCCAACGAATAGACGTACGGCAGCAGCCGGTAGCGCAGGTGGTCGACGGCCAGAAGCGCAGGAAAGACCTTGTCGTAGGTCCATAATTCGTTCGAATCGCGATGGCCGTGGGTGCGGAAGACGGGGCAGAAGGCGCCGTACTCGAACCAGCGGGCGTAGAGCTCCTGATAGGCGGGCTGGCTGGATTGGCCGGCAAACAGTGGATGGTAGCCGCCGATGTCCGTCGTCCAGTAGGGATAACCGGAGAGCGCAAAGTTGAGGCCCGCCGGAACCTGGCGGCGCAGCGCCCACCAACTGCTGTACACGTCGCCGGACCATACCGCCGCGCCGTTGCGCTGCTGGCCCGCGAAGGCACTACGCGTGAGCAGAAAGACGCGCTTCGACGAATCGGCCTGCTTCCAGTGCTCCTGGACTTCGCCGGTGTGCAGCAGGGGAAAGGCGTTCGTGTACTCCAGGCCCGGACCGATGTGGAGCTGCTTGTTACGCAGGATGGCGTCGCCGACATACGGCCACGCCTCCTCGGGCTCGGAGCTATCGAGCCAGAAAGCATCCCATCCCTGGGCAAAGAGCTTGCCCACAAACTGGTTCCAGAAAAAGTCGGCGGCGGCGGGATTGGAAGGATCGTAGATCTGCGCGGGGGAGACATCGAATCCCTTTGCCACGATCTGCTTGTAGTTCTCCGCGGTCGCGTCCATCATGGCCCACGCCGAGATCATGGCGTGCACGTGCTCGTCGTGGAGGGTCTTCAACTCGGCGGGCACATCGGTGTAGCCGGAGTTGAAAATTGGATCGCCCTTGCCGCCTTCCTTCCACCAGTACCAGTCCTGCACGATCGCATCCATGGGGATGTGCCGGGAACGGTATCCGGCCGCGATGGAGAGGATTTCCGGCTGCGTCCTGTAACGGTCCTTGGATT
>Ga0181517_10004927_pt1 | contig 11954 bp, 5 predicted proteins | sample PEATcosm2014_Bin_31_FD_119748 | JGI IMG/M metagenome (GOLD analysis project Ga0181517, IMG submission 119748) | Peatland microbial communities from MTU Mesocosm Facility, Houghton, MI, USA - PEATcosm2014_Bin01_30_metaG | ecosystem: Environmental > Terrestrial > Soil > Wetlands > Peat | place... | reverse complement strand
CATCGAAGAGTCGAAGACGATGCACACCGGTCTGGAGACTGTGGATGGCATGCAGTTTGACCGCGGCTATTTGAGCCCTTACTTTGTCACCGACGCCGAACGGTTGGAAGTGATTCTGGAAGAGCCCTACATCCTGATCTACGAGAAGAAGATCAGTGCCATGAAGGACCTGTTGCCCCTGCTCGAGCAAGTTGCGCGCGGCGGCAAGCCGCTGCTGATTATCGCCGAGGACGTTGAGGGCGAGGCCCTTGCGACCCTGGTTGTGAACAAGCTGCGCGGCACGCTGAACGTGGCTGCCGTTAAGGCTCCGGGCTTTGGTGATCGTCGCAAGGCAATCCTGGGCGACGTAGCCATTCTTACCGGCGGCAAGGCCATCACTGAAGACCTCGGCATCAAGCTGGAAGGCGTGAAGCTCGAGGACCTCGGCAAGGCCAAGCGCATCACCATCGACAAGGACAACACAACCATCGTGGACGGCGGCGGCAAAGCCTCTGAAATTGAAGGCCGTGTGAAGGAGATCCGCGCGCAGATCGAGAAGACCACCTCGGACTACGACAAGGAAAAGCTCCAGGAGCGGCTGGCAAAACTGGTCGGCGGCGTAGCCATCATCAAGGTGGGCGCGGCTACCGAGACCGAGCTGAAGGAGAAGAAGGCTCGCGTCGAGGATGCCTTGCACGCGACCCGTGCGGCTGTGGAGGAAGGCATTGTCCCCGGCGGCGGTGTGGCGCTGGTTCGCGCCATTCCCGCGGTCGACGCCTTGATCAAGACGCTCGAAGGCGACGAGAAGATCGGCGCCAATATCGTGCGCCGCTCGCTCGAAGAGCCACTGCGCCAGATTGTTGCCAATGCCGGTGAAGAGGGCGCTGTGGTGGTGGCCAAGGTCCTGGAATCCAAGGACCAGAACTTCGGCTACAACGCCCAGACCTCTGTCTTCGAGGACCTGGTGAAGGCCGGCGTCATCGACCCGACCAAGGTAACGCGGACGGCGTTGCAGAATGCCGCTTCGATTGCCGGTTTGCTGCTGACCACCGAAGCACTGGTTGTCGAGCTTCCGGAGCCCAAGTCTGCTCCGGCGGGCGGCCACGGCGGCGGCGGCATGGACGGCATGTACTGAGCCCATAGCGCTCGCACAGAGCAAAGGCCTCCAGCTTCGGCTGGAGGCCTTTGTTTTGCCCTATAGTCTGCTCAAGCCGCGCCGATTACGCAAGTGACCGCGACTCAACTCGCGCGGCTGTGGCAACCTGCATTCGCTGTCCTGCGAAATTCTCTTATTACCACTAAGACGCAGGCACGGCGACGTTCGCGGAGCCGATAGAGGGCGCCGCTGGGGCAGGCTGCGTTCTCAGACACCGCAGCCAACCGGCGGAGAGCCAGGAGCGCGGAATCGAGAACTCTGACCAGCCGCAATCGAGGCAAACCTGGACGTCGGGCGACGGCGTCATCGGCGGATGGCTTAATGTGCGGTGGCAATTGCGGTAAAGCCGGATTTCGGCGGGAATGATAGATACGGACGAGGACTGACACTTCGGACAGAGCATACGAACCCCTCTGCAACAAAAAGATCAGAGAAACAAACACAGCACTGGAGAGTGAATCAACTGTAATCTGCTCTGTATACCTCTTTCAATGTTTAATGTGCAAAGATGAAACAGCATGTCCCAGATTTAGCAATTCTTGGAGAAATTACTTTGATGGTATGAAATATATTTTCACTTGTTTTTGGACGGGTTTTCTTTATATTTGCTCGCCGCGGGGCGAGTTTTCCATCCGAACATTACGCCGTGCAAAGAAAACGCGGCGGCCGAAGCCGCCGCGTTTCATGGGTTGAGCCGTCCTAGAAGTTGAAGCGAGCGGCGATTTCAACTTCGCGCGGCGTGTAAAGGAAGCCGCTGCTGTTGGAGTTGGTAGGCACTCGAAGGCTGTTGTTGGACGGATACGCACTGCCCTGTCCGTCATAAGTCAACGTCGTACCTGAAAGCGAGTAGGCAGTGGTGCCCTCCGCTGTGATGTTCTGGTGGTTAGCAACATTGAACACGTTGCACATCAACTGCAGACTGCGGCCTCTTTCGAACGATATCGCCTTTTGCAAGCGAGCATCATCTACCATGCGCCGCGGATACTTCCCTGTGTCATACCCGATCATGGGAATGATGTTCGAGCCACCCGAGCCATTCCAGTAGTTCGCAACCGCGCCGGTCACCTTGTTTGCGCTGACGCTATAGGTGAAAGGCAATCCGTTCTGCATCTGGAAGCTGTCGTCCAGGCTCCAATCGTTAATCAAAATCCTTGAGAGCCAGCTGTCCGAATGGAGATTCGGGAACTTATAGAGAGCATAAGCCACGAACCGGTTGGGAACGTTGTAGCTGGAGTCGCCATAGTTGATGCGAGGATTAGTGTAGGGATCATACCACGAGTTCGTAGAGCCTTCCGTGAGCGCATTCTGCGAGAAATCGAGAGCGTGCGACCAGGTGTAGCTGGCATCGAACTGAATGCTCTTGAGCGAACGATTGAGAACCTCGACAACCATTGCATTGTAGTTCGAGTTGACATTGCTGACCATCTCGGTAACGGACCCGAAGTATGTAGCATTGGGTCCCAAGAGGGTTGTGTTGCCTTGGCTGGTGTACACCGAAGTAGTATAGGTCGCTCCATTTGGCAGCGGGCCTGTACCAGAGGCGTCGGCGACTGTAAGCGTCTTGCTCGTGAGGCTGGCCGGATTGAGGTTGACGTTAAGGAAATTCGGCAACTCACGTCCCAAGGCGCCGAGGTAGCTCGCCTGGAAGAAGGTACCCTTGCCAATTCCCTGCTGCAACATCAGATCGAACTCCTGCACTGCGGGGTTACGCAGACTGGGAGACAGGAAGTAGGAGTTTGGCTTCGCGCCGGCGCCGGTAGTCGATTCTATAGTCGGGAATACCGGTCCCTCAGTGACCGACCCGCTGGGCGCGCCGTAATAGGTTGTGGTGTATTGTGCGTTCGGGCTGCCGCTGTCAAACAGTACCTCAAGCAGGTTTCCGTTAGTGATGCGGCCGTAATACATGCCATAGCCGCCCCGAACAACGGTGTTGCCCTTGCCGGCGACATCATAGGAAAATCCAGCGCGGGGCCCAAGGTTCACCTTGTCGGTGGGATGGTTGGTCAGGCCAGGGTACGGGTTGAAGCTACCGGGAGCACCCACTGTGCCGATCTGCGAAGTAAAAGCAGCGGTGGGGGTCGGCAGGGCCTCATAGTCCCAGCGCAGGCCAAGTTCCATGGTCAGGCGCGAAGTAACCTTCCAGTTATCCTGGGCAAAGATTCCGGTGTCCATGGTGGCAAGCGAAAAGGTCGGAGTCCCAAATCCTTGATAGAAGTCGTCGTAGCAGGGATAGCCAGCAACTGAAACGCTCGTGGCCTTGGTTGCATACTCAGAATCGCCTGAATCGCAGCCGTAATTGGTGGCGGTCGCGCTGCCCAAAGGTCCTATTGGCGGCGTGCCGTTCTTTTCGTCAAGCAAATCGTTCATGTATTGCCCGAGGTACGAGTAGACGTATTCGCCGTTGCCCTCGTAGAGGTTGTTCTGGTAATCGGAATTGTGAACCATGTCCACGCCGAACTTCAGGCTGTGATTGCCGTGGTTCCAATAGAGGACGTCGCCGACCTGCCACTTCGTCTCGATTGGGTAAGCTGTGCGATAGGAATAATACGGCGAGCCTGCCGCAAAGCCCCAGCCCGATGACGAGTCAGCCACCAACACATAAGGAACATTACCGCCGGCGGTCAAGTTGGCCTTTGTATAGGCGGTATAGGGCTGTTGACCTTCGTTATCATTCTCGCGGCCGTACTGATAAAGCAGCTCATTGCCGATGTTCGCGGTGATGAGGCTGGTAAGCTTGACCACGCCATAGTCCAGCTTTACGTAATCGGTACCTTGCGAGTCGCGCGCGTAGTTGTCTGCTGCCGCGGTCTGAACGCCGCCAGGCGAATCCCAGCGCAGGCGATGGTAAAGGACGCTCACATGCTGCTTGGAGTTGACCTGCCAGTCGAGCTTGGGCGTGTTGATCTCCTGATATCCAAAGCGCGAAACCTGACCGATGTCCGAGTTAAGACCCAGGTCCGATACAGTAGTGCCTCCATTTAGGTTGCCACCGTCAATCAATGAAGCCCAGTCGGCAGCTGCTGTAGCGTAGCTGATACCTTGGCGGGCAGCCAATGTGCAGGCCTCGGCATCTTCGGTTGCAGTGGCTGACGTGTCGCCGCTCAGGTAGCCATTACCCGCTTTCTCTGGAGTTGTCGGTGTTAGGGTGCAAACCGCCCCAGCGGGCAACGTGGTTGCGGGCAGTGTGTAGAAGTTCGCTGGACTCGTTGGCACGCCTACGACTGGAAAGACGTGGGAGTGCTGATCGTAGGTATAGATCCAGAAGAGCTTGTCCTTGATGAGCGCTCCGCCCGCGGTGAAGCCGTATATCTTGCGCAGATCTTCAGGCTTGATATGGCTGGTGACATTGGCGCCGTTGACCACGGTCGTGAGGGTGGTGTAATCGTTATACCCTGCCCAGTTGCTTTCACGATCCCAGAAGTAGGCCTGGCCGTGAATCTGGTTGGTACCGCTCTTGGTGACAGAAGTAATGACGCCGCCGGCGGCGCGGCCATACTCAGCCGAGTAGACGCCGGTGTTGACTGCAAATTCGCGGACCGCGCTTCCCGATGTGGAGTAGGCCTCACGGGTACGCCCGCGCTCTTCGGCGAAGAAAGCCTGATTGTCGTCGGCGCCATCGATCTCAACGTTGTTTAGAATTGGGCTGATGCCGCGAACACTGACCAGACCAAAGCCGTTGGCGTCGGATACGACGCCAGGGGTGGTCATGGCCAAGCTCGACCAGCGGCGGTTGTTGATCGGGATCTCTTGCAATGCTCTGGCATTCAACGACTCGCTGAAGTCCGGTGATTCAAGGTTCACAACGGGCGCCTGCTCAATAACCTCGACGGAGGATGAGGACGCGCCGACAGTGAGGTGCGGCAGAAGACTGGTAACCTGGCCGACCTGAACAATTACGTTATCAGCGTGATAGGTGCTGAAGCCAGGCGCCGAAAGCGTCACCTTATATGTGCCGGGCTCGAGCAGCGGTGCTTTGAAAAAGCCGCTGGCGTCGGTGGTCAGCTTGATTTCGGCGTTGGTCCCCATGTTGTGAATGGTGACGGCCGCGCCGCTGACGACGGCTCCGGAAGGATCAGTAAGTGTTCCGGCGATGGAACCTTCGGTGGAGGTCTGCGCATGCAAGGCAACCGTGCCCAGGCACACAGAGAGTGCGAGGATCATCAGGCAGAAAATGCTCTGATGAATTCGTTTGATGCTCATAATGGCTCTCCAAAATGCAAATTTGTTGAGAATGCGCTGGGTTAGTAGTCGGCAGCGCCCCTTTGTGAGTGACTTGCGCAGCGCGTAGCGCGCCGGGCTTACTGGACTTCTTGCACCGTTGGTTCTCACGTCTCTCGCGGGTGCCTTGCTGCTCGCAGGGTAACCACTGACTCAGATACCCTTCTGGAGAAAAATATACTGGTTCGAAATGAATGGAATGTAAACGGCAGGGATCTGCCGTTTGACGGAGCGATGGAGCAGGGCCAGCCATCGGCCACAACAATCTCCCATGGGTTCCCCGGGTGTTTTCAGAGCCAAGCGGCCTATCTAAACCCTTTTTACTCATGCCCTCTCGCGGGTTTGGCTGGAAACCAGGAACAAAAGCGCCAATAACAGTTTACATCCGGCTCTATGCCGCAGCAATGAACGTCACTGCTGCAATCTTCACATCGAGCGTCTGTCTGCGTGGAAAGGCGCCCAACAATCACTTCATCGTCGACGTGCAGCCATGCCGCACACCGCCCTTGGTCTCAGCTTCGTCGGACTTCCCGCTCCTCAGACACGAACGGTTACGGATTGGTTCGTGCAACAACGTCTAATTTGCCGAGGGAAGAGTAGTGTACCCCTGGTCCCTCATGGACGCAACTTAAAAAGCCGGCCAATGTGGATAAAATGGACGAAACTCGGAGGCTCTCAACGCACCCGGTGAAAACCTCGTTACTAATGTACTCAAGATCACTCACTGGCCAGCCGTCTTTGTCCACTGAATGCGCAAGCCCACCCGGAAAGTGAAAGGCAGACTGGGATAGCCAATGGGGGCAATGTGTCGATTGTCAGTGAGATTTTCCGCCTGACCGTATATCGCGAGCCACGAGAGTAGCTTATAGCTTGCGCCCAGGTCGAGCTTGGCGTAGCCCCAGTCGAGATTGCGGTTGGGCAGGACAAGCGAGTTCCCCTGGTTGATGTCTTCGTAACCGAGAAACGTGGAGTCGTCGCTGCGGCTGGAAAACGCGGAAGTGAAAACTCCGGTGAACCGCTGGCCTGCATAGCTGGCCGTGAGAAATCCCGTGTGCGGCGGACGCCGGAAAGGCCGCGCGCCCTCGAGCGGCGAGTAGATGCCCACAGGAATTCCGGTGTTGGCGAAGGTGATGGCAGGGATTCCAATCAGCTCCTCATTGTCGCTCGAGAACGAGTGCTGCACCACCGAATCCAGGTAAGTGTAGCCGCCGCGGAAAAAGACGTTTTTGCCGATGCCGCTCTCGACAGTGGCTTCTGCACCTTGTGCGCGGAAGGCAAGCGAGTTGAGGTCCAGTGAAAACGCGTTTTCGCTTTCAAGGGTCGACACCAGAGTTTGCTGCTGCTGAGGGGTTAGATTAGGCAACAAGAAGGGGATCAATTGCGGTGCCACGCCCTCAATCTCCCGCCCGAACTCATTATGGAAATAGCTGGCGCGAAAGATGATTCGCTGGCCCCAAAAGGCCTGTTCGCCGCCTCCTTCCCAGGTACGCGTCGTGGGCGCTTCGATGGGTGAAATATTTGCCTGTTGAATCATTGCCTGGCCGCCGTTCTGCCCCAGAAAGTCGTAGAGAGAACCGAACTCCTCGGTCAGCTTTGGCTCGCGCACACCCTGCGCAAAGCTCATGTCTAGCCGCGTTCCACTGAAGACGCCCTTTCGCGGGCGCACAGCATAAAAACTCAATCCGGCGTGGGGCGTGATGCCGTTGCCGATCAGTTGGTAGTGCAGCACATCCGCACCCAACGTATAAAAGAACCGGTTTTTGAAATCACCGTGCGCGCCAAAGAGATAGTCGTAGTTGGTGCGATTGATTTCCTCATTAATGAAGTAAACAGGTTCGCGCTCGGCGGCGCGCTCATTCTCATATTGGAATCCGGCCAGCAGAATGAGATGTGGCGTGAGGCGATAGTCGCCCTGGTAGAGAAATTGATCGCGGTTAGAGATCAGGTCAAGCCGGTTAGGGTAGACGCTGCCGTTGGCCACACTGTAATCAAGTAGTGCAGGCCCAGCAGCGCTATAGCCATTGGCACCCTGGATCGTGATCGGTAGCCCGTAGAAGTTCCCTCCTGTAAATGTGTCAGCGGCGCCGTCGCAACTTCCGGCGGGAATGCAGATACCGGCCGGATACCACTGCTGCGATTGCTCTCGTTTGCGTGTCAGGCCGTATTGAAAGCGGTTGTGGAAGTCAGCCGTAGTCTGGTTCTCCAGCGTGGCTCCAACGTAAAGATCCTGATCACCTTCCTTGCGGTCGTCGCTGATTTGATAAAAGTCCCATGCGTTGGGAACGCCGGTGGCATCGACGCCATAGTGCAGTGTGGCGCGAATCTGCGTGGACCCGTTGGGCTGCCAGCCAAGGTTGGCGGCCGATGTTGCCACATGGTACTCGTCCATGGGAATATCATTTGCGGTTTGAAGCCAACTAAAGGCGCCGAGGTAATCCAACTTGTTGTGCGCGCCGGCTACTTCCAGTTCCTCGCGCGAGGTGGAAAGGTTTCCGGCATCGCCCTGGAAGAGAATCGATGGAAAGTTGGTGGTCCCGCGCGGGGTAGTCAGGCTCACTACGCCGCTGGCCGCATCTGCGCCATAGAGGCTCGAATCGGGGCCGCGATAAATCTCGGCACGCTCTACGGCTGTCGTGGAAAGAGGCCCGAAGTCAAAGTTGCCGCCAAGATCACCGATGTTCACGCCGTCAAGCAGCATTTTGTTGGAATCTGAATCGCCACCGCGAATGAAAAGCGAGGTCTGCGCACCGAGTTGACCGGTCTGCACCACGACCGCGCCCGGCATCAGCCGCAGAGCACTCACCAGGTCGGTGCGCAGCGCCAGATCTAGCGGACTAAGCACGCTGGTAGCCGCGCTGGTTTGCGGCTGAGGCGTGGGAATGCCCGTGGCCGTGACCACGATGGATTGGCGCACCCACTCCGGTTCCAGCACTACGTTGCGCTCGATCGAGTCGAGTCTGCCGGCGTAAAAGCTAGGCGTCTCCAACTGGCGAAAGCTCTTGGCGGAAACCACGAGGAAGAAGCGGCCCTGGACTCCGGTGAGAATCTGGAAGCTGCCGTCAGCCGTGGAAACGGCTGCGCCGACGGCCTTGCCGCCGCTGATCAATACCACGTTGGCGCCGGTGACCTTGGCGCCGGATGCATCCGTGACGACACCTCGGATGGAGGCCGCAAAGCAGAGCACGGAAGCAGCAGAGAGCAGAAATACTGTGAAGACACGGGGCAGCATGCGCGTCAGTTGAGTGTGGAGAATACGAGGAAATGATTGCGCGGAAACAGGCATGAAGGCTCCTTCGTTCCCCTCGGAACGCAAGCGGGTTGGGGGCGCGAGGACCGGTCTCCTGACTTGCGCCTTTCCCAGCCACCTTCCCACAGATAGACTCAAAGGCCCACCATGCAGTGGTTAACTAAGGGCTTCCGCCGATGGCGAAAATCCCTGGCTGGTTCCCTGCTGTGCCAATAGAACGGGCAGTCAAGCAGGGGCGCTCACAGTTGCGGGGCAGTGGCGGAGTTTCACCGTCTTCCCGAGCATCCTGGCGATTACCGTGATGGATTGCACTGCCGAAGGAACTGGCAGCCGTTATGGCATGGAACGAAATTCCATGCCATCAACATTTATAGACGGGACGAGATGAGATGTCAACGCGTCAAAATCTCTGTTTTGGAAACTGCTCTCGAGCTGTCGCTGATTCAGCGGGGTCCGCGCACTGCAGATTTTGGGATAAGACAATTCTTGAGAAGGAATGGTGACCCCGGGAAGACTCGAACTTCCGACACGCAGTTTAGGAAACTGCTGCTCTATCCACCTGAGCTACGGGGCCGCTCGTAAAATCTATTGTATACAAGATTAACTCTGTTTATGGGGTCACGCCTGGTCACTGAGTGCTCGACTGACATCATTCCTCACGCGATCGTGAAGTCGGCCCGGAATGGCGTTCATGAAGTCACCCAATCAACAGGGTAGAATCAACCCGGATTCCTCGCCTTCGGCGAGTGTGTAGCGTGCCTGCTTGCAAGCGCCGCGAGGATACCGATTGCCAGAGCGGAAGTGGCCGGAATCCAGAGTACATGTAGTGGCCCATAATTGATTGCATAGGCGCCCAGGGAAGGCCCCGACACGCCTCCAAGCAATCCAAGCGCAATAATGGCGCCGAATACCGTTCCTGTCTCTGCGGAGAATCGATCCCCGGCAAGACCCAGGATAGTGGGAAAAATCGCAGAGATTCCCAAACCGATAATTATGATGGCTATCACCATTGAAGTAAGACCATTGGCGGCCAATGCAACCACGATGCCGGTGATAACCAGAGATGCAGAAAGCCAAATTGTCCTCAAGTTTCCAAGCCACCGCAGCCAGCAAACCGCACCCAAGCGGCCAACTCCGAGCGCCGCGCCCAAGCCCACAAGTGCAAGGTTCCCTCGCCCCGGGGTGGTATGTAACGCATCGGCGACGACCTTGCTCGACCATACAAACATGCAGTTTTCGCTTCCAGATTCAAAAAACAGGAGTAGTCCAAACAGCCACACCGCTGGCTGGTTAAGCACGGAAATCACATTTCGAAAATGGACTCCGGCTTGCAGCGGAGGAGGAAATCGAAAAAGGATCACAGGACCGAGGACCGCGGCCGTGATGCCGGCTAGCAACCGAAGTGCGACCGAAGGCGAGAGCCATCCCCCCGCCATTGACATCAATAAAGGAGCCAAAACGGCTCCCGCGCTAAAGAAAAAGCCCAACAAATTCAAAGCACTCGCTCTACTCTTGGCATGTAAGTCCGCAATCAGTGCATTGGCAGCGGTATTAAGAATGCCGCCTCCAAATCCATAAGCCAGGCAACATAACTCAAGCTGCCAGAAAGCATTGAGTGAAGGGATAAGAGCAAGAGACCCGGCGATAAGTATCAGCGCAAGGATTAATATCTTCTTGGCCCCATGAATGTCCAGAATCGGACCCACGACGGTTGTGGCAATCAGTATCCCAATCAAGGGGATGGATCCAAGCCTGCCGGCCTCGGCGTAGCTTACATGGAGCGTGGGCAACAGGGTCCCCATCAGGAAAAGCACAATCCCGAATATGAACATGCACGCATTGATAGTGAAGATCAGAGCGGTACAACTGCGATCGGCTTGCTGCGGCATGTTGCCCTCAGTCATCGGTTTGAATATTGCCTTGTCCCTGAGTCATTCAGGCTGAGAGAATTCGCTCTGGTCAAGCGCCATTTTAGCCATGCCCAGAAGGCTTGCCGCGCCGCCCAGCCGGCTGCGCACGAGACGTGTTTGCCTGACCGCAATCGGCTGTGCCCAGAGCATCATCGTTTCCCGGGCTGACTTTAACAGCAATTCTCCGGCCTCGGTGACCCCGCCTCCAACGACGATGATCTCTGGATTCAAGGTGCTTACCAGGTTTGCCAAAGCCAGACCGAGATAACAACCCGCTTCGCGCAGAACCTCTTGCGCGCACTTATCTCCATCGACCGCAAGCTGGAATGCGTCCTTAGCCGTCACCTTGCGCTTTAAGATATGGCTCGCCGCAATGCCAATGCCGGGACCAGCCGCATGACTCTCAAGGCACCCAACTTTCGAGTACTGGGGAAGGAATTTGTCACGCACCGCCATCCATCCCATGCATCCTGCCAGTCCGTCATGGCCTCTGAGAAGATGACCACCCGCCAGAATTCCAGCACCAATGCCGGTGCCAATGGCCAGAAAAACCACATCGCTGCAACCGCGCGCTGCGCCTTTCCATGTCTCCCCAACAACAAAAGCATTGCGATCGCTTTCCACGACGACAGGTAACTGCATTCGTTCTCTTAATTTTTTGCCAAGGGGCATGCGCTTCCATCCTGGGATGTTCGGCGCCCAGACATCGCCGTTGCTATAGGCGAGGCCTGGAACATCCACTCCCAGCGCCCGCACGTTCTTTTTGGGGACCCGCTCGAGCAACTTCACTACTGTATCTATGACGGCGATTCCGCCGCCGGGAGGAGTGGCCGCTTCAAAACGATGACTGATGCGGCCGGCGCTGCTGACTCTGGCAACTCTGATATTTGTACCGCCAATATCGACCGCCAGAACAAAGTCAGGCATAAGGCAGATTCCTCTCAGTGGTAAACAGCCCGCTAAATCCCCTTCTCATGTCGCTGCGCGGAAGTTGTCATAAGGTCAATGCGCCTCCAGGCTGACAACCCAAACCTCTCCTGGCGCAAACGACTTTTTCATAATCACTTTGTCTTGCTGAGCGTGAAACTCCACATCCCGATCATTAGTCCACTCGATGGCATGTTTTGGAGTCCATGGAACAGCAATCGACAAAGTAGCATCCACCGTCTCCTTCGATTCGTTAAATGCGAAAACTATCTGTTTGTCATCTCTAACCAATCGCCGCACTTCTATCGCTTCTGAGTTCTTAGGCGCTGATACTTCTACTTCAGCCCGAACTCCCGCGAGTTTGGTAAGCGCAATCAGAAATCTTTGCGTGCCTGCGTCAGGGTATTTGTCGTAAGCCAGCGCCACAAAAGAGCCCACAAGAATAGCCCTTCCGTTGCCGAATGAGTTTTCAACTATCGCAGCTTCACCGTCTGTAAAGCGCCCCAATACCTGCGAT
>Ga0181517_10004926_pt1 | contig 11955 bp, 13 predicted proteins | sample PEATcosm2014_Bin_31_FD_119748 | JGI IMG/M metagenome (GOLD analysis project Ga0181517, IMG submission 119748) | Peatland microbial communities from MTU Mesocosm Facility, Houghton, MI, USA - PEATcosm2014_Bin01_30_metaG | ecosystem: Environmental > Terrestrial > Soil > Wetlands > Peat | place... | reverse complement strand
GCGTGGCGGCCGGCGGGCTTGTTGCGGCGCTTGTTTCCGGGGGACGCAATGGGGAAAATGACCAATCCGTTGACCGCGGCCGAAGGCCGCCATTTGGTTGCGGCCCGAAGGGCCGCGCTAAGTGAACTCTGGGCCCTCTGTGGTTAGAATTCCGATTCTACGCAGAAATTCCGACGGCGGATCGCACGCGATGCGCAGCAGCGCGCGCGTCCGCGGATGCGGCAATTCCAGAACGGCTGCGTGCAGCCAGAAACGCCCTTCCGGCTCGGGCGGGCCGCCATACAGTTCGTCGCCCAGCAGCGGAAAACCCCCGTGTGCCGCGTGCACCCGCACCTGGTGCATCGCGCCCGTCGCGCATTCGGCGCGGACCAAGGCGAAGCCGGGCAATTGCCGCAGCCGCGTGAATTGCGTCGTGGCCGGGCGCGCGCCGCGGCCGTGCGCCGGACGCGTTTCTACCCGCGGCGAGCGGCGCGCCGGGTGGGCGATCGGCGCGTCGGCCCGCCAGGAATCCGGCGGCGCCCCGGCGCAGAACGCCAGGTATTCCTTGCGAACACGATGCTCGGCAAAGGCCGCGCGAACCGCCGCGAAAACATCCGCGCTCTTGGCGGCGACGAGCACGCCGGACGTCCAGAAATCGAGGCGCTGGCAGAGGCCCGGCTCAAGCGGCGAAAAACCGACGCCGGCCAGTTCCGGCCAGTGCGCGAGCAGCGCTTGCGCGACGGTGGCGCGATCGGCGGCGCGCAGCGGCGCGCTGTGATAGCCAGCCGGCTTGGCGACGGCGAGCAATGCTTCGTCTTCATAAAGAATCGTCAACGGGCAGGCGTCATCCGGCTGCGCCGCTTGCCGCGCGGGCTCGGTCAACAGTTCGACGACGCGCCCTGGCGCGAGCATCGTGCCTTTGGCGGCTTTCTTGCCGTCGATGCGGACGCCGCCGGCTGCGATCAACGCCGCCGCCTGCCGCCGCGACAAACCGGGGCGGATTTCGGTCAGAAAAGCGTCGAGGCGCACGGCCGCCGGACGGTCGGGAACAACCGCGGCGAAGCGATCGTCGTCAGGATCGTTGGAAGTCATCATTTCTTAATAAACAAAAAATACGATGCCGTGCCGACGAGCAGGCCGACCAGCAGCAGAATCCACAAGATCGCCGTAAAGCCAACGCCTTCGGGGTGGATCGGCTCGGCGCCGATGACGATCGCCGGCGCGGCCGGATCGGGCGCGCCGCGCGCCGGCGTCGGGCTTTCGTCGGCGACGGGCGGCGTGTTGGCGCCGATGGCGTCGCGCAGCAGCGATTGCCAATGCCAGCCGCCGCCGCAGAAGGCGTCGACAATGCGTTCGATTGTCGGAAAATCGACGCCTTCGGCCAGCGGCTGGCCCTCGTCGGCGTCGGCGCGGATGTGGCTCAAGGCGAAGGCGCCGTCGAGGTAGAAGATTTCGAGATATTCGACGTTGTCGCGGCCGATCGTGAAGTAATCGCCCTCGCGAAATTCCTGCTCGCGAAACAGCCGCAGCACCTCGTTGGCTTCCGGAATTTCGAACTCGCCGGCTTGGATGTAAACGGAAAACATGCGATTAACATAACCGGTTGCGCCGGATTCAACCAGCCGGCGCGGAACGCGGAGCACGCCCTTGCGGAAGATCGCCCTCGCGGCCGTCATCGTCGTCGCGGCCGTTTGCCTGGCCGCCGGATGCCGGCTGTTCAACCGGGCGGCGCAGTCCGCCGCGACGGACAAACTGCTGGAACTCGGCCAACGCGCCGCGGATGCGGAAGAGATGCACCTGCACCACGCGCCCGGCGGCGAGCCGCGTTTCGCCGGCCGTTTGGAAGACCTCTTGCCGTTCGACCCCACGTTGGCCGACGACCCGGCAGTCGTCTTCGACTTCGGCCCGGCCGACGATGCGAACTACAGCATCACGATTACGCGCGCAGGCAGCCCGGGGAAGGCGGTGTGCGATGCGGAAACGGGATGCAGGGTGGAAATGAAGTAGAGTATTGCGGATTGCGGATTGCGGATTGTCGGGCCGGCCTCGCAGTCTCCCAGCCTTACCCTATTTTTCGTGCGGCAGCAGCGCGTCAATGTCCTTGGCGCGGGAAATCAGGGCCGGAATCGACAGATCATCGCCGACCAGCAGACGAGTCGCCAGCGCCAGCACCATGTCGTTGTCGGCGGGATAGTCGGAGTACTCGTCGACCTCTTTCTTGATCCAGCGTTTGGCCATGGCGTAGTCGAACAGCGCCTTGGCGTCGATTTCGAGGTTCGGCGCCGGCGGCTGCGCGCGCGTTTGGTTTTTGCGGTGGTGTTCCATCCGCGCCTCGGAGTAATACGGATCGACGTCCTCGTGCGGCGGCCGTAACCGGATGTGCGGCGTGATGCCGAATTCCTGAATCGAGGCGCCCGACGGCGTGTAATACATCGCCGTGGTCAAGCGCAGGCCGTTTTCGTTGGGCAACTCGAAAATCGATTGCACCGATCCTTTGCCGAAGGTCTGATAGCCGAGCACTAGCGCCCGTTCGTGGTCTTTGAGCGCGCCGGCGACGATCTCCGCCGCGCTGGCCGAGCCGCCGTTGACCAGCGTCACCATCGGGACTTTCGTCCACGGCCCGTGGCCCGACGCGAAGCGCTCGCGCTCTTGCAGGTAGCCGCGGCCGATCGTGTCGACGATCAGGCCGGACGACAGGAAACGGTCGGACACGGCCACGGCCTGGTCGAGCAGGCCGCCGGGGTCGTTGCGCAGATCGAGAATCAGCGCGCGCAGGCCGCCGCTCGCGGTCTCCAACTCCTGGATCGCCTTGTCCATGTCGTCTTCGATGCGGGCGTTGAATTGGATGAGCCGCACCCAGCCGATCCGGCCCGGCAGCAGCTTGCTGCGCACCGCCACCGCTTCGATTTTGTCGCGGACGAGCGACACCTCGAACGCGTCGGGGCGGCCGGCGCGTTTGACCGTCAGCAGCACCGCGGTGCCGATCTTGCCGCGGATGCGTCGCACCGCCCATTCCAGCGTCTGCCCCAGCGTGTCCTCGTGTTCGATGGCGACGATGCGGTCCTGGCTTTCCAGGCCGGCCTTCGCGGCGGGCGAGCCTTCCAGCGGCGCGATCACGACCAGCAGGCCCTTGCGCAGGCCGATCTCGACGCCCACGCCGCCGAAGCTGCCCTGCGTTTCCTGCTGCAAATTCTTGTAATCGCCGAGGTCGAGAAACCCCGAATGCGGATCGAGCCGGTACATCATCGCGTCCAGCGCCATGTGCAGAAGATCGTCGCGCGATTGCGTCAAGCGCAACGCCGTTTTGCAGAAATCGACGCCGTCGAGAATGATCTGCGCCAGCTTGCGTTTGTCCGCCGGCAGATTGCGCGCGAAGGCGTCGCCGCCGGCCTTGATCGCGACGCGCGTCGGCGAGGCCTGCACCTCGACGTTGTCATAGGGCGTGGGAATCGGCGTCGGCGAGACTTCTTTGTCCTCCTGGAAAAACCCCGGCGGGGTCGGATCTTCGCCGCGTTCGCGGGCTTGCAGGAATTCCTTGATGAGCGCTTCCTGGGCGCCGTTCTGCACGTCTTTTTTCAAGCGGTCGATCAAGCCCGCGAAGGCGTCGGCGGTCAGTTCCCGCCGGTCGACCTTCTCGACGTAATAGCGATCGACCAGATCGAAGACGTCGAGGATGATCGTTTGGCGCGGATCGCGACGGCAGCCCGGCGCGGCGAGCGCCGCGGCCAAGCCGGCGACGAGCAGGCAGGCCCGGCACAGGGCCACAAGTCTTGGTTTACGGCGAACGATGAATTTCCTCCGAGCCGAAGCGAAGTTATCAATTTCTAGGCGCCCCGTGATGTTTTGTCAACCAAGCGGCGCCGCGGTTGACAGCCGGAAACCGTAATTCTAGGTTCACGGAACAATAAGGAGGAGACGGTGCGGATCGAGAAAATCGAAAGCGGCTTCTTCGAGACCAACACCTATCTCGCCATCGACGAAGACACGCGCGAGGCCTTGCTGATCGATCCGGCGGGCAAGTGGCCGCGGATCGCCGCCATGATTCGCGAGACGGGCGCGCGCGTCGTCGCGATCGTCAACACCCACGGGCACTACGACCACGCCAACCGCAACCACGAGGCGAAGCGATTGACCGGCGCGCCGATTTGCATCCACGGCGCCGACAGCGAGCGCCTGGCCGGCCGTTTTTCGTGGCCGTCGCTTCTGCTGCGCGGCCGGTCGCGCCTGAGTCCGCCGCCGGACCGCCTGCTGGAAGAAGGCGACGTGATCGAAGCGGGCGCGCTGCAGTTCGAGGTCATCCACACGCCGGGGCATACGCCGGGCGGCATCTGCCTGCGGTACAAGAAGCACATTTTTTCCGGCGACACGCTGCTGGCCGGCGCGATCGGCCGGTCGGACATGAAGGGCGGCGATTACGATCAACTCGTCGCCGCCATCCAGGACAAGCTGTTCATTCTTTCGGACGACATATTCGTCTATCCGGGCCACGGGCCGCGGACGAACATCGAGGCCGAACGCAAGTTCAACATCTTCGTGCGCCTGCGTCCGGAGCAGATCGAAGAGTTGATGTTCGGCCCGCCGCGGCGCAAGAAACCCCAATCCCCAATCCCCAATCCCCAGTCCCCCGACGGGGCGCAGGGGCGCGAGTCATGAACGCGCCGTTGCTGCTGCCCTTCGCTGGCATCTCGCCAAAGATCGACCCTTCGGCATTCGTCGCGCCGGGCGTGGTGCTGGTCGGCGACGTTCGTGTTGGCGCGGAATCGAGCTTGTGGTTCGGGACGATCGTGCGCGGCGACGAGCACAAAGTGATCATCGGCGCGCGGACGAACATCCAGGACCTGTGCGTCTGCCACGAAACGCGCTCGATCGGGCCGCTGATCGTCGGCAGCGAAGTGACGGTCGGCCACGGCGCGATCCTGCACGGCTGCACGATCGGCGACCGTTGCATGATCGGCATGGGCGCGACCATCCTCGACGGCGCCGTCATCGGCGAGGATTGCCTCGTCGCGGCCGGCGCGGTGGTGCGTGAGGGCACAAAGGCGCCGCCGCGCAGCTTGGTCGCCGGCAACCCCGCCGCCGTAAAGCGAACGCTCCACAGCCACGATCTCGAACGGATCGCCCATGCGGCCGAACATTATGTGAAACGGGCGGCGGAGTATCGCAAGCTGCTGGCCGAAGCCGCGCTGGCGGCCGAGCCGCCGACCGACTAGCTCGCCGTTCCGGTTCGGTATTTTCACAGCGCGTTCCCATCCGCTCGGCGGGCGGCCGAGCCACCGCGCCATCTCCCCGCAGACCTTGACCTTTATACAGTAGGGGGGTATATTATTCAGCAAGGAGAAACAGCGCCATGGCCCACACGATTCGCGAACGTAAAAAATTGCTCAACCGCATTCGCCGCATACGCGGCCAGGTCGAGGGCGTCGAGAAGGCGCTGGAGGCAGAGAAAGACCCGTACTTTATCTTGCAGACGGTCGCCGCCTGCCGCGGGGCGCTGAACTCGCTGATGGCTGAAATCATCGAGGGCCACATCTTGTTTCACGTGCTCGACCCCGAGCGTCCGGCGTCCCCGGAGCAGGCCGAGGCGAGCCAGGAACTCATCGACATCGTGCGGACCTTCCTGAAATAAGCGGAGCAAAGCCGTGAAAAATCTCAATGCGGTTCACGGTCACGCGTGGCTGGTCGGGATCGTCGGCTTGGCCGTCGGACTCTTTTTGATGATTTACGTCCCAACGCTGAAGGGCGTGTCGGGCGTCATTTTGCTGATGGCGGTCATGCATTTGGTGGGGGCAACAGTGTTTTTCGGGTCGCTGTTCGGGCTGGCACCGAAGCAGTTCGCGCGGGCGTGGTCGCATCTCCGGCCGCGACGGTCGACTTCCGACACGAACGATTTCGATTTCGGCTGGTCGTGGGGTTGGATGAACGGGCTGTGGCTCGCCGCCCTCGCGCTGGGGGCCGGCGCGGTCGCGGTGCAGGTCGCGGCGCCGGCGTGGTGGCCGGCGGCGTTTGGCTTGCTGCTGCTGGCCGTCGGTTTTTTCGCCGGCGGTCTGTCGTTGCGCTCGACGCGGCGGCTCGATGAGGCCGTGCTGCCGCTGGTCCCGCTGTTGTCGGGCGATTGCGATCTGGTTCTCGACGCGGGTTGCGGCGCCGGGCGCACGACGATCGCGCTCGCGAAAGTGGTCAAGCAGGGCCGCATTGTCGCCGTGGACCGGTTCGACGCCGGGTACATCGAAGACGGCGGCCGCGCTTTGCTGGACCGTAACCTGCGCCTCGCCCGAATCGTCGACCAAGTGCGGATCGAAGCCGGCGACATCGCGTCGCTGCCGTTCCCCGACGCCACGTTCGACAGCGCCGCCAGCGCCCACGTGATCGACCACCTCGGACCGCACAAACAACGCGGGCTCGACGAGATCCGGCGCGTGCTCAAACCCGGCGGCCGTTTCCTGATGGTGATCCGCGTTCCCGGTTGGACGATGTTCGCCATGGCCAACGTGCTGTCGTTTTTCCTGACCTCGAAGCGGCAATGGCGCGACATGGCCCGCCGCGCCGGGTTCGAGCGCCGCGACGAGGGCGCGCACAACGGCTGCTGGTTCCTGCTCCTCGAACGGCCGGCGCAGTGAAGGCGGAGACGGCAATGCAACACGACGAACTGGCGCCCTGGCGGCACGAGCACGGCTTCGGCGCCGACGTGCACGGACACGGCGAGCAACGCACCAAGTGGGTCGTGGCGATCACGCTCGCCATGATGGTCGCCGAAATCGCCGGCGGCCTGCTCTTCGGGTCGATGGCCCTGCTCGCCGAAGGCTGGCACATGGGCACGCACGCGGCGGCGATCGGCATCGCGCTGTTCGCCTACGCGTACGCGCGCAAGCACGCCGGCGATCCGCGCTACAGTTTCGGCACGGGCAAAGTGGGGGCGCTGGGAGGTTTCGCGAGCGCGATCGGCCTGCTGGCGGTCGTGCTGTTCGTGCTGTACGAAAGCCTCGTCCGCCTGGGGTCGCCGGTCCGCATCCGGTTCGATGAGGCCATCGCGGTCGCCGCGGTCGGACTCGCGGTCAACGTGACCTGCGCCCTGCTTCTGCGGGAGCCCGGGCACGAACACGGCCACGATCACGACGACGGAGCGCACCGCGACCACAATTTGCGCGCCGCCTATCTGCACGTGCTGGCCGACGCGCTGACGGCGGTGTTGGCGCTCGCGGCGCTTGTCGCCGGCAAGATCCTCGGTTGGGCGTGGATGGACCCGGCGATGGGCGTCGTCGGGTCGCTGGTGATTGCGCGCTGGTCGTACGGCCTCTTGCGCGACACCGCCGCCGTGCTGCTCGACGCGGAGGTGGACGAAGGCCGGATCGCCGCGATCCGCCAGGCGATCGAGAACGACGGCGAAGGCCGGGTCGCCGATCTTCACGTTTGGCGGGTCGGGCCGCGCCACCTGGCCGCGATCGTGTCGGTCGTGGCAAGTGAGCCGCGCGAACCGGCGCATTACCGCGGCCGATTGGCCGAGATGCCCGACCTGGCGCACGTCACCATTGAGGTCAGTCGCCGCGGGTAGGTGTGCGTGCGCTTGAGCCTTCGAAATCGTTGACGATTCCGGCAAAAAGACCCGCATTTTTCGAACAGAGCGAGTTCGATGGCCACCGTCGCGAGTCGCGAGTCGCGGGCTTGGAACTCGGCTGTGGTTGGTCTACACTCCGCCCGCAACAATTCGCTGGCGCCATATCACGTAATGCTTTGATTAAACGTTGCCTTATTCAGGGGATGCGGTGGATTTTTTCGGTTGGCTGGCCAAGGATCGTCGCCGGGCGTACGCCGCGGTCGCGTGCCTGGCGTTGGTCGGCGTGCCGCTGCACATCATCATTAAAAGTCAGGGCGACCGCGAGCCGCCGGCCGAAGTCGTGCAGGCGCCAGTGATCCAGGGGCCGACGTTGGCCGGCGGCGAATACGATTCGCTCAACGATCGCGGCCGCCTGGTGGTCGTGGTGTTTCTCGATATCGCGTCGCCCGCGAGCGCCGACCAGGCCGATGCGTTCGCCGGCTGGCGCAAGTCGTACGCCGACCGCCGCGCGACCTTCGTCGCGGTCTTGGCGGACGCGCCGGCCGAGCAGCTCGCCGCCTTCGCCGACGCCCACGGACTGCCGCGCGAGGCGGCCGTCGTCGATCGCGGCGGCACGCGCCACGCGCCGTTCCACGTGGGCCGCGGGCCGGCCCTCGTCGTGATCGACCCGACGGGCCGCGCGCGCTTCGCCCGCACCGGCTTCGTGAAGCCCGACAACCCGGCGTTTCACACGGTCATGAACTACTACCTGAACCAGGCGTTGCGCCTGCCGCTGCCGGGAACGCCATGAGCGAGCCATTGATCGAATTGCGCCACGCACGCAAGACCTTCCGCACGCGACAAGGGCGCATCAACGCCCTGGTCGACGTCAACCTGGCGGTGCAGGAGGGCGACGTCTTCGGCCTGCTCGGGGCCAACGGCGCGGGCAAGACGACCGCGATGCGCGGCATCCTCGGCCTGACGCGGCTGGACGCCGGCGCCGTGCGCCTCGCCGGCCGCGAACGCGTCGATCGGCGGTCGTTTTTCCGCCAAGCCGCATACCTGCCGGAAGAACCTCAGTTTTATCAGGGCGCGACCGGCCGCGAACATCTGCTGTATTTCGGCCGGCTGTGCGAGTTGACCGGCGCCCGCCTGCGCGGCCGGGTCGACGAATCGCTCGCCGTCGTGGGCTTAAGCGACGCGGCCGACCGGCCGATCGCCGGCTACAGCAAGGGCATGAAGCAGCGGCTCGGCGTGGCGGCGGCGATCCTGCACGAACCGCGCATTGTCTTTCTCGACGAGCCGACGCGCGGCCTCGACCCGCTCGCCCGCCGCGAGGTGCGCGACCTGCTGCAGTCGCTGGCGGCCCGCGGCGCCACGCTGTTTCTCAACAGCCACCTGCTGAGCGAAGTGGAGCGGCTCTGCAACCGCGTGGCGATTCTCGACCGGGGCGAGGTGCGCGTGCAGGGTTTGCTGTCCGAGTTGCTCGTCGAATCAGAGCACATCGACGTGCAGTTCGCCTTGCCGCCCGGCGTCGACCCGGCCGCGTTCGGCCCGGCGACGGCCGCCGAAAAAGGCACGTGGAAAGCCATCGTCGCCGACACCGCGGCGCTCGCCGATTTGGCCGGACGCCTCGCGCGGGCCGGCGGCCGCGTGATTGCGGCGCGGGCGGCGCGCGTCGATTTGGAAGATTACCTCGTGCGCGTCGTGAAGGAGAATGAGTTGGCATGACGTCGCGGGACTCGGGGCTCGGGATTCGGGATTCGGGGCCGCCGCATGGCAATCCGAAATCCGAAATCCGCAATTGAATTGGTGGAGATAACAGTTTGAAGGTTCTTGCTGTTGCCCGCTTCACGTTGCTGCGCTTGCGGCGTTCGCGCTACCTGCTGTCCGCGGCGATTCTCCTCGCCGCGACGATGGGCGTATATCTCGTCACGACGCTGAAGGCGCAAATCGGCGGGCCGGGCGAGGTGCAGTGGGGCGAAGGCCTGGCGCGGTTGGTCATGTGGCTGACCGCGATCTGGCTCGGCCTGCACTTGATCCAGGACGACCGCGCCGACGGCGCCTTGCGTTCGACGCTGACGCGGCCGATCAGCCTGCCCGAGGCGATCTTCGGCAAAGCGCTCGGCGGCTTCGCGGCGCTCTGTCTGTTCGCGCTGGCCGCCGCCGGGCTGCTCACCTTGACGGCGTTGCTGCGCGGCGCGGAGTTCCAGTGGGCGATGCTGCTGTACCTGCCGTCGATGCTGCCGGCGGACGGGCTGGTCCTGACGCTGACCATGGCGCTGGCGCAGGCGTTGCCGGGGTTTGCGGCGGGCGTCGCCGCGCTGCTCGCCCGCGACGAGTTTTTCAGCAGCCGCGCGCTCGCCGGCTACGAACGCTGGCTGCCGGACAGCGTGCTGGCCGTGCTGACGCCGATCGCCAAAACGCTCTATTGGCTGTGCCCGCCGACTTCGGCTTTTTTCCTCAGCTACCGCGATTTCGTCCGCGCCGACGCCGGGTGGACGCTTTATCTGCTGATGATCCCCTACTCGCTGTTCTACGCCGTCGCTGCCTGCCTCGCGGCGTCGTGGTTGCTCAGCCGCCAGGAGTTGTGAACAAGAATCGGCTGGGCAGCCTGGGAATTATGGGAATCATGGGAGGCCTGGGATGCTGGAAGCCGCATGAGCCAATAGAGACTCTCGACAAATTACGCCCCCGCCGACCACCGATAGCGGCGAACTTAAAGTTCTTGCGAACGCAAACCGGAATGCAGAATTCCGAGAAAATCGATAGACTCCATAACTCCCAGAATTCCCAGATCTCCCAAAATTCCCGGGACTCTCACGACCGCCGACCGGCGCCGATTCGTTTGACAAGCGCGCGGGCAGAGACCTATCGTGCGGCGAGCGGCCTCTGGGGACGAGGCGAGGAATGACGAGCGAAAAGAAGGACGAAGCGGCATCCGGCGACGTGCGGCAGGCGAGTCGGCGGGCATTTTTGCACGATGGCGCCGCCGCCCTGGCGGGCGCGTTTTTGTTCGGCGGACGGGCCTGGGCGGCGGTGTTCGAAGTCGGCCATGCCGCGGCGGCGCCGCCGGCGGCGGGGATCGGCCGTCGCGCCGAGGTTCCGTCGGCGATTGCGCAGCGGTTTCTCAACGAACGGTACGAGTTCGACGTGACGTTTTTGGGCGCCAAGACGGCGACGGGCATCATGACCTTCGCCAAAACCGACCGCAACGAGTACACGGCGTCGCTGGAAGCGTCGACGTCGGACCTCGTGGGCGCCCTCACGTCGCTGCGCAAGGTGGCGATGACGTCGATCATGAACGTGTATAGAAACGGCGAACGCGAGCGGTTCGTTTCACGAATGTTTGTTCGCAAGACCATCAAGAGCGACAGCGCGCGGGAGACCCGCAACGAATTCGACTACCAACGCCGCCGCTGGTCGTTTTCGTATTATACGAACGGCGTCAAGACCAGCGGCCCGCGCGTCCGTCGCATTCCGCCCGACGTTTACTACGACGATTTCGTCGCCTTGCTGTATAACTTCCGGGCCCAGGTTTACGCCCCGGTGGCGCACGGCCTGCAATTGACGCTGAATACGCTGCCGTGGGACCGGACGGTGAAGATCGACGGCAAGAAGGTCAACAAGAGCGCCTCGACGATCGGCGTCGAAGTGCCGGGAAATGAACGCCTCGGCGACGACGACCGCAAATGGCTGGCGAAGCTCGGCGCCGAGTACCTGATCGTCGTCAACTTGGACAAAGACGTTTACGGCATTCCCAGCGGCCAGGCCAAATTCGCCGGCGACATCGCGCTCGTGCCGGAAGGCGCCTGGGTGGAAAACGCTATGCTGTTCGGAGACGTGCGGGTCTGCCGCCGCAAGTGACCCTCCTGGCGCGCCGCTGCGCTCTCCGCGGTGAAAATACTCTTTCTTCGCGAAGCAAGAAGCTCTCGTAAATTGCTTCGCTAAATATCCGTCGTTGCGGTGACGATTCCGCTTAGCGGTGAATGAGCCGCAGTGGATTGACGCCGAAACCGTAACGCAGGATCACAAACAACACCAGGACGACGCCGATTGCCGTCGCGGCGCCGATCAGCAGTTTCAGACGCCTGGATTTCCGCACCTCGTCGGCCTCTATCAGGAACCGCGGGATCGTCGCCAACACCGGCTGCCCGGCGAACGCCGCGAGGTCTTCGTCGTCGCGGAAGCTGTGATCCAGGTGTTCGGCGATGAAAATGGCGATGATGCCGATCATCAGCCCGATGGTCGCCGCCAGGCCGATGAGGCGCGGGCGGTTGGGCCGGAACGGCCTTTCCGGGAACCGCGCGGCGTCAATGATTTTGAACTGGCGGCCCTTTTGCTGGCCTTCCAGCGCTTCGGCCTGTTTCGCCTCCATGTATTTCTTCTGCAAATCCTGATAGCCGTCGCGCATCTTTTGCAGGTCGCGGGCCAGCCCCGACATT
>Ga0181517_10004920_pt1 | contig 11961 bp, 10 predicted proteins | sample PEATcosm2014_Bin_31_FD_119748 | JGI IMG/M metagenome (GOLD analysis project Ga0181517, IMG submission 119748) | Peatland microbial communities from MTU Mesocosm Facility, Houghton, MI, USA - PEATcosm2014_Bin01_30_metaG | ecosystem: Environmental > Terrestrial > Soil > Wetlands > Peat | place... | reverse complement strand
CCTCAACCCTCCGCAACCAGCGTTCGGTTATTTGGAAAAGCGCTCCCCATTTTCTGCAACGACTCCCAGCCTTTCCTCACCACCTCCGCAGGATTCGCCTGCTGGAGTTCGCCATTCCATATTTCCAGCGAAATCGCTCCCTTGTAACGCAAACGGTCAAGTTGTTTGAAAATTGGGGCGAGGTCGATGATGCCATCGCCGGGAAAGGTGCGATTGTCGTGAGGTGTGCGCAACTTTTCCATGGGCAAATTCATGGCGTCGGAGACATGCACCAGGAAGATCTCCTCCGGAGCGACATTCTGAAAATCTTCAATCCTCGACCCGCCGAGAAAGAAGTGGAAGGTGTCAATGACCAGGCCTCCATTGGGGCAAGCAGCGGCGGAAACCAGATCCCGCGCACTGCGGAGGTCTTTGACTTCAGGCGCGATTCCCGGAAACTCCAGGGCGATCCGAACGCCATACTCGGCCGCCACTTGGCACACTTGGCGGAACCGCTCCGGAGCGCCATTAAGCCATCCCGGCTCGCCCGCCGGGATGGTCACAACAATCTCGCACCCCAGGCCGCGCGAAACCTCGCAAATGTGATGAGTTTGCTTGAGAACTTCCTGGAGTTGGGCGCTACCGGCATCCTGCCAGCCTTTGAGGAAACAAAACTCCGCCACCCGCAGGCCGGCAGAGTCCAAGTGCTTTTTGATTTCATCCAAAGACTTGCCCTGCTGCATCGCCGCTTCCACATCTTTCAGCCAAAGGCCAATCTGGCGAAAGCCCGCCTCCCGCGCCAACTCGATCTGTAAATCGAGTGGCGCGTTCTTGATGGTTGCCGTGTTCAGGCAAAAGCGATCGTACATATTGACCCACGCACAAGGGCGGACGCGGACTGCCAGCCCCGCAAAATAAGGCATTGTGTCAGTATATGGCCCTGTAACCAACCCATATCATGTCCGATATCATACATCTTGGTGCCCGCGAAACGCAATTGCAAGTCTGGGATGAGTTCGGGGTCTAAACAGGGCTGCGGAAGAACTCATCAGCACGGGTAACTACCCCGTTCTCTGCGCCTTTTGTCGTACGCAAGACAGGTCGCAGTGATACCATCGGCCGGAACAGCCTGATGTGGAAATTCGGCTGGATTGGCAAGTGGGCCCCAATGTTTGATCCGATCAATGACTCCACAGACCGAAACTGGAAGATATGGTTGGTCTTCACTGCACTCGCGATAACACTGATTGCAAGTCTGATTATGGTCTTGCGGATGACCCAAATGCCGCTGAAGTCATACGCTGGACGGCTTCCGGCGCTGACCAGCGAGCAACGTGAAACTGCCGCGGGAGTACACCAGGTTGTTGAGTCGCTGGCTGCTGAGTAGTAGCTACAAGAATCTGGAGAATAATCCAGCTCGGAGCCGGATCACCGTGCGCTTGCTATGAATCCCAACTACATCTTCGTTCCCGCTTTGGGCTTGGCAGGGGCCTTTTTTTTGCTGGGTTTTCGACTGCGTAAGAATATCGTCCGCCCACATGGGGCTGCTTTGGCGATAATTGCCAGTGCAATTCTCGCGCTCCCAGGCGCCCTCATGGTGGTTTACTACTTTCACCTCTTTGACAATGCGGTGTGGTTCTACGAGTTCCGAGCCCTGCACTATAGTGAATTGTCTATTTCTGGTCTCGGATTTATGGCCGGAGTCTTCCACTCCAATGACCCACGCGATAGCCTTTGTCGCAGGTTTTCAGCGCCAGTAGTTTTATTCCTCGTTCTCATGGTCCCGTTCATAAAGCCCATACTTGCCTCCGTGGATTTCAGCCAGATCAAGAATCGGTGGGCGGGCGATGTCTGCCTCCAAAGCACCCCCTCAACGTGTGGACCTGCCAGTGCGGCTTCCCTGCTCAAATCCTTTGGGCAGGAAGCATCAGAAAGGGAGTTGGCAAGGGAGTGCTTTACCTCCACAGGCGGAACGGAAAATTGGTACCTTGCCCGGGCGTTTCAAAGACGTGGTATTGACGTTCAATTCCTGAACTTGCGGGAGACGCCCGGACATATTCCAGTTCCAGCTATTGCCGGCGTTACCCTAAGGGATGGAGCCGGCCATTTCATTGCCGTTCTGGCAGAAACTCCGACGGAGTATGTTTTCGGGGATCCGCTGACAGGCAGGATTGCCGTTCCCAAGAATCTGGTGAACAAGCAATTTCGTTTCACCGGCTTTTTTATGGCAGTTCATCGGAGGGGCGCGGCCGGTGGGTAGATTCCAGCGGAGCGCCTAGGGATCCGGCGTCGAGCCGCCGCAATCCAAGGCGCTTCGCGCCGCGTTACATTCAGCCGGGGGCAGCGTGGACGGATTGGACACTAGCCTCCATTTTCCTATTGACGGAGCCGCTATAATAGGCTATGTTATGGACTGGTGGTGGCCGGCGGCAGAGCGCCCCGGCGCTTCCACGCAGTGACTTAACGAGGCTGGGGAAAGATGGTACAAACCCTGAACGCAACGCAAGGTGAACCGAGCCATACAGACTTCTTCTTGCCCCTGGCAAGGCGCGAATTGCAGGCTGACTTCATGTCGTACCCAGGCACAAAGAGACATTCCACGCTAAGCTGGCAACATAATGAAAACAAACGGTTGTAAACTGGATTTTTTCTCTCCAGGAGCTGAGAACATGCAGAGAATAAACCCACTTACGGAAATGTCAAAAAACCAGATATCGCTGAGACAAACTGTCCTTGCAAATTAACCCCTGATTGCATGCCGCGGCCTTCCTCCGTCGCCCCTCATGACAGGTCTTATGGGCTATTTAGGCGTGCTTTTCGTGACCCGTGGCGAGATTTACGGCGAAGTCGAGGGCGTAGATGAAGCTGGCGGTGGAGGCTACTCCGCGGCCGGCGATATCGAAAGCCGTCCCGTGGTCAACTGAAGTTCGAATGATGGGAAGGCCCAGGGTGACGTTGATGCCTCCCTCAAAATCCAGGAGCTTTAGCGGCACGTGCCCCTGGCCGTGATACATGCACACAATCGCGTCAAACTTCTTCTTGCGCACGGCCAAATAGAAAAGCGTGTCGGGCGGGAAGGGGCCATCGACCGGCATCCCCTGGCTCTGCGCCCATTCCACCGCAGGCCTGATCTCCTTGATCTCCTCATCACCAAATAAACCGTTCTCGCCGGCGTGGGGATTCAAGCCGGCAACGGCGATGCGGGGATTATCTTTCAGCCGCCGCATGGCCTCGCAGGTCAGGCGGATGATGGTGCAGATGCGCTCCTTCTTGACGCGGGCGATGGCGGTGGCAAGAGAGACGTGCGTGCTGACATGGGTTACCACCAGTTGGTCAGAGACCAGCATGATGGTGACGTCAGGGACGCCGCAAACATCACCAATCAATTCCGTGTGCCCAGTGAATTGCGGATCGGATAGCTGGGTGGCTTCCTTGTTCATGGGAAGCGTGATCATTGCGGCGATTGTCCCTGCAAGCGCCGCGTGCGCTGCCGCCACCACGTATTCCCGTGCCGCCTGTCCGGACTTCGCGTTGAGCTTGCCCGCGGACACATCCTGCCGCGACATGACCCCGGCATCAATAACATTCAACGGGCCCGGCCCGTACTCATCGGGTGTGGCGATTTTTCGGAGGGACACACCACACGCAAGGCGGTCGTTATAGTATTCAAGCGCCGCCAGGTCACCGAACGCCACGATGGGGACCTTCACTTTGCCCTCTGAAAATGCCTTAAGGAGGATCTCGGGTCCGACCCCGCTTGAGTCGCCCATCGTGACTCCAAATAATTTGTCCATGGCTTTTACCTTTTCCCCAGCCCCGATTATTCATGAATGTTTTGCAGCAATGAAGGGCGGTAAAGAATTTCGCACAGAGGTCACGGAGCTAAGACACAAAGGCCGCAGAGAGATCCGGAGATGTTCTCTGTAATACAAGTGTGTAACCTCCTGGTTTCTTGGCAAGAATTTCCGGAAGTGCCACGGGCGTCCAGCCCATGCTGGAGCATGGCCAGCATGGCCATGGCACGCCTCTGGTTGCGGCTCTGCCGCGCTGTGTACCCAGTGGTTAAGCGATCCGATAACTCGTTCGATAAAGAGCGCCGTGGACTCTGGGTGAAACATTCTTAAATCCGCCCTCGGCCGCCCTCTCCCAAGGGATTAGGGTGGCACGTGCCGGGCTAGAGCCCGGCGCTACCTATCGACTTCCGAATGGTCGTAAGAACATCCTCAGGTCCAAAGCCGCCCGCTTTGGTTACCACGTAGAGGTCGCGATCCCGATGGCCAACGTGCGGGCCAATTTGTTTTGCCTCAATTTTGGAAATGGGAATACCTTCCATCACTTCGCCCAATGGATGCAGCGGTGGATTGCCAATCGCTTCCACAATGGCATACGCCGTGTCGCCACCGAATATTACCAGAAGATCGACGGGAAACCGCGCCAGGAGCCGGCAAACAGACAGCGCCAGACATCTCGCGAAATCAAGAGTTGCCCTGTCTGTGGTTCCGCCTTGTTCCAGGACCATCCAAGCGTCATCGCTCAGAGTGGCCGGCATTGCGTGGCCATCGACGGACCCAAAAGCCTCTCGCTTCGCATGCTCCACCTGCTGAAGCGAAACTTTGTGCAGGCTCCCATTAACGATCAGCGCATTTCCAACGCTGGGCAGCGCGGGCGGCGGGCAGCGATGAAGGTCGACAAGACGGGCAAGGTGGGTGGCAAAACCCGCGGGTCCCGCGACGAGTCGAAACATTGGGGAATTGATGAATGCGCGCGCGGCGGCTTCCACGTCGGCATCGGTTTCGCCATCGCAGATTGTTATGCCCCCTGGTTCGCAATCGGAGATATTCGCCACCGTTGTCATCCGGACAGACAGGTTGCTTTGTGCCGCCAACATTGTGGGTATGTGGCTTTCGATCACGGGATTCAGAGGATCACTGGCAAAGGACGTGGCGCCTACTAAAACTCCATCCACGTAGAGCGAGCCATTTCTAACCGTTCGCCCCATCTGAGGATAGGCCGGAACGTAGAGAAGCGGAGAACCTGAACAGGCACGAATCAAGGCCGCAAGCTCCGCCCCAATATTTCCGCGCAGGGTTGAATCGGTTTTCTTGTAGATGCAGGTGAACGCTTCACCGCGCGCAATCTGGGCAAGATCATGCACTCGCCGTGCTGCTTCCGCGGCCGCAGCATGTCGGGTCTCCGTATCCACCACGAAGGCACCCGTAGCATTCTGAAGTTCGGGAAGCAGAAGGCCTGGGCCGGTTTTGACTTGCGAGTTCACCCCCGCCGCGGCGAATTTGGACCCAACCTCGAGGGCTCCGGTCAAATCATCCGCCAGCACAAGTATTCGACGCTCTGCCATTGTTCGCCTGGTTTTTCCCTGAGCACGGAATTGTAGCGCAAGCCGGAATTTCTGGTGGATAGATTTATGCCGAAGGGGATGTCAGCCTGACAAGACTTATCGCATGATGCAGCGGTATGCGACAATTTTCCAAAGGCGCGGATAAAGTTCTAAGCGTCAACGCCACCCGGCACCGGAGCCTCCCTGGGCAGAAGTTTTCGATCCTGCATATCCGACCAGAAAGCCGGAGGAATCGGGAAACTTAACATGCGAACATTCTCGTCGAGCTCCGCTTCCGAGCGGCTTCCCGGAATGATTGAGATCACGGCCGGGTGCGCGAGAGGAAACTGTAACGCGGCGGCTTTCAGCGGCACTCCATGGGCGCGACAGACCTCCTCAATTTTCTGGACGCGTTCCATGATTTCTGGAGGCGCAGGTTTGTAAGCGAACTTGGCGCCGGGCTGTGCTCCTGTAGCTAAAATGCCACTGTTATAGGGTCCGCCAAGGATGATTCCAATGTGCTTCTGAACACAGAGAGGAAAGAGCTCGTGCAGCGCCGATTGAACCAGCAGCGTGTAACAACTCGCCAACAAGAAGCAGTCGAAATCCGCATCTTTGGCAAATCGCGTCAGCATTTCCGGCTGGTTCATCCCGGCGCTGATCGCACGGATCGCGCCCTGCTCGCGAAGCTTATGCAGCGCCGGATACGCCCCACGCATGACCTCGTCGTAGTGATCATCAGGATCGTGTATGTGCAAGATATCAACTCGATCGAGATTCAGGCGGCGAAGGCTTGCCTCATGGGAGCGCATCACGCCGTCATGGCTGAAGTCAAAAACGGCGCGCACCGGAGGAGTATTGATGTACTCCCCTTGCGTCGCGGCCACTTTGGCAGGTACTTCCGGCACCAGCATCCTACCCACCTTGGTCGCCAAAACGAAGGAGTCGCGGTTGACACCCTGGAAGGCTTTACCCACACGGGTTTCGCTTTTCCCCAAACCGTACAACGGGGCGGTATCAAAAAGCCTTACGCCAGCATTCAACGCCCGGCGCAAAGTGGCCACCGCCTGATCCTCGGGAACATCGGTAAAGAGTCCCGCCAGGGGTCCTCCGCCAAGACCAAGACGAGTAACCACCAGATTGGATTTGCCGAGGCTGACTTGTTGAAATGGATTCATCTAGTTCGCACCCCCGTGCAAAATAGAACGTGCGGCATACCTTCCTGTGTCAAGGCAAGCATGCTGTTGAAAGGTAATTAAAGTGAGCCCTTCTCAAAAAGAAATTGTCGTTGCCCGTTGGAATAGCAAAGCAGAATATCCGCTGAATTTATTTGATGTCAAGATCGTGATCGATTGAAATGTGGTAGGCAGTAGGCGAAGGCAGCAAGCGCCTTGGGCGAGCGGAAAACCACGTAGTGATTTCCGGAGGTTTGCTTTTCACTTGGTGCCGAACCACCAGTCCATTAGGACCACGGTGCTTACGCTCACAATGTGTTGCTGAAGAAAATTCTTGACAGGGTCGCGGCAATTAGAATAAAACGCTAAGGTTTTCGAAGATATCGGATGTCGGACATGTCAGCATCTCTGCGATGGGTTGCGGGTGAAGCCCATGAGCGGTGACTCTGCGCGTAAGTCACCGCTCCGGGGGGATGTTGGGTCGGCACTGAAATCCCGCTTTGGCAACGTGCTGAAAAGAGTTATGCTGAGGCGCTGACTGGGACAGTCTTCATCGCAGGGCTAACAAAGTAAATAGCGGCAGTGCCTGGCATGTGCCATCAAGCATGCTTCAAAGTGTTTTTAGCATATGAGTGTGGATGAGTCTGTGTGACAGGCGTCCACGACCCTTCAAGGGCTTTCAAAATTAAATGATGATCTACGCGGCGAAGAAACTTCGGCGTGTGGCGCAGCGCGGCGGAGTCTCAACCAAACGCGTGCCATGGCCGTCCCGGCCATGCTCGAGCACGGGCGGGACGCCCGTGGCACGACATTATTCGGGCCTACGACCCGCGTAGCGCGCTTGCTAAGAAACCGGAATTTACGAGTTTGCAACAGACGTGCCGTTCATGTGTGCAGAGGGGGCTGTGACACTGGGGGGACGTGTCCCTGGAAGCCCTGACTGGAGAATCCATGGCTAGTGCTGGTGGTTTTGCAGTAGGCATCCTGATGGGTCTGTTGGCGGGCTTGGTGAACGGTATCTTTCTGCTTCCCATGCGCTATATCAGGAAGTGGGAATGGGAAAATGTGTGGTTATTCTTTTCAATTCTATCCACTATCCTGTTTCCCTGGATTGCCGCGTGGGTAGCGGTTCCCCATCTTGCTGACGTCTTTCGTTCCGTGTCCTTCTCGGCGTTTATGCCGGGATTGTTGGCAGGGTTGGTGTGGGGAGTGGCCCAGGTGATGTACGGACTCTGTTGCGGCATGGTGGGAATCGCCATTGGCAGCGCGGTGATCAGCTGCACGGCGATCATTGCCGGTACCCTGGGGCCAATGATTGTTTACGCCCCCAGCAAACTCTTGAGCTCGTCAAGCCTGGTGCTGCTGGTTGCCACCGCCCTGATTATTGCCGGCGTCTACATGTACGGAAGGGCCGGGGCCAGCAAAGAGCGGGAAACCGCTGGCACAAAAGAGAAGCAACTCGTCGGGGGTTCGTTTAAAGTCGGGCTGACGATGTGCTTGATCTGTGGCATGCTGGGCACGGCTTTCGTCTATGGCGGGAAATCAAGCACGGCCTTGGTGGAAGCCGCGAAAGCCACCGGCGCCGCGCCGATGCTGGCATTTTACGTTGCCTACGTGGTCACCTTTAACGGCGGCGCCATTCCCGGTGTTCTCTATTCGCTTTACAAGCTTAGACAAAATAATACGGGCGGCAATTTCCTGACCAGCGGCGCCTTCATGTGGAATTTGGGCATGGCAACGGCCATGGCCCTGTTGTGGTATAGCGGCCTGCTGCTGTATGGCATGGCGTCTGAAAATCTGGGAAAACTGGGTGCATCGGTGGCGTTTGCGTTGTTCTCCAGCGGAACGATTTTGTTCGCGAACTTGTTCGGGTGGCTGGCCGGCGAGTGGAAGGGAGCAAGCCGCACCACCATTCAAGGTTTTGTAAAAGGCATGGTGTTCATCGTTTGCGCCATCTTCATCATCGCTTTCGGAATGAACACGCAATAGAGCTGGCCGGAGGTGCTTTCCGAACCACGTTGCAATCGAAATCACAGGGGGGCTATGAGCGATAATGCTTCTGCAAATTCACCAATCATGCTGGGGTTATTTCAGCAGATGCCGTTGCCGGCGGTTTCACGTTACCTGGCCCAGCAGGGATGGAAGTGGATTGTCCTCGACATGCAACATGGTCCGATGAATTACGAGACGGCCTATGAGTGCATCCACACATTGCGCGCCCACGGGGCCAAGCCTTATGTGCGAGTCTCTGTCGATCTTCCTAGTGAGATTCAGAAGATCCTCGACCTCGGCGCCGCAGGCATTGTGGTTCCGGTCGTAAACTCCAAAGAACAGGCGCAAGCCGCGGCCTACGCCGCAAAGTATCCGCCCCTCGGTGGCCGCTCCAAGGGCGGAGATCTGGCATACCACTATGGCGAAGGTTACACCGACCGCGCCAATCGGGACACCAAACTCCTTGTCCAAATTGAGCACATCGATGCCGTCAGGTCGGTCGAGCAGATCCTGGCGGTGGATGGAGTGGACGGCTGCTTTATGGGGCAGGTGGACCTTGCCCTCTCCATGGGCTTGGGCCATAAAAACTTCAAAGACAACGAAGAGCACCGGAAAGGCATTCAGCATTCCGTGGACGTGTGCAACAAGTTGGAAAAGCTGGCATGCTACAACGCCTTTTCCGTTGCGGAAGCCAAAGAGCGCGTGCAACAGGGGTTCCACGGCATTACCATGCGGTCGGATGTGGATTTGCTGTTGGGGGCCACGGGGCCTTTGCTAACCGAACTGCAAAGCAACTTTGGGAATGCAGGGTAGGGGGAGGGGCCGACCTAAAGGTCGGCGCTACGATGCTCGTTGTGGCGGCTTTATGCCGCCATTTGACCTGTAGCGGCAATATCCGGGAAGGGGAAAACCAATGACGAACCATCAAATGCTGATCGGCGGAAAATGGGTGAATGGCGCTGAATCCATGCAAGTGCTGAATCCCGCGACGGAGCAGGTGCTGGCGACGGTTCCGGCAGGCACTGAAGCCGATGCGCAACAGGCTCTCAAAGCGGCCGCCGGAGCGCAGCGTGCCTGGTCCCGGTTGACCGGCGTTGAGCGCGGAAATGTTTTGCGGCGCTGGGCCGATCTGGTTGATAAGAACAAGGCGCGCTTGGCCGAGATTACTTCCCAGGAAGAGGGCAAGCCGCTTGCCGAAGCGCTGGGCGAAATCGATTTTGGCCGCAGTTGGCTTAACTACTATGCCGAGTTCGATCGCCGCATCGAAGGCGATATCATCTCCGCGGACAAACCCAACGAACAAATTTGGATTGTGCCCCAGCCCGTCGGCGTGGTGGGGGGGATTATTCCCTGGAACTACCCCTCGGCGCTGACCCTGCGGAAGGCGGCGCCGGCGCTGATCGCGGGCAACGCCATCGTTATTAAGCCACATGAAGATACGCCGCTGTCGGCACTCGAATTGGCAAAGCTCGCGCAGGAGGCAGGGGTTCCTGATGGAGTCCTCAGTGTGGTGACGGGCGCCGGCGAGGTTGTGGGAGAAGCTTTGGTGAAGAGTCCCATCCCCCGCTTGATTACCTTTACCGGCAGTGTGGAAACTGGCAAACGAATTATGCGTGTCGCTGCTGACACGGTGAAAATGGTTTCACTCGAGATGGGCGGCAAGGCTCCGTTTATCGTGATGGATGATGCCGACATGGCAACGGCAGTCAAGACGGCAGTGTTCTCCCGCTTCTTCAATTGCGGCCAGGTGTGCATTTGCAACGAGCGAACCTACGTCCACAAGCGCATCGCCGACAAATTCCTTTCCCGCTTTATTGAGGAAGTGAAGCTGTTGAAAATCGGCAATCCGCTTGACGCGGGTGTGCAATTGGGTCCGAAGGTGAACCGGCCGGAACTCGAAAAGGTTGAGCGCTACGTTGATGAAGCCCGCAAGGCAGGAGCAGAGGTGGCGATTGGTGGCAAGCGGCCCGGCGGCAATGATTTCAAGAACGGTTATTGGTATGAGCCCACGGTGATTACCGGCGTCCGCCAGGATATGAAGATCATGCAGGAGGAAGTTTTCGGGCCGGTGATTCCGATCATGGAATTCAGTGATTTCGATGAAGGAATGAAGCTGGCTAACGACTCGCGCTATGGCCTGGCCGCCTACCTTTTCACCAACGATATGAACCGCATCCTGCGCGCCGTTCGCGACATGGAGTGCGGAGAACTTTACATCAACCGCGGTCCGGGGGAATCGATTCATGGATTCCACACCGGCTGGAAGCAGAGTGGGATTGGCGGCGATGACGGCAAGTACGGGCTGGAACACTACCTTCAGAAGAAGACGGTCTACATTCGTTATCAGGGGTGATCACGGAGATCCGTGTTCGACCAGGCGCTGGGGATGCACCTAATCTGAGATTGATTTCCCTCTCCCCCAAGGGGGCGAGGGCAGTAAATCTAAATCCCCTAGGTTGCCTCAGCGCCAGTCAGTTTGGTGGAAGGGTTCACATGTCGAACAGAGAGGAATGAAATGTCGAACGCAAAGCCAATCGATTTGGCCTATAACCTGGACCCAACCACTCCCGTTTACCCGAACTATCCGCCGGTGGCAATCGAAGTTCTAGAATCCACTCGTTACATCCGCACGGACGGACGCCGTGCTTTGAACAGTAGCAAGATCACATTGGGAATCCACTGCGGAACTCACATGGATGCCCCGTTTCATTTCTTTGAGAATCGCATCTCGATTGACCAGGTGCCGCTCGACGTATGCGTAGGGAAAGCTCTGATGATTGACGTGAAGGGCGCTCTCAGCGAGGGCATGATTGGTGTTGAACATCTGAAGCCGCACGAGGCCAGGATTCGGGAAATCCGGCGAATCGTTGTGCACAGCGGGTGGTCGGAAAAATGGGGGACGCTGGAATTCTTTGCCAGCCATCCCATGTTCACGCCGGAAGCAGCCGAGTTTGTGGTGGATTGCGGAGTCCGCTTGGTAGCGGTGGATTTCCCTTCAGTCGACCGTGCCCCCTACCCCGTTCATGTCGCTTTCCTGGGGAATGGCATCATCATTGTTGAAAATCTCACGAACCTTTCTGCCTTGAAGAAAAATGTATTCGATCTGATCGTCCTTCCGTTGAAGTTCACGGGACGCGACGGGTCGCCCGTTCGAGCAATCGCCCTAGAGGATTGAGAAGAAAATATGCCCCTATTTAAAGCAGCGCAATTGGCAACTCTCGCGAAGGATATTTTTCAAGCGGCGGGCGCGACGCCTGAGGAGTCGCGCATCGTCGCAGATGCGCTGACCGAGGCGAACCTGGAAGGCCACGATTCGCATGGCGTGGTGCGCGTTCCCGAGTACGTGGTGTGGATGGAAGAGAAGATGATCAACGTCGGCGCCCATCTGCAAGTCGTCAAGGAGACTGACGCTTTTGCGGTGATGGACGGTAACTGGGGCTGGGGGCAGGTGGTGGGCCGGGAAGCAATGGAACTCGCCAT
>Ga0181517_10004918_pt1 | contig 11964 bp, 7 predicted proteins | sample PEATcosm2014_Bin_31_FD_119748 | JGI IMG/M metagenome (GOLD analysis project Ga0181517, IMG submission 119748) | Peatland microbial communities from MTU Mesocosm Facility, Houghton, MI, USA - PEATcosm2014_Bin01_30_metaG | ecosystem: Environmental > Terrestrial > Soil > Wetlands > Peat | place... | reverse complement strand
CCAGCGCCGCCGTGTGATGTTGTGGGCGTGAGAGATATTATTGCCGAACTGCGGGCCTTTCCCGCAGATGTCGCATACTTGTGCCATTGCTTTGCTCCAAACTTTGGTCTTTCGCGCCGCCGGAACCAGTCGCCTTCTTCAGACGCACTCAATCGCGGTCTACCCAGCGAACAGCCAGCGGGACACAATAAGACACACGCCTCCACCAGCTTGCCGAATCTCCATTATACCCGGAATCAGCGCCTGGGCCAAGCTGCGCCCTCTCCGGCCATTTCATTCAGCCAAAACGATTTCCGTTGCAACGCGCCCGGCGTCTGGGCAGGCACTGTCTTGATGCTCCGCCGGGTGCGGTTCAGAATTTCGTCCCTTTGTTGAAGTCGGCGGTGATGGCTGTTTCCACGCCTGTCATGCAAGCTGCATCGGAGAAGATGAGGCCCAGTTCGCGGTTGTCATTGAGCGAATCGGTGGAGAAGTTCTCCGACCCCACAAACAGCTTCGCCTGCGCCGTGCCGTAGTCTGCCAGCACAGTCTTAGCGTGGATGTAGTAGCCAGTCTTGGAGCTGAAAATGGCTATTTTCGCACCGGCGGCTTTGAGCGTGTTGAGGACTGAGGAATAAGCGCCATTCACGTTCTCCTGGACAAGCGTAACCGCGACGCCGCGTTTGAGAGCCGCTTCGAGCGCGGACTCGATGCCGGTGTCGTCGAATTCCTCCTGCGAGATGAGCAGGGTTTTGGCCGCGCCGTTGATGAGCGCGAGCAGCGCGGAACGCGAGTTTGTGGGACTCCAGACAAGGTTGTCGCCGGTCGGCGCAGTAATAGTAGTGTTGGTGAAATCGGCGTTGAAGGTCGCCTCGATGGCAGCCACATCGGCGGCGTCGTTGGTAATCACGGCGAAGTCGCGGGTGGTCGAGTAGTCATCCGGGGTCAGATTGAGGGTCATGATCGCTGACGTGACCCCATCCACGGTAATGGTTTTCTGGTGCGTGCATTTGTAGGATGGGTTGGCCCAGTGGACGGAGACCTTGCCGGTGGTCAGAGTATTGTAGGCCGTGGTGTTGTTGGCCTTTTCGTTGTTCTGGTCGAGAATCACCCGGACCGTCACTCCGGAGCCGACGGCCTTGGCAAGCATGGTGGTAACCGTCGTGTCAGAAAGCTCATACATGGTCATGTCAATGGACTTTTTGGCCGAGGAAAGCAGGTTATAGATCGGCGTCAGGCCTTGGTCCGGCTCTGTGACCAGCGTGTAAGTGGTGGCGCCTGAAGCGGGCGTGGGCTTGGGAGCGGGAGCAGGATGCTGCGGCTCAGGATGTTTCTTTTCCTGGCCTTCGTGGCCGGGAACGGGGATTGTTGCGTGTCCCATGATCTCCTCCTTTGAAGAAGCCGATTGAGGTTCAGGTCTTGCCGGGGGGAAGCCCGGCAGGGAAAATCGCCATCTTGCCCGAATTCGCGAGGTGCTCCCTTGAGGCTTCAGGAGGTGGGTTCCCGCCCAGCCTCATACCGGCTCTCACGCGCCGATTTTATCCCCATTGCGGCAACTTTTGAAAACAAATTGCATAAAACTGCTGTGAATCGCGAGATGGCAAATTAAGGGCTCGGTCGGGGCACTGCGTTGATACCAAACCCTTTTTGTAACGCTGCTGTCGTCGCTACGATACGCCGTCTTTTACCAGCGTTGACGCCCCCCCCCGTGGGTGGAGTATAAACGTAGTCACCATAATCATAGCGTTGATTTTGCCTCCCAAAACGAAGGAACTAGGAGAACCATACACAAGCAGATGATGGGATTGACATTCTGCATCGCGGCCTTCGCGATGAGCGCGGCCGCACAGACGGCAGTCACAAACAATAACGATGGCACGGTAGGCACAATTCCGGCGTATAACGGAAGTGCGATCTTGGGCAACTCTCCTATCTCGGTATCGGGTAGCAACGTCGGGATTGGGACGACGACATCAGGCGCTTCGTTGCAGGTCGTTGGTGGAATGATACGAAGCGACGTGGGAGCAACTGGCATCAGCCTAGTCCTTACTGGTACAGGTTCAAATTTACAGGTAAAACACGATGGTAGCCAAAATGTCGCATTGTTTAACAGCGGTGGAAGCGTACAGATTCGCAGCTTTGACGGAGTAACCAATCTGGTCACATTTCATTACGATGGCAATGTCGGCATCGGGACGACGACCCCCGCATATATGCTCGATGTGGTTGGTACAATACACACTTCGGTCGGAGTCATGTTTCCGGACGGTACCACCCAGGCTACGGCATTCATCCCCGCCAATTGCGGCGCGGACTATGCCGAGTCGGTGGATGTGAACGGCGACCGCACAAAGTATGAACCGGGCGACATTCTGGTGATCGATCCCAGCGCGCCTGGCAAATTCCTCAAGTCCAGCCAGGCATATTCGACGTTGGTAGCTGGCATCTATTCCACCAAGCCCGGTTTTGTCGGCAGACTGCACCCTGAAGATGCCAACACCGACAAGACCGAAGTTCCGATGGCCATGGTGGGCCGGGTTCCCACCAAGGTAACGGCGGAGAATGGTCGCATCAAGGTAGGCGACTTGCTGGTAGCTTCTTCCACGCCGGGCCGCGCCATGAAGGGCACCGACCGCACTCAGATGCTCGGCGCAGTGATCGGTAAGGCGCTCGGCCCGCTCGACTCCGGCACAGGCGTGATCGAAGTTTTGGTCACCTTGCAGTAGCGGCGCAGCAGTTTTTTCAGCCATCGCCAACAACCTCGGACCAACGTACAACTGCTATCGCATTGGAGGTATTCGATGAAGACTTCGATTTTGTATCTTTCGTTTCTATTACTTGCTGGCCTTGGCCTGGCAAGCGCGTTGACCGCGCGCGCCTACGGGCAGGCTCCTCCGACCGGACAGAGCGGGTCTGGCGTGCAGTCCACCCCTGCCGCATGCGACAACCCGCCGTGTGTAATGGAGTCGCATGGCCCGGGGCTTAGTACCGGCAAGAAGCATTCAGTACCGCCGCCGTTGACGGAGGAAGAGATTCGGCTCCGTGATCAGGAGAGGAGATACGTTGACCTATTCTCTCAACTTTCCGCACAGGAAGATATGGCGAAGCGCGCAGAGGCCGGTGGAAATACTGAGATGGCAGCGGCGTGGCGAGGGCGCTTTGCACGCATGTCGGGGCTCACGACCGAAGAGGCGGAAATTGTCAAGAAAATCGGCGCCAAATTTCAAATTGATCGGCGTTCCGCTAACGATAACTACGTTTCGACTCTGGTTGCGGCGCGCAAAGCCTACCCAGGTGATTACCACTCCCAAAACAATTCTCCGGATTTTGCGGCAGCGAGGGATCGCCTGCAAAACCTTACACCAAATGTTATAGCAAATTTGGTCACGGCACTCGGATCGAGATCATTCACGAGGCTGGATAGCTACACGCTTCATATGCACGATAACGCGAAGCCACTTGCACTCGGTGGTCAGGGGCAATCAGCGACTCCGGCACAACAGTAGCAGCAAGTAGCAGAAAGGCAAGCATCGTGAGGCGATCAGCAGTAAGCATAATTTTGTTTGTAATCTTTGCGTTCACAGCGAGGAGCGCACAGGCCCAGGCCTCCGCGCAGATCCAAGAAGTCGAGACGCTGAATGATGGCGTTCTAAGCATCCACCTAACCTGTTCCGGTGCAGGAAGTTTTTATAACCCCGACACCGGGCAGCAGGATTATCCAGGAATTTCCATTGGCAGTAGTACATTACACGGTTGCCAGTTGGACGACCCGGACGGACAGTACAACTACTACAGTTCCAACGGGTTCTTCATCGGAAACGAAATCTTGAACGTTTATGAACCTGTTACCGTTTCGGGGTCCTGGGATTACTGGGCAAGCTTCTGGATATGGAACTTAGCATGCGACTCCGACCAGCAAGACTGCCAAGGGTATTCATACAATGATTATTGGGGATATACGCTCGGAAACGCTGGCGCCCCGGTTGAATGCGAACTGAACGGAGGTGATTGTTATGGCGATTATGACGGCACTTACTACCTCACAAATTATTCCGGACTTGAGTACGCCTACTCGGGAGACTCGAGCACTGGAGCCTTTGGCACCTTTTATGTAGATGCGTTGGCCATCGAAGTTTCTCCAGCCTCTGGGACTCTCTATGGCGGCGAAAGTGTCACCTTCACCGCTGAGGCGAGCAACACAGCTAATTTTTTCCCCATCTTCCAATGGACGCAAATCAGCGGTCCTGCCAACCAATCGGGCGATAACGGCGCGGGAGCAACCTACACCTATACCGCGCCTGCAACGATCGAACAGTCGAACTCGACGGTTACATTGAGAGCGTGCATCACCAACCTCACTTCTCAGCCGGTGTGTGAACCGCCCGTGACGATTGATTTGCTGGTTCCGTCGATCTCAGTCTCGAGTCCCAGCCCAAACGTACTGCTTGCAAACGGTACTTCAACCTCGTTTTTGGCGGCAGATCTAACTAACGCGGCAGAGAATGCTGTTGTAAGTTGGACACCCCCTTCACCGACGACCACGTCAACCGGAAACACAACCGCGACGTATACAGCCCCTGCTTCGTCGGCCACACTTTTTTCAAACCCCAACTCCAATACGGCAAGCGTAGGAATCGTCGCAAGTGTTGGCAGTCCGGCGATAACCGCCTCCACGTCCCTGACCCTTGTTGAGCCGACTACTATTACAGGCGTGTCTCCAGCGTCGTGGACGGCCGGGACCGTGAACATTCCGGTAATCATTACAGGAACCGGGTTTAGCGCGGGTTCTACGGTGGCTATCAGCAGTCCAAGCTGGCCCATGACCTACACATGCACTCCAACCGCATCCCAGACGACGATCCCATGCAGCGTCACCATACCCGCCAATCTATCCAACATGACTGCTTCGCAAGGCGCAACGATTTCAGTGAGCACGACGACCAGCGGGCTTACCAGTCCGTACACCTATGCCACTCCGATTAGCATTGTGCCGATTGCATACACGTACAGCATTAGTCTCTTAACGAGTACCTCTTCCCTGACGTATGGCTATTCGTCAACGATTACTCCCGTGATTACCTGCAAAACTAGCGCTGGTGCAGCCTGCGCGAGCAACGTTTCAAATCCACAGTTGGCAAATTTCAAGCTCCTAAGCGGGCTTGGCTCTCTGACCAGCACCACTAACGCAGGCTCAACCGTGTTCACCGACACGACGCTGATCGGCTACCCCGCGCAGAATACGACGGTGCAGGTATGTGCGTCTGTATATACCACTGCTTGCGCCACGACGAATTTCAACATCCCGGCGACTTCCATAACGCTCAATCCTCCGACGATGGCTTCTCCGCTTGCAGGCGGAAAGACACAGGCCTTTACCGCGTCAATCCAGAATGAAGGTACAGCCACCGGGCTCACCTGGACATTAACGCCGTCCCCGTCGAGCGCCTCGTCTGGGACGCTGACTTCGGCCACCACGACCATAACCGTGCAAGGCTCTCCAGCTTCAGGGACGAGCTCGAACACTTACACGGCTCCAGCCACTATCACGATACCGACTACTGTGACGCTGAATGCCTGCATGACCGCGAACTTAAGTATCTGCGCGACTCCGGTCGCCATAACGCTCAACCCGCTGCCAACATTCAGCGTCACGGCAACCAACGACAATCCTTCTCAGACGGCCCTGTCTCTGGGCCATTCGATGAGTTACACCGTCAATGTGTCGGCGCTCTATGGGTTTACCGGGCCTGTGGTGCTCTCGGCTCAGGGACTACCCACGGGAGTAGCAGCCAGCTTTTCACCCTCGTCGATCACCACATCCGGAAGCGCGACGATGACGCTGACTTCGGCGTACAGCCAGTCCACATACATTGGAAACTCCACGGTGGCAGTGACCGGAACTGGTGGCGGCGTGGCGAGCTCCACGAACTTTGCGCTCACAACCCAACCCTTGCAGTATAAAGGCCAGTGCGGTGTTCAATAGGCTGATTGGAATTGCGACGCTCCAATGAAAAACGGCCCGCTTCTCGATGTGAGGAGCGGGCCGGTCTGTTCTTGCTGCTTAGTTGCGCTATGCCTTGGCGGAGGTCAGCGCGCCCAAGTCGGCGGCTAACTTCTCGGTGGAGAAGGCTTCAATCAAATCGCCTTCCTTGATGTCGTTGAAGCCGGAGAGGCCGATGCCGCACTCCATGCCGTTGGTGACTTCGCGGGCATCGTCCTTGAAGCGCTTGAGCGAGCTGACCTTGCCCTTGAAGAGCTGTTCGTCTCCGCGCATGACTTTGATCTCCGCATCGCGGCGGATTACGCCATCCTGCACACGGCATCCGGCGATGGTGCCGATCTTCGGAATCTTGAAGACGTTGAGCACTTCCGCGCGGCCGATGTAGTTCTCCTTGAAGACGGGTTCGAGCAGCCCCAGCATGGCCAGCCGCATCTCGTCCTGCAGCTCGTAGATGATGGAGTGCAGGCGAATTTCGACGTTCTCCTGCTGCGCCAACTCGGCAGCCTTGCGCTCCGGTCGCACATTGAAGCCGATGATGATGGCGTTCGATGCCGTGGCCAGCAGCACATCAGATTCCGTAATGGAACCGACGCCTGAGTGGATGACCTTGACCCTCACCTTCTCGGTGGACATGAGCACCAGCGAGTCGGCCAACACTTCGACCGAGCCAGTCACATCGCCCTTGATAATCAATGGCAAGTCCTTCACGCCGGCGGTGCGAATCTGCTCCGCCAATCCTTCCAGCGAAACTCTGGAACTCTTGGCAAGCTGAGCGTCTCTCTCCTTCATCTTGCGATACTGTGCGATGCCCTTGGCCTTGTCGCGGTCGGCAACCACCAGGAAAGTGTCGCCGGAGTCGGGCATGGATTCCAGGCCCAGCACTTCGACCGGAGTCGAAGGACCGGCAACTTCAAGAGCTCGCCCGCGATCGTCAAACATGGCGCGGACTTTGCCGAATGTGTTGCCTACGATGTAGCTGTCGTTGAGCCGCAGCGTGCCGTCCTGTACGAGGACGGTGGCCACAGCGCCGCGGCCGCGATCGAGCTTGGCTTCGAGAACCGAGCCCACAGCCTTGCGTCCGGGCGTCGCCTTGGGCGCCTTGATGTCGGAGACCAGGCAAATCATCTCCAGCAGCAGGTCGAGGTTCTTACGCTTTTTGGCGGAGACTTCCACAAAAACCGTGCCTTCGCCGGCTCCTGCCCATTCCTCGGGAATCAGCCCGCGGTCGGCAAGCTGTTTTTTGACGCGCTCAGGGTTGGCTTCAGGTTTGTCGATCTTGTTTACAGCCACGATGATCGGCACGCCGGCGGCCTTGGCGTGGTCAATGGCTTCCAGCGTTTGTGGCATGACGCCGTCGTCGGCGGCGACCACAATAACCACGATGTCCGTCACCTTGGCGCCACGGGCTCTCATGCGCGTGAAGGCTTCGTGGCCAGGCGTGTCAAGGAAGACAATCTCGCGACCGGAAGCCGGAGAGCCTTCCTTGGCAAACTTCACCTTGTAAGCACCGATATGCTGCGTGATGCCGCCGGCTTCGCCGGCAGCTACGTCTGTCTCGCGGATAGCGTCCAGCAGCGAGGTCTTGCCGTGATCGACGTGGCCCATGACGGTGACCACGGGCGAACGCGGAACTTCGAGCTCGCCCGTGTTCTCGGCTTCGAGAACTTCTTCGATAGCCTGGTTGGCGATCTCTTCTTCATAGCTGATGACTGTGGCTGCCGCGCCGAACTTGGCCGCCACATCCTTGACCATCTCGGCGTCGAGGGATTGGTTCACCGTGACGAAGATGCCCTTCATCAGCAGCGTGGCAATCAGGTCCTTGGCGCGGACTTCGAGCTTTTCGGCCAGGTCCTTTACGCTGATGCCCTCGGTGACCGTAATCTCGCGGGTGATGGGCAGCGGCTCACCGCCGTATTGCACCCCGCCATAACGTGGCGGCGGCACAAAGCCCTTCATTGGGCCTTCCTTGGTCTTGGGGTACTGCGGGCGTCCTCCGCGGCCTCTGGAGGGTGCGCGCTGCGGACGAGGAGCCTCGCCGGTCGGCGGTGCGCTGCCGGGGCGCGGTGGGCCGCCGGGACGTGGTGGTCCAAATCCGGGCCTTGCGCCAAATCCAGGACGCGCTCCGGGCGCTCCAGGCGCGCCGGTTCCGGCGTAACCGCCAGAGGTGGTGCGAGTGGGGTGCTTGGGGCGCGGGCCGCCGGGGAACTGGCCTGCTCCCGGAGCTCCGCCAGGGGTGCGCTGAGGGTAGCTGCCTGGGCCACTCGATGGCCGGTTCCGGTCGAAGATAGGCCTGCCGCGCTGAATTCCTCCAGCTGCGGTTCCGGTGTTCGCCTGAATTGGAGTCTCAACTACAGGCGGCGCCTTGTAAAACGGACGAGGCCCTGTCTGGGGCATCACCATGCGCCGTGCGGGCAATGCGGGGGTGGGCGACGCAGCGTGCGTATGACCCTTCCCGCGATGAGCTGGTGCCGGGGCCGGCGTCGTAGCCGCTGCCTCCACTGTAACTTCGGCTAAAGGCGCCTGCTCGGGCACAACGGCGGCTGCTTCGGCAGCCGGTGGGGCCGCAATCACGGCGGACTCGACTGTCTTGGCAGCAGGAGCAGCCACGACCGGCGTCGCGTGAACTTCAGCCTTGGCCGCGGGGGCTGGAGCTTCAGGAACTGCAGCCGCGGGTGTGGCTGGCACAACTGGGTGCTTTACGACCACAGCCACAGGGGGAGGCGCTACGGCGACGGCCGGACGCTGTGCGACTACGGCGCCTGCCGGAGCCTTTGCAACTACCGGCTTGGCTGGCGGGCGCGTGGCAATCGCTGGCGGTACCGGCGGACGAACAACAATGGGCGGCGCGGAACGGGGCTGGGGAACAATCTTGCGCGGTTCCGGCTTGGCTGGCGCCGTGGGTGGCGGCGCAACGGAGACAACCGTAGGCGTAGGACGCGCCGGAGCCTCGGCGGGCTTCGCTACCGGACGCCGCTGAGGCATACGGCTCTGCCGGGCCTCTTCTTCCTCTTCCTGTTTCTTGGCCAGGACGGCCTTCAGCACGTCGCCGGGCTTGGAGATATGCGATAGATCAATCTTGGGCGCTATTCCCTGAGGGGCGCGTGACGCCTGTGTGCTTGCCTGGCTGGAGGACCGCGACCCACGCTCAAAATGCGCGCGTACCTTGTCGGCCTCATCGCCCTCCAGTGAACTGGAGTGGGTCTTGCCCGTGGCTAGGCCGAGCTCTGCCAATATGTCAAGAACCTGCCGGCTCTTGACTTCCATCTCGCGCGCGAGATCGTTGATACGAACCTTACTCATCCGCCTCTTTTCAAATTGTGCTTCCCAAAGCCCTTAGTCGCTCATAGCTACCTCATGGCATTGGCTGTTCTGAAGACTTCCGTTATCGTCTGATGGGGTATGAAAGACGCGGCGCATCTTACGCGCCGTCCTCTTTGGCCGCCCGCTCGTCCGTGGTTGCGCTTTCGCTTTCGATCTCATCCGCCTCCGGCGCCTCATCGGCATCGGGGACGCTTTCCACCGCCGCTTCGGCGGCGCTGGAAATTTCGGTTTCGGCCTCGGCCGCTTGTACGCCCTCGGCTTCTTCCAGAACAACGGCTGCGTTTTCCGCCTCGGCTTCCGCGTCACCCACAACCGCAGAGGCGTTCAATATCTCCGCTTCGCCGCCTTCGTCACCGGCGGCTGTTTCCTCGGCCGCTGGCACGTGGCCTTCCTCGCCCTCTTCAAATTGGCCGAAGTAGTGGCGCACGGCGATGCTGATCTTTTCCAGCGTCTTTTCGCCGATGCCGGGAATCTCTTCGAGCTGCTCCGGCGTCATATCGGCCAGACCCTCGACGGTGGTGATGCCGGCTGCGACCAGTTTTTGCAGAACGCCCTCGGCCAACTCCGTCACCCGCTCGATAGGCGTCGTAGGCCCGCCGGTGAGAGCCTGCATCTGCTGCTCGACCTCCTGGCGCTTCTCCTCTTCGCTCTTGATGTCGATCTTCCAGCCCAGCAGCTTGGCGGCGAGGCGAACATTCTGCCCCTTCTTGCCGATAGCCAGCGACAGTTGTGTGTCGTCCACGATCACTTCGAGCTGCTTGTCGGTCAGGTCCGCAACCGAGACACGGCTCACCTTGGCCGGCTGCAGCGCCTTCTCGGCAAAAGTGGTAATCTCATCGGAAAATTCGATGATGTCGATCTTTTCGCCCCGTAGTTCGCGGATAATCGACTGCACCCTCATGCCCTTCATGCCCACGCAGGCGCCCACCGGGTCAACATCCTTGTCGCGGCTCTGAACGGCAATCTTGGTGCGCTCGCCAGCTTCGCGCGCGATGGCGCGGATAACCACAGTGTTGTCGTAAATCTCCGGCACTTCAGACTGGAAAAGATTTTGCACCAGCTCCGGCGCGGCGCGGCTGACAATCACCTGAGGCCCCTTGGCTGCGCGGTCCACCTTCAAAAGAACAACGCGAACCCGCTCGCCGATGGAGAACTGCTCCAGCCGCGATTGCTCCCGTTTGGGGCAGCGCGCTTCAGCCTTGCCCAGGTCGTAGATCACGTCCTGGCCCTCGATGCGCTTTACCGTTGCGTTCAGCACTTCCTTTTCGCGGTGAGCATATTCGTTGAAGACAGTGTCGCGCTCAGCCTCGCGCACCTTTTGGAAGATGACCTGCTTGGCCAACTGCGCGGCAATGCGTCCCAGCGGACTGGTGTCGCGGTAGAGCCGTATTTCGCTGCCCACCTCCACGTCCGGCGCAAGTTCCTTGGCCTGTGTAAGCGTAATCTGGTTCAGCGGATCCTCGAGAGGATCGTCGTCGGCCACCACAGTCTTGTATATGTAAGCCGTGATCTGGCCGGTTTCCTTGTTGAGCTCGCCACGCATGTTTTCCTGAGTCTTATAAAACTTGCGCGTGGCCAGGGCGATGGCCTCCTCGACCGCGCCAACAACGATGGCGGGGTCAATGCTCTTTTCCTGACTCAAGAGCTCGATGCTCTGATACAAAACGCTGGCCATACTCTGCTTGCTCTCTCTTCGTTCTTCGGCGCGGGGTTAAATTGCAGCCCATGCCGGTTTAGTTGGGGTTGTCTTAAAGCAGGGATCAGTAACGCGGGACTATTCCCTATTCCCTGTTCTCATTAAATCTCCGGCACCAGTTGCGCCTTCTCGATGTTGTTCAGCGCAATCTCAACCGTACTAACGCCGGCCTTCCGGCTCTTGCTGTTCTGCTTGACCGCATTCAGGTCGAGCGTAATGTTTTCGCCGGCTCCGGTTCCAGTTCTGGCTGTCAGCCGTCCCTGCCAGTGCCGATTGTTGCGGACCGGCTCAAAGGTCTGCACCTTCACCAGGCTTCCCAAAAACCGTTCAAAATCTTCTCGCCGGGTCAACTTGCGGTCCAACCCCGGAGAACTGGCTTCAAGCGTGTACTCCGCTCCTGGAACCAGGTCTTCTACATCCAGCAGCACGCCAAAATCCCGGCTAAAAGCTGCGCAATCCTCGTGCGTGATGCCCGAAAACTGCTCCACGCTCAGCGTGCCTTCTCGCGCCTCTTTCAGCAGGCGCACCGGCAAATCCTTGATTGCAGCGCCGGCGGTCGTTCCATCCCCGGCCGCTTCGGCTGTAATTGCCGCCTTCAGCCGCTCCCGGCCTTCGGCATTCTTCTCCAGAAATACGCGAAGAACGCGTTCTTTCGACGGACCAACCAGTTCAATCTCCACCAGGTCCAGCCCGTGCGAGGCGGCCACTCGCGCCGCCGCCAATCGGATTTCTTCCAGCTTTGCCGCCATCGTTTCCACGCCGCCAATCTGGCGGATCATCTCACTGGGGCCATCCCAAGCAAATTCAGCCCCATTTAACCCCAAAACCGAGGAGAATGTCCCCAAAATCCGGGAAATTTTCCGCAAATAAAAAGTGGGCTGTAAGCCCACTCATCTCTCCGCCAGCCGGCGTGCTCACGGCAACTCAGGCGGACAAATTCGTCTGCATCCTTAGCATAGGCCAAAAT
>Ga0181517_10004915_pt1 | contig 11972 bp, 20 predicted proteins | sample PEATcosm2014_Bin_31_FD_119748 | JGI IMG/M metagenome (GOLD analysis project Ga0181517, IMG submission 119748) | Peatland microbial communities from MTU Mesocosm Facility, Houghton, MI, USA - PEATcosm2014_Bin01_30_metaG | ecosystem: Environmental > Terrestrial > Soil > Wetlands > Peat | place... | reverse complement strand
GTTGCCACGGAGCACTTCGGGCGTTTCGGCTACCGCGCCACCAAGACAGCCGACGTCGCGGCTCAGGCGGGCATGTCGACGGGCTCCCTCTTCACCTACGTCGAGTCCAAAGAGGCACTTTTCCATCTGGTCTTCCTGCACTGGTTCGAGAGGTCCTCGGAACGCCTTCTGGTTCTGCCCGTGGCCACTCCCGGCGAGGGCGAGACTCTCGGAGTGATCGAGGCTGGCCTCCGCCAAGTCCAAATGCCCCGCATTCGAGCAGCCCTAGCCGACCAAAAGCCGGCCGACGTCGCCGAGGAACTACGAGAGATCATCGAGGAGCGCTACGCCCTCCTAGAGCACTACTGGCCGCTCCTGGCGGTCATCGAGCGCTGCGCGGTGGAGATGCCAGCACTCGAGGCCGCATGGTTCGGTCTGGCTCGCGCCGGAACCTTCGAGGAGCTGAGGCGCTACCTGGAGCGCCGTATGGCGGCGGGGCTGCTGCGGCCAATGCCCGATCCAGAGGTGGCGGCCCGACTGGTCACCGAGGCGTTGGCGTGGTTCGCATGGCACCGCCGTGAGGGCCGGGACGCAAACCTCTATGACGACGCCGCGGGCAAACGGACCGTCGTCGAGTTCATCTGCGCAGCCCTCCTTCCGCACACAGTCGGTGAAACAACAGCCCGTTCCCTGGGCCCCCCAAAGAGAGCCGTGACGGCAAGGAAACGAGATCCACAGAGAAAGGGACCCAATGCGAGGAAACAGTAGAAGAGACCATCGGGCCGGGGTCAAGTCAATGATGGAACCCGCGTTTTGGGCGCGAATCGCCTTGGGCCCAACGAGATGGCGGGTGGCCGAGGGATATCGTGGTCGATCTTCACAGGAACGTGAGCGGAGTGCTGTTGGCCCTTCCCCGCTAACGGGGAAGGGCCAGATCCGGCACTGTCCCGACGAGGTAATGATATGACACTCGGGTCGTGCGGACAGAAGATAGAGGCTCGCCACCTCACCAAGCGGTACGGCTCTACTCTTGCCGTCGAGGATTTGAGTTTCGACGTAGATCCCGGGATGGTTACCGGTTTCATCGGCCCAAACGGTTCGGGTAAGACGACCACCATGCGCCTGATCCTTGGCTTGAGCGGTCCCACCAACGGTGAGGTGACTGTGGGAGGCAGGCGCTATCGGGACCTGCCAGCACCGCTTCGCGAAGTCGGTGCGCTCATCGACGCCAAGGCAGTACACCCGAGCCTAACGGCCTACCATCACCTGTTGGCCCTGGCGCAGAGCAACGCCATTGCCGCTTCTCGAGTCGACGAGGTGCTCGCCTTGGTGGGTATGGAAGATGTCGCCGGCAAGCGAGTGGGGGGCTTCTCGCTCGGGATGAGCCAGCGGCTCGGGATCGCCGGAGCTCTCCTCGGAGACCCTCCGGTACTGATGTTCGACGAGCCTCTTAATGGCCTGGACCCCGAAGGCATCGTCTGGATCCGTCAGCTCATGAGGCAACTGGCAGGCCAGGGGCGCACCGTCTTCGTCTCCAGCCATCTGATGAACGAGATGGCGGTAACGGCTGACCATCTGATCGTGATCGGCCAAGGAAAGCTGTTGCGAGATGAAGGGATGAGCGAATTCATCGAATCGGGTTCGCAACATTGGGTGGTGGTGCGCTCCCCCCAGCTCAACGAGCTCAGCGCCCGGCTCGAGGCGGCCGGAGCGAAAGTGTAACCAGGGATAGAAGACAGCATCGAGGTGGCGGGCATCGACAGCAACGGGATCGGCGACCTGGCCTCAGCCAACGGGCTGACCCTGCATGAGTTGGCCACCCAACGAGTATCGCTGGAGGACGCGTTCATGGACCTGACCCACGACAGTGTCGAGTTCCGGGCAAGTGCGGCAGCGGCATGACGACCACCATGGTCCCCGACCAATCCGCCCTGGTTGCTCCCACCTATCGAGCGGCCGGGTTCTCCGATGCACTCCGTGCCCAGTGGACCAAGGCTCGAGCCGTCCCCTCTACCATGTGGACCCTGGTCGTCGCCGCCGTCCTGGGGATCGGGCTCGGCTCGCTCATCAGCGCAGTGGCGGCCAACAACTATGCAAAGGCCCCCAGCAGTCATCCCAATTGGGATCCGACATCCATAAGTAACAGCGGCCTATCGATCGCCCAACTGGCCATCGGCGTGTTGGGGGTTCTCCTCATCACGTCGGAATACTCCTCGGGCGCCATCGCCACCAGCTTGGCCGCCGTGCCGCGCCGGGGAAGACTGCTCGCAGCGAAAGCCGTGGTGATAATGGTCCTGACGTTCGTGGCTACCGAGATCATCGCCTTCATCGCTTTTCTGATCGGCCAAGCCCTGATCTCCGGCCACGCACCAACAGCCACCCTCGGACAGCCCGGCGTACTGCGGGCCCTTATTGGCGCCGGCCTATACGGAGCGTTGCTCGGAATGATGGGCTTGGCCCTCGGCAGCATTATCCGCAACGCCGCCGGTGCCATTGCGGTGCTGGTAGCTATCCTCTATGTCCTCCCAGGCATCTCCAACGCGCTACCGACCTCGATCGAGCACCCGGTACAGGAGTACTGGCCGACCCAGGCCGGAGGGCAGGTCACCCAGGTCATGCGCACGGCGAACACACTTGCGCCATGGGCTGGGTTCGGGGTGTTCCTTCTCTTCGTCGCCATCCTCTCTATCTTGGCCCTCTGGCTGCTGAACCGCCGCGATGCCTAGATAAACGAGGAAAGATGGCCTTTTGCGAGGAAGGACCGTCGGTTTACATCCTGCGGGCACGTCAACAGTGGGACGCTCGCCGCGCTCGTCCGAGGCGCAGACGCCGAATGTCCCCGCTGTGCGAACCGGATCGCCATCCGTCTACCTTGCGGCTGGGGACAGCTTCGGGAGAACTGGGCCTACACGGCAGGTCGCCAGTATCAGTGGCCAGGTGAGCCCAGCGCGACAACGGGGCCAGGTGAGACCACCGTTCCCAGCTGCTACCCCGTCGGCTAGCGCCCGCCTTCACCCACTTATGGTTCATCAGGGCATGGAGGTCGTCCGCGAGCGGACCAAGCCTTGATGAAGGTGGCAGAAGGACGCGATGCGCCTCGCTACCAGCACTTTCGTGCTTACCTCGGCGACCCGGCACAGGCACGAGCTGGGCTTGACCTGAAAAGAGTCAACTTCGATGAGCGACGATGGCCTCCACTACGCTCAATCAAGATGAACCTTCCCAGCTCAGAGCGGGTCTCAGGGATCAGGTTCGGTGAGTCTTGACACTTGCGACCAACATTGCAAGCCTCGCTGCTAGCCCGACGGTTCTCGCCCTTCCGCTTCATTACGGGCCGCGTCGAGCTGCGGACGGTCAGGCCTCGGCGAAGGCTACCGGTCGGAGGTACTGAAGATCGCCTTGAGGAACGTGCCGGTAGCCCAACGACTCGTTGAGGGCGATCATTGCATCATTAGCGGCATGATTGTGGGTAACCAGGCGCACGGCGCCCGCTTCACTGGCCACGGCGAACCCGGCAACCTTGAGTGCCCGGGCGACACCGTGGCGACGTGCTTCGGGCACCACGCCTACGTACCAGTTGTACCAAGACCCGGGCACGCTCGGGGCAATGGAGGCGATGCCTACCGGGACCTCTCCATCGCGGGCAAGTAGGACTTCGGCCACCGGCGGGAACAAGTAGTCCACCTCTGCCAATGTGGCGCCCGGCGGCGTGTCATTGGGCAGGCCGAGCTTCGTCCGTTCGTACAGTTGCCGCAGCTCCTCGCGCTTATCGGGGCTGGTCGGCGCCCAGCGTTCAACGTAGGTCCCCACATTGGTTGCCGCTGCCAACGCTCTGTGTTGGTACTCAGCGGTACTCGCGGCGAGGATGGCTTCCCGGCGCTGGTTCACCTGGCCATGCCTGTCGTAACCCCGGCGTTGCGCCCACTCGAGGCTGGAGTCATCTCCGACGAGCACCGCCGTTCTCACCGGGCCCGCTCCGGCCACATGTTCCAGCAGCTGGCCGCCCACGCCGCGGCCACTGCGAATCGTCGCCGTGCGAGCGATCCCCACGATGGGCTTGAGCTCGGGCCGCGCACAAAACAAAGGCTCGGTGGTGTACCCGTAGCCATGCCGCTGCGGGACGAGCACTTCGAGAGCGTTGCACAGGGTGGGGGTGTCGATGCTCTGCAATTCGACTATCAGGCTTGCAGTCAGCTCGGACATTTCGCTTCCTGGTGGTCAAGGATTTCGCATAGAAAGACACCTGCGACTGTGCTCGGTTGCTTTTCCTACGCGCGAAGAATAGAAAATATGCCAAACAAAATTCAAAAACACAGATAAAACTTTACCACACGCAAGATCGCGTAGTCAATGTGGCTAAAATGCAGCGAGAGATCGGCAGAAGGTGGTCCCCGACACCGAAGGGGAGCTTACGCACACGCTCGCTACACTGGAGGAAGTGCTCCTCCTCCAGCCCGTGGACGGGAGCGAAGTCGCCCTCTCCAACGGCCTAGACGAGCGGGACTGATGCTCCACTGCCAGTTCGGTCCGTGGACCTTCATGCACGTGGGAACGATCGATCCCGCTCGGACCCTCGAAGGCATGGTCTTGGAGTCCATGCCGCAGGCTCGAGACGCCAAGGCCAACACAACAGCATTGAATAACGGCCCTGAGCCCCTGGCGGTGGTTCGCGTGGGCATAGCCATGGGCTGTGACGCCGTGCGGCCGGACGCGAGCAGCTCGATGCTTGGTAGGGAATTCCTCCGGTTTTTGCAGGACGGCCCAGTAGCTGGCCTGGTCGGGGGGGTCGGTCAACTTACTGCGCGGCTAGCCTGGGCGCGTCTGGCAGGTAACGGCACCTTTCGGCTAGAGGCCGTCCTGGCTGAGAGCGACGGGTCGGCGCCAGCGGCATCCACCTTTTTGCTGCCACCCACAACCGGCCAACAGCTCTTCCATAGGGCTGACAACGTGGCCTCTATGTCGCTCGCTGTCGAGCCCCGCGGCCTGGGACACGAGCAGCCGACGGCGTTGACGCTCGAGGCTTGGCACCGCTTCATGTGTATGGCTATGGCACTGGCCGATGCCTTCAAGGAGTTCCTTATGACCCAGCTCCAGTTGGCCACGCGACCAGTTCCACTGACCCAGGTGGGGCGTCGTCCTCCAAGCGGCCCAATCCCGGCCGTCGGTCGGGTGGAAATAGGGCCGGAAAGGTTCGAAGAAACGGAGGTCGTCGACGTAGTGGTCCAGCTCGGCGAGGCCGGGGGGCAGCCGTAGGGCCTGCTCAGGCAGGATCGCGTCCCATAGGGACTGCTGGGGGCGTACGGTACGTAGCACGGTGGCTCAAATCCCTTCTCAGACAAGGGGTTTGCGCCATCATCGCACCATCCGGGCTTTCCCAAGTGGAGCCTCCTAGCCAACACTGCTGGTCAGAGGCCTATTCTGGGGTCACTTTTTCGGGAGCAAGTAGTTTAGTGCAACGTCCGATTGCCTCCATCGCCGTCGCAGGACGTATTCGGCGAAGATGCCGTCGCCGGTGTAGTCGGCAGCGGCAATGGCGAAACCTTTACGTTCAATCATGAGCTCGAGGAGCAGCTGCATGTCGAGTGCTCGTCTCGCACATGCTCCTCGTACTCGTGGCGGCCTCATCGGCCGTCGGGGCCGGTCCCAGCAGAGCGGCACCATGCTTTGATCCGATCGGAGGCCTCGCTGGGCTCGAGCTGTATACGACGGCCCAAAAGCGAGGATCCCACCTGGCTTCAAGATCTCGTGTGAACGGGCCAAAGCGACGGCTTTCCAGGCATCGGACAGGTGATGCAAGGCATACCGACGCGAAGAACGGCCCGCTCACCGCGGTCCTGTTGGCTAACGGCACGGTGCTGGTGAAGGAGGGCGGCCTGATCGGCGTGCTTAACTTCGGCTTGGTGCTGGTGCAGGAGGGCAGCCTGACCGCCGGGTGGAACGCCGAGTAGGCCCTTGAGCAACGTTGTAACGGAAAACGGCGCCAAGTAGTCAGTCGTCGTCCTCGCAGTTGTCCTTCACTTCGGCCGAGGGCCAGGTAATGATGCCCCATGCGCGATGGCCCGAGGAGCAAGCTGTCACACCAGGGCGACACCGGCTTTTCGCGGCGGGCGCCGCTGGTGGCGGTGGTTGTCGCGGTCGCATTGGTGGCGTCCATGCTCGGCCCTTCGGTGGTTTATGCCGTCCCAGCCAGGGCTGAGACGCCCGTGCAGTTGGCGGGCGGCGAGCGGGCCCCGATCCCCGCCGGGGAGCTGGGCGGGCCGTTCACGGCGGCGTCGGTGCGCTCGGCCGAGGAGGTCTTGGCCGGTAGCGGGATCGCAACCGTGGCCAATGAGACCTCAAAGGCGCCCCTCGTCGGCGTCAACGGCCCGGTGAGGTTCCGCTTCACCAGGGCGCAGGTGCAGGCTTTTGCCATCGCGGCCGCCGACGGGGGCGGCATTCCGGGCTCGGCTTTGGACGCCGTCGGCCCGCTGACCAAGGGCCTGGCCCCTTTTAGCTACGTGCTGGCGTCTTGGGTGCGCAACGAGGCAACGCCCGGGGCCGAGGCGGTACGCGCCCTCATGGGGCCACAGGACTGGCGCCGGGCACCGTCGCTCATTTTCCCCACGATCGACCTGCCCCTGTTCGTGGCCGACGTCATCGCCCACACGCCCCCCGGCACCGGGGGTCCGGGCAAAGCCGCCACCGCGGCCGGTGCTACGAGGGCCGAGCAGGCGATGGACTTTTTCGACGCTCCCTGTTCGACGGTGTCCAATTTTGTGCAGGACACGCTCGTGTCGGTGTTCGACGCCCTGAAGCTCACGCCGGCCGCGGGCGGCGGCCCCGGGGCGGCCCTCGGCAACTTCTTCGTCACCTTATGGAACGGCGTGGTCGCCCTGGCCCAGCAGGTGGTGCAGGGCCTCATCAACAAGGTCTCGCAGTACATCGTGTCCAAGATCCGGCTCGCCGCCGGCGCGGTGGTCATCATCGCCAACATCGTCGCCTACTTGAACCCGTGGTCGGTGAAGGTGACCGGCATACCCAACCCCCTAGTAGCCGGTGGCATCGGCATGTTCAGCGCCAAGGTCGACACGTCTAACGGCATTTCCGCCTGGCCCCCCGCCCTGGTCGACTGCCTGCCCGCGGGGGGTCGAACTGCCGCCCCTCGACGCCGCCCACGCCGACGCCACCTGGTCGGTGGCCGGGGCAGTCTCGGCCACCTCCGCCACCTCGATCACGTTGTCCCCCCTCGGCCAGGGCCGGTTGAACTTCGCCACCACGGCGCCGGCGACGGGGAACGGTTGCCACGCCTCCGGGCCCGCCCCAGCGCCCCAGAGCGGCTCGGCCACCATCACCGTCACCCGCCCCGGTACCGACAAGCTCAAGTCGGTCGTTACCAACATGGTGAGCAATGGCTTTGGGGTGGCGGGCAGCATCGTCAGCCCAGTGCTGTCTCAGTGCGCTGGACAAGCTCACCGATCTCAATGGCACCGGCTATGTAACCGTCATCTCCCCGGCCCCCAGCACCAGCCACTGCAGCACGACCGCCACTTCCCCCACGACTACCACCACCCCGTCGACCAAGGCGCTGGTGTGCCCGGGCGCCGACATGGTCGAATCAGAGCTGGGCTCAGCTTTTCGCTCGAAGGCACGACCCTGGACAAGATCCCAGGTCTGATCGCTTGCATCTACGTCCCTCCGGACAACGAGCTCATCGAATGCCCCCAAGGCGACGGCAGCTTCGTCAACGGAGCCGCTGGTGGCTGTCAGATAGTGGAGATCGTCGAGTCCACCGGTCAATCCGCACAAGGGCTCAACGCGGGCACGTTCTGCAGCAATGAGGGCTGTGAAAGCCAAGGCCCGCTCCCGGGCAGCGCCGTAGACGGTGACGCAGCCTACGAGGCTACTGGGCCGAAGGAGACCGATCCGAAAGCGATCCTCGTGGAAGGGGTGAAGGACGGGTTCGAGGTCAACGTGGGCGTGGGATGGGAGGCAGACATCGCTCGCTCGGAGGCACTCATCAAAGCCCTCTTCGCGCAGCACTTCGGGAAGTAATTAATTAATTAGCTGAACCGGTCGAGCTAAAGTGGTCTCGTCGGCCGTGTTAGTCGTGATGACAGCCGGGCATGGTCCCAACAGCCGCCAGGGGGGGCCGACACTTATCGAGCCGCTGAGCGCTCCGGTCGAAGAGGTGCGTTACAGGCACAGCGTCGTGAGTGGCAGGCCCGCCACTTGTGCCCCGGGGAGGCTGGGAGCAACGCGCCAGACCTGGCCGCTTGTGCCCGGGACCACGGGGTGCAAAAAGGCCCGAGCAAAGGTCGCTGTTCAATGGAACTCGCACGGCTTGGCTCGCGCCCGGCGCGGTGACGAGCAACGCGGCGTACGCGGCGCAGCTCTCGTCTGGGTCCGGAACGTTCAAGACTTCCCCTTACGCAAAGGCCCAATACCGTTCAGTTAAGGACCGGGATCGCTAGCTCGATACAGTCGATGCCGTTGGTGCCGAGCGAGTAGTTCCTGGCAGTTTCCCACAGGTCATCGGTGATGCCGGCGCGCGGGTGACCCGGCGCACGATGCGTGCCGCCCCGTGGCGGTCGAGGCGCTCCCCGTCGGGGCCAGCGAAGACTGGGCCTTCGCTCCTTTCCCCGATAGCCAGGTCGATGGCCCGGGCCGTGCGCGGTGCCAGCGGGATGGTCACGACCTTGCCTTCTTTCCGCAGGATGGTCAAGGTCCGATGGCCGCGCTCCAGTCCGAGCGCCTCGATGTTGGCCCCGGTGGCTTCGGACACCCTGAGCCCGTTCAGGGAGAGCAAGGAAATGAGGGCGTGCTCGGGTGCCGTGCCGAGGCCAGCGGCCACGAGCGGCGCTCCCACCTCGTTGCGATCAAGAGCGGTGGCGTGGGACTCGTAGTCGACTCGGGGGCGCCGCATGTGCACCGCCGGCGAGTAGTCCAGGAGCTCCTCCTCCACGGCGTAGCAGTAGAAGCCGGCCACCGTGCAAAGCCGGCGGCTGACGGTGGCCCGGGCACGTCCCTTGGCCTCGAGCTCCCGGCCGAAGCACTCGATGTCGGCTCTGCGGCCGCGAACAGGTGGGTGCCGTGGCCGGGCCACGACCACGCGGCCGCCCTGGCGCCGGTCCAAGGCGTAGGCGTCTCGGATAAGCCCGCTGTAGCCGGCGAGGAAGCCGTCCTTCTTGGGGGGCGACCAGAACCGCGCGTTCGGGCTCGGCGTCTACACGGCTGCCGCTGGCCCGCAGTTCATGGGCCCCTCAGGTGCCGATCGGAAGCGCAGAATGCTGGGGGGCGAGCGGGTTGCGGGCATAGGTTGGTCCCGTGGCCGTCAAGCGACGCCCTTCGCCTGATGATGCCCGCGCCGCGGTTGCCCTCCTGTTGGCGGCGGTAGAGACCGGCGACATCTATGACGCACTGGACCAGGTCCGTCCTTTGCACCCGAAGGACAACACGTTCCCCGGTGAGGTGTTCATGCGCGTGGCCGCCGAGGCTTTGGGGCTGGGCGGGGTGAGCGCTGAGCGGCCCCTGTCCAGCGAAGGGCTTGTCGAGCGGTACCTTCCCGAGTGCCGGTTCCGCGGTCGGGACGGTAGCAAGCTCCGCTATGCCCTTTTGGCCGCTGCCGCTACCCACGGCGGCGTCGAGGTGGAGCTGCTCGACGAGGTCGCCAACTGGGGCACCGACGACTTTTGGAGCTACGCCGGTTTCGCCGCCGTGGCCTGGGTCCGGGCGGTGGCGGACCAGCGTGGGCTGCCCTTGCGTCAGCTGTGCCAGCAGCTGCAGGCACAGCACCCGGGCCCGCTCAGCGAGTAGGCGCCCGTGCTTGTCGTGCACGCAACCAAGAAACTGCGCGACCGAGTGAAGGCCGTCCTCGCTCAGACCTCGGAGACCTCGACTACCCGACTTGGTGACTGGTACGCCACGGCCTCTTCTGGCGGCCACAAGTCCGCCTATTCGTGAACGAACTGAGACTCCTTCCGGTGCTGCTCCCTCTGGCGCCAGCGACCACCCTGGCCGAGAGGTTTCCGGCCGCCTTAGGCGACGTCCTCGCTGCTCACAATGCCGACGCCGGCTTCATCGCCGCAGAGTTGGGCGAGATGGGACGGCTCCGCCTCGCCAAGACCTCCAACCGCAGCGTGGTCGGCATGATGAACGAGTTCACCTACCTGGGTACCGGCACCCAGCCAGACTTGCTCGGGCTGTCTGTCCGGCTGGCCGGGACACCGTGCGGGCCGCTGTACAAGCGCCACGTGTACCCCGACCGGGAACTCGCCGTCCTGCTTGCCCAATAGCGAGCGCATCTCTGAGTCGCGAACGCCTCCAATTTGGACGCTCTGACGGCAAGGCCGATGCGATAGGGTCGAGGACCGCATGCGCCAAATGTCTTTTATGCGCTAACCGAGAACCCCTCATTTCGCAAGGAACATCCGTCCATATCAGACGGATCTCGCGGCAATCGCTTGTGCTGTTCCCGCAAACAGAACGTCCGGTTGGCAGAGCCAGAAAGCGCGCAGCGGGGGGGTGCCCGCAGCGGTCCTCGGTTAGCTGGCTTCGAGGTACAGGCGGATGGCGTCCCGGATGACGTCGGAGTTCGTACGGCCCTCCATCTCGGCGCGCTCGTGCAGTTCATGGCTGAGCTCTGGGTCGAGCCTGACCGATTCCACCGACGCTGCTGCTGAACCCATGGGCGGCCGTCCACCGCGTCGGCGGATGATGTCGTCGACGTCAAAGCCCTCTTCAGCCCTGGCGGCCAACGTCTCCACCAACGCGTCGGTGATCGTGGCCCCGCTGAGCGTCCGTCCGTAGTCCTTCTTTGCCATCGTCACCCTCCCGGGAGCAGTCGCCGGTACTTCTCCCGCATCGCCATCGCGTGTATCACCAGTTCCGGACCTTTCTTGCGCCGGACGATCACGATGACCTCCAGCAGAGAGCCGCTCCCGCTCGGGCCGAGGTAGAGGCGTAGGTCATCGTCCAGGTCGTCGGTAGCCATGGCGCTCCTAACGGCGTGCGCGATGTCTTCGAGCGAGACCCCGTGTTTGAGCGCCGAGGGGTGTACGTCCACACACGGCAATCGTACTACGAAACACGAACCTTCCACGTCCAGGGCGATGACGACTGGCGAGCTGGCCCCAACCCGGGCGGAGCAGACCTCGAAGGGCGGGACCGACCGCCTACAACGTCCCAGTGGTCGGGTCGCGCCTTGTCACGCAATACTCGAGACCGGTCGGGTCAGCCAACGTCGTCCAGTTGGGCATCTCGCGTACCAGGCTCGCACCTAGGGGCGCCGGCACTCCGCGGGTACGTCGTTACACGCCAGGTCGAGGTGCCCCCGGCCGTGCCCTGCCACGGCCTTGTCCAAGCGTTGCAGCAGCAACCGGAGGGGGATCCCGACGGGCCGGGCCAAGTAGCGGAACTCCGGGCGCGACCCGGGGCGCAGCTCCCAGCTGGTCAGGGCGGCCCAAAAACGAGACTCCGCGGCGAAGGCCACCGGCGGCGCGTCGATGCACAGCTGGTCGACCAGGCTACGAGCCCCACCGGGCCAGGTGCAGGGAGCCGGTCGCTGGCTCTCGCCCCTGTCATGGACCAAACAGAAGGCAAGCCCACCGGGAGAGCGCAGGCCCAGTCGGCCGCCTCCCGGAGGGGGCAGCGCCCCCAGGCTCAGCGCCTTTTCCGTCCCCTCTTCCACGACGTCCACGTGGACGTCGAGGTGGCACCCGGCTCGCCGGGCCCCGGTGCGCTGGGCCCGCACGAAGGCATCGCCGGCGAGGGGCACCAGGGTGACGAACTCTCCGGACCGGCCTCGGGGAGGGGACAGAGTGGTGGCCGTGACCGCCTGCCAGAACGAGCAGCCCCGCTCGAAGAGCGCGGGCGGGTCGCCCGGGAAGTCGAGAAAGGCCGTCAACCACCTGACCTGCACGACCAGAGGCTAACCGGTACGGACCTGGGGCGGGCGAAGCCACGGCGGACCCGGTACCAGAACAACCATTACAGAGTGGGCCTTTTTCGTCGTCAAG
>Ga0181517_10004912_pt1 | contig 11977 bp, 7 predicted proteins | sample PEATcosm2014_Bin_31_FD_119748 | JGI IMG/M metagenome (GOLD analysis project Ga0181517, IMG submission 119748) | Peatland microbial communities from MTU Mesocosm Facility, Houghton, MI, USA - PEATcosm2014_Bin01_30_metaG | ecosystem: Environmental > Terrestrial > Soil > Wetlands > Peat | place... | reverse complement strand
GTGAGCGGCGTGGGATTCTCGCTCGCGGGGGCGATGGCGCCGCTGACTCTGCAGGCGGGCGGCAGCATGCAGTTCACGATCACGTTCGAAGCCCCAACAGTGGCGTCCTATAGCGGCTCGCTGGTCGCGACCGGCTTTTCGATGACGCTGACGGCAAACGTGGCGCCCGCGGTCACTTACGAAGTGCGCCTGCCTTCCGGAGGCACCAGCGGGCTAGGCGCGGCGGCGGTGAATTTCGGCAGCGTGCAGGTGGGTGCGAGCGCGACGGTGAATTTCGTGGCTGTCAATCAGACAACCGAACCACTGACGGTGGACGCGATCGGCGTGGCGCCTGGGGACTTCGCGCTGGTTGGGTCTAGCCCCGGCGGCACGCCGCTCGATCCGCAAACGAGCGCTGGTTTTTCGATTGAGTTCAGCCCAACCGCGGCCGGCGCGCGGTCGGCGGTGCTGTCCATCGGCAGCCAGCAGTTCACGCTGACCGGGACGGGCGTGGCCGCGTCGCAGTTCAGTCTCTACCAGGTTACGGGCAACGCCGGACTTCTGGCTGGCGCGCAATTCAGCTTCGGATCGGTGTATCCTAACGCGCCGGCCACCGTCGAGTTCAGCATCCTCAATACCACCAGCCAGACGCAAACAGTGACGGTGTTATCGGTGAGTGGCGCGGGGTTCTCGGTCGACGCGGCGGCGCCGATGACCTTGAAGGCCAACGCCAGCGTGCAGTTCACACTCACGTTTGAAGGCGCGACGGCGGGCTCGTATAGCGGCTCACTGGATGTGGCCGGGATAGTGGTGGCGCTGACGGCGACGGCGACGGCGGGACTCACGTATGAAGTGGAACTGCCTTCCGGGGCGAGCGCGTTGAGCGAGGCGGCAGTGGATTTCGGCAGCGTGAAGGTGGGTTCGAACGCGACGCTCGGTTTTCTGGCCGTCAATCAGACCGCGGCCCCGTTGACGGTGGATTCGATCGGCGTGGCAGCGGGGGATTTCGCGCTGGTCGGGCTGTCTCCTGCGGGTACATCGCTGGCTCCGCAATCGAGCGCTAGTTTCGCGATTGAGTTCAGCCCAACCGCGGCCGGCGCGCGCACGGCGGTTCTGTCGATTGGCGGCCGGCAATTCACTCTGACGGGCACTGGACTCTCCCCGCCGCCTCCAACGCCGCTGTTGACGGTCGCGCTGGGTGAGGCGCAGAGTGCGCAGCAGGGCTCGGTTGCGGTGAGTTTCGACGCGCCTGCCGCAACTGGCGGCACGGGCACGGTGACGCTCGAATTTCAATCGCTGCCGGAGGGCGAGCTGGACCCGGGCATCCTCTTTGCCGCCGGCGGCCAGACAGCGAATTTCACTTTCAACCAGGGCGACACGGCGGCCAGCTTCGGTGGCGCCGCTAGTGCCGCGTTCCAGACCGGCACCACGGCCGGAACCTTGACGCTGGCGGCGCAGATCGGCAGCGCGGTGAGCGAGCAGAACGTGGTGATTGGGCCTGCGGTGATCGGAGTCGCGGCGGTGACGGGTGCGCGGCAGACCTCGGGGGTCTCAGTGAACGTCACCGGTTTCGACAACACGCGCACGGCTGGGTTGCTGAGTTTCACCTTTTACGATTCGAGCGGAAATGCGATTCCACCCGGCGCCATCGTCTACGACAGTACGGCCGCGTTCACCAGTTATTTCGGCGGGTCGGACGATGGGGGACAGTTCGCACTGGAGGCGTATTTCCCGGTGACCGGCGATCCGACGAGCGTGAGCGCGTTCACGGTGCAACTGGCGAACGCGGCCGGAACCGCGACCACGGCAAGAACGAACTTCTGAGGTGCGTGGCGCGGGCTGTCAAGCCTGCTGTGTCGAGAGTCATCTCGACATTTCTTTTACTCGTTGCTCGCGGCTTTACGAGTGACTCGCGGCGGGCCAAGAAAAGCCGAGACGAATCTCGGCTCTGCAGGCCGGACGGCCCGCGCCACGAACGGCATTGCGAAACGCCACGGTGGCATTTGAGTGATGAGGTGGGCGAGTTGGTTAGTGCATCACCCAGCCGCCATCGACGTTCAGGCACTGGCCGGTCATCCCGTCGCTCAGCTCGCAGGCCAGAAACTGGCAGACCCGCGCCACGTCGAGAGGTGTGATTCTGCGCGCCAGACACTGGTCGGCCACCATCTTGCGCGCTTCGTCATCGTTAACGAAGCGGACCTCGGATTCGGTTTGGACGAAGCCGGGCGTGACGCAGTTGACGTGTACGTTGTACGGCCCGGCGGCGCGCGCGAGCGAGCGGGTCAGCCCGATCACTCCTCCCTTGGACGCGGTGTAGTGCGCCAGGTTGCCCACACCGAGGAAGAACGTCACCGAGGAGATGTTGACGATCTTGCCCGCGCGCGCCGCCATCATCGCTTTCAGCGCGAGCTGGCTCAAGCGGAACATGCTCTTCAGGTTGACGTCCTGCATCTCGTCCCACTGCTCGTCGGTGATTTCCAGGAACGGCTGGCGCGGGAAGATGCCGGCGTTGTTGACCAGGACGTCGATGCGCCCGAAACGCGCTCGCGCCGCTTCCACCAGTCCCGCCAGGTCATCGGCTCGGCGCACGTCGCCGGTGATGGCTTCCGCCCATCCGCCGGCCGCGCCAATCGACGCCGCCACGCGGCAGTTGCTCTCCGCGTCCCGATCGAACAGGAAGACGCACGCGCCTTCTTCGGCGAACCGCCGCGCAATGGCCTCCCCGATTCCGGTGCCCGCGCCGGTTACCAGCGCCACTTTATCTTTGAGCAGCATGTGTGGGCCTCCTCGCCAGACGGCACCGGCGCTGAGCAGCCCGGCAGAACCGCTCCCTATGGTCGCGGCTCCGATGCGCGGAGCCGCACGCGCAAGCGGGCGGTGACGTCGCCATATTTTAACTCCGCGCCTTCGGGACTTCCTGCTTGGCATAGAATATCCTGGTGATGATCCACCGCCGTTCCTTACTGGCCGCGGCTGCCGCGCTGGTTCCGGCCGCCGCGCAAACGCCGCGCGATTGGGCCGGCCGCGAGCCCGTCCGCTATCCCGATCCCGATATCGTCTCGCTCGATTCTCGCTTCGACAAGTACAAAATCGGCAGCGCCGCTATTGAGCGCCTTTGGACCGGCGCCCGATGGGCCGAAGGAACCGCCTGGCATGCCGCCGGCCGCTACCTGGTGTGGAGCGATATCCCGGCCAACCGCCAGATGCGCTGGCTGGAAGAGGATGCGCACGTGAGCGTCTTCCACGAGCCTTCCGGATACTCCAACGGCAACACCTTCGATTTCGAAGGCCGACTGGTCTCCTGCCAGCATGGTCACCGCCGCGTGGCGCGCTATGAGCACGATGGCTCGCTTACGGTGATCGCCGACCGGTGGAACGCGAAGCCGCTCAATTCGCCCAACGATATCGTGGTGCACCCGGATGGCGGCATCTGGTTCACCGACCCCACTTACGGAATTCTGGGCAACTACGAAGGCTTCCAGGCTAGCCCCGAGATACCGACCGCCGTATATCGCGCCGACCCGAAAACCGGCAAGCTCGATCTGGTGGCCGCCGATTTCGGGCAGCCCAACGGCCTCTGCTTTTCCCCCGATTACCAGAAGCTATACATCATCGACAGCGGCGATGCCAAGGACATCCACGTCTTCGATGTCGCGGACGGCCGCCAGTTGCGCAACCGCCGCCTGTTTTCGAAGATGGTCACCGACAAGGGCTCCGGCATCGCCGACGGCATGCGCGCCGATATCGACGGCAACCTCTGGGTCGGCGCCGGCTGGGCTGGTCCGGGCTATGACGGCGTGCATGTGCTCTCGCCCGGCGGCGAGCGCATTGGCTTGATCCTGTTGCCGGAATCTGCGCCAACTTGTGTTTCGGCGGCGCCAAACGCAACCGGTTGTTCATGGCCGCCAGCCAGTCCGTATACGCCGTCTACGTGGGCACGCGCGGGGCGCACGTGTGTTGAGCGGCGCCTAAGGAGCTGAGGCGCACCGACCGTTCCCTTTGGTGGCGGCTCTGAAAGCAATCGGAGCCGCGACCACAGGGAGCGGTCGATTGCAAGGTGAAACGATTCTCCCGGCTCAACTAGAATCACGATAGGTGCGCTTGAGGCCGATCAACACGGTGAGTCTGGTGGCGGCGCTGCTGGTTTTGGCCGGGTGCCGCACCGGTCCGGCGGCGCATGCGCCAGCCATCGGTCAAGCCTTCGTGGGGCCGGCTACGCTCAAGATCCACGGCGATATCTCGCTACAATCTCCCACCGTAGCTACCGTCAAACATGGCCAGCGGCTCGACATTCTGGCGCGGCGGCGCAGCCTGATTCGCGTGCGCACCCCCGATGGTACGGAAGGATGGACCGAAGCGCGCCAGTTACTGGCCGCTTCGGACATGGCCAGCCTACAGGAACTCGCCGAACGCGCCGCCAAAATGCCGTCGCAGGGACAGGCCGCGAGTTACCGGGATTTGAACGCGCACACGCAGCCTTCGAGCGCCGCGCCGAGCTTCCTGCAAATCCGGGCGGGCGAGAAGTTCGCCGTGCTGGCCACCATTGCTCTGCCGCGTACCGACCTGCCCAGAGCGCCGCTGGTCTTCCCAGCGCCGCCGAAAAGGGCCGCCAAGAAAGAGGACGCCAAGGGCAAGATCCCCCCGCCGCCTATGCCCAAGCCGCCCTCGCCGCCGGCCGATTGGCTGGAGTTATCCGGCAGGGATCCGGACGAGCCGGCGCCCGAGCCCGAGGAACCAGCCGAGCGGCCTCCCGTGACGCTCGATTATTGGAGCCTGGTGCGCATTGCGACCGGGCAAGCCGGCTGGGTGCTCACGCGCCACATCTCGTTGGCCATCCCGGACGAAGTGGCGCAATATGCCGAGGGGCACCGCATCGTCTCCTACTTCTCGCTCGGCCAAATCGCCGACCAGGACCAGCGGAAAGACATCTGGCTGTGGACCACCGTTGCCAGCGGCGTTCACGATTACGACTTCGACAGCTTTCGCATCTTTGTCTGGAGCCTTCGCCACCACCGGTACGAAACCAGCCACGTGGAACGGAACCTGGAAGGCTACCTGCCCGTGCTGGCAAAACCGGCCGGCGCGGACGGCCAAACCGAGCCGGGCTTTTCCCTATGCGTGGTGAACCGCGTGGACAAACGGGTGCGGCGCGAGTACGTGCTGTCGGCCGGCAGGGTCCGCCTGGTTTCGGAGAGCGACTGCCCGGCGACGCCGCCGGTCTACACGGCGCCGACGGCCTCCGGAGTGGCCGCCGCGGCCAGCACTGCGCCTAGCGCGCCCTCGGCTCCGCAGAGCCTCTTTCAACGCCTGAAGAACCGATTGAAGGCCTTGGCCAAGTGAGGGCCGGCACCTCGGCTAAGGGCTCGTCACGAAATAACCATGCCAAATCCTTGCAACCGACGTGGCGCACGCACTCATGCGTGCCGTGTCGAGACTCTTCTCGACACGTCTTTTTTCCGGCGCTGCCCTGCGTCGGCACGAGTGCCGGCGCGGCATCGACGAGTGCGTCGCGCCGCGTCGGAATGGCACAGTCATCTCCCGACAGGCCCTAAGCTTCAATCTCTGCCTGAGCTCACTGGATGGTCACGTTGACGGTATTCGCCTGCTGCCCATCCGCCGTCAAAACGACGTTCACGCTTCCCTTCCCTGCCAGCGCCTGAGGTAACGGGCCGATATTCACCTGATCCTCGCCGGCGTATCCCGGCGCAGCGCCGTAGTAAAGCATCGGCACGCTCAAACCGCCGACCGTCACGGTGACATTCTTGGCGTCTCGGATACCGGTACCGTACATCTCCAGATAGACCTGCTGATTGGATGGCCCGAGATCTACGGCCAAGGGAACCACAGCTCCGGACTCAAGTTGCCACACCGGCTGCAAAGCTTGCTGTGCGCCGGAAATCACCGGCAGAACCCAGGCCGCGACGAGTCCCGAGCCATTCAAAGCGAAGATCCCCGGCGAAACACCAGCTATTTGGATCGTTGTGGACTGAATGGTCCCATTCTGATTCTGTATCGAGACCGTCGCGGTTCCCGAGGCCGTGCCTGCCGGGATCTCGAAATTGATCTGCGACGGCGACACGAAGTACAGGGGAGCCTGACGCGCGACGCCGGCCGAGTCTGTGACCGTCACGGTGTTGCCGTCGAGCGATAGCGGCACCGGTGCAGTCGCCGCTTGTGCCGTTCCGGTGGCTAAATCCGTGCCCCAAACCGTGACAATGGATTCCTCCGCCAGAGGTTCCACCTGTCCAGCCGTGGCCAAGGTGACCACAGTGCCGGTGGGCACGATCTCGGCCACAAAACCGTGGTAACAGCAACCGCTGCTGTTGGCGGTGGTTTGGAATGCGCCGGGGGTCGTGATCAGGCCGGGGCCGATTGTATTGCCGGCGAGATAAATGTCGCCGGCGGAGTCGACTGCCAGCCCGGCCGGTCCCGAGGTCTGGAGTCCCGCGGACCCAATGCGGGTGGAGAATAGCAGCTTGGAGCCGGTGTGGTCAAGCTCGGCGACCGCCAACTCCATCGTCCCGCTGCTTACGGCCGGCTCAACCGGATTGACCAATGGGAAACCCGGTCCGGCTTGACCCATAATATAGACGTTCCCGTTTCCATCCAATTGGATAGGTCCGGTAAAGTAGAACGCGTCACTTGCATCGCTCTTGGCGTCGCCCACAAAGGTGGACCATACGATGGAGCTGCCGGATGGATTCAGCTTGGTTACGTGGGCTGCCGCGCAGTTCTGCCCGTTCGGACCGCAGACGGTCGAATAAGCGCCGCTCGTCACGGGAAAATCCGGAGAATTGGTGTATCCGGCGATATAGGCGTTGCTTGCGCCATCGATGGCGACGCCGCTGACGTAGTCGAATCCCGTCTGAGTCTGCCCGCCAAGGTAAGTGGCGTATGCGAGCGATACTCCACCGGCGGACCCGATCGGACTGAACTTCGCAACGAAGCCGCGGTAAGCCAGCACATAGACTCCGCTGTTGTCCAGAGGAGCGGCAGTGGGCTGAATGACGCCCGCGGTTGTCGGGAGATTGCCGGCTATGGTTTCGCCCACAAGATAGAAGTAGCCGTTTGCATCCACCGCGACCCCGGTGCCCCAGGTAGTGCCGCCACTGGCAATATCCAAGTCGCCGAAGAGAGTGGAATAGAGCAACTCGGCGCCGGTGGGATCGAACGCCGCGATGAAGGCGTCCTGGTTCGCCCCTCCGATAGATCTGCTTCCAGGGATTACCGCGCCGTTGGTGGTGGGAAAGCAGGATTGGAACGTGTAGGCCGTGGCGCAAGCAATCTCCTCGTTGCCCGCGATGTAGGCGCGGCCGGTGCCATCCACGGCGATCGCGGTCGCGTATGCGAAACCGTAGCCGCCCAGAAACGTCGAGTAGACAAGACTGCTTCCGATGGAGTTCAGCTTGGTCACAAATACGGATGAGTCCGAGGAGTTGCAGTTCGAGGAGGCGGAGGACACTCCCAGGCTGTTCGGAATCGGGGCGCAGACTCTCTGATACGCTCCCGGGGTTATCGGGAAATTGCTTGAGTTAGTCTGGCCGGTCACGTAAGCATTGCCACTCGAATCCACCGCTATCGCGTAGCCGGTGTCGGAACCGCTGCCGCCCAAATAAGTGGAATAAACCAGCGAGCTGCCATCCGGACTGAACTTAGTTACGAAGGCCGAAGGCCATTGCCCGGGACTGACACCCGACTGCTTGGTAGGGAGGCTCTGATAGGGGCTCTTGGTTGGGAAGTCCAGCGAGTAGGTGTAGCCCGTCACATAGACGCTGCCCGCGCTGTCTACCGCCAGAGCCTGTGAGGTGCCGACTTGAAGAGAGCCTGGTCCGGTGGTCTGGCCGATGTGATCGGTGGAGCTCCCGGCAAGATAACTTGCATAGCTGAGCACCGGGTCGATGACGAGCGCCTTCGAATGGTCGTAGCTGCCAAGGTGAAAGTGAACCTGGTTCCCGGCCACGGCGAACGAGCCTTCGACGCTGATCTTTTTGTCTCCATCCATCTGGTACAGCACCGGTCTCTTGAAACTGGCCGGGCCGTTGAAAGCGCTCAGAGCCAGATTGCCGTCCGCGTCGACGCTGGCGGTTGCGCCTTCGATCCGCCAGGCGATGCGGTTCGGGTCGGCGCCGGGGGCGACCACAAAATCGTACTCCAACTGGCGCTGGTTCCCGTAAAACACCAGATCCACGCCAGGGTAGATTTGCGGGTAGTCGACCTTGCCGTACGTCGGGATGCCGGAGCGCCAGTTCTTCGGATCGTTGCCGATGAAGTAACTCACCACGCCGGGCTGCGGGTCCCGCCCGACGGCCCGGGCCTTGGCATTTGCGCCGATCAGGCTCATCCGCACGGTGTCTACGGAGGCGGCTCCTGGTGCTTGCCCTGCCTCTGCGGCCGCTGCCGCCTGTTGCCGTTCCAGGTTCAAAGACACTTCGCCCGGAGCCAGGAAGATCGCGTAGCCGGGACCGCGCGAAAGGAACTGAACCGCCGAGGCGGCCTGCCCCTGGTTCGGCTCGAAATTCAATGGCACACTCATCAGCTTGGTTCCGGGAGCGGCCTTTCGGGATGCCGCGGAGACACCAGGCCAGCCAATACCGAGGAAGATGGAAACGATCGTGAGCGCCGTCATTGCTGGCAACGCGCGCGCGCGGAAAGCAACCGAAAACCATTTGCTGGTCATACTCGCCGTCTCCTTCTTTGGCCGCTTAGGATATCTTGGCTGTTTTATCTGATCCGGACTTCCGTTTTTGGCTTCCTGGCCGCCATCAATCCGGGCGATTCTGCGGATGATTATACACCCAACCATTTTAATAGGAGCCGTTTATCTCAATTATTAAGCTCGGGCGGGACGCGGCGGAGGTTGTTATGATAGGCGAAGGCCCTATGACCGCTATCGCGGAACCCGCGCCAAAAATGCGCGTGCCTTGGGTGGCCATCGCCTGGATCGCGGTGCCGCTGCTGGTCTGTTACGCACCAGTCCTGCACAGGCTCATCCTCCAATGGTGGAACGATCCCGACATGGGCCACGGGTTCTTCGTGCCGCTGGTCGCCGGATACATAGTCTGGCAGCGCCGCCAGGAGTTGCTGGCCACTGAGGCTCGTCCCACCTGGTGGGGACTGCTGCTGGTGGTCTGGGGCGGGCTGCAACTCCTCATCGGCACGCTGGGAGTGGAGCTGTTTACGGCGCGGACGGCACTGGTGATCACCCTGATCGGCGTGGTGTGGACGGTGGGCGGCGCGCCGGTGTTGCGCAAGCTGGCCTTTCCCCTGTTCCTGCTGTTTTTCATGGTGCCAATTCCCACCGTGGTCTACAACAGCCTCACCTTCCCGCTGCAGATCCTGGCTACCCGCATCGCGGCGGCGGGGTTGCTCACCATTGGCATTCCGGTGCTGCGCGAAGGCAATATTCTGGATCTGCCCAACCAGCAGCTTTCCGTGGTGGAAGCTTGCAGCGGCATCCGGTCGCTGCTTTCGCTGACGTTTCTGTCGTTGGTTTACGGCTATTTCTTCGAGAAACGTGCCTGGCTGCGCGTGGTGCTGTTCTTGGCCACCATTCCGGTGGCATTGATCGCCAACGCCGGGCGGGTGATGGTCACCGGGATTCTCTCGCAGATCCGCAGCGACCTCGCCGAGGGCTTTTTCCATGAATCGACCGGCATGGCGATCTTTCTGGCCGCTGGAGTGATCCTGTTCCTCTTCCATCGGACGATTCTTTTCACGATCGGGCTTGCGGCGAGGCGAGCGAGGGCGCGGATATGACGACGAATCCGTACGTGCGCGTAGTGGCCGTGCTTCTGCTGCTGGAGGCGCTGGCGTTCTACGCTTTCGCGTCGCGTCGCGAGACCGCGCCAACGGTAGAGCCGCTGGTCCTGTTTCCCTCCGTGATCGGCGATTGGCTGATTTATCGCGATTTCCCAATCGACAAGGAGATATTGGATATTCTCAAGGCCGACGACACGCTGAACCGGTTCTATGTAAACCAAAGCACCAGGCAACTGGCCGGCCTCTACATCGCCTACTTTCAAACGCAACGGTACGGCCAGGCGCCGCACTCGCCGAAAAACTGCCTGCCGGGATCCGGCTGGGAGCCGGTCCAGGAGGATTTCATTTTCCTGCGAGTGCCGGGCTGGGATGCGCCGATCAAAGTGAACCGGTACGTGGTACAGCACGGGGAAGAGAAGAGCGTGACGTTGTACTGGTATCAAAGCCACAACCGGGTGATCGCCGCCGAATACGCCGCCAAATTCTGGGCGGTTGCGGATTCCATCCGTTACCGGCGCAGCGACACGGCGCTGGTGAGAATCATGGTCCCGGTAGGACCGGCCGGCATCGACGTGGCCGAACGGACTGGCGCGGAGTTCGTGCAGGCCGTGTTTCCGGCCCTGCTGCACCAATTGCCGCTCTAGCCGCGCCGGGACGAGCGGAGATCGACATGCCTGACGACGTTGTGAAACCCGGCTCTGGGCGGCGGCAGATCGCTCGTGCAGCCGCGCTCGGCGCAGCGTGGTTGGCGATGCGGCCGGGGATGGGGGCCACGGACGCTGCGGCGGAGACGGTTTTGAACGTTCGCCAGTTCGGAGCCAAGGGCGATGGCAGGAGCGACGACACCAAATCGATCCAAGGCGCGGTTGATGCCGCCGCCGCTGGCGGTGGCGCCGTCTTCCTGCCGCCCGGCGTCTATCGGTGCGCGGAACTGCAAGTGCGCCCGCACGTGGCGCTGACGGGCATTCCGGCCTGGGATTACGAGCGTGGATTCGGCTCCGTCATCCGGCTGGCGGATCCACATGCCCGGTGCCTGCTCAACATCACCGGTGCTTTTGGCGCGACCATCGATGGACTCTCCCTCGATGGCGGCAAGCTCGGCGCCGGCGTGCACGGAGTCTGGCTGAACAAGCCGGATTACGGCAAGCAGGAAGATACCTTCCGCATCGAACGGTGCCAGATCGCGAATTTCAGCGGCGACGGCGTGCGGCTCACGCGCGCCTGGTGTTTTTCCATCCGCCATTCGATGATTGCCTACAACGCCGGCGACGGCGTTTCGCTGCGAGGTTGGGACGGGTTCCTCCTCGACAATTGGCTGTCCGGAAACCAGGGCGCCGGCTTTGCCGCGCGCGAAGAGAACGCGGCGTGCACGTTCACCGGGAATCGCATCGAGTGGAATCGCGAAGGAATTCTCATCTCCGGCGGTGACGGCTACAACATCACCGGCAATTACTTCGACCGCGCGGGAACCTGCGGGCTGGCTGTCGAGGGCGGCGAGCAGATGAGCATCACCGGCAACTTCATCAAGCGCAGTGGAAAGAGCGCAAGGCCCGGTACTTACGATTCCTCCCAAATCCGGCTGGAGAGGGCGCGCGGCATTACTTGTTCCGCCAACAACCTGGTAGTAGGGCGCGACGATAACAACAGCGGTCTCTGGTCGCCCTCTTACGGCATCGTTTACAAAGAGCTGCAACATTGCGTGATCGGCAACAATGTGTTGCACGACGGTGCGCTCCAACAACTGATGGTGGATTTGGGCGGCCACGGTGAAGGAGTCGTGGTGAAAGACAATCCCGGCTGTCTTTCGCCGCACGCCGGTTAGCTTTGCGGACCCTTGGGACGCAATGACTGCGCCCGGTGGGTGCGCCCGGCTTGCGCGCCCGCCGCTTCGTCTACAATGGCAACAGTAGGGAGTACCGCTATGACCAAGAGGAAGGCTGCGCCAGTGGTAACACCGTCGATCGAGGAGCCGCGCGGAATCTGGGACCGCTATAAGATGCTGACGCGAAGTGTCAGCCGCGGCTTCATCGCGGAGTGGGCCGGCACCATCATTGTGATGCTGTTCCTGTTCACCAACGTGGTGCAGGGTTATGTGATCCCCAGCGGGTCCATGGAGGGTACTTTGATTACGGGCGACCACGTGTTCGTGGATAAGCTGGTTTACGCACCGCCGGGCGCCATATCCAGCCGCCTGTTGCCGTATCGGGACGTGCGCCGCGGCGACATCATCGTCTTTCGC
>Ga0181517_10004907_pt1 | contig 11986 bp, 11 predicted proteins | sample PEATcosm2014_Bin_31_FD_119748 | JGI IMG/M metagenome (GOLD analysis project Ga0181517, IMG submission 119748) | Peatland microbial communities from MTU Mesocosm Facility, Houghton, MI, USA - PEATcosm2014_Bin01_30_metaG | ecosystem: Environmental > Terrestrial > Soil > Wetlands > Peat | place... | reverse complement strand
TCAGGTCACGATAGATCACGTTGCTGTCCGGGTTGCGTTTCTGCCAGTGCTCCACGAATTGCTTTCCAAGGGCGCGCGAGATCGACCTGTCTCCGCGAGGGCTTACATCCAGAGCGAGCAGGGTGGGCATACTGTATTCCTTTCGGCTTAGCTTGAGGCAGTTGATTGCGGCTTAGAGCAGCGTGAGACTTCAAGATGTATTTCTGTTCATCCATCACAAGTGCCAATTGTTTGACAGTCCAAAAGCACGCCGTCGATGACCAGTTCTGAAGGTCACACCCAGCACCAGCCCACGAGGCATCTTTCGGAATTCATAAAACCGATTGCAAGACATACCTGTCTGTCTTCTACATGAAGAGTATAGACAGACAAGTCTGTCTTCTGTCAAGATAGATTTGATGAAAACACAAAAGAAATCCGATCCGCGCGAGAGAATTCTGGAGGTGGCCGACCGCCTCTTCTACGCAGAGGGGGTCCGCGCGACCGGCACCGAGAAGATCATGTCCATCGCCGAGGTCGCAAAGGCGACCTTCTACCGGCATTTCGAAAGCAAAGATACCCTCGTGCTCACATACCTCGAAAACCGCGATCAAGCTTTTTGGGACTATCTCTTTAACCCCACCCCCCCAAAGGATCTGCGTGAGGCTCTGACCAAACTCGACCAACTGGCGAACCGGTCCGATGTCACCAGTTGCCCGTTCCTTCGTATCGCATCCGAATACCCGGACACTGCCCACCCGTTCCATCGCCGGGTGATCGAACACCAAGACAAAATTCTTGACTATTTAACCGACCTGCTAAAGCCCTTCGCAATCGACAAAAGGGCAGCGGCGGAGAGCTTACTTGCCGTCGTTGATGGCGCGCTCTCTTTGCGGCTGGTTTATGGGACTTCGAAGGAGGTTCCACTCCTCTCATCCGCCGAGGCAATTCTCAAGAGCTTTCAGAGCGAGCGGACTCAACGCCGCAAATGACACGCGGTCACAGACAAAGCGGACTCGCCTCATATCGGCTTTCAGACAAGGCGAATTCTACTTGGATGCAAGCTGTTCCAGCACTTCCTGTGCAGTGGTACGATCGCCGTGACTGTGGCTGATCTTTTCGGAGAGGACTTTACTGTGACGATCCAGGATGAATGTGGAGGAATGCGCGGTCTGGTTCGGCGCGTCCCGCCGCAGCCCATATTCTCGGCCGAACGGGAAAGACATCCGTGAGGGTATCCGGTTATTAGGTGAGGTACTCTGAGCTTTCGCAAGGATAGGGTATGAGAAGCAGCCGAAGACGGTTCTTCACCCAGTGTTCCGGAAGCAGAATCTGCATATATAAACGAGTTGATCGCGACAAGAGATTTTTCAGACTGCGTCTGAAAAATCTGCCGCATTTGACTGTTCATTTGGTAGTGGGTCAGTTTGATTTTCACAAGGCTGGAAGCTGACCGCGATTCGTGGCATCATCTGTTCATGCCTAAACGCTCAAGCAAAGATCACGACTTCGCCACGGTAGCCCGCAACATCGTAGAACAGGCCATAGGCGAGAAGCTAGACGGTTCTCCGCTGGAAGATGCCGACAAAGGCAAGAATCTTGCGGCGGTCGCGCTAGGGAAACTCGGCGGCGCTAAAGGCGGAAAAGCGAGGGCTGAAGCACTCTCTCCCGCAAAACGGAAAGCTATTGCGAAGAAGGCAGCGGCGGCGCGCTGGAAAAATAAATAGTTTCAGGAAACTTTTGGTTGTCTGTTGACAACTAAAAGTCAACTGGCTATGATTAGTCATCTTCTGTGGTACGGGAGCCAGGAGTGGCGAAGGATAAAGCAGAAGTTCACCAGTTCATATATACGGGACCTAGCGACGAGGTCCCGGAAAAGCCCTTGGAACACAGCCAGACACCGCCTCGTCCTGAGCTGGCAAGGGAAATAGCGCTGTCAGTATTAGATGGAACGAGAGGTCGTGTTCACCTTTTGTCTCATTTCCAAAATAGGGCTAACGAACGATTTTTTTCCGTTTTCCAGGTCACGTACGTTATTCGCAATGGCGATTGTATTGGGGAGGGGGAATATTGTCAGGAATATCGGGACCACAAGTACAAGTTTAGGGGAGAAATTGACGGCATCGAGTTTGATGCGGTGTTCGGCCTGTCAGCGGATCACCATTTCATTTTGTCCCCGCTTGTGATTTTGATTACGGGTTGCTGGAAGACGAAGACGGGAAAGCGCAGCAGGACGTATTGAGCGCGAACGAAATATCACTAGATGCGGATTGTCGTATGCGATGAGAGGGCGGGTTATGAACAATGTTGTTACCACGCAGAAGTGCTATGAGTGCGGCGGGACAATGGAGGGAAGGAAGAACGACTACAGATACCGTGAGTGTGGATTGGATTCTGTAGTCCTCAAGGACATTTTGGTGTTTCACTGTACTCAGTGTAATGCGATAGTTCCGGAGGTTCCCATGGTGGGGATACTTCACCGTGTGATTGCACTGCGGCTTCTGAGAAAAGATACGCGATTGGCGGGTTCTGAGCTGCGCTATCTACGGAACCTGTGCGGGTATTCTGTGAGCGATTTCGCCAAGATTCTAGGGTCAGACAAGACAGTTATTTCCAGATGGGAAACCAAGGGACCAGGGAAAGGGACTGACCGCACTGTGCGGCTCCTTGTCTTGTTCAATTTTATCAAGGAGATTATCGGTCGTGAAAAACCGATGCTTACGAACATAACTCCCGATCAGCTTATTCGGGAGATCGAGGATTCTCTGAAGATTCTTTCGGCAAATAGCTCAAAGGATGAGAACTACGAAATATCGCCGGAAGATATTGCTAGATTTGCCGAGACACCCCAAGAAACCCAAGAGCTAACCCACGTTCAGTAAGCGGCACGAATAAATTGCCCTGACCTGATTCCTTGCGGTCAGGGCATATTTTGTGCTTGACATATGGGCGTGTCATTACGATAATCGATCCCGCAGCACAAATACACCATCACTTTTGATTGCACTTCTGTAATCTAGGAATGATCGCATATACGATGTTGATTACGACGTACGATTGCATAGCAACTTTTGTTGTCGTATCGCGTCTAATCATGTAGCAACTGGATTAAGTTGCGGTATTCCGCTGCCTAAGGAGGAAATTCAATGTCAATGGCACGGGTTGAGACTAGGACAACCACCGTGCGAATTCCGGTTCCTTTGTATGATCAAGCAAAAGATATGATTTGCAGGGAGAAGATCACCGGAGCCACGGTGAGCTTAAATGATGTGATTGTTTCCGCGATAAAGGTTTATGTGAAGATTCACGCGCGTCGAAGGATCGATGCGGCCTTTGCGGGAATGGCAGAAGATGCCAATTATCAAAAAGAGGCCACTCTTTTGGCCGAAGAATTCGAATATAGCGATTGGGAATCTCTCGGAATTGGAGAAAATGACCTAGTGGGAGAATCGGCTAATGCCGCCAGCCTCGCGCGGTGATGTGTTTATGGCTAACCTGGCACCCGTGGAAGGTTCCGAGCAAGGCGGAACTCGTCCGGTTGTTGTGGTTAGTCGTGACGCACTAAACAAGGTCAGCCCGGTTGTCGTTATTTGTTCCATCACGGACGCGGCTAACAAAAAGAAGATATACCCTAGCCACGTTCGTGTCCGGGCTGGCTCTGGTGGGTTAACGATGGAATCCGTCGTCGTGTGTGAACAGATACGAGCAATCAGTCAAACGAGACTTCAACGCCAGATGGGGTCGTTCGACCGAACGATAATGACGAGTATCGAAGCCGCTATTAAGATCACCTTAGACCTTCCCTAGGAAATCTCCAAAAAATCAAACTGACCCACTACCGTTCATTTGGACTCGACTTCGCTCCAGTGGAAACCGGGAGTCCAGCAGCGGGTGGTAGATCCGGGGGGCGCAGCCGCGTCGATGCACGGTAAAATGAAAGCGCGGAGGAGTGCACCGACCTCTTCGAGAGATGGCGCTTTGCTCCCTGGGGACAGCCGACTGACGAAGGCATTCCACTGCTGCCTTTTCTGTGGATCGTCGAGGAATTCTGCGGTCAAAGCGAACGGAACGCCCTGCGGTATTTCAACTTTCCGCCGCTCAAAGGACTTGAGGATGGCCGTTTGCAATGCGGCCAGGTTAAAGGTCCACGCGTTGGCCATGAACCAGATGTCGTAGAAGTCCTTCATCCGGCTGTTGCGAATATCCAGCACGACCATCGCATTGAATTTTTCCGCGATGGCGGCTTCGCGCGGATAGGCGCGGATGAGCGGCGCTTCCATCGGCAGGAGCACGGGAAACGAAGCGAACTCCGGCTCTGGATAGACGGCGTCGCCGAATCCAATATCGACTTGCATTGGAATCCGCGCTCCGGCCAGAACTGCGTGGAACTTCACATGGACACCGTCGTACTCGTCTTCTTCCTTGATCCTTGTGCCCTCAACCGATTTGCCGTCGAAGAGAATGCCATCGTTCTCTTTGACCTTGCAGATGGCTCGAATTGTTTCCTCGACATCATGGATGGCCGACGATCCCCATCCAAGCATGTCCAAATCCTTCGTGGGCCGGTGCGTATCGCCGGTCCAGAGCGTAAACAGCGTAGCGCCTTTGATTGCGAATCTGTCGCGGTAGGGCGAGCGGCCCAGCCGATACAGGAATCGTTCGATCGCATATCTACCAAGAACTCGCTGGTAGTCCTGGCCTCGGCTCTGGGCCAGAGCAAGCAGGCGTGCGCGGATGGAAGCTGCGGAATTCTTGGCTGGTTCGCTGGTCATAGTGCCTCCATGTAGGGACGGATGACGTTGCTCACCCGGCAGATTTTGGCATAGCGATAGATCTCATTGACGGTGGCTTTCTTCTGGCGGAGACAATCTTTCAGGGCCTCAATGGCAATATCCAGGCCGATCTTGTTGCGAAATTTGAAGCAGTCTGCCACCGTCTTCGCGGCAGAATAGACGCGCACCGTAACACCCTCAGCCGGATGCTTTTCGATGCCTTCGGAGAACGAAGGCTCTGTGAGGCGAACCACCCGGAGCGATGGCGACACGATGGCTGGCTTTCTGGCACCTTTGCCGAGAGCAATCCAGACAGAGGCTGGAGTTTGCGTCGTGATTTCATGGAAGGCCAGCGCCGAAAGTAGGCACAGGACCGCCCCGGGAACACGCTTTGCCACCTCCGCGTAGGAGTGGCGCTCCGTGACCGCCGCGTCCGGCAGGGTATAGATTCCGCGGCCCGTCCGCCCGAGTTTGCCTTGGCGGTGGAGGCGAAGGAGATATTCGCGCGGGACGCCAATGGCTTCGATCTCGCGGGGCCTCACGATTCCGTGCTCGCGAACATACTGCATGGTTCTCTCAATTGGCTTCGCTATGATCATGGCATCAATCCGTCATTAGTTAATCATTTGTAATGACGAATTGCAACAAGTATTCATGCTTTTACTGGACCACTGCCCATCGAGAAACGCGATACGTTTTGCGATACGCTGGTTCTCGGGGTTTTACGTGCTTACAAGAACTTAGGAAGCCACCGGGGTCTTGTAAGTTATTGAAAAGCCAAACGTTGGGTCAATGGCATGGAAGAGTTCGTAATCATAGTGCATCCCGTGGGATATCTGACGATCTGAATCGATCACATCGGAAGCCGCCTCTGGACACCCACAGGGCACGCAGAGGGAAGCTTAAATCGTATGTGCTTGATTGTATTGCGCCGAACATGGAGCAAGCCGTACGTGCAAGTTGCTTATTATACAACGGTTAACAATACTGTTAAGGCGTGGACCCTGGGTTCGAGTCCCAGCGCGCTCACCTGAATCTTACGACTTACGCCGAACCTGGTCTATTGGCAGAGGGGCTCTGGATTGTCCTTGGCTGCGAATCGAAGAACGGAACTGCGAACAACGAGAACTCTACGGCCAAGTCTTCGCGACTCAAGCTTCTTGTTTGTGATCAGGTAATCGATTGCCCGGACCGAGACGCCCAGGATCGAAGCACAGTCGGCCTTCGAGATGAGTATTGGAATAATTGTGCGTTCCGCTGAATCTCGTGACATAACAATCATAGTATCACTATCCTTGTTATGCTACAATGAATAGATGTTTAGTAGCCTGATTCCTCCGGTATCGGCCACGCGCTGAGGCATCTGTGGATCGCGCAGCATGAACTGCTCGACGAATCTTGAGCATTTTGCGGGTGGCATGAATATAGGCGGTGTATGAAAAAGCGTGCTCAATAACGAGGGCGGTTCGAATACCCTTATGGCACCTTTCATTAGAGGTTCGCTTCCATCTGAAAGACGTCCTTCAGAAAGCCTGCGCTCCGCCTCTGCTAGGCGAGGACCGCTCACTCATCGTCGCTTGCTCCATTGTTCTTGCAGATGCGACAACGCACTCGCAGTTTGGTGCCACGCGACTCGACAACGGCATTGTCAGAATCGAGGGTGTGTCCTTTGGGGCAGGTCCTCTTGAGAGGCTCCACTCTCCAAGATCTAACCACCCGCACATGGGCGGGGTTGCAACATGCCGGGCCAATGCATTTGCCTGGGCCAAGGTGGTGAATCAGCTTCCCGCCAGCAGGAATCTCAGCCACGTACTCTTGATAGAAGACGCGCGGGGCTTTCACTTCCCTGCCTCCAATGAACACCCGGCCGAAGCCCGCGTGGTCCTTGGCTCCAGTGAATTCCCAGCAACCCGTTTTGCGGTGCACGGCGACTTTGCTGCGCAACCACTCTCTGAAATCTTCGCTCATAAACGGCTCGTTTTAGTGGTATCGTACATGAATCGTACACGACCCGTGATTTCATTGTACGATTTGTGTACGGTCTGCGAATCTGGTGTCCGTTGTGGTGTCCGTTGGCGTTCGACGTCTATGCAGGAATGTGCGACTCAGTGCGACAAGGAACTATTATCTATCTTTCGTAATTACTATCAGTTGCGCAAGTTCGTGCGAGTCTGTGCAAAGTGCTGCAAATGAGGCAAAATCGCCCATGAAATCCGCAGGCCCAAGCAGTGACCAACTGCTCCTCCCGGCATGCTGGACGCAGGAGGGCCATGCCATTGGTCGGCGTGCGTAGCGTTCATGGTCCTTTTCGGCCCCAAGCGGTTCCACCCGCTTGCGAGTTCCTTCGCACTACTTCTTGTCGGGCTCTTTCTTGACGTGCGGACGCTCCTGGCCCAGGCCCTCTACCAGCAGCACAGCTTCGGCCACCTCGCGAATCGAGCGGCGCAACCGGCGGCTCTCCTCGCGGAGGCGCTGGTAGGCCTCATCTTCGCTCAGGTTGAAGCGCTGTTGCAGGATGCCTTTGGCGCGCTCCACTAGCTTGCGCTCTTCCAGCTGCTGGCGGACAAGCAGGGCCTCTTTCTTGAGCCTGGCATTGTGGTCAGAAAGCATGGAGTACGCGAGCGCTCCGCCCATCTGCTCGCCGAGAAAGCAGAGCACGCTGATCTCCTGCGGGGTGTGCTCGTGCGGCTCGCGATGGTGGATGTTGAGCACGCCGATGACCTCGCCGCCACGGACCAGCGGCACCGAGAGCAGTGCCTCATAGGTGTCTTCGATGAGGGTGGTGAAGTGCTTGAAACGCGGATCCGCAAAGGCGTGGTTGGTGAGCGCGACGGCAGATTTGTGCTGCGCTACCCAGCCAGCGATGCCTTCGCCCAGATTCAGGCGAACGGAGCCGATCTCGGTGTCATGGGGAAGCTGCGAGGCGCGCAGCACGATGTCTCCCGTCTCGTGGTCGGGCAAATAGACGAGGCAGGCATCACAGGCGCTGACCTCCACCGTTATGGCGATCAGTTCCTGCAGCATATCGCCAATGGCCAGCCCCGAGCTGACAATGCGGCTTGTCCGGTGCAGAATTGCGACCTGCCAATCTGCGGCATCGCTCTCCCTGTGCATAGTCGATCACAACTCTCCCCCGTCCCCACGCGGGATTTCAACCTGTGTGGCGAGAGTAACGGGTGGCAGATTACAGCGCCAATCGAAACTTCTTATCACTCCCATAAAGACGCGGCTTCGGTGGCAAGAAATGCGCGCCTCGCAGTCTTATGCAGGCAATAAAAAGAATCGATTGGACGGCCTGCTGGAACTGCCCTACTATCAAGTTCTACACAGAGGAGCATCACCCACGGACCTCGGCGTCTGGCAGGGTTGCTGCTTCTTCCAAGATCGACGCGGCGATGCAGCTCGCGTGCTGAGCACCATAGCTCCCTGATCGAGCCCATGTCCGAGCCCCATTTCGCGGGTCGGAGCAATTTCCCTGACAGACCTTTTCGCTGCGGCTCTGTGCCGCACAAACGAATACACATCCTTCACCTGGATGCCGCCCGGAGTCTATACACTCCGCGGCAACAGCCAACTCTTTATAAAGGAGCAAGGACATGGGACGACGCAGCATCGCAATCTACGGCAAAGGCGGTATTGGAAAGTCCACGACGACGCAGAACACGGTGGCGGCATTGGCCGAGGCGGGCAAGAAGATCATGGTCGTCGGTTGCGACCCCAAGGCGGACTCCACCCGCCTGCTGCTCGGCGGCCTGGCGCAAAAGACGGTGTTGGACACGCTGCGCGACGAGGGCGGCGATGAAGTGGACTTAAACGAAATCCTCCGCCCCGGATACGGCCAAGTGATGTGCACCGAGTCGGGCGGCCCCGAGCCGGGCGTTGGTTGCGCCGGCCGCGGCATCATCACCTCCATCAACCTGCTCGAACAGCTCGGCGCCTACGAGAATGAGCTCGACTACGTTTTCTACGACGTACTGGGCGACGTGGTCTGCGGCGGATTTGCGATGCCGATGCGCGAAGGCAAGGCGCAGGAGATCTACATTGTGTGCTCCGGCGAAATGATGGCGATGTATGCGGCCAACAACATCTCCAAGGGAATTGTGAAGTTTGCGCAGGCCGGCGGAGTGCGCCTGGGCGGCATCATCTGCAACAGCCGCAAGGTGGACAACGAGTTGGAGATGATCTCCGAATTTGCCCGTCAGTTGGGCACGCAGATGATTCACTTTGTTCCCCGCGACAACGACGTGCAGCGCGCCGAGATCAACCGCAAGACGGTGATCGAGTGGCGTCCGGACTGCGCCCAGGCGGACGAGTACCGGGCGCTGGCGCGGGCGATCGACCAGAACAGGCGGTTCGTGATCCCGACGCCGCTGGGGATGGACGACCTGGAAAAGCTGCTGATCGACTTCGGCCTTGTCGATGGCGTTGCCCCCGGCACGGAAGTGGTCGCCTAGCCGGAAGAGCACAGGAACCTAAGCGCCCGATGAGGGCCAGCCAGGCATTGGAGTGAGATATGTCCGCAGATCCCCGCGAATTAAAAGAAAAAATGCTTCAAATCTATCCGAAGAAGCTTCGCCAGAAGCGCTCCGAACAGATCGTCATCAATGAGCATCGCGAAGATGGTTCGGTTCCGGAGATCAAGGCGAACGTGCGCAGCAGCCCGGGTATCATCACCCAGCGCGGCTGCACATATGCCGGCTGCAAGGGCGTGGTTATCGGCCCCAGCCGCGACATTCTCAGCCTGGTGCATGGCCCCATCGGGTGCAGCTTCTACGCTTGGCTCACGCGCCGCAATCAGACGCGGCCGGGGTCTCCGGAGGCGCAGAACTTCATCAACTATTGCCTGTCCACCGACATGCAGGAGGAGAACATCGTCTTTGGCGGCGAGAAGAAGCTGAAGGAGGCCGTGCGCGAGGCCTTTCATCTCTTTCATCCCAAGGCCATCGCCATCTTCTCCACCTGCCCGGTCGGCCTCATCGGCGACGACGTGCACGCCGTGGCGCGCGAGATGAAGGCCGAGCTCGGCATCAACATCTTCGGCTTCAGCTGTGAGGGTTACCGCGGCGTCAGCCAGTCGGCCGGCCACCACATCGCCAACAATGGGCTTTTCAAGCACATCATCGGCAACAACGAGACCGAGCACACCGAGAAGTTCAAGGTAAACCTGCTCGGCGAGTACAACATCGGCGGCGATGGATTTGTGTTGGAAGACATCCTGTCGCGTTGCGGCGTCAAACAGATTTCGACCTTCAGTGGCAACTCGACCTATGACGGCATGGCGAACTCGCACACCGCCGACCTCAACCTCGTCATGTGCCACCGCTCCATTAACTATGTGGCCGAAATGATGGAAAAGCGCTTCGGCATTCCGTGGATGAAGGTGAACTTCATCGGTGCGACGGCGTCGGCAAAATCGCTGCGCAGAATCGGTGAGTACTTTGAAGATGAAGCATTGAAGGCGCGCATCGAAGAGGTGATCGCCGAGGAGATGGCCAAGGTGGAGGTTGTGCGTGAATTGGTGAGGTCGCGCTGCCAGGGCAAGACCGCCATGCTCTTCGTTGGCGGGTCGCGAGCCCACCACTATCAGCAGCTGTTTAGCGAAATCGGCATGAAGACCGTGGTTGCGGGCTATGAATTTGGCCACCGCGATGACTACGAAGGCCGCAAGGTTCTGCCGGGACTGAAGATCGATGCTGACAGCAAGAACATTGAGGAAGTCGACGTGGTGCCCGATCCCGAGCGCTACCGTCCGCGCCGGACTCCCGAGCAGATGGCGCGCCTGGAGGCGATGACCGAGCTTGAGTTCCAGGACTATGTCGGCATGATGCCGGAGATGGATTCCGACACCATGATCATCGACGACATCAGCCATCACGAGACCGAGCGGATCCTGGAAGCCTACCGGCCTGACATCTTCTGCGCCGGCATCAAGGAGAAGTTCGGCGTGCAGAAGATGGGCATTCCCTGCAAGCAGCTGCACAGCTACGACTATGGCGGGCCTTATGCGGGTTTTGCCGGCGCTATCAACTTCTTCAAGGACATCGATCGCCTGGTGAATATGAAGATTTGGCGCTACGCAGATCCGCCCTGGCAGCCGTCGGCAGCGCAGCCGGAAGAAGTGGCCGCCGACTAGGAAACATCAGCTAACGCCGCAGCACACCCTGCCCGTGCGGCAGAAAGGGATTGCTTTATTATGTTGTTACGCCACACTACGGATGAGGTTCTGGAGCGCACCTCGCTCACCATCAACCCAGCCAAGACCTGCCAGCCCGTGGGCGCCATGTACGCCGCCCTGGGGTTGCACAACTGCCTTCCGCACAGCCACGGCTCGCAGGGATGCTGCAGCTACCACCGCTCCGCGCTCACCAAGCATTACAAGGAACCGGTGATGGCGGCGACCAGCTCGTTCACCGAAGGCGCATCGGTCTTCGGCGGACAGGCGAACCTGCTGCAGGCGATCCAGACCATCTTCACTGTCTATAACCCGGACGTGATCGCCGTACACACTACCTGCCTGTCGGAGACGATCGGCGACGACCTGGTGCAGATCGTGGCCAAGGCCGTGGCCGAGGGCAAGGTGCCGGCGGGCAAGCACGTCATCCACGCCAGCACACCCAGCTATCAGGGCTCGCACGTTACCGGCTTCAGCAGCATGACCAAGTCGCTGGTCACCTCCTTTGCGGACCCGGCTGCCGAGAAGAGCAAGGCGGTCACGCTGATTCCCGGCTGGGTTGAACCCAGTGACATGCGCGAGTTGAAGAGTCTCGCGGCCAGGCTTGGGGTTGAGATCGTGATGTACCCGGATACCTCCGATGTGCTCGACACACCGCACACGGGCAAGCATGAGTTCTATCCCAAGGGCGGAGCCACGGTGGAGCAGATCAAGGCCAGCGGCGGCAGCCAGGCTGGAATTGGCCTGGGATACACGGCCTCGGCGGCCGCGCTGGAGGCCTTGCAGACGAAATGCACTGTGCCGGGCACGCTGCTGGAGCTTCCCATCGGCCTGCAGGCGACCGACCGCTTCATCGACACTCTGCGCACTGTGGCCGGCGTCGAGGTGCCGCAGTCGATCACCGATGAGCGCGGCCGGTTGCTCGACGTGATCAGCGACATGCACCAGTATCTGCACGGCAAGCGCGTCGCCATCTTTGGAGACCCCGACCAGCTGGTCTCGCTCGTTGAGTTCCTCAACCTGCTGGACATGAAGCCCGTGTACATCGTTACCGGCACGCCGG
>Ga0181517_10004900_pt1 | contig 11993 bp, 10 predicted proteins | sample PEATcosm2014_Bin_31_FD_119748 | JGI IMG/M metagenome (GOLD analysis project Ga0181517, IMG submission 119748) | Peatland microbial communities from MTU Mesocosm Facility, Houghton, MI, USA - PEATcosm2014_Bin01_30_metaG | ecosystem: Environmental > Terrestrial > Soil > Wetlands > Peat | place... | reverse complement strand
TCAGCCTCCAATGCGAGTCCGGCTGAAAGCCATACCGTTCCACCGCGCAGAAGGCACGCGCCACGCACTCGCTGACGTTCTCGCTGCCGTCGAACGCCACCAGCCGTCCGCGCCGCGGGACCAGGTTCACCAGACGCTTGAAGGCCGTCTTCACGGCGGAAAGGTCGACATAGATGTCTGCGTGATCGAACTCCACATGAGTCAGGATGGCCGCGTCGGGGAAGTAGTGCAGAAACTTCGGCCCCTTGTCGAAGAAGGCCGTATCGTACTCATCGCCTTCGAGAAGGAAGGGCTGGAGGACTCCATCCACTAGTGGCCGCACCATAAAGCTGGTGCCGAAGTTCTCCGCGACGCCGCCGATGAGGAACGATGGTGCAAACTCCGATCGTGTCTGCGAAGCCACTTCGTAGATCCATGCCAACATGCTGGTGGTGGTGGTCTTGCCATGCGTACCGGCGACGACCAGCGACTCGCGTCCTGTCAGAAATTCGTCGTGCAGCACCGCCGCCATCGAAGTAAATGGAATGCGCGCGTCCAACACAAATTCCAGCTCGACGTTGCCGCGCGAGATGGCGTTGCCCACGATCACGAGGTCTGGACGTGGCGTCAGATTTGCCTCGGAATACGGCTGGTGGAGGGGAATCTCCAACCCGGCCAGCAGGTCGCTCATGGGCGGATAAGCCGCCGCGTCCGAGCCTGTAATGCTGTGCCCGCGCGCCTGCAGCATGCCCGCCAGCGACGCCATTGCCGTTCCGCAGATGCCAATCAGATGGATATGTTTAGGACTCGGCATAATCTCCAGTGACTAAGCTGATAGCCGTTAGTTCGTGGCCACTAGCTAGAAGCTAGTGGCTGCTTCGAGAAAATCAATCCTCGGATTGCCTGCTACGGTGAAGTCCAGCCGCACACGCACTCCCAGCGGCAGGGTGATGTTCGGTGACTCAACATGACCAGAGCGCAGACCGATGGCAATCGGCCCGGAAAAATCGGCGAGTGCATGCAGGATTGCAGCCTCCAGCGGAGCTTCGTCCTCCGGCGCGACGCACTGATGCATATCGCCGAAGACGATGCCTCTGACATGCTTCAGCAGCCCCGCGTAGCGCAGATGCAGTAGCATGCGGTCCCATTGATATGGTTTGGTCCCAACATCCTCAAGAAATAAGATTCGCGGCGCGTCCGCGCTGGCTGGGAGTGCGGCGTAGGGCGTGCCCAGTGACTCGGCGAGGATGGAAAGACATCCGCCGGACAGCGTTCCCTCAGCGGTTCCGGGGCGCAACATGCGCAGTCCGGCCTCGGAGCACAGTGACCATGCTTCATCGCTGCCCATCGCATGGCCCCAACTGGCGTGGTCGATGCCATCCGGACGCGCAAAGTCCGCCGCTACCATGGGCCCATAGAAAGTCACCAGCCCCGCCTCGCGGGCAAGCCATAGATGGAGCGAAGTGTGATCGCTGTATCCCACAAAGACCTTCGGGTTGGCGCGGACCAGCTCCGCGTCCAGATGGGGCAGCAGCTCTGCCGAACCCCATCCGCCGCGGGTACAGACGATGCCATCGATGGACGCATCGGAAAACGCGGCATGCAGGTCCGCGACACGCTGCTGTACGGTTCCGGCGTAATAGAGCGGCCCGCGATCGAGCGCGTGCGGAAACAATACCGTTTTATAGCCAAGTCGATTCAGGCAATCCATTCCGGCCTGCACCAGATCGGGTTTGGGCGTGCTGGCGGGGGAGAGCACGCCCAGCGTCGCGCCGGGCAGTAGCGCGGCGGGCTTGACACGCACGGGTGACGCGCTCAACTGGCCACCCCTGCGGGAGGTTCGAGGAGAAATGCGTGACCCTGGCAGACGATCTCCGCTGGTCCGGTGAGGCGCATGATGGCACCGTTCGAGGGCCAGGCGGTGTGCTGCGAACCGCCTTCGGCGATTGCGGTCAGTTCGCGCGATGTTCCGCGTAGAGACATGGCTGCGGCGGAAGATGCGCAGGTCCCTGTGCCGGAAGACATGGTTGGCCCACATCCGCGCTCGAAGATGCGAAAGGCAATCTCATCTGCCGCGCGCACCTGAACAAATTCCACGTTGGTCCCCTGGGGAAAGAGAGGATTGGAACTAATCTTCGCACCCAGCTCCTGCCAGGTGATTCCGTGCGCGCCAAAGTCTTCACGATCCACAAACAGAACGAAGTGAGGATTGCCCACGTCTACGATTGCCCCAGCAACCGCGCCCACGCCGGGAATCTCAATGGTCCGCGCCTCAACGCGAGGCACGCCCATCTCGCTCTCAATTAGATACACGGGTTCATTCGCCTCGATCACGCGGCAGTTCCTCACGCCGCCCTGTGTGCCCAGCGCAACCTGGCGCAGGCCCTCGCTATGCGCGAGCCACGCAGCCACGCAGCGCGTTCCATTGCCCGAAAGCTCTGCCTCGCTGCCATCGGCATTGAAGAGACGCAGGAAGAACTCGCCGTTGGCGCGGCGCTGCAAAAATTCGATTCCATCTGCGCCAATGCTGGTGTTGCGCGCACACAGCCTGCGCGTAAGCTCAGCATGAGCGCCGCCCGCTGACGCCTCCTGAAGAATCAGGAAGTCGTTGCCGCAGGCATGCGCCTTCACAAACGGGACCGTCGTCTGTAGAGTCGAGTTGATCTCAGTCCTCCTCTTCATCGTTGAACGCCACCACCTTATCCGTGGCATTGCTCGCCATCAACAACTGCGTAGCGGCGCCTTGATAGAACGCCATCTGTTCAATCGTGCTGAAGTGAATCGGCAACGTCGCAATCATAGGATTTTCTCTTCGCTGCGATGGTAGCACTCTTATTATTTGTCTCCCAGGGAACCTGCGACAGCAAAGTGTTCGGACTGGTAGATCCGTGCGCATGGCTGGCCTGTACTGCACATTATGGTCAGTTCCTGCAACCCCTGGGGATGCTGCTCGACCGCCTTCGACACCGCGTCTCCAGCCAGCGCCACGACGAACGCAGCATGGTCCGCCGGCGCCTGCAAGGCTGCGTGCCAACTGTCGTAATCGCTTTCGTTGATGGTCTGCCGCAGCGGGATACCAGCGTCCTGCAGTGCCCCGATGTGGTCTGACTCCTGCATCAGGATCGGCGCGCCCGGCGGAAGGTCCTGTAGCACCAGGGCCAGGTTCCGCTCAAACGGCACACGCGTCGTCGAGTTCACCAGCGCCTCCTTCAACACCAGCGGAGGCGCATAGTTCGCCAGCAAATTGCTGGGGTGGCGCTCGATCAATTTCGCGCACTGCTGCACCAGAGCTGTCCCGTAGACCATCGCCAGCGGGTTCAGCAGCACTAGCACCAGCGCCGTCAGAAACAGTGGGCGCACGAATGTCCCGGCACGGGTATTCGTTGAGGCAGCATCTGCCGACGCAGCGCGCGTCCTTGCAATCTGCTGCTCCATCTCGGCTGCCGCCATCGAAGCAAACAGAGCCAGCGCAGGCAACATCTCCATGCCATAGCGTGCGTTGTAGTATGAGTGCGGATAAAGCTGCGGAATAAAGATCGGCACCGAACCGTACGCAACCGAATAAACATAAAAAGCCAGCGGAACCCACAGCAGCAGCGAAGAGCGCGCAATTCGCCGCCGCAGAACAATCCACAGCCCAGCCACTGCCGCCGCCATCACCGCGAAGCCTGTCTCCCACACCGCCGCAACCACCTGCGCCGTGCGTGTGTAGAACAGCAGTGCCCACCCCGGATTGTGCCAACCGCGATAGTGTTTGGATCCCGGCGGCGAGGTCCTTTTCTCGATGGCCGGTGCCGAGTAGGGCCCGCGCATGAAGTCCAGCGGATCGTGGCTGAAGTGCTGGTTGTACCACAACCACAGCACTGGCCCCGCGATGGCAAGCAGGGTAAACGCCGCGAACGCCGGGGCAACGCTACGAGCCAGACCTTGCGCGCGACCCAGTTGCCAAGCCACCACGCACCACACCGCCGCACCCAAGACCCATCCGTCGTAGCGGGTGAACACCGCGGCAAAGATCAGCAGCCCGAGCACAACCATCCGAAGAGAGGCCTGCGAAGGTTGATCCGCCTGAATAGCGTCGACGCAACGCATCGTCATCAGCACGGTCCAAATCATCAGGGCAAGAAACAGCGGCTCCGTCATGGCAGTCGTGGAAAGATACAACAGGTTGGGATTGAGCGCGTAGAACGCGGTCGCCAGCAATGCCCAGCGCGGCACCAGCATCTGCCGGCACAATCGAAAGAACCCCGCCACACTCAGTACATAACATGCCAACGATGGCCATGCGCCGGCCAGCCCGCTCTGCCACCACTCCATCTTCTGCACAAACGGAAGCATCAGCAGGTGCGGCAGAGGCAGCCACACACTGCCGAGTTGTACCAGTCCTGGATTGCGCGAGTCCAAAATCCGCCGAGCAATGCCCAGGTGTGCCACCGCGTCGCCATACAACAAACCGTAGCCGCGACTGAAGCATAGGATCAGCGCCATGAAACCAAGCAACACAGCTCCCATCACGACCTGGTAGATCTCTTCGCGCGCGGCGGGACGCACTTCGTCGGGATCGAAGACGGGCGGAACAACCGCTGCTGTGGGGCGCCAGGGGCCGCGCGAGAGAGCACCGCGTGGCGCCGTGATCGTTCGTTCCGATTTAGACCGTCGCGGAGTCAAGATGCGATATCTCCCGGAAGATTTCGAAGCGCGCGTCAATCTCTTCGCGGGTTACAGCCTGTAGGCGCTCTGTACCGAAGCGTTCGCAGGCAAACGACCCCATGACGCCGCCGTAGAACATCGCCCTGCGAAAGACCGCGGGCGTCAACTCCGGCTGCGAGGCGATGTAGCCGTAGAACCCGCCTGCGAACGAATCGCCCGCGCCGGTGGGATCGACCACTTCGGCCAGCGGCAAAGCAGGCGCACGAAATGGCCTTGGCGTCGCTGCAGCAGCGGGAAACGAATGCTGCCCGAAGAACGCCGTCGCGCCGTATTCGCCATGCTTCACTACCAAAGACTTGGGGCCCATGGCCAGCACCTTCTCCGCGGCGAGCACTGCGTTTTGCTCGCCCGAGAGCATCCGCGCCTCGCCATCGTTGATCAGCAGCACATCCAGGTCGCGCAGCACCTTGGCGAGGTTCTCGGCATGGGAGGAGATCCAGTAATTCATGGTGTCGCCGCAGACCATGCGCACCTTCGGCATGTGGCTGCGCACACGCGCCTGCAGCACGGGGTCGATGTTGGCCAGAAACAAGTACTCGCTATCGGTGTAAGCCTCGGGGATCTTCGGCTCGAAGCGCTCGAAGACGTTGAGGTCAGTGCCCAGGGTCTGCGCTTCGCTCATGGTTCCCGCGTAGGCCCCGGTCCAATGAAAGCTCAGTCCGGGCGCATGCTCGATGCCTTGAATATCGATGCCGCGCGCCTTGAATACCGCCTCATGGCTGGGCAGAAAATCTTCGCCAACCACCGCGATCACGCGCACCTGGGTGAAGTAGCTCGCAGCCAGCGAAAAGTGCGTCGCCGCGCCGCCCAGACAATGGTCTGCTTTGCCGTGCGGCGTTTCAATGCTGTCGAACGCCACCGATCCAACCACTAGAATTGCCATGCTACCGCTTTCTTGAAGCCAATATGTAACTCATTATGGATTTATGGATTGATTATGTAACTTCTTCAGAAGCAAATATTTCAATATCGATCATTGATGTAACAATAAGCATTACATATACTTTCCAAGAAGCAATCCTAGTTTCTCCCGTGCTGCCTGGGGGATTGCCGCCCGGTCGGTCATCACGGCGTATTTCAACGCGCTGGCACATGCACAGCCTCGTTCTTTCGGCATACAAGCCACCGCCGCCCGGACGACCTTCGCGGCATTATCGGCGTTCTGGTGGATCACCGCGACCACCTGCTCTACGGTGACGTCGTCATGCCCAGCGCGCCAGCAATCGTAGTCTGTCACCATGGCCATGGTGGCGTAGCAGATTTCAGCCTCGCGAGCGAGCTTGGCCTCCTGCAGATTGGTCATCCCGATCACGTCCGCGCCCCAACTGCGATAGAGGTTCGACTCGGCGCGGGTGGAGAACTGCGGCCCCTCCATGCAGACATAGGTGCCACCGCGCTTACCCACCACGCCAACCTGCGCGCAGGCCTGCTCAATGGCCGAACACACGGTGGCGCAGACCGGATCGCCAAAACCGACGTGGGCTACCACGCCCTCGCCGAAGAATGTCCCGACACGGGCAAACGTGCGGTCGATGAACTGGTCGGGGATCACGAAGTCGGTGGGTTTGTGCTCTTCCTTGAGCGATCCCACGGCCGAAACGGAAAGAATCCGCTCCACGCCCAGCTTCTTCATGGCATAGATGTTGGCGCGAAAGTTCAACTCGCTGGGAAGAATTCTGTGGCCGCGCCCATGGCGAGCAAGAAACGCCACTTTGCGCCCTTCCAACTCGCCCAGGATGAATGCGTCCGAAGGATCGCCGAAGGGCGTTTCCACGCGCTGTTCACGCACGGACGTGAGTCCAGGCATGGCGTACAGGCCGCTGCCTCCGATGATGCCAATCTCCGCCGTCTGCAATTCTTTCTCTCCTCATCCGGTCACGCCGCAATGCGTCGCTACCGATGACTTCCCGGCTACCGGTTCCGTGGGCAATGTGATTATCGCTTGTCTAAAGTATATCGTTCCGCAGCAGGGCCATCCGGGCGGATTGCCGCCTTCATCACTCCTGCCGATGAAAAAATATGCACGAGCGACTGTCCAGGATCGAATGCAGCGGGGCTTTGTTCTATCTTTAAGCGCGCCAACTGTAGAGGCCCATCCGACTGCACGCTCACAATGCTATCGCGCAGCTTGCGTGCAAGCTGCAGGGGGAATCCTTCACTGATGAAGACGCCCGTGCCGTCGATGGACAGCAGCACATCACCCTCGTTGGTGGTGTAGATCTGCTCGCTATCGTCCGCCTCATCCGCGGCGCGACGCACCAGCCCCGAGTACTTACGCGGCAACTGGCCCGCATACACTTGCAGGAACGCCCGCGCCGCGGACTGGTCCCTCCACTTCGACTCATACAGCAGCGCAATCGATGCGGTCGATTCTTTCTCCGCGTCTGTCACCGCCGACCTCTTCTGCACCGCATAGTAGATGCCGCCCTTCCATTGCGGCGTGAGCGCCTCCGAGGCTGCATCTCCGCCAAAAAGCTCGGTCAGGATCTGCACATCGAACTCGCCCATCACGCCCACATCGTACGGCGCGTACTCAGCGTCGATCAGCGGATGAATGTCGGGAAGACGCAGCACGGGAACCGGCACATGGGCCATGTACGCAGCCGGATGCAGAATCTCGAAGGTGGAAGCCGGAGGATTAGCCAGCACCGCGCTGAATGCAGCATCTTTCCCGCCCTTCACCAGGATGGCGTCCTCGAAGCCCAAGCCCTGGTTGTAGGGAAACATCAGCGACTTCTGCAGCAGCAGCGGAGCGCGCGCCAGCATGGGCGATCCGCTGGTGTCCGAAAGTGTGTCCTTCAGCCGCTGCATCATCTCGGGCGAGTTCTGTAGCGTCTTACCGGTGGAGCGCAGCGTGTAGTCGCAATAGACCAGCATTGCCTGGCCCTCGGTCACGGCGTCGCGCGCATCGTCTGCCTCGTCGGTCTGGATGTGCTGGTTGTCCTCCAGCGCGTTCCCGGCAATCGCGTCCGAACCTACCTCCGACCACTTTGTCAGACCGACGGTCTGGTCCTGCAATGCGTGGGTCAACTCGTGCGCCAGCACCGGCTCCTGCTCGTCCGGCTCTATCCAGTCCAACAGGTTCACGGTCTTCGTTTTGTCGTCGTAGAAACCCGCCACCTGCTCGGTCAGCAACGAGATCATGAACGGCCGCAGGTGGAAGTCGCGGTCCAGCAGCCCAAACTTCTTGAGCACAATCTCTTCTCGCGCCAGCCGCTTTGCTCCCGCATCCTCATCGAACTTCTGACGCAGTAACTTGTTCACCTCGTCGCGCGAAATCAGCTTCCGCTTCACGCTGTGCGCAATCGGCAGTCCCGTGTCTGTGCTGACGAAGGAGAGGATTTTATCGACTCGGCTAAACAGGTCCTTTGCCTGGTCCTTGGTCAGCGCAGGGTGCGTCGCCTTGCTCTGCGCAGCCGGCGCGTTCTGTGTGGTCGCGGCGCTTGCTCCTGCTGCCGTGTCCGGCGCCGGCGGCCTCTGCGCGCGTCCAGCCGAAAAGCAAAGCGCAAATACGGCCAGCGCCAGCAGGCCTTGTGTGGTCACCCGTCCGACCGATCGCTTCCACCCAACCTGACAGCGCAGCACACCCACCATCCGACCTCCGCGCAACCGGCCCATGCGGTCGCGATAAGCATTTTTACAGGGGTGGTCAGGGAGAAGTATGGATTCTACGTGGTTTTCTATCAAGGAAAACCACATTGCAATATCTTTCCAATGCCACGGGGCTGTGAAAATGCTCTAATTAACAGTGTACGCAGTTTTGCGTGACCTCCGAAATGAGCCCAGCCCTGCAATCCGCCGATCTTCAGCTCGCGTCCCTCGCCATCGAAGGGCAGATGGCCGCAGTGCTGCGCGCTGCCGGCGTAGCTCCGCTGGTGGACACAGGCTGGATTCGCGTGACTGGCCCCGATGCTACCCGCTGGCTGAATGGAATGGTCACCAACAATGTCCAGTCGCTCCAACCCGGCGAGGGCTGCTACAACTTCCTCCTCAACGCCCAGGGCCGCATCCAGGGCGACTGCACTATCTATCGCGATCCACTCACCGAAAAGCCCGAGTACCTCCTCGAAACTGACACGTCGCAGATAGATGCGATCCAGCAACACCTCGACCATTTCATCATCATGGACGATGTCGAGCTTGCGGATATCAGCGGCCAGCGCAGCGGACTCAGCCTGGCTGGACCGCAGGCCGCGGCCTTACTTGACCAGATTGGCCTGACCGCTGCTTCTTACGAGCCCATGCGCCTACAGAGTGTAGGCTGGCGAGGAACGTCCGTCGTAGCGCTGCACTCGCATAGCCCATTGGTTGCGCGATATGAGCTGTGGGCCGATCCGGCAAGCATCGCCGCGCTGACAAAGGAACTGATTGTCGCCGGCGCAATCCAGGTCTTACCCGAAGCACTGGAGCAGCTTCGCATTCTGGAAGGCACGCCGCGTTATGGCACCGACATCCGCAACTCCGAAACAGCCCACGACCTGCCGCAGGAGACCGGCCAAACCCGCGCGCTACACTTTACCAAGGGCTGCTACCTTGGCCAGGAGATTGTGGAGCGCATCCACTCGCGCGGCGCGGTGCATCGGACATTTTCGGGCTTTGAGCTGACTGGTCCGCTTCCCGCGGCAGGAACATTTCTGCAAGCGGAAGGCAAGCCTGTAGCGGAGTTGACCAGCGTCGCATCGATCCAGCTTGGCGAATCCGGCACGACCGGCGGGCATGGCCCGGCGCAGCTTGCCCTTGGCATTATTCGCAGGGAGGCGCTGGACCGCAAACTCACCCTGACCTATCCCGGAGGCACCGCTGCACCGATCGCGTTGCCCTACGCCGTCCACTAGCGCAGATTATGCTCGTCATTCTGTCGAAGCAAGGATCTCAGTAGTTGCCGTCAATCGAACCGCAGAATCCGAACCATCTGAAAAGAGTGCCAACAATGTCCGAACCAAACAAGCCTTTCGTCGTCACCGACCGCCGCAAGTTCACCATGGACGGAACACCGCGTCCCGATGCCGATCCATCGCCCGAGCCGGAGGCCCGCGAAGTTCCCGCCGCCGCGCCCGCACCGCCGCTTGAGTTCAAGTCGCCACACGCCGCCGCACCCGAGCCGCCCGCGTCGTCCACTCCCGAACCCCCCGCGGACGCCCCGCCTCTGCCGACTGCCAGCGAGATGGAGCAGGCCAACACGGCCTATCAGCAAACCGCGGACCACCTGGACACGGCCGTACGCGCCGCCAACCCCGGCATGGAGCATCCGCCCGCGATGAACTTCGAGCAGATCGTCCACTCAATCTACATGACCGCCATTGTGCAACTGGGCGGCGCCACCAAGCCGGGCGAGCAGCCCAAGATCGACCTGATGGGCGCGCGCCAGAGCATCGACATGCTTGCCATCCTGGGCGAAAAAACCAAGGGCAACCTGACACCCGCCGAGTCGCAACTGATGGACAACGCACTGTTCGAGATTCGCATGGGCTTCCTGGAGGTGACTCAGGCGCTGGCGCGCTCCGCCGCCAACCGCCAACCGCCTCCCCCACCCGGTGCGCCGGGAGTTCCCGGCCGACCCACGATTGTCCGCTAGCCAGCCATGCAAGCCACCCTCACCTTTCTCGGAACGGGCACCTCGATGGGCGTCCCCACGCTGGGCTGCGATTGCGCGGTCTGTGTCTCCTCCGTATCGCCGGGCGGAGGTGAGCCTGCACCTTCTCCGCGCAACCGCCGCACACGACCCTCGGTGCTAGTTTCGTGGGAGGGGCACAACGTGGTCATCGATACCGGCCCCGACTTTCATGCCCAGGCAATTGCCGCGGGCATCCACCGGCTCGACGCGGTCTTGTACACGCATGGCCACGCCGACCACGTGCTGGGCATGGACGACCTGCGCCCCTTGAGCTTCCACTCGTCCGGCAACCTGCCGCTGTACGCCGACGAAGAGACCGCGCACACGATCGAGCGAATCTTCAATTACACGTTCAGCTCCGAGCACAAGTACCCGACCAGGGCGCGGGTCGAGCTGCATCGCATCCCCACTACGCAGGGCGCGGAGGTTGAGCTATTTGGCGTCAAATTTATGCGCGTCCCCGTCCGCCACGGACGCCAGACCATCACCGGCTTCCGCTTTGGCTCTGCCGCCTACCTCACCGACCTGAGCGACCTCGATCCGGAGAGTCTTCCGCTGCTCGCAGACCTCGACATTCTCATTCTGGACGCGCTGCGCCGTGAGCCCCACCCCACCCATTCGCATTTGGACAACTCCATCGCGCTGGTGGAACGGATCGCGCCACGCCGCGCCTTCTTCACTCACATCTCGCATGGCCTCGACCACGAAGCCACCAACGTCACGCTGCCGCCGCGCATCCGTCTGGCTTACGACGGCCTACAGATCACGTTCGACATTTTTCTGGAGGCAGCGAAACCTGTTAGTCCACAATGAAAATCTATCGCCAACTCGACGAACTGCCTGCCGCGAGCTACCCGGTTGTGGCCACCATCGGCAACTTCGACGGCGTGCATCTTGGCCATCAGGCTGTGATTGCGGAGGTGATCGCGCGCGCGCGGTTTCTGGGAGGACTCTCCCTGGCCATCACCTTCGACCCGCATCCGGCGCGTGTCCTCCGCCCCGAGCAACCGCAGCCGCTGATTACGCCACTGCAGCGCAAGCTGGAACTGCTGACGGACACGGGTATCGACGCCGCGCTTGTGCTTCCGTTCACCGAAGCGCTCCGTCGCAAGTCTGCCCGCGAGTTTGCGAGCGAGGTCCTGGTCCGCGCCGTCCACGTCACGGAGGTGCATGAGGGAGCGAACTTCCGCTTCGGCCATCATGCCGAAGCAGGCGTGACGGGGCCAACCGGCCTGCAGGCCCTGGGCCGCGAACTAGGCTTCACCGTCACCACCTATGCGCCACGCAGTCTGCGGGGGGGACCGGTCTCGTCCAGCCGCATTCGCGCGCTGATTGTTGCGGGAGACGTCAGCCACGCGCGGACCCTGCTTGGAGTTCCCTTTTCGGTGGACAGCACACCGGCCTCAGGCCGCGGATTTGGCACTCGCTACGCCGTCCCGACCATCAACCTCGCGACCTACAACGAGCTTCTACCCGCCAATGGTGTCTATATCACCACGCTTGCCGTGGGCTCCGGCAGCGAGGCCGAGACCTTCCAGGCTGTTACCAACCTCGGAGTCCGGCCTACCTTCGGCGAAGCGTCGTTTGCGGTGGAGTCCCACCTGCTCGATTTTCACCCGATTGAGCTTACGGAGAAAACTCCGCTGCGGCTTACCTTCCTGCGCCGCCTGCGCGCCGAGCAGCGCTTCGC
>Ga0181517_10004893_pt1 | contig 12005 bp, 6 predicted proteins | sample PEATcosm2014_Bin_31_FD_119748 | JGI IMG/M metagenome (GOLD analysis project Ga0181517, IMG submission 119748) | Peatland microbial communities from MTU Mesocosm Facility, Houghton, MI, USA - PEATcosm2014_Bin01_30_metaG | ecosystem: Environmental > Terrestrial > Soil > Wetlands > Peat | place... | reverse complement strand
GTCTGCACCGGATACCCGGGAATGCCGGCCAGCTTCTCGAAGAAGCGGCTGTTCGTTTCGTCAAGATCGAGGCCCATCGAAACGCTCATGACGTGACGCATCAGCCGTTTTTCCAGACTGGGATCGTCGCTCATCCACCAGATCGTTTTCAGGCTGTCGCCGCCGGCCCCGGCCTGCTCGGCGACGACGACTTCGCGGCATTTCCAATGGCCGATCTTCCGCTCGCGGTTGGTCGCGGTGTAGGTCGGGTCGACGCCGAGCATCGCCAGCGACACGCGCTGCGCTTTGCGATAGATTGCCAGCGGCGTCTCCGAATAAATCCGGCGCACGGCGTTGATCATGTACACCTTGTCCAGATCGGCGCGAACGATCGTCACCTCGCCGCTGGAAGCCACTTCCGTGCGCATCTTCGGGCCTTTGACCCACACGCGGGTGGCCGCCGTGGTCTGCTGGCCGCTCGGATACTGCGAGGTCACGACCGTTTCTTCCCGGTAGATCGACAAGTCATTGTAGATTTCCGGCTTCGCCAGGGCGGCCGCGGCCACGACGACGATGGCCAGGCCCGCGAGCGCTGCAACGACATACAGGCGATGACGCAAGGCAATCTCCTCCGCAAACCGGTTCCGGCGCGGTTTGTACCCGCTCTGCGCGGCCGGCGTCAAGCGCGCGAAATCCGGGAACCGCAGCATAGGCGGCTTGCGGCCGAAGATAAAGGCCACGGACCGCCCCCGCACGGCCGCGCGCCGGGCGGCGGGCAACTTTTTCCGAGCCGGCGTCGGCGTTGGCCATGCGTCCCGAACTTGTGGTAGGATACCCAAATTCTAGAGATTTTTGGTCCTGGGCGGATTCAGTCCGCGGGGCGGGAGAGGCGAATGCCGGACGACAAGACGCAGCAGCAGGAACCGGACAAAGCGAAGATCGTTCTCGTCGGGCTCAAGGAAGAACGCAACCGCTACGACGTGGGCAAGGTGCTGGCGAACCAGCTCGGCGTCACCTACGAAGAAGCGGCGGAACTGATCGAGGACCTGCCGGCGGAACTGATTCCGTCGATTCCGGTCGAGGCCGGCGAGAAGTTCGCCGACAAGCTGCGCGAGGTCGGCGCCGAGATCGAGGTGCTGCCGATCAGCCGCGCGGCGGGGCATTTTTGCGACGATCACCCGCACCGCCGCGCGCGCGCCAAGTGCAAGAACCCCGCCTGCGAAAAGTACATCTGCGAAATCTGCGTGCGCGAGGCCAAAGGCAAATTGCTCTGCGGCGAGCATTACGAAGCGATGAAGCGCCGGCGGCGGTGGCTGGTCATCGGCAGCGTGTCGGGAACGGTGCTCGCCGTGTATCTGTGGCTGACGTTCGCGCCGGCCGTCACGAGTTGGGTTCGCCATTTGTACGTCGACACGACGCGCGTCGCGATCGTCTTCGTCGGCCGCGACACGGGCCGCGAGGTCGCCGATTATTACATTCGCATGACCACCTCGCAGAATCCCGGCCAATACCATCCCGGCGAGAAACACAATTTTCGCGACATCGACGGTTGGTTCCAGCGCGAATACGAACGCCTGTCCGGCCGGCAAACGAAAGTTCTCGAAATCAACACCTTCGGGTTGTACGATCTCCCCGGCGAGGTGCCCTGGCCCAGCCGGTCGAAAACGCGATCGTGGGAGGCCTCGAAGCTCGATCGCCAGTTCCGGCGCTACTTCACCGACTTGGTGCGCGCTAACGAGGCCGATGTCGCCAAATATCAATATCTGCTGTTCGTGGATTTAACGCGCGACACCGGCATCCCGAAAGATTATATCGAGCAACTCGGCGTCACGAAGAATGAGATCGGCTACGTGCGCATTCCGATCCACGGCGAACAGCGCAATGATTATTACGTGATGGCGGTGGCGCATTACGTCGGCCGGCTGCTCGGCGCCTCCGTCAAGCTGGACGACCACGGCTATCCGCTTTTCCCAACCGGTTACGCCGAACCCAATTTGGAGCCGCGCTATCCCCAAAACGGCGCGGAGCTGATGGGCTGTTACGTGCCGTTGCGCGCGTTCGAAATCGGCCGGATCGAGTCGCTGGACTACGTGTTTATCGGCTCGCAATCGGGGCTGGAAATGGGCTGGATTCCCCGCGTGCAACGCGACGCGTATTACGCGGCGATCCGCCCATAAACGCCAGCGCGTCCGCGCCGCTGCCGCTCAACTTCGCGGCGAACCCTTCTCCAGTTTCGCCAGTCGGCGGTCCTGCGCTTCGAGCACTTGCGTCAAGTCGCCGATCGCACGCGTAAACAGCAACTGGAGTTCGTTGAATTTCTTCAGCGCGGCGCGATCCATCTCGGCGAGTTGCCCCACCTGGCCTTTCAGTTCTTCCACGTCATCGCCTAATTTCTTCCAGGCCGCGTCGTTCGGCGATGCGCCGGCGGGGCTCGGCGGCACGGCCAGCCGGGCGACGGGCGGCGCGGCGGCGGCCGCCGGCGACGGAACCTCGTCCGGCCAAAGTTCGAGGGCGGCCGGCGGCGGCGTCTCGGGAACGGCAGGTTCTTCCGGCGGCGGGGGAGTCCGGCCAATGCCGACCAGTCGCGTCCGAGCGATCTGTTCTTGCCGCCCCCGTTCGCTCCGGCGGATATACAGCACCAGACCGCCGGCCGCCGCGGCCAGCGCCGCGACGATGACGAGCACCACAGCCGCCGTCGACGAACCGCCCTCATCGCCGCCGGCATGGCGCACCGGCCGCTCCGCCGGGGGATTCGGGACCGCGGGCGGCGCCGCGATGCCGTCGCGCGCCGGCGGGACCGCCGTGTCGCCCGCCGGCGTGTTTTTCTCGGCGGCTTGCGGCGCGCAGTTCGTTTCGGCAAAGGCGCCTTCCAAGATGCCTTTCAGCGCGATGGGCGTGCTCGCGGCGACGAATTTCTCGAGGGCGTCGGCCAGGGCCAGTCGGCATTGGTCGATCTGCTCGTCGGTGAGCGTTGTTCCGGCCCGGCGGACGGCGGTGAGGCGCAGAAACTCGCGCAGCAAGGGCGTCGCCTGGCGATCCTGCAGGGCGAGATTCAAATAAATCAGCCGCACGGGGCCGATCTGGTTGAGCGACTGCAGCCGGTCCGCCGCGGCGCCGATGTGCCGCACGGTGTCCAGGGCAAAGTAGCCCAGCGGTCGGACGTTGATGTCGAACTGGTCGCGCAAGGCGGTCTGGAACTCCTTGACGGAATCGGAACGGCCTTCGGGCTCGGTCGGGAACAAGGCGGTCCCAAGCCGGCGGGCCAGATCCTCCGAGAAGGCCTCGTCGTCGGAAAAAATCAGCGACAGCGGTTCGGACGGATCGCCCGCGACGGCGGTCAGCAGGTTCGTGCTCCCAGTCTTGTAGTAGAACAGCGTCGGCTTGCTCGCGGCGAACGCGCCGGTCGCGGCCAGAAGGATCGCCAGGCAACTCGCGGCGGTGAGTGCACGCACGGGCTCGGCTCCTTTGCGGATTTGTTTTCTGATCGTCAACCGATTATTGCGAACTGGCGGGCGAATGTAAAGGAAAGGCGGGCGCAACGACGGGCGCTTTCGGCCGGCCGCCCCTTGGCCGCGTTGACGAACGCGAAACCCGCTTGCTACATTGCGGTCCCGATTGGGACAAAGGAGGCGTCATGTCGCGCCGTTCGCTTCGTTATCTCGCGCTCGTTGCGGCCCTGCTGCTGACCCTCGCGGCGTGCGGCGGCCGGGCGGGGTCGAGCCCGCGGTTCGCCAACGTCCGCAAGATATCTTTCGACGATGCCGAAAAACATTACATCCTCGAACTGGCGCGCAGCCACGCCGTTGACGGCGCGAAGGCGCCGAGCGGCGAGCCGCCCAAGACCGTGGTCCGCGACGAAGCGCGCGGCGTGTTCGTCACGGCGCCGCGGCCCAATCAGACGGCGTTGACCGCTTTCGCCTGGGGCCCATCGATTCGCGACGCCGTCGCCGCCGCGGCCGCTACGCTCAAACGTCTGGCGAAAAGCGAGGATCTCGCCAAGCTGCCGTTGCGCGTCGATGTGATCGACGAAACGACCGACGAATTGACGAAGGCGCAGAAGGCGACATGGCGCTTCGACGTGTCGAAACAAGGGCTGTTGCTCGCCACGACGCCGACGATCGCCTTGCTGCCGCAAGAGATCGATGATTGGGGCCTGATCGACCGCCGCGGCCGGCTGTCGGCGACGCAGTTCAAGAAGTTGGCGAAGATCCGCGGCATCGGCGGCGCCACCGAGGATGAAGTGTTCGACTCGCCGAAGCTGCGTTACGCGCTGTTCACGACGATTTCGTTCATGGAAGGGCCGGACGGCGCGGTGTGGACGTTGCGGCGCGGCAACCGCGTCGACGATTTCGACCCGACGCCCGACCATTTGCGGCGATCGATCCTCGCCGGCGTCGAGTATTTGCGCCGGGGCATGAAGGACAACGGCCAGTTCGATTATTGCTACAACCCGCATTTGCAAAACTCGAAGAAGGAATACAACGAACTGCGCCACGCGGGCACGGTTTTCGCGATGACGCAGGTTTACGAATTGACGAAGGACCCGGCGTTGCTCGCCTCGATCGAAAACGGCATGAAATGGATGGTCGAGCACACCAAAGGGCCGGAAAACACCGAGTGGGAAAAAGCGCCCTGGGCCGCGCTGTTCGACGAACAGCTCAAGGTCGCCAAGCTCGGCGGGTCGGGCCTGGCGCTGCTGGCCTTCAGCCGCCACGCGCTGGCGACCGGCGACCGCAGTCATCTGCCGTTGATGTACGGCTACGCGCGGTTCATCGAGTCGATGATCCTGCCCGACGGCAACGTGAAGATGCGCTACTACGCCAATCCGGCCAACGAGGACAAAAATGAAAAGGACGTGCTGTATTACCCCGGCGAGGCCTTCTTCGGTCTGACCACGCTGCACGCGCTGGACCATAACCCGCATTGGATCGACCTGGCGTCGAAGGGCATCGACTACATCGCCGACGTCCGCGACGCCAAGCTCACCGATTCGCAGGTGCCGCACGACCATTGGCTGACCTACGCCATCGACGTGGTCCATCAATTCAAGCCCAAGGCCAATCAGGTCGAGCACGGCTGGCGCATCTTCAAGGCGATGGACGAAAAGTTCACCCCCGACAACAAAGATCCCGACCTGATCGGCGGCTATTACAAGGACCCGTCGTCGGTGGCTGCGGCCTGCCGGCTCGAGGGCACGGCCGCGCTGTACCGGCTCGCGAAGCAACTTGGCGACAAAGAGCGGATGGATCGCTTTTACGATGTGCTGCTCAAGGGTGCGACCTATTTGATGCGCAACCAGATCAACGAAACCAGCGGCATGTTTTTCGCCGAGCCGAAAAAGGCGCTTGGCGGCTTCATGTTCGGCTACACCAATCCGGAAATCCAAATCGATTACGTGCAGCACTCGATCAGCGCGCTGATTGCGACCCTGGCGATCGAGGAAGAACGCGGCGGGCAAAAATAGCGACTTCCGGAACTACGGGCTGCTGAGCCTCTATCATCATATCGGCTCCATGCGCGACTCGTCGCGCCGACCCCTCCCCGCAAATTTCGGTTCCCGAAATTCCCCGCCCCTGACGCCGAGAGGGGCCAACGGGCGGACGCATCTGTCGCGTCGGGTCAGCAAATGATCTCGCATCACCCTCGCTTTCGCCAATGCAAAAAGTGATATTTGCCGGCGGCTCGGCCCCTGCCCACTGTTCACTGCTCACTGTTCACTGTTCACTGCCCCACTCACGCCCACGTGATAATGCCGAGGTCGAAATTCGTCACCAGGTCGTGGTGCGTGGGCAGGATGCGGACGCTGAAGCCGTGGCGGCCGGAGGCCTGGCAGACGACTTCGCTATGGTACCGGCGCGCGCCGGCGTCGCCCGGTTGGCCGTCGTCCATTTTCACGGTCTGGCCGCGAACAATCTCGCCGGTCTCGTTGAGCGGGCCGGCGTAGATCTCCACCGCAACGTCGCGCGGTTCGAGGCCGCCGAGGCTCACCTCGACTTGCACGGCGATCCGGTCGCCGACCTGGTAGACGCGGCTCGGCGGAAATTGCACGCCGAGAATCTTGACGTCCTTCCAGTTCTTGGCAATGCGATTCCGCCAGGCGGCCAGTTCGCGGGCGCGCGCGAAATCGTTGGCCGACAATTCCTGAAAACGCTTCGACGCGGGCTGATAGAACTTGGCGGCGTACTCCTGGACCATGCGGTGCGTGTTGAACTCCGGCGCCAGTTGTTGAATCGAGCGCTTCATCATTTGAATCCAGCGCCGCGGCAGCCGGTCGGCCGAGTGATCGTAAAACAAGGGGATAATTTCGTGCTCCAGCAGATTGTAGAGCGCGCTGGCCTCGACGTTGTCCTGCACGGTGAAATCCGCGTAGTCCTCGCCGCGGCCGATCGCCCAGCCGACCTCGGGCGTATAACCCTCGTCCCACCAGCCGTCGAGCACCGACACGTTGAGGCAGCCGTTGGCCGCCGCTTTCATGCCGGACGTGCCGCTGGCCTCCAGCGGCCTCCGCGGCGTGTTGAGCCAGATGTCGGCGCCCTGCACGAGGTAGCGGGCGACGTTCATGTCGTAGTCCTCGACGAACACGAACCGCCGGCGGACGTTCGGCTCCCGCCCGAAATGGTAAAGCTGCTTGATCAACTCCTTGCCGTTGACGTCTTTCGGGTGCGCCTTGCCGGCAAAAACGATTTGCACCGGCCGCTCCTCGTTCAATAGCAACTGGCGCAGGCGGTCGAGGTCGCGCAGCAGCAGCGTGGCGCGTTTGTACGTCGCGAAGCGCCGCGCAAAACCGATGGTCAGCGCGTTCGGACTGAGCGTCTCCAGCGCTTCGTCGAGTTCCGCGCGGTTGGCGCCGCGCCGCTGAAGTTGTTCGCGCAGGCGGCGGCGAACGAAGCCGACCATCCGCTCGCGCCGGCGCAGGTGCACGCGCCACAGTTCTTCTTCCGGCGCCTGGGCCAATCTCGCCCACACATTTTTCTCTTCCGGATTGCTGTCCCATTGGCTGCCGAGGTAGGTGTCGAAGAAGTCGGCCATTTCGCGGCTGATCCAGCCGCGCAAGTGCACGCCGTTGGTGACGTGGTGAATCGGCACTTCGTTGCGCGGCACGTCGCGCCACTGGTCCTTCCACATTTCGCGCGTGACGTGCGCGTGCAGCTTCGAAACGGCGTTGATGTAGCTGGCGTGCCGGCCGGCGAGCAGCGCCATGTTGAAGCCCTCGTCGGGGTTGTCGGCGTCCTTGCGGCCGAGCGAGAGGAAGGCTTTCTTCGACAAGTCGAGGCGCCCGGGGTAGTCGCGCATGTACTTGTCCATCAGCGCCGGGCTGAAAATGTCGAAGCCCGCGGGCACCGGGGTGTGCGTCGTGAACACGTTGGCCGAGCCGATCGCCTCGCGCGCTTCATGGAACGAAAGCCCGCTTTTCTCGCGAAGCTGGCGGATGCGTTCGAGCGTCAGAAACGCGCTGTGGCCTTCGTTCATGTGGCAGACAGTCGGCCGGAGGTTCATCGCGTCGAGCGCGCGGATGCCGCCGATGCCCAGGACCACCTCTTGCTGAATGCGCATTTCCTGGTCGCCGCCGTAGAGCGTGTCCGTGATTTTCCGGTCGGCGGGGTCGTTCTCCTGGCAGTTCGCGTCGAGCAGAAACAGCGGCACGCGGCCGACCTGCACCCGCCAGACGTCGAGCATCACCGTGCGATGCGGGAACCAGATCGGCGCCTTCAACCGCGTGCCGTCTTCGTTGTAAACGGGTTTGATCGGCAGGTTGAAGAAGTCGTTCGTCGGATAACTCTCCTGCTGCCAGCCGTCGATGTTCAGGTATTGCCGAAAGTAGCCCTGCTGATAGGCCAGGCCGACCCCGACCAGCGGCAGACCCAAATCCGAGGCGCTCTTGAGCGTGTCGCCGGCCAGCACGCCCAGGCCGCCCGAGTAAACCGGCAGGGACTCGGACAGACCGAATTCCATCGAGAAGTAGGCGATCAGATTGTTGCCCGCGTCGCCGTAGCGGCGTTCGCGCCACGTCTTGGCGGTCAAGTAGGTTTGGAGGTTGCCATGGACGCGGTGGAGATGGGCGATGAACCCTTCGTCGGCGGCGATTTCTTCGAGCCGGCTTTGGCTGACGCGCCCCAGCAGCAGCACGGGGTTGTGCGACACGTCTTCCCAGACGTCGCGCGCGATGCGCCGAAACAGCGCGATGGCGTCGTGGTTCCACGTCCACCACAAGTTGTACGCGATGTCGAGCAGGGCGGAGAGCTTTTCCGGAAGTCGGGGAATCACTTCGTACGCATAGATCGTCGGCATCGCGTCTCCCAAAGGTTCGGCCGGCGTGCAACAAATAGGCCGGGGTCGCTGTCAAACGCGTCCCGAGTATTTCGCCGTGCAATTAACCCTAATAATTTTCGGCCGACAGTAAAGCACTATTCCGTGGCGGAAAAAAGACGGCCGCGGAGCTTTTCGTCCCCGGCGCCGCCTTCTCGCGTCGCCATCAAGACCCGGGCGGCGGGTCCCACGGGGTCGCCCGCGGGATCCAGCGCGGCACGTGAAGACGGTAATCCTGGTAGAGGTCGCCGAAGCGGCGCACCAGAGCCGGCTCCTCGACGAGCGGAATCCAGAGCAAATTGGCGACGGCGAACGCGGCGAACCAGGCGAGCAGCGCCGGCGAGGCGAACAGCGCGGCCTCGGCGAGAAGCAACAGCACGACCCCGGTGATCATCGGGTTGCGCACGCGCCGGTAGATTCCGCGGACCACGAATTTCTCCGGCGGGTCCCACGGCGCGAGCGTGCCTTGGCCCACACGGACGAAAAGCGAAATGGTCTTCGTCATCAACGCGAGGCCGAGCGCCGCGAGCGCGACGCCCGCCGCGATCAGCGCGAGTTGCAACGCGGGCGAAACGTGGGTCAAACCGCGCCAGCCGCCGCGGCCCGCGAGAATGACGCCCGGCACGACCAAGATTGCAACGCCGGGAAGCGTGGCGATCGCGCGCAGATGCCGCCAGGCAGTCTGACCGGCCATGGAGCTAAACCGAAACGGCGTCCGGCATCGCGCGCCGACGCCGAACCAAGTTCGAGTTCGTCATTGCCAGTCTCCTGTTTGAGCCGATTAGAAAACACTTATCCCTGGTCGGCAACCCGGCAATTCGCCGCCGGCGTTCGCCTATTGCAGTTGCGCCGCGAATTCCCGCGGGTCGGTCGTGGGCGCGCCGCAGACGCCGCGCCGGCAGACGTATGCGGTCGTCCGGCCGTTCCGGGCCGTTTTGAATTCGGCGAGCGGCACGAGGCGCGCCAGCCCCGTTGCAATCTCCGCTTCGTTGGCGGTCACCAGAATGCGATTGGGCAGAAACCGCGGGCGGAGGGCGTCGAGGAACGGGCGCGCGCCGAGGCCGTCGCCGGCGGGGGTGACAATAACGATCTCCCGCGGTTTGTCGCGGCGAAAATCGAGCGCCAGCAGCGTCTCGGACATCGCCATCGGCGCGCGCGCGAGGATGTCGCCGAAAGCGCGAATGCTTTCCTCGGCGAGGCGGCGATAGCGGTCGTCGGAGGTGAATTCGTGCAGGCGCAGCAGGTTCATGATCGCCACGCCGTTGCCCGACGGCTCGGCCCCGTCGTAGAACGGCTTGTCGCGCGCCGGCAACGTCTCGTGCTCGTCGGACGTGGTGAAGAAACCGCCGCCGGCGGCGTCCCAGAAGCCGCGTTCGAGCACGTCGTCGAGCGCAACGGCCCGCTGCAGCCGCCGCGGATCGCCCGTGGCCTCGTATAGATCCAGATTGGCGGCGATGACGAACGCATAGTCGCTCAGGTATCCCGGCAGGCGCGCCTGACCGTCTTTCCAAACACGCTGGAGGCGGCCGTCGCGACCCAGGCGCTCGTCGAGAAAATCGGCGGCGCGCGACGCGACCGCGGCTAGCGATTCGTCGTCGAAGGCGAGCGCCGCGCGGGCAAACGCCGAGATCATCAGGCCGTTCCAGCCGGCGAGGATTTTCTCGTCGCGCAGCGGCGCCGGGCGCTGCCGCCGCACTTCCGCCAGACGCGCGCGCGCGTCGCGCAGCAGCGCTGCGGCGGCGTCGGCGGTCAGACCGCGGTCGCGCGCGGCCTGCGCCAGCGGCCGGACGACGTGCAGCACGTTGCGGCCCTCGAAGTTGCCGCCCGCCGTCACGCCGTAATAGTCCTTGATCAGCCCGGCCGCCGGCTCGCCCAGCGCCGCGTCGATTTCGGCCGGCGCCCAGGTGAAGAACAAGCCTTCTTCCGCGCGGCCGTCCGGCCCGGCGCTGTCGGCGTCGGTCGCAGCGTAGAACGCGCCGTCGGGCGAGGTCATGTCGCGCTGCACATAACGCAGGATGTCGCGCGCCGTTTCGGCGAAGCGCGGCTCGCCGCTGGCCTGCCAGCCTTCGACGTAGGCGACGGCGAGCAGTGCGTTGTCATACAGCATTTTTTCGAAGTGCGGCACGAGCCAGGCGTCGTCGACCGCGTACCGGTGAAACCCGCCGCCGATCTGATCGTACATGCCGCCGTCGGCCATCGCGCGCAGCGTCCGCACGGCCATCTGCAGCGCGGCCGCGTCGCGCGTGCGGCGATGCTGCCGCAGCAACGGCCGCACCGGCAGGCCGCTGGGAAATTTCGGCGCCCCGGCCAGCCCGCCGTGCGCGGCGTCGAAACGCTGCGCGTAATAATGAAAGGCGTTTTGCAACGCGTCGGCGTCGACCGTGTCGCCCCCGGCGCCGCCCGCGAGCTCGCGCCGCAAGGCGGCGCCGATTTGCGTCGCCGCGCCGGCGATCCGTTCCGGCTGCTCGCGCCAGGTCTCGCTCAGGCGCGCCAGCAACGTCGCGAAACCGATGGCCGAGCCGCGGTCGCCGTCGTGCGGCGGGAAATACGTGCCGCCGAAAAACGGCCGCTTGTCGGGCGTCAGCCAAACGGTCATCGGCCACCCGCCCTGCCCGGTCATCTGCTGCACGGCCTGCATGTAAACGGCGTCGACATCCGGCCGCTCCTCGCGATCGACCTTGATCGGCACATAATTCCGGTTGATCGTCGCGGCGATTTCTTCGTCCTCGAACGACTCCTCTTCCATGACGTGGCACCAGTGGCAGGTCGAGTAGCCGACGCTCAGCAGCACCGGCCGATTTTCGCGCGCCGCCGCGGCGAACGCCTCATCGCCCCACGGGAACCAATTCACCGGGTTGTGCGCGTGCTGCAGCAGATACGGGCTAGACTCGAAGAGCAGGCGGTTGGCGTAACGCGGGCCGCCGTCCGGCCGCAAATGGCGCGTGCGCGCACGGTAGCCGGAACCCTTGCCGGCGAGGGCTGCGGCCAGCCGCCGCTGCGTTTCGGGCGAAAACGGCTCGGCGCCGGGCAACGTGAAGTTCATCGTGGCGTCCTCCTCACGGGCCGCGGAATGAGCGGCGCCCGATATCTTGCAGGCGCCCGCCGACGCTGCCGCCAGCGCGAATATCAGCAAAACAACTCGTTGTTTCACGCGTCGATCCACGAAGCTCCGCCGCCGGCCCGGGCTCTTGATTGAAACGTAAGTCGCAGCGTTGGGGACGCAAGGCGTTGGCGCGCGCCTGCGGCTTTGTTGCCGTCTTATCATCATTCCCGCCTCCGCGGGAATGGCGTCTTGCGGGGCGAAACCGCGTAACGGGGAAGGGCGATGTCTTCCGTGGAAAACTGCGAAAATCGGCGATCCCCATCGGTCCCATAAATCTCGTAGGTCCCATGACTCCCAGAATGTCCATCGCCGCGTTCTTTTCTTGCGGAAATACCACGCAATTTTCGCATCGGTCCGCGCCGCCTGGCGCGGCCGGTTGCGGCGGCTCGCGAACCGCTTCAGCCGGCGGGGCGCCGCCCGCCGGCGCCGGTTGGGCCGGCAATCGCCGCCCGACCGAAGCGCCGAAGAATATGACGATGGCGTTTCTTCGCAACAAACAACCCAACCGCGCTCGAACTCGGTTCGCCGGGCGGACAAACCGAGCAGACCCAGCCGATTTCGTGACGAAGCGGGTTGCCATGCCTGACGTTTGTTGGCGACATAGAACCGTAGAATC
>Ga0181517_10004892_pt1 | contig 12007 bp, 9 predicted proteins | sample PEATcosm2014_Bin_31_FD_119748 | JGI IMG/M metagenome (GOLD analysis project Ga0181517, IMG submission 119748) | Peatland microbial communities from MTU Mesocosm Facility, Houghton, MI, USA - PEATcosm2014_Bin01_30_metaG | ecosystem: Environmental > Terrestrial > Soil > Wetlands > Peat | place... | reverse complement strand
TTTCGCGGCCATCAACATCGTCTTTTTCCATTTTTCCAATCCCCAGTGGTTTGGCTGGCTGGCGCCGGTAGTCGACGCTGGCTATGTCTCCGTAAGCTACTTCATTCTGCTCTCGGGGTTTGTGCTCGGCTATAACTACAACGCTCGGGCGCGGGCCGGGCAGTTGGACCGCGTGCGCTTCTGGAAGGCGCGGTTTACGCGCATCTATCCTATCTATCTGCTCAGCCTGCTGCTGAGCCTGGGGACGCTGGGCAAGGAATACGAAAGCCATACGCACGGCATGTTCTGGACCGGCATAGTGCTCACGCCATTGTTGCTGCAAGGGTTTATCCCGTCCATCTCCACCTTCCTGAATACGCCCGCCTGGACCATGTCGGCCGAGGCTTCCTACTACGTGATCTTTCCCTGGCTGGCCAGATGGAAGCGGCCGGAGCGCGCAGGACCCTATCTTTGGAAGATGGCTGGCATCTGGATGCTAGGCATGGTTCCCGGCCTGCTCTATATTGCGTTCAACCCGGACGGCATCGCGCATCCCAACCGCTGGAGCTACGGTCACTGGCTGTGGGCGCTCAAATATACTCCTTACACGCACGTGGCCAGCTTTATCTTCGGCGTGATGCTGGCTGAGCTGGACGAGCTGATAGCCCGCGATAGCCGTCTGCGCTTATGGCTGGGACTGGGCGGCTTTGCCGGCATCTACGGCCTGCTGACGCTGGGGTCGCTGATGCCCTATGCCATCATGCACGACGGCATGCTAATGCCGCTCTTCGGCTGCATCGTCCTGGGGCTGGCCGGGAAGAATCCGCTGGCAACCCTGCTCGGCTGGCGCCCACTGGTCTTTGTGGGCGAGGCCAGCTACTGCCTTTACCTGCTCCATTTCAACCTGTGGAACATGATCCATCACTCGCACGTCCTCGACTGGTTGGGCCTCACCCGCTTTGACCCCTGGCTCAGCTACGTGGTGCTGATTGCCCTGGCCGTGGCGACGCTGTACCTGGTCGAAAAGCCGGCGCAGCGGCAATTGCGCAAGTGGATGGGGGCGTAATAGTCGGATCGGAACCGTTCGCCAGTTCCTCAAGGGGTGGCTGAGCTGAAGTCACGCATGTTTTGCTGGCTCATTGAAGCCTCGCGCAGGCAAGAAAGCCCAGCCGTCATGGCTGGGCCTTCTTGCCTGCGGAGTTGGCTGCGGTTACGGTGTAACCGATTGCGTGGAATAGTTGCCGTGGGGAACGGACACTATCGCGGTCGGTTTTTCCCCGGTAGGGTACGGTGTGGCCTGGGTAGCGGTCAGCGCGCCCGAAGTCGGATCAGCGCGGAAGCCGGAGATGGAGTTGCCCAGGAAGTTGGCGGTATAAACAAACCGGCCCAGCGCCGGGTCGATCACGATGGCTACCGGCTGAGTGTCCGTCGAGTTGCTGCCGGAGCCGGTGGCGTTCACCGCGCCCGTGGGAGTTCCGGTGGCCAAGGTGATTTCATAGGGCGAGACCGTGGAATCCAGCGAGTTGGTCACATAGATGAACAAGCCGCGCGGGTCGACAATCACGGCGGAGGGTTCGTTCCCTGTCCTGAACGGGCCCGTGGGCAGGAAGCTCAGGACAGTGCCGTCAATAATCGTGTAGCCGATCAACTGGTCTTGCGCGTAGTCGGTGACATAGACAAAGCGGTCGGTCGGGTCAGAGGCGATGGCGGTGGGCTTGACGCCTGCCTCCCAGGGGCTGACCGTGGCGGCGGGGTTGCCTGAGGTGACCGCAGTCAACGCGCCGCCCGAGCCGATGGTGAAACCAAACACCCAGCCGGGATTGGCGGTGCTGGTAGTGGTTCCACCGGGATTGTATGCCGACTGGTCATAGGCCGTGACGAAGACGGCGTTGCCGGTAATGCTAGTGCCGTTATTGGCCAGTACGGTGATCCCCGTGGGGACAAGAACATCGCTCGCATAGCCGCTGGAAACATTGGCCAGAGTCAGCGGCTTTGAAGAAGCCACAGACCCGATCGTGCCCGAAGAGAGCGCATACTCGGTAAGCGCCGGGGAGCCTGCGCACTGCAATGTTGCCGAAGGCGCGCAGGAGATCACATACAGGTAGGTCCCGGCAGTGTTCACTGCCATGCGAACGGGCATGGCGCCTGTCAGGTTGAGCGTGTCCTTCGCCGTCAGTGTGCCGTCGATGCCGATAGCGAAGTGGACGATATTGTTGCTTCCCGAATTGGCAACGTAAAGATTCGCATAGTCGGTGGTGACGGCCATGGCAACAGGGTTTACTCCGCCAGAAGACACGGCTGTACCCGCCGTGCGCAATGCGCCGGACTGAGAGTCTGCCGCGTAGGTCGCGATCTGCCCATCATTCGAGGTTCCCGTGCCCGCGGAGTTGGCCACGAAAACATAATCGATGGTCGTGATCGCGCAGGCAGTAAAAACGGTGGCCACTAGAAGGCCTATGGAAGAGACCAGAAAAAGCTGGCTCAATTTGCTGAACTTCATGCGCTTCCTTCGTCGTGGGCTTGTCATGTGCGAGCCCCAAGAAAACTGGTTAGGTTGCCCCGTATCGATTGTAAAAGCCCGGTACGGGGTGTTGCTAGAGCGCTTGGCGGCTAGCCGTTGCCCAAAACTACTTTGCCCCGGGCCCGCCGCTGTTCGGAACGGCAGCCACGGCCGTCGGCTGGGCGTTGGACGTGTAAGGAGAGTGCTGCGTGTTGATGAGCGTGCCCGCGGTTGTGCTCATCTCAAAGTCGGAGACGTTGTTGCCCAGAAAGTTGGCGGTGAAAACAAAATGGCTGGCTGACGGGTCGATGCCTATCGCCACCGGCTGAATGCCCGTGTCGTAGGTGCCTATACTGCCAAGCGCCCCGGAACTGCCGATGGAATACGCGCTCACCGTGCCGTCCAGCGAGTTAGCGACGTATGCATACGAGTAAGCAGGATCGACGGTAATGGCCAGGGGTTGATTGCCGGCCGGAAACGGGCTGCCGAGGGAAGTCAAGACGCCGGATGCCACCGAAAAGCCGAGGACATGGCCTTTCGCGTAATCCGTGACGTAGACGTGGCCGCCTGACGAATCGCTGGCGATGCCGCAGGGAAGGGATCCGGCGGCGAAGGGCGAACCGGGTATCGCAGTCAGCGCGCCGCCCGAACCAACCGAGAAGCCGAAGACATATCCAACGGCCCCCGCGTACGCGCTGGCGGTCAGATTGCAGATGTTGACTGATCCCGAATTGCTCACCGCAACGGCTGCCGAGTCGTAAGCGGTGACGTAGACATAGGCTCCCCCATGCAGAACATTGACGGCAGTTGGCACCATCACGTGACTGGGGTTGTTGGGGTTGATCAGCGGCCAGTAGGTGGCGCTATTGCTCGTATTGGTGACGGGCGATCCCAAAGCGCCGGCGGGAGTCGCAGTAGATCCGGTGCCCGACGCGGGTTCGATGGGAAATACCGCCACCGACCCTGAGCAGGGGTCCGCAAGCGAGCAGGTTGCCAGCGGCTGGAAGGTGTCCACAACAAACAGATTCGACCCGTTCACGGCAACGGCAAGCGGGTATATCCCCGGCGTATTCACGGTGTTCTGTGGATAGATCTTGCCATCGCTGCCAATCAGGAACTGGACGATGTTGTTGTCAAGTTGATTGACCACGTACAGGGTCGCGTTGTCGGAGGAAACGGCTTCTGCCACCGGGTCGCGTCCGCCCGAGGGGAAGGGCGATGCGGGTATCGGGCGCATAAAGCCAGAGACCGCGTTGATCTCAAAGACGTCGATCTCGCCGTAGCTGTTCGGTCCCGCGGCCAGGGAACTGGACACGTACACAAAATCCAGTGTGGCCGTGCTGCAGGCGGTCATAAGTCCGGCCACCAGGAAGCTGGCTGCGGAAACCAGTAGCAGTTGGCTCGATTTGTTAAACTTCATGCGCATCTTTCGTCAGTGGCCTGGAAGCCCAGGCCCCCAAAAATCAGGTTTGGAATCGAACCCCGTGCGCCCTATAAAAACCTCGCGCCCAGGAATTCGGCTGCGTTCTTGAAGACTGCGAATCAATCGTAATCCTGGGGCAGAAACCGGCTTCCGCCCCAGGCACATCCTTATCAAGCGACGGTCTAGCTTGTGCGCCCATCCACCAGGCACCAGGTGGGCTGGCCTGTCAGCGCATAACTGGCTGGCACCTTCGACGCCTGAGAGAGTGGGGTGAGGGTGCCGGCGTTTTCGTCGATCGCCTGACCGGTCACGGTTGAAGAGTAGAAGTTGGCCGTATAGAAAAACTGATCCGAGGGATCCTCGACCAGGCACTGCGGGCCGGCGCCGGCGCCGAAGCCGATGGGGGTGCCTGACATTTCAGTGGGTTGAAACGGACTGTTCATCACGTAACCCGCCAGACCGCTCTCGGCCGTCCCCGTACCAGTCGCGTTGTTCCCCTGATTGGCCACGTAAAACCACTTGCCCTTCGACTCCACCGCCAGCCAGGTAGGGTTGGACTGGTTCGGGTCATCGGCGATGACGCCGTTGGAGGCCGCCTGCAGCGCGCCGCCGCTGCCGATGGTGTAAGTCAGAATCTGGCTGGTTGCGCCGGTGGAATTGGGTGCGGCGGGCGCCTCGTTGTCCAGCACGAAGACATAACTGCTACCGGTCACGAGGGCGGTTCCCTGTGCAATGTTCAGCGGCTGGGCGCTGTTCTGGTTCACCGTCAACTGCCCGTTGGAGGCGTTGTAGGTGTACGGAAAGACCGTTGAACCGCCGGTGTAAGCCCCGGTAACCGTATCGACGGCGGTTACCGTACCGGCGATTTGCGGCTGGCTCATCGTGAGGACGATCCCGCTGGACATCACAAAGTCGACGGGATTGGAGGGAACCGGGAAGTAGGGCAACGCGGAGCCGCCCCCTGCCGCGGTCACCTGGGCGTTGACCAGTAGAGTCAGACGGCCGGTGGTCGCGTTCACCGAGAAGGCGGTAATGTCGCCGCAAGTTGTGGCGCCGGCCAGGGCGGCTGCGCAGTTCGCGTTATTGGTGGACGCAACCGGAGCGCTGGCCGTCGACGATGGAGCCGGCGAATCGTGCTCCAGCACGTAAATGAAGCTCCCCGAGCTGTCGGCGATCATACGGAACGGGTTGACGCCCTGGGTGTAGAAAGTCTCCTGCGACGTGAGAATCCCGTTGGCGCCAATCGCAAACTGGGTGATATTGGCGTTCGCGCATGGATAGGCCGCGGTGCAGATTGAAGTGCCCAGGGGGTTGGCGCTGACGCCCCGGTTGAGAACATAAAGAAAACGGCTGCCTGTGAGCAGCACGGCCCGTACCGGGTTAGCCCCGCCCGAGGAGACGGGCAATCCGTTGATGGGGGTCAGCTTACCCGTGTTGTGATCAATTTTGAAGCCGCTGATGATGCCGGAGCCTGTGGACTGGGCTGTCTGTGTCCCCGTCACATACAAATAGCCGACTGAATAACTCTGGACGCAAGACGTAACGCTGAGAATAACGCCAGCAGAAAGGGCGCTCAACAGAAGGGCCTTGCCGAATTTCGTAAACTTCATGCGATTCCTTCATCCTGGTCCGGCGTACGCCGCCAAGTTTGCTAGTTCCACAGCAGAGCTGGGTTGGGACGGGTCCCTGTTGCATTGTAAAAGCCCAGGGCTGGTTGTGCCTAGTTTTGGCGAAAGACAGGGCAAAACAGCGCATTTTCCCTGGCCGTCCTGGCATCGGGCGCGGCGGAAACCCTTCTTCTTTCGGCCCGAGCGAACCCGTTTGATCCCTGCGGATGCGATTTGGACGCACAAACAGCAAAAACGTCCGCGTGCATCAACCGGAAAACAAACCGCTCTTGCCGGCCAGCCGGGTCCTGAAGCCCCTGGTCCGAGGCCGTGGTTTCAATGCGCCACGGCTCCAGGCCAGGGGTAAAGGCCCTGATTCCTATCTACCAGACCCGGCAGGAGTTCACCGGATACATGGGTTGGCCCTTAGTGCAGCCAAAGGCTTTGCCGAACTGGTCGAAGTTCTGCACTGTGCCGTTGACGCGCCAGCGGCCCGGCGAGTGGGGGTCCACCAGCGCTGCCTGGCGGGCCGCCTGCTCGGTCTGGTTCTGGCACCACACCTGGGCAAAGCCCAGGAAGTAGCGCTGCGCCTCGGTGTAGCCGTCAATCTTGTCGTCGATGGTCTTGCCCTGCGCCGCCAGCGTGTCCAGCAGGGCCATGTAGGCGATGCGCAGGCCGCCGTTGTCGGCCGTGTTCTCGCCCAGAGTAAGTTTGCCGTTCAGCTTCTGCGCGGCAACGTCGTCATGAGCCGGCGCAGCCTCAAAGCTGCCGTACTCGGCCACTTCGCAGTCCGTCCGCTCGGTGAAGGCTTTGCGATCCTCGGGCGTCTGCCACTCGCGCAGATTGCCCTTGCCGTCGTACTGCGAGCCCTCGTCGTCGAAGCCGTGCGTCATCTCGTGGCCAATCACCACGCCGATGCCGCCGAAGTTCACCGCCGGATCGATCGTGAAGTCGAAGAAGGGCGGCTGCAGAATGCCGGCTGGGAAGTTGATGTCGTTGAACGAGGGGTCATAGTAGGCGTTGACCGTGGGCGGCGTCATGCCCCACTCCTTCTCGTCCACCGGCTTGCCCAGATGGTCCAGATTCCAGTTGCGCTCGAAGACCGCGCTACGGCCCAGGTTGCCGATCAGGTCGCCGCGCTCCACCTTCAGTACCGAGTAGTCGCGCCACTTCTCCGGGTAGCCGATCTTGTTGCGGATTAGGTCCAGCTTCTCTTCCGCCGCCTTCTTGGTGGCGTCGGTCATCCAGGGCAGGGTCTTGATGTCGTCGCCCAGACTCTTCTCCAGCGCGGCCACTAACTGGTCCATGCTGGCCTTGGCCGCCGGCGGAAAGTTCTTCTTCACCCAGTCCTGGCCCACTGCCTCGCCCAGCGCGCTGTCGGTCATCCGGGTGCATTGCTTCCAGCGCGGCGTCGGTTCCTTCTGCCCGGCCAGCGTCTTTCCAAAGAAGGCGAAGTTTTCATCGAAGAACGCCTGAGGCAGGTTCGTCGCCGCATTGTGAATCGTGTGCCAGCGGAAGTACGACTTCCAGGCATCGACAGGCTCTTTGACGATCAACTCATTCACGGCTTTGAAAAAATCCGGTGTCGCCACGTTCAGCGTCTCGAAGGGGCGCACCTTCACATCCTTGAAGTAAACCGAATAGTCGAAGTCTGGAGTCAGCTTCTGGAAATCGGCCACCGTATATATGTGGTAGCGATTTGCAGGATCGCGCAGGTCGGTGCGGCTGGTGGAAGCCTTGGCCAGCGCGGTCTCAATCTCCATCACCGCCGCGGCTTCTTTGGCTGCTTTCTCAGGCGCGTCGCCGGCCAGCGTGAACATCTTGGTCACATGCTCGACATACTGCTGGCGAATCTCCTTGAAATGCGCGTTGTCCACAATGTAATAATCGCGGTCCGGCAGCGAGAGGCCGCTCTGACCAATGGCAGCAATCTGCTTCGAGGAGTCCTTATCGTCCTGCTCCACGCCAAAGTTGAACAGCGGAGCCGCGCTGCCCTCAGCCTCCAGCTCGCCCATCAGTGTACCCAGCCTGTGCGTGTTCTTCAGTGCGTCAATGCGTTTGAACGCGGGCTCCAGTGGCTTCAGCCCTTTTGTCTCGATCAGGCCGGTGTTCATGCAGGCGGCAAAGTAGTTTCCGTACTGCGTTTCCAGCGGGCTTGTCGGGTTGTTGGCCGCCGCGTCCAGCTCCTGCCACAGCAGATAGCGGTTGCGCTCGGCAAGCAGCGAGAACGACCGCGCCCAGCGCACCTGGTCGCCCGGTATGGGGTTGTTCTTCACCCAGTTGCCGCAGGCATACTGATAGAAATCCGTGCAGGGATCGGCGGTCTTGTCGATGGCCGTCAGATCGAAGCTCTTGCTGATCGCCGGTGGCGCGGGCTTCTGAGCATCAGTGGCGGGAGAGGTCTGAGCCAGGGCGGTTCCAACCGCCAGGATCAGCATTGGTGCAAAACGAAAACAGTTCATAAAGTGTCCTTTGGGTGGCAAGATTAACCGGCCTGGTCCTTTGACGTGGAAAGCGCACGTGGGTCTCGTCCAGAATTTCAGCCAGAATCGAGTTCAGGGGCAGCCAATTTCCACAGACTGCGTCGCTTAGCAGCCTATCACGGAGGGTGGATGACCCGCTCCGCGGCAATGGCAATGAAACTGAAAGCCCCGAAGGGCGAAAGAGAATCGCAGGAATGTGATGTTCTTTTCCGCCCCACTTGTGAGCTTTGCGGCATTCGAGAACCGGCAGCCCGGACTCGGCGGCATAATGAAATGTGAAAATCAAGCATGCAAGATGTGGCTTCTGCTATATTCCCCGTCAATGCCGCCTGCGGCTGGAACGCAAGGATAGGCATCTGGAGGTCGCATATGCGCGTGATTATGTTGGTTCAATTCCCCATTGAGCCGTTCAACACTGCCACCCGCAATGGAACCTTGGGGGCGAAGATGAAACAGATTCTGGATGCCATCAAGCCGGAAGCCGCCTATTTCACCGAACGGGAAGGCCATCGCGGCGGTATCTTTGTCGTCGATGTCCAAAACGCTTCGGACATCCCAAGATTTGCCGAACCCTTGTTTCTCAGCTTCAATGCGGAAGTTGAGTTTCGCATTGCCATGACGCCCGAAGATCTTGCTCATGCTGACCTGGACGCGCTCGGAAAGAAGTGGGCCTGAAGGAATAACCGTATACGGTCGGCGCATTCGTGAAGCCGACTTTGCTACACTCCTCCTGCGGCTTACCGCAGGAGGCTTTTGTATGTTTTCCAGACGGATATTCGCGGTGTTGTTGTCTGCGGTGGTCGGCGCTCTACCGCTTCTTTCTCAACCGGCCCAGAAGCCTGCTCCGGCGCGCACCTTGGTGCGCGCCGGCAGCCTGCTTGATGTGAAGACGGGCAAACTGCTCGACAGCCAGACCCTGATCGTCGTGGGCGATACCATCCAGTCCATTGCGCCCAGCGCCCAGGTCCCCGCGCAGCCGGGTGATGCGGTGATCGATCTGAGCGGTCTTACAGTGCTGCCCGGCCTGATCGACGTGCATACCCACCTCACCTTCAACACAAACTTCGACCCGTACTACACGTTGACCCAAACCGACGCCAAGGAGGCCATCAACGGCGTGGTGAACGCCCGCGCCACGCTGCTTGCCGGCATAACCTCGGTGCGCAACGTGGGCGCTGACGGCTACACCGATGTGGACCTGCGCGACGCCATCAACTCCGGCCAGGTCATCGGCCCGCACATGCAGGTCAGCGGGCCGCTGATCGGCATTACCGGCGGCCATTGTGATGACGACCTGCTGCCTTTCAGATTCCACGCCGCGGGCGACGGTGTGGCCGACGGCATCGCTCAGGTGCAGCACATGGTCAGGCAAAACATCAAGTATGGAGCGGATCTCATCAAGATCTGCGCCACCGGAGGCGTTTTGTCCAGAGGCGACGATCCCCAGGCCTCGCAATACACCCTCGAAGAGATGCAGGCCATCGTCGCCGATGCCCATCGCCTGGGCCGCAGGGTGGCCGCGCACGCCCATGGGGCACAGGGAATCTTCTGGGCCACTGAGGCCGGCGTGGACTCCATCGAGCACGGCAGCTACATCGATGATGCAGGCATCGCCGCGATGAAAAAGCACGGCACATATCTCGTTCCCACGCTCTACCTGGAAGACTGGATGGTGCAGAATGGCAACCTTCCGCCCTTCTCGCATCAAAAAATGGTAGCCATCAGCGCAGTGGCCAAACAGAACATCAAGCACGCCATCGACGCCGGCGTAAAGATCGCCATGGGCACCGATGCCGCCGTTTATCCACACGGGCTGAACGCGCATGAGCTGGATGTGTACGTCAACCAGTTGGGCATGGCCCCGCTGGCCGCCCTGCAAACCGCCACTGTAAACGCCGCAGACCTGATGGGCTGGACCGCCAAAACCGGCTCGCTCGAACCCGGCAAATGGGCCGACATCATCGCCGTCGAGAAGAACCCCATCGACGACGTGCGCACCTTGCAGAATGTGAAGTTCGTGATGAAGGCTGGGGTGGTCTACAAGAACGAGGGGAAGTAGAAATCAGGATGCAGTTTCGAACCCTGGACAGGGTAAGATTATTGACAAGCGTACAGGAATGCTGTACGTTTATTTCTGAGGGCCACTCCTATGGCTGTTGAAACCACCTACACCGCCCTGCGCGCAGGGCTCGCCGGATTTCTCGATCAGGTGACGGACGACCGCGAGGTTGTCTTCGTGCGCCGCCGTGGCGCACGCGACGTAGCCATACTCCCCGCCGACGAGTTGTCGAGCCTGATGGAGACTGCACATCTGTTGCGTTCTCCAAAAAATGCCGAGCGGCTGTTCGAGGCTATTCGCTGGGCCGAGCAAGGAAACGGTGAACCGGAGACCGTCGAAAGCCTTCGCCGGTCCGTTGGCCTTGAACCCGCAAAGTGATCGCCGCGATGAGCAAGAATGCCGGGCGCGAGGCCGTTTTCTATCCGAAATTTCGTGAAGAACTTCTCTTCTGGGTCAAGACCGACCGCAAGGCAGCTCTCCGCATCCTGGAATTGGTAGAAGCAGTGCTCGCCGACCCCTTCAACGGCATCGGCAAGCCTGAGGCGCTCAAACATGAACTCGCTGGCTACTGGAGCCGGAGGATTACTCAAGAGCATCGCTTGGTCTATAAAGTCACCGCCGAGCGAGTTTATTTTCTTCAGGCGCGGTATCACTACGAGTAGAAGAGCGTGCCTTTTATGCAGATAAGAGGTGATACATACGCAGATGGTTGAAGTTGAGAGCTTCAAGCCCTGACTCATTCATCTTCTTGACGAATCGCGCATCGTCGGTCACGATGAGAAATTGATCGGAGACGAGTGCAAGAGCGCTGTCGGTCAGGCCAAGGAAATGAAACTCAGGCCTTTGGGCCGCATCCATGCTTGGTATGTTTAGCTCGTCAATCTCGACGAAGGTCTCATAAAACTTCTTCAAACACGCAGACTTCGTTTTTTCCGGCAGATCATTTGTGAGATTGCTTACTTCTGTCAGAACATGGGGCGTGGTTACTGCCTTCTTGAATACACCCTTGAGCCTGAGCAGTAAGTGATAGTCTTCTGCATTATATTTGGAAAGCTTCTTGTACTTCCCATCCCCTACTAGCCGCAGATCGTAGCTGCCAACCAGATAAAGGAGCGCAAGATTTGCATCGATTAGTATGCCCTTGGCCTTATATCTGTCGATCAAAAGTTCTTGATGAGAACTCATTGCTTCCAAACCTTCAAAGATTGCGCCTGACCACTCGCAGAATCCACGGCTATTGTTTTGAATAGTCGAGGTGCACCTCCGCCCATTACCTGAGCGATGGTTCCAGGCTCTCCTGTTGAAAAAGAAATAACTACCGTCCAGCCGACCGAACCCGGCTCGACCTCTTCAAGCCGGATGTCTTTCGCTTGTGGGAACATATCCTTGGCAAAGGCGAAAGCAGCCTGTACCGCTCCCTTCATGTCAACCTTGCGGAGTTCAATAGTCAGCGCTGACTCACTCGCGCTTATGCGTTCCGGAGGCGACATGATCCTTCCTGTTGCGGTACCCTTCCTGCTTGTCTTTGTGATGACCATTATTATCCACCTCGAACTCAACTCAATCATAGCTCATTTTCGCTGTCATTAAGAACCGGCTTAACATCCCGCACCCGGCCCCAACGGGCGCTGTGACTCCCGCCCTTTTCGCGTTCTTAGCGAAACGGGCGGAATATCACGATTCCCCACTCCACTTTGCAGATTATTTCCCTTCCTCCCCGCACAATGAAATCAGAATCTGCGCAAGGAGAACCCACATGACCGAAGAAGCAAACACCAATCCCGAAAAGTCCGCCACAGCAGCTCCCGAGAACTCCGCCAACGCCATCCCCAAAAACCCCGCCATTGCGCGCTGTTCCGCCGAGTGGAGACGCGCCTACCAGGGGACAATCGAGAATGGAGAATCCAACTACACAGCCCGGCAGAACGCTGGATGGGCCTATCGCAGGGCCATGCC
>Ga0181517_10004889_pt1 | contig 12011 bp, 6 predicted proteins | sample PEATcosm2014_Bin_31_FD_119748 | JGI IMG/M metagenome (GOLD analysis project Ga0181517, IMG submission 119748) | Peatland microbial communities from MTU Mesocosm Facility, Houghton, MI, USA - PEATcosm2014_Bin01_30_metaG | ecosystem: Environmental > Terrestrial > Soil > Wetlands > Peat | place... | reverse complement strand
CGAGCCAGCGCTCGAAGCACACGATCCCGCAAATCCTGGGAATACGACTGCATCCTAACCTCCCTCTTACCGACAGAGGGATTATCGCATGAAATGTAGATACTTAAATTAGAAATGCTCTAGCAGCGGCGCAGGGCGCGGGCGTTGTAATCGGCGACGGCGCGGGCTACTTCGATGGCCGGGCGGCGATCGGCGGGGGGCTGCTCAAGCCAGCTATAGAGGGCCTCGAAGACAGCACCTACCAGGCAGCGGGCGGCAATGGCGGGGTCGGCGACGAAGATGCCGTCAACGGCCTGTTCGAACGAGTGGCGGACCAGCGCGGCCTGGTGGCTGAGGATGCCGCGGCGGACGTTTTCAAGGCGCGGACTGAGGCCGGAGGACTCGACGATGAGGATGCGCGCCTGGCGGGGATTCTCGACCAGGTAAAGAAAGAGAGACTCGACGGCAGAGGGGATGGTGAGCAAGGGATCGGGCTGAGAGTCTCGGGCGTGTTGAATGACTTCAGCCACCTTTTGACCCAGTCCTTCAAGAACCGCGGCAAAAACGTCCTCCTTGTTGCGGAAGTGAGCGTAAAAGCTCCCCACCGAGCTGCCTGCTTCTGCCACGATCATGGGGACGGTGGCGGCGTGGTAGCCGTAGCTGGCGAAGAGGCTGGTTGCGGCCTCGAGGATGGCACTGCGGCGGAACTGTTTGCGCGCGACGGTGGCGGGAGTCGATCGGTAGGCCATTCTGGTTGACCTCTCCAATACAGGGGTTGCAAAGGAAAGAATGACGTGTCATTCTTTTCCTGTCAAGGAAGAAAGATCATGATCGTAGCAAGAACTTTCCGGTCGATTCCCTTTCCCTTTTATTTGTTGTGCTTACTGGCCCTGATGCCGCTGGCCGGCTGCGCTCCAAAAGCGCAAACAGCCGCCGACCAGGTGGTTCCGGTGCGGGTGCGCGTGCCCCATCACGTGCAGGAACCGGTCACGGTTTCGGCCGGCGGGTCAGTGGAGGCCAATGTCACGGCACAGGCTGCCTTCCAGATTGCCGGCCGCGTGGCCAGGGTGCTGGTGGAAGAAGGCCAGGCCGTGAGCAAGGGCCAGGTGCTTGCGGAGTTGGACCCTACCGATTACCGCAATGGCTACGACGCCGCCAAAGGCCAGGCGGACGCCGCTCAGGCTGTCTCGCGGAAATCGGAAGCGGGGCTGCGTCCGCAGGAACTGGAGCAGGCGCGGATCGACTTTGAGCGCTGGCAGGACGAGTACAAGCGGATGAAGTACCTGTACGACCGGCACAGCCTGGCGGCCAACGACTTCAAGAAGATCGAGGCTGGCTACCAGGCTGCCGAGCAGCGCTACGCCATGGCCAAGCTGGGCGCGCGAGCGGAGGATAAGGACTCGGCAAGCGGACAGGCGCGGGCGGCGGCGGCGCAGATGCACGAAGCGGCAAAACGGCTGGCGGATTGCCAGTTACGCGCGCCGATTGCCGGGTTTGTGGGCACGCGGCGGATTGACGTGGGCGATACGGTGGGCGCGGGGATTCCGGCGATCGCGGTGCTGGATTTGAACCCGGTCAAGGTGCGCGTGGGGATTCCTGAAGCGGAGATTGGCAAGGTGGCCGAGGGCGCGCGGGCGCTGGTCGCAATTCCGTCGCTCGACGGACGGCAATTTGAAGGCAAGGTGGAAGTGGTGGGCGTGGCGGCGGAAGCGGCTTCGCGAACCTATACAACAAAGATTGCAGTGGCCAACCCGGAGCGGGTTTTGCGCGCTGGAATGGTGAGCGAGGTGCGGATCTTCTCGTCGACGAAGATGAATGCGCTCACGGTTCCGGGCGATGCGATTGTGCGTGACGCGCAAGGGGTGGTGCATGTGTATGTGTACTCGCCGGAGCAAAAGCGCGTTTATCTGCGCCGGGTGGATGTGGGCTCGCCGGTGGGCAGCGAGGTGGAGATTCGCTCGGGGCTGGGCGGCGATGAGCAGGTGGTGGTGGCCGGACAGCAGAACGTGCGCGAGGGATCGCCGGTGAAGGTGATGGGAGGCACGGAGTGAACCCGGTCCGCTGGTCGCTACGATTTCCCCAGGTAACGCTGGTGCTTGCGGGAATGCTCTTCATTGCGGGCATTTACGCGCTGCTGACCATGCCGCGGCGCGAGGACCCCAAGATCACCATCCACACCGGCATCGTGGCCGCCATCTATCCCGGCGCCACCACGCGGGAAGTGGAAGACCAGGTGACGCGGAAGATCGAGGAGCGGCTGTTCCGGTTTGAGGAAATCCGCCGCGACAAGACCTTCTCCACCACCCGCAGCGGCATGGTGATCGTCAATGTCGAGTTGAACAAACAAGTCAAGAACTCCGACGAATTCTGGTCGAAACTGCGCCTGGATATGGCGCAATTGAAGGCTACCGGTCTGCCTGCCGGAGTGCGCGGACCTATTGTGGACTCGGACTTTGGCGATACGGTCGCGGTGCTGATTGCGGTGCATGGCGGACCCTATGGCTACCGGGAGCTGAAGGACTACGCGCAAATCGTGGAGACCAGCTTACGCGCGATCCCAGCCGTATCAAAGATCAAACGGATCGGCGATCAGAAGGAAGAGATCGACATCAGCACGTCGACAGAGCGGCTGTCGCAGTATGCCGTGAACCCGCTGAAGGTGATGGGCGCGCTGCAAGGACGCAACACGCCGCAGTACGCGGGCCGCGTACCGGCGGAGCAGAGCAAGGTGCCGATCGAATCGGGCGGACGGCTGCAGACCGAGGACCAAATACGCCAGGTGATGGTGGATGTATCGCCAACCGGGGTGCCGGTCTATATCGGCGACCTGGCCAACGTGGAGCGGGTGTACAAGGACCCAGCCGAATATGCGCGCATCGGCGGCGAGCAGACGATTCTGCTGGCCGTTGAGATGCATGAAGGCAACAACATTGTGGACTTCGGCAATACGCTGCGGGCCACGCTGCAGAGCGTGCAGGCGACGTTGCCGCCGGACGTGAAGCTGGACCTGGTGGCGGATCAGCCGCGGGTAGTTTCAGAGCGCATCGGGGACTTTTTTCGCGAGTTCGGCATTGCCATTGTGGCCGTGATCCTGGTCACCATGCTGCTGCTGCCGCTGCGCGTGGCGCTGGTGTCGGCCATCGCGATTCCGGCGTCGGTGTCAATGACCTTCGGCATGTTGAACGTGTGCGGAATCGAGTTGCAGCAGGTGTCGATCTCCGCGCTGATCGTGGTGCTGGGCATGGTGGTGGACAACGCCATCGTGATTGTAGACAACTACGTAGAATTGCTGGACCGCAAAGTGCCCATCGACGAAGCGGCGGAGCGCTGCGCCACGGAGATGGCGGTTCCGGTGCTGACCGCGACCCTGGCCATCATTGCGGCCTTTGCGCCGCTCTTGCTGCTTTCTGGCGCGGTGGGCGAGTTCATCCGTTCATTGCCCATCGCCGTAGCTCTTTCATTGAGCACCTCTTTCGTGGTGGCCATGCTGCTGACGCCGCTGATGGCTCGCTTCTTCATCCCCATGGGCCTGAAGGATCACGCGCTCGAAGCTGCAAGCGAGGAACGAAAGCTGACGCCGCTGGACCACATGCAGCGTTACTACCACCTGGCCATTACCTGGGCCATGGCAAACAAGCGCACGGTTTTGGTTTCGAGTGTGCTGGCCTTTGTGGCCGGAGCCGGAATTCTGCTGCTGGTGCCGCAACTGCTGTTTCCGCTGGCCGAGCGCGATCAGTTCGTGATGGACGTATGGCTGCCGGAAGGCGCGAAGATTGAGGCGACGGACGCTGCTGTTCGCAATATCGAAGGGGCGCTGAGCCACGAGCCGCTGGTGAAGGAGTACACCAGCTTCCTGGGCGAGAGCGCGCCGCGCTTCTACTACAACGTGAACCCGCAAGCCCCGGCGGGCAACTACGCGCAGATCCTGGTGAATACGAAAAATGTGAAGGGGACGCCGGAGTTGGTGGCGCGGCTGCGGCAACAGCTTCCCGCCGTGGCTCCCGAGGCCAAGGTGTTTGTGAAGGAGTTGCAGCAGGGCCAGGTGATGGAAGCGCCGGTGGAGGTGCGCATCTCAGGAGACGACATAGGCACCCTGGAGACGCTGGGCAACCAGGTGCAGGAGGTCTTCCGCCACACGCCCGGCGCCACCTACATTCATAGCGACTGGCATGAGGATGCGTGGCAAGTGGGCGTGAATGTGCGCGAGGAGGTGGCCAACCGCATGGGGCTGACCAACGCGGGCATTGCGCAGCAACTGGCGGCGGGCTTTGAAGGCGCGCCGATGACCACCTTTTGGGAGGGTGATCGGGATGTGGACGTGGTTCTGCGGCTGAACCCTGCGGAGAGGCAGAGCTTCACGAATGTTGCCGACACCTATGTGATGTCGCCGGTGACCGGCGCCAGGGTTCCGGTGTCGGCGGTGGCCACGTTGACTTCAGAGTGGCAGCCAGGCCGGATTGTGCGCAGAAATGGAGTGCGCACGCTGACAGTGCGGGCCTTCCCCGGCGATCATCGGCTGGCCAGCGAGATTCTGGGCGACGCGCGCAAGCAGTTGAACAAGATGGAAATCCCGGCCGGTTACCAGATGAAATTCGGCGGCGAATACGAAAACCAGCAGGAGACCTTCGGTGAGATGCGCAACGCGCTGGTCATCAGCCTGGTGCTGATCTTCCTGATTCTGCTTTTCCAGTTCCGCACGCTGATCGACCCGCTGATTGTGATGGCGGCGTTTCCGCTGGCGCTTCCCGGAGCCGCGTTGGGCCTGCTGATTACGCACAATACCTTCGGCTTCACGGCGTTCATCGGCATTGTCAGCGTGGGCGGACTGGTGGTGAGGAACTCCATCATTCTCATCGACTACATCCACGAACGGATGAAGAACGGCGTGGAACTGGAGCAAGCGGCACTGGAGGCGGGCGAGCGCAGGCTGCGGCCCATCTTCCTCACTTCAGCGGCGGCGGCGGTGGGCGTGATTCCCATGATTCTTTCGGGTTCGAGCCTGTGGTCGCCGCTGGCCAGCGTGATCGCTTTCGGGCTGCTCGGTTCCATGGTCTTCACGCTGGTGGCGATTCCTGTTCTGTTCGTGGTGGCGCATGGAGAGCGAGCCAACAACTTATTGGGTTCGTGGTTTCCCAGGTCTCGAAAAAGAGACCTGGGGCACCCAACGGCTGCGGTGCTGCTTCTGGTGTTTGTGCTCGGTGGCGTTGCACGGGCGGAGACGCGGCGCATCTCGCTGGATGAGGCGGTTGCCCTGGCGACAAAGCAAAGTTCAACGGCCAAGCTGGCGCATCTGAAAGCAAAGGAGATGCAGGCACGGGTTACCGAGGCGCGGGCCAATTATTTTCCGGTATTGAGCAATGACAGCACCGCGGGGCACCTTGCGAACATCGAACATATGCTCATTCCGATGGGGGCTTTGGGCGTGTATCCGGGGATCGGCCCGGTCCCTGGCGCGAACGATTCGCTCCCGCTGGGGCACCACAACTTCATGCTAAGCACGACGACAGCGGCCGAGCCGCTGACACAGATGTTTAAGATCCATGCCGGGGTGAGTGCGGCCAAGGCGGACGCGGGCATTGCGCGCAGCGATGTGCAGCGAGCAGAAGACGAGATTGCGCTGAAGATGAAGGAGCTCTACTACAAGATGCTGACCGCGGAACGGCGCAAGCAGGCCGCGGAGCTGCAAATTGCGGCCGGCGAAGAGCGGTTAGGCGAGGCGCGCAACGGCGTGGAGGCTGGCGCGGTGTTGCAGCTAAAGGTGCTGGAAGGACAGGCGAAGATTGCCGACGCGCGTCACGCGCTGGGGTCGCTGGAGGACGCCATCTCGGATATGCAGGTTGAGTTCAACGACCTGACCGGGCTGCCGTTGGATACAACTGTCGAGCTGGTGTCGCCGGCAGCCGAGACCGCCGATGCGATGGCGAGCGACTTGGAAGCCGACGCACTGGCGCACAGCCCAGAAGTAGCGGCGGCCCAGCAGACGCTCAAAAAGGCACAGGCCGGCCTGAGCGCAGCGCATGCGGAGTACATTCCCGAGGTTGGCGCCTTTGCGCAGTTTGTTCACCAGGACGGCGTGCCGCTGCTCACCGAAAACAACAGCGTGATGGGCCTGAAGATGAGTTGGACGCTGGCGGAGTTTGGCAAGCGCAGCGGGCAGGTTCGAGAACGGAAGGCGCAGGTGGAAGAGGCGGAAGAGAACTTGCGCCACGCCGAGAGCCGGGTGCGGGTAGAAATCGAAAAGGAAATGCGCAAGGTGCGGCGCGCTGAAACAGGCTTGGAGGCGGCGCGGGAAAGCGTGGCGGCGCGGACCGAGATGCGGCGTATTACCGCCGACCAGGTGGAAGCCAAGACGGTGAATGCCTCGGCGCTGAAGGACGCTGAGGCGCAACTTGCCGAGGCGGAAGCATTGCTGTTCCAGGCGGAGATGGAGCGGGAAACGGCTCGGGCCGAGCTGGTGCGGACGTTGGGACAGGAGTAGAGTAGAGAGTTTTGGAAAACCTGGAGGGGACGGTGGGATACCGAGTATTGACCGTGAACCGGGAGTTTGGCAGCGGCGGCGGACGGATTGCCCAGACCATTGCCGAGTGGCTGGGATGGAAGCTGCTGGATCGCGACATTATCGACGCGATTGCTTATGCCGCCCATGTGGACAAGAATGTGGTGCGGAACTACGACGAACACGTGGTTTCGTGGCTGCGGCGCATCAACCAGCAGGCCATGCGCTCGGCGGCCCTGGCGGCCGGCCTGGAACTGGCTGAAAACTCGGTCTTCGACGCCGAGGAGATGGTCAAAATCTCGGAGAAGATTATCCTGAAGGCCTATGAGGATGGCAATTGCGTGATTGTGGGCCGGGGCTCGCAGTGCGTGCTGCAACACAAGCCGGACGTGTTTCACGTATTTGTGTACGCACCGCTGAAGGAGCGGATTCTGCGGCTGAAGACTCGGCTGGAAAAGGGCGCCGACATCGAGCAGCGCATTCGCACGGTGGACGGGGAGCGAGCCAAGTATCTGCAACAGTACTTTGGCAAGAGCTTCTGCAATATCCATCTGTACGACCTGATGATTTCGTCCAAAGCGGACGAGGACGAGACGGCGCGGGCTATTGTTTATGCGATGAACGGGAAGGCGTAGAGAAGCCAGCAGGTCAGCTTGCTTTCAGAGTTCGCGAGGTCAGCGAGTCAGCCGAGCACCTCCGTCCATGTCCTGCCCTCCTCAGCGTCCTTTTATGCTGTCATCCTGAGCGAGTCCGCTGCGGCGGAGCGAGTCGAAGGACCCGCGGTTGCTTTTTGCCGTCCAAGTTACAAAAGCTGGGTGCCCCAGGTCTGGATTCTCAGACCTGGGAAACCACCATTCTCAACAACACCGGCGCAGCTATTACTTTCCCTTCAAATCCCAATCAAAACTCACTTGAGAGATGAGGTCGTTGAGCTTGTCTACGGCGGCCTTTTTCTGTTGCTCAAGGTCGGCGGTCTGCTTGCGGGTGGACTGCAGCAGATCCTCCGCGCGGTTCAACTCATCGACAAAACGTTTGGCGGCGTCGTTGCCCTTGAGGGCGGTCAGGTTTTCGCGGGCGCGGGCTTCATCGGTGGTTGCGGCCTGCTCGGTCTTCTTTGATTCCATGATGCGGCGGTCGATTTCGGCCAGGGCGGACTGGGCGTCGAGCACCGGCTTGAGCTTGTCGAGCGCATCCGGGGCGCGCTTGACCAGGTCGAGCAGGTAGACCGAGAAGTTCTCTCCTGCGTTCAAGCGGACCGAGGTGCTGACCGGGCCGCGTTCGCGGACTTCGAGAGTCGCCGTGGAGTGCGCGGCGACGGGCAGGCGGAAGCGGTAGAGGTTGGGCGAGGTCTCGGCGGGCTTGAGATCGCCATCGAGCGTCCAGCCGTTGCTGGCGCGGGGGTGCTCAAGCAGAACCACGCGGTCGAGGTCAGCGGAGTTGGAGGCCGAGTAAGTGATGGAAGCGACGTTCATGTAAGTTTCGACGACCACGCCTTGCTTGATCTGGACGTGGTGCAGGGTGCGCTGGTTGTCGCGGGCGGTGACCTTGACGCGGACGGCCTGGTCGCTGGCGTAGGAGAGCAGGCGCTTCTCGCCGGGGTGGATGGGATCGAGCAGACCCTCGCCGGCGAACTCGCCGGACTCGAAGATGGAGAAGCTGCCGGAGTCGAGCGTGAGTTTGGACTTGTTTTCAAGCCAGACGGCACGGAGCGGGGTGGACTCTTTCTCGCTCCACAGGGTGACGTGGTCGGCGGGCAGTTCCTGCTGAAGAATGGGCACCATGGCCGACTCGTTTTTGTGGATGGTGACCGGCTGGGTGAGGGCGTATTCGAAGAAGTCATCGAAGGCGTTGGTGGAGACGTCGCCTTCCTGGATGGCGTCGGTGGGGCGGTAGACGCCGCCTTCCGCACCTGTCGGCGCGCCTACGGGCGTCGGAGCATTGGCAAAAAACCGACCGCCTGAGCTGCTGCCTCCAAGGCCCTCCATCCCGGCTACGCCAAAGCTGCTGGTTGGAGGCGCCTCCTTTGTCGCAACCATCTTTATGTCATGCGGGACGAGTTCTCTTTCGTTCTCCGCAGCCTCATGAGTCTGTGGAGTAGTTTGCGCTTCGGTGCTGATGGGGATTTCTGGGCGGCGGGTGTAGAGGGGCTGCGAGAGGGGCTGGATGAAGCTTTGCGGGGCTCCGGCTACGAGCGAGAGTTGGACGTTGTCCCAATCGGCTCCGACGGTGTTATCGACGACGGCCCATCCCTGGACGGTGGCAGAGCCGTTGGCCACGCGCGGGAAGACCAGTCGGTAGGTCGACTTCCAGACCGGGACCTCGCTGATGTAGCTGACGCGCACCTCGCGCTGGCCCTGACCCAACGAGTCGAGTGTCAGGTGGCGCAGGCCGTTGGCGTGGGTGGTGGAGAGCAGTTCAAGATAGCGATCAAGCTGGCCCTGGAGGTTGGCGTCAAGGGGGCGCACGCTGAGCGCGGGTGTTAGCTCTATGACCCGCACCGCCCCGCTGCTGGCGATGAGGGTCAGGTAATACTTCTCGAAGGTTGCGCCAGGAGCGGCGTCGGTGTCTGTGGCGGGAAGCTTTTGCGTGCGGGTCTCAATCGACAGTAGGCGGCCGGTGATAGGGCCGCCGGGGCCGCCGGTGACTTCGACGCGCTGACCGCGGAGGGCCTGGAAGAGCTCAGTGGAGCTGGGATCGTCGGTCATTCCGAGGGAGAGGGATTTGAGCTGCTCGGCGAGCGGGGTGGTGGAGTTGTAGTTGACCGCGGCGATGCGGCCGCCGCCCTGGTCGAGGACGGTGAGCGATTGCAGTACGTCGTTCAGCTGCGGCGAGGTGAAGTCGATGGCCACGCGCTGATTGCCGGTGACCGAGCCGGCGTGCTCGAAGTAGCCAACACCGTTCTTGTAGAGGACAACCTTGCGGACGGGGAGGTCTTTGACCACCTGCGGTGCGGCCAACTGCGCCTTCGCCGGCACCTGCGGTGTGGCCGGCGATTGAGCGTATACGGTGACGGAAAAGGCGAACAGGCTGAAGACGGCAAGCGTACGGCGCATCGGTGCCTCCTGCGGCAAAACCAATGGAATGCTACTCTGTTGGACCCCGGCGGTGGGGAAATGGTTCCCCGGCTAAGCGGTCGGGAGCCCCGGTCCTTGTTCTATGAACGGAGTTGGTATGGGATCTTGCAGGGTTTTTTGGGGGGAACTTGGGTTGGTGCATTCCCACCCTAGGCGCAAAAACAGAGACGCGCCGAGGGTGGGGCACCCGATTCTTGTGGAAAAGAGACGGGGCTACTTCGCTTCGTTGGTCTGCGTGGTCAGGTAGCGCTCGTAGCCCATTTCCTTGATCTGGTGCTGCTGGGCTTCAAGCCAGTCCACGTGCTCTTCCTCGTCTTTGAGCAGGGCGACGAAAAGGTCGCGGGAGCCGTGGTCGTTGTTGTCGGCGGCAAGTTTGACGGCCTCGTTGTACATGGCAGCGGCGCCGATTTCGAGTTTCAAATCGGACTGGATCATGGCCTGCACCGTGCCGCCGATGGAGAGCGCGAGCGGCTCCATGCTGGGCGTGCCGTCGAGAAACAGGATGCGCTCCATAAGCTTCTCGGCGTGCTTCATCTCATCGATGGATTGTTTTTTGATGTACTTGGCAAGTTTGCCGTAGCCCCAGTTTTCACACATTTCGGCATGGACAAAGTACTGGTTGATGGCGGTGAGCTCTTCGCGGAGCGCACGATTCAGTGTTTCGATGACCTTCGGATTGCCCTTCATAGGGTGGATTCTACAAAAGGAGCGGGCGGATTGGGAACTGAAAAATCTGAATGCGCCGGGCTGCGGAAACAATTTGCGCTGCCGGTGGACCAGAATGTGGAAGAAATTTCGGGACGGAGTGACTTAAGTCGCTTCGCTGCCTCGGGTGCGAATCCTAATCTCAATGCATAACAATTCCATCACCCCGGAGGGGAATCCGCCATGTTTTGCTACCAATGTGAACAGACTTCGCAAGGCCAGGGCTGCCAGACGATCGGTGTCTGCGGCAAGGATGAAAACACCGCTACGCTGCAGGATCTGCTGATCTACGCGGTGAAAGGCATCAGCCAGTATGCGCACCGGGCACGGCAGTTGGGCGCGGCCGATGCGGAGATTGACGCCTTTACCATTGAGGCCATCTTTGCCACGCTGACCAATGTGAACTTCGATGAAAACAAGGTCGCGGAGCTCGTATACAAGGCCGCGAAGGTGCGCGATGCCGCGCGGGCGCTCTATGTCGCGGCCGCAACCAAGGCCAGCGTTGTGGCTGGAACGCTTGCCGGGCCGGCAGCCTGGCAGCCGGCGGCCGAGCGCGAGGCTTTGCTGGCGCAGGGGCGCGGGCAACTGATTCCCGCCGCGTTTTTGGCCGGGAACAAAGAGACCAGGAACCTCGAAGAGTTGGTGGTCTACGGACTCAAGGGCGTGGCCGCGTATGCGTACCATGCAATGGCCATGGGATCGAGCGCACCGGCATCCCTGGGCACAGTCCACGAGATTCTGGCGTCGCTCACCGAGTTGCACACGATGGAGGAACTGCTGGGCCTGGCGATGAAGGTGGGTGAGCTCAATTACGCAGTCCTGGAACAGCTTGACGGCGCGCATACCGAGACCTTTGGCGTGCCTACGCCTGCACAGGTTCGGCTGCATCCGGTTGCGGGCAAGGCGATCCTGGTTTCAGGGCACGACTTGCACGACCTGTATCAGCTGCTGGTGCAGACCGAGGGCCTGGGCATCAACATCTATACACACGGCGAGATGCTACCCGCGCACGGCTATCCGAAGCTGAAGGCATTCAAGCACCTGGCGGGAAACTACGGCGGGGCGTGGATTGACCAGGCCGACGAGTTCGATAAGTTTCCCGGCGCGGTGCTGATGACTTCCAATTGCATTCAGCAGCCGAAGTTGAGCTACAAGGCGCGGCTGTTTACGGCGGGGCCGGTGCAGTGGCCGGGCGTGCAGCACATTACCGGAACGGACTTTGCGCCGGTGATTGCGGCGGCGCTTGAGGCTCCCGGGTACGCCGAAGACGGCCCGGACGAGTCGATCACGGTGGGCTTTGGACACGGCGCGGTTTTAGGCGTGGCGGGCACGGTGATTGACGCAGTGAAAGCGGGGGCGCTGAAACGGTTCTTCCTCATCGGCGGATGCGACGGAGCGCGGTCGGGGCGCAGCTACTACACCGAACTGGCCGAGAAGGTTCCGCAGGACTGCGTGATTCTGACGCTGGCATGCGGCAAGTACCGCTTCAACAAGCAGGATTTTGGCACCCTGGGCGGCCTGCCGCGGCTGTTGGATTTGGGTCAGTGCAACGACGCCTACTCCGCGCTGAAGATTGCCACGGCGCTGGCCGGGGCCTTCGATTGCGGCGTGAACGACTTGCCGCTTTCTCTGGTGCTGAGCTGGTATGAGCAGAAGGCCGTAGCGATTCTGCTGACACTGCTTTGGCTAGGAATTCGCAACATCCGCATCGGGCCGACGCTGCCCGCGTTTCTATCACCCGCGGTGCTGGAGCTTCT
>Ga0181517_10004887_pt1 | contig 12011 bp, 10 predicted proteins | sample PEATcosm2014_Bin_31_FD_119748 | JGI IMG/M metagenome (GOLD analysis project Ga0181517, IMG submission 119748) | Peatland microbial communities from MTU Mesocosm Facility, Houghton, MI, USA - PEATcosm2014_Bin01_30_metaG | ecosystem: Environmental > Terrestrial > Soil > Wetlands > Peat | place... | reverse complement strand
TCCTGGCAGTCTACAAGCTGGAAGCCGACGGAGTCGCGATCCTGACGGTCCTGCACGGGGCGCGGCGCTGGCCGCGCCGGTAGCTGCAAGGTTCTCACGTCCCGCCGCGGCCGACTATGACGCGCAGCCGCCTCCTGCGAAGCCCTACCTCACCTGATTACTGTACCCGCCGGAACTGAGCGAAGACGGTCGAAGTGGTCTCCGCGCCATGCATAATAATACGTGCCACAGCTCTGGTCTTCGGGGCGCCCTCTCACGATCAGCAGCCCACTCGAAGGGCGGTACTCCAGTTCATCCTCTCCACCCTCGTACTTGCGTCTTACTGCATAACCCAGCACGTGGAACGGCCCGTCGTAAACGGCTCCCGTCCGGAGGTTGATTACCGCCAAGGAAACGCACGCTGTGCCGCATCCCCATTCCGCGATCCTGTAATGGCCCGCGAAGTTTGCCGGGAGCCTCGATTCCCGGAGGATCTGTGTCCGGAATTCCTTCTGGAATTCGGTACGAATAACCGGCGTTGCGGACCGCCCGGTGAGTGGCTCTACCGTGGGGAACTCGGCAAAGCTCGGAACCTGCGCCGCAGGCAGACCGGTGGCTGCCAATACCGCCAGTATCGCCAACGACTGCGTCGACGTCATTCCGCTTCAATTATCCCACCCATAGTTCTCCGGAATCGCGGCCAAAACCCGCCCCGCCGCCTGTTAGAATCGTCTCTCCACAACCATGAGCCCGGAAAAAAAGAGCCTCTTCATCGGAGATGACGGCAGGAACCTCATGTTCACCTTCATCCTGGTCAGTTCCCTGTTTCTGTTATGGGGATTCTGCAACGGGATGATCGACGTGATGGATAAGCATTTCCAGGAGGAGCTGGGCCTTTCCAAGTCGCAATCCGCCTGGGTGCAATTCGCCCATTACCTGGGATATTTCCTGATGTCCATGCCGGCGGGATGGCTGGCCACCAGGCTGGGGTACAAGAAGGGAATCATCGCGGGGCTTCTGATTGTGGCGCTGGGCGGGTTCTGGTTCCTTCCGGCCACGCACATCAATTCGCTGGTGCATGAAGGGCGGGTATCTCCCACCACGGCGTTCGTGGCCTTCCTGGTGGGGGTGTGCGCGATCGCCACCGGCCTCACGTTTCTAGAGACCATCGCCAACCCTTACACCACCGTGCTGGGCGCCAAGCGCTACGCGGCCACGCGCATCAATCTGGCGCAGTCCTGCAACGGCGTGGGCTGGATTCTGGGTCCCATGGTGGGCGGCATGTTCTTCTACTCGAAGGACGCCCTGGGCCGCAACACGGGCAGCGAGACGCTGTACATTCCCTACGTGGGGATCGCCATCGGAGTGCTGGTTCTGGCGGCCATTTTCCATTTCGCCAGCATTCCGGAGATCAAGGCGGAAGAAGATTTTCACCCGGGCGACTCCGGATTCGCCCTGGACAGCTCCGATCTTCACGGGGACGACTCCGCGCCCAAGGCTTCCCGTTCCATCTGGGCCCGCCCGCATTTCACGCTGGCCGTGGCCGCGCAGTTCTTCTATGTGGCCGCACAGGCGGGCGTGTTCAGTTTTTTCATCAATTACATGACCTCGGAAGTTCCGGCCATACCGGCCTCCTGGGACGCGGCCATGAAGGGCTTGTCGGCCCACAGCGGCTTTTTGCACGGCTGGCTCGAAGGATGGTTCGAGATTGGCAAGAGCGGCGCCATGGTCATCACCAACAAAGGCGCGGCCAACCTGGCGTCGGTGGGTTCTCTGTGCTTCCTGATAGGCCGCTTCACGGGGGCCGGCCTGCTCAGGAGATTTTCGGCGCACAAGATCGTGGGACTTTACGGCGCGGCCAACGTGGCGTGCACGTTCCTGATTTTCTGCAAGCTGGGATGGCTCTCGGTGGCGTGCGTGTTCCTGACCTATTTCTTCATGTCGATCATGTTCCCCACGATTTTCGCGCTGGGCATTTTCGGGCTCGGGGCGCGCGTGAAACAGGCGTCGGCCTTTATCGTCATGGCCATCATGGGCGGGGCGCTGCTGCCCAAACTCATGGGCTACGTGGCCGACAAATCCGATATGTCCCACGGCTTCATCGTGCCCATGTTCTGTTTCGCTTTCGTGTCCTTTTACGGGTTCAACTGGTCCCGGTTCAGCCGGGCCGAGTCGCTGCACGAAGCGCCCAGCCCCGCCGGGCATTAGCCCGTTCATGCCGACGCCCCGGCTCGACGGACTGTCGGCGCCCCCGAACGTGTCGAGAGGAGTCTCGACACGGCACGCACGAGTGCGTGCGCCACATCTTCGGGCCACGTGTGAGAAATGCAGGTTAGGCGTAGGTCAGGCGGGTCTTCGGGCTGGAAGGAATCCAAGCAAAAGGCCTCTTATTGTCTTTTTCTCGGGCCGGGCGGGCTCTGGCGGGAATCCGCGCAACACGCTGCGCGCGCCAGGTGATACATTTTTATAAGCGGGGCGAATCGCAGCAGTCGTGGATACCTCCCATCCTTTGCTGGAGTTACCGCGTGCGGTGGTGGTATGGGAAAGGGCAGGCATGACCAAAGACGGAAAACCCGACCGGGGATTGGTGGAGCTGAACGCGGAAGAGTGCAAAGGGTGCGGACTGTGCGTGGAGGCGTGCCCGCCGGACGTGCTGCGGCTGGGGGAGCGCATGAACCACTACGGGTATCACCCGGCGGAATACCTGGGCGGGGGGTGCACCGGCTGCGGCATCTGCTTCTTCGTGTGTCCCGAACCGGGCGCCATCATTGTGTTGCGGCTCTCCGCCGCGGCGTAAGAGAACCTCATGAAAGCGCTACTCACCAAAGGCAACGAAGCCATCGTCAAGGCCGCCGTTCTGGCGGGCGCGCGGGCCTTTTACGGCTATCCCATCACTCCGGCGAGCGAAATCGCGGAGGCGGCCGCACTGTATTTTCCGCAGGCGGGCGGTGTTTTCCTGCAGGCCGAAAGCGAGGTCGCCTCGGCCAACATGCTCTTCGGGAGCGCCTCGGCGGGCGTGCGATGCATGTCGGCATCGAGCGGTCCCGGCATCAGCCTCATGCAGGAGGGTCTCAGCTACCTGGCGGGGGCCGAGCTTCCCTGCGTAATCGCCGATATCATGCGCGGCGGGCCGGGGCTGGGCAACATCGCCCCCGAGCAGGGCGACTACAACCAGATCGTGAAGGGCGGCGGTCATGGCAGCTACCGCTGCCTGGCGCTGGCCCCCGGTTCGGTGCAGGAAATGGCGGATCTCACCACGCTGGCCTTCGACCTGGCCGACGAGTACCGCAACCCGGTGGTGCTGCTGGCCGACGGCTACATCGGGCAGATGATGGAGCCGGTGACGTTCTCCGCGCCGCGCGCCGTTCCGCCGCCTCCCGCGTGGGCGGTTACGGGAACCGCCGCCACGCGGAAGAACATGATCACTTCTCTCTACCTGGTCCCGGATGAGCTGGAGCGCCACGTGCGCCATCTGGAAGCCAAGTACATGGAAGCCGAACGCAAGGAAGTGCGCGCCGAATGCTGGCGCACCGAAGACGCCGATATCGTGCTGGTGGGCTACGGCATTATGGGCCGGGTTTTGAAAGCCGTGGTGGAGCTGGGGCGAGCGCGCGGACTGGCACTGGGGCTGCTGCGCCCCATCACGCTTTTCCCCTTCCCCACCGTCCCCATACAGGAGTTGAGCCGCCGCGCCAAGGCGTTTGTGGTGGTGGAGCTGAGTACGGGCATGTTGCGGGACGATGTGCGGCTGGCTCTGGAAGGCCGCAGGCCGGTGGAGTTCTACAGCCGCGTGGGCGGCAACGTCCCCTCGGCCGAAGAGGTGCTGGGGTTCCTGGAGGGGAAGTTCGCGGCGTGCGAGGAGGAGGCGCTGGTCCATGGCTAGCTACACCGTTACGCACAAGAAGGCGGCCGCCTTCTACGACCGCTACGAGCGCAAGGCGGAGTTGCAGCACCAGACCCACTACTGCCCCGGCTGCGGCCACGGCATCGTCACCAAGCTGCTGGCCCGGGCCATCGACGAACTGGGCGTGCAGGACCGCATGGTGCTGATCAGCCCGGTGGGTTGTTCGGTATTCGGGTATTACTACTTCGACGTGGGCAACATCCAGGGGGCCCATGGGCGCGCCCCGGCCATAGCCACCGCGGTGGCGCGCAGCCTGCCCGGCAGCGTGGTGGTAGCCTATCAGGGCGATGGCGACATGGCGGCCATTGGGACCGCCGAAATCGTGCACGCCGCCAATCGCGGCGAAGCCATCATGGTGGTGTTCGTCAACAACGGAATCTACGGCATGACGGGCGGGCAGATGGCTCCCACCACGCCCCTCGGAAAGAAGAGCACCACTTCGCCTTTCGGGCGCAGCGAGTGGGTGGAGGGGCGGCCCATCCGCATGTCGGAAATGCTGAACTCGCTTGAAGCGCCGGTCTTCATCGAGCGCGTGGCCTTAGGCGACAACAAGCAGATCATGCAGGCCGGGCGGGCCTTGCGCCGCGCCCTGGAAAACCAGGCGAAGGGCCTGGGGTTCTCCTTCGTGGAAGTGCTTTCCCCGTGCCCCACCATCTGGAAGCTGGACCCGGTGGACGCGCAGAAGTTCATACGCGAGGAGATGGCCGCCACGTTCCCGGTGGGGAACCTGCGCGACCGCTCGAAAGATACGCCCAGGCGTCCCTTGCCCGCGGCCGCTCCGCCCATCGAAGAACTGCCGCGCATTCTCGGCCTGGGGAACGGCGATGGCCAGCCGAGTGCGCCCGCGGAGCCCGCGAAACCGCTCGACCTGCGAATCAAAGTCGCCGGTTTCGGCGGCCAGGGCGTGCTGATGCTGGGCGAGGTGCTGGCCGAAGCGGGGTTGGGCGCCGGGTACGAGGTTTCCTGGCTTCCTTCCTACGGCCCCGAGATGCGCTCAGGCACCTCCAACTGCCACGTGCGCATCGGCAACCGGCCGGTGGATTCTCCGGTAGTTTCGCGGTCCAACGTGCTGGTGGCCATGAACGAGCCTTCGCTGCGAAAGTTCCTCCCGGATGTCGAGCCTGGCGGCATGGTCCTGTACAACACCGAGGAACCGCTTCCGGATGGCCTGCGCACCGATGTCAGGATGGTCGCCCGGCACTTCACCGGCCTGGCCGACCAGATGGGCTCTTCCAAAGCGGCGAACATCGTGATCCTGGGCGCGCTGCTCGAAGCGAGCGGCATCCTCGAAGAGAAGTTCGTGCTCGGCGCTCTGCGGAAAAAGGTGAAGAGCCAGCGCTGGTTCGACATCGACACAGCGGCCATGGAAGCCGGCCGCCGGGAGATTCGCAAAGACACCGAAAACGGCCGCTGGGGCCAGGTGTGATGGCGGGCCACTCCTGCCTGTCGCGTCCCGGCTCATGCCGAGGCCTGGCTCCGACACTTTGTCGGAAACGGGTAATCGTGGGGCAGGCGCTTTCGCCTGCCAACCGGCTTCAGTAGACGGCGGCCGAGCTTCGCTCGGGTTGACAGGCGGAAGCGCCTGTCCCACATCGGAGTGTGGAGGCGGAGGTCAGACTCTCTTCCGGCCGGCATCGGCGGGCCAGATTTGTCTTACCACTACGCTGACCACAATCGTAATTACGAAGGCGGCGATTTGCGGATGGGCCGGCCAGATTGCTTTAGCGACGCCAAAGAACCATGCGCCGACGCCGGCGGCAGTTCCAATCAGAGTTGCCGCTAGAGTGCTGTTCGTTGAGGCTTTCATGAGATCCAGTATTCCTCAGTTTAATTCATGCGTTCCACGCCTCAGGCCGAACGCGGCTTGAACCCGATTTCGGCACGACTGGCAGTCCGGATACTGGAAAACAGACACATCTCCCGGTCACAGTAGCCGATGCCCTTCAACCGGGTTCGCGGGCCGCCCCCGGGCGCATTACCGCGTATTCGAGTTTAACGTTCCAATTAGCGCGGTTGGAGCTACAATCTATGCTTAGCAGATGGCAAGACGGAAATCCTGGTTCAGGATTTCTCGACAGGAGGAATCGCCGTGAGAGCAGTCGCCGTATCGGTGGGCGTGTTGTGCCTCGTGATGGGCCTCGTGCTGAGCTTCGCCTCAGCCCAGGCGCCCGCCCCAAAACAGTACCAATATCCATTTCAAAATCCCGCCCTCTCGATTGAGGAAAGGGTCACCAACATTATTTCCTTGTTAACCCCGGAGGAGAAGGTTGACGTCCTTGGCGCCAACTACTACTTGGGAGGCGGCAGAGGGGGGCCCGGTCCGACTTTGACCCGCCTTGGGATCAAGGGTTACAACCAGGGGGAAGGCTTGCATGGGCTGGCGCGCGGCAAACCTCCCAATGGCACCGCGACGACCACCTTCCCTCAATCCATCGGGCTTGGGGAGACCTGGGACGCCGACATCATCCAGAAGGCCGCCGCCGAGGAAGGCTACGAAGCGCGCTGGTTTAACCAAACCGCGAAATACAGCCGCGGCGGCTCCCAGTCCCTGATTGTCCGAGCGCCCAACGCGGATCTCGGCCGCGACATCCGCTGGGGCAGAAATGAGGAGTGCTACGGCGAGGATGCGTTCCTCAATGGCACGCTGACGGCGGCCTTTGTCCGAGGGCTCCAGGGCAATGATCGCAAGTACTGGGTGAGCGCCGCTCTGATGAAGCACTTTCTGGCCAACAGCAATGAGAAGGGCCGCATGGGATCGTCCTCCAACTTCGACGAGCGGCTCTTGCGCGAGTATTACTCGGTTCCCTTCCGCATGGGCGTGGAAGCGGGCGCCCGCTCTTACATGGCCGCTTACAACGGCATGAACGGCATCCCCATGACGGCCCAGCCGATCATAAGGGATATCACTATCAAGGAGTGGGGGGTGAACCAGATCATCACCACCGACGCCGGCTCTCTCGATGCCATGGCCAACGCCCGGGCTCACAATTACTTCCCGGACTTGCCCACGGCCGCGGCGGGCGCCATCAAAGTGGGCATCAACCAGTTTCTCGACGGCATATATAAGGCCAATGTCACTCTGGCCCTGCAGAAGAACCTTATAACAATGAAGGAGATCGAGGAGGTCGAGCGTGGCAGCTTCCGGGTGATGATCCAACTCGGAATGCTCGATCCTCCCGAGATGGTCTCCTACACCCAGATTAAAGACGGTCCGGAGCCCCCGACGAGGGAAGAGAACAAGCTACTGGCCCGCCAGGTGACGCAAGAGTCGATCGTGCTGCTGAAGAACCAGAACAACACGCTGCCTTTGGACAAAACCAAGCTGAAGTCCATCGCGGTGGTGGGCCAGCGGTCCAACGCCGTCGACTGGGACTGGTATAGCGGCGCGTGGCCCTATGCGATTACTCCGCTCGATGGAATCAAGAGCAAAGTCGGCGCCGGGGTGAAGGTGAACTTCGCCCTGAACAACGACAACAACGCGGCGGTGGACGCGGCCAAGGCCTCGGATGTGGCTATCGTCGTTATCGGCAGCCACCCCACCTGCGAGACCATGAAATTCGGGGGCGTGTGCGATCCCAGCGAAGGCAAGGAGAGCATCGACCGTACCACCATCGACCTGCAACCGGTGCAGGAGCAGTTGATCAAGGATGTATTCAAGGCTAATCCCAAGACCATCGTGGTGCTCAAGACCAGTTTTCCGTTCGCCATCAACTGGGCCCAGGAGAATGTGCCGGCCATCGTTACCATGGCCCACAACAGCCAGGAGGAAGGCAACGCTCTGGCGGACGTTCTGTTCGGCGATTACAACCCCGCCGGGCGTACGGACCAGACCTGGGTGAAATCGCTCGACGATTTGCCGCCCATGATGGACTACAACCTCCGCAACGGCCGCACCTACATGTATTTCAAGGGTCAGCCGCTGTATCCGTTCGGCTACGGGCTGAGTTACACCACTTTCACTTACTCGAACCTCCGCCCCAGCTCTTTGCGTATGACCAAAGACGGCCAGATGAGCGTCACCGTCACGGTTCGCAACACCGGCAAACGGGACGGCCAGGAAGTGGTTCAGTTCTACGTGACGCACGTGGGTTCCAAGGTGGAGCGGCCCATCAAGGAACTCAAAGGCTTCCAGCGCATCGCCCTGAAGGCGGGCGAGTCGAAGATCGTGATGTTCCCGCTCAAGGCGAAGGACCTGGCCTACTGGGACGAGCAGAAGAAACAGTGGGTGGTGGAAGACGAGAAAGTGAACCTAGTGGTGGGAGGCTCCTCGGCCGACGTCAAAGCGCAACAGACGATCAGCCTGGGATCGTAGCATTCCCGTATTTGAGTCGTCATCGAGCGGCGCCGGCGGCAAGACCGCCGGCGCCGCCCGGGCGAGGGCCGGTTGGGTTGGCGGACGAGTTTTTGTCATGACATTGTCTGGCGTGCCTGTTATACTGACCCTGTAGAGGAACGCCGCCATGCCGGACGCCGAAACCCGCAGCGAAAAGCTCGACCTTCGGCTGACGCCGTCGGCCAAGCGCGCGCTCCAGGACGCCGCCGTCGCCGCGCACCGCTCGGTCAGCGAATTCGTTCTGGAGAGCGCCCTCGCCCGCGCCGAGGAAACCCTGCCCGACCGCAGGCGCTTCCCCTTGAACGCCGGGCAGTGGGAAGCCTTCCAGGCGGCGCTCGCGGCGCCGCCCCGGCCGGCGCGGCGGCTTGCCCGCCTTCTCAAGAAGCCCAGCGTGTTCGAGCGCGGCGGCATTTAAGTGGCCGCGCTCCGCATCGAAAAGCTGCGGCGCAGCCACGACCTGGACAGGTTCGACTGCGGCCGGGAAGCTCTCAAACGCTTCCTGGTACGGTACGCGCTTCCGAGCCAGCAAGCCGGGGCCTCACAAACCTACATCGCCCTGGCGGATGAAGCGGATGCAGAGGTCGTCGGTTACTACACCCTTGTGGTCGGCCAGGTGGAATATAGCGAAGCGCCCGAACGCCTGACCAAGGGCTTGGCCCGGCATCCCGTTCCCATCATGTTGCTGGCCCGCCTTGCGGTTGCAGCCACCTGGCAAGGCAAGGGCCTCGGCAGCGGCCTTCTCAAGGACGCCATGCTTCGCACGTTGCAGGCAGCGGACATCGCCGGCATTCGAGCGTTTGCGGTTCACGCCAAGGACGACGAAGCCAAATCCTTCTCTGAACGCTTCGATTTCGTCGCGTCGCCCAGCGATCCCTACCACCTGTTCCGGTTGCTCAAGGACATCCGGGCGGCGCTCAGAGGGTGAATCGCCATAGCCTGCTCCAGCGTTCGAGTGCCAGCCGCGTCATCGGCTCCCGTTACTGATCCTCGGTCGGCTTCTCTTCGAGGTGGTCTATGACGACCACGGGCTGCGGCTTCTTAATGGTCTCCAGCTTGAGGCCGAGCTGTTTCTCGAAAGCTTCGAATATGGTGTAGCCAGCGGTGGGCTCGGCCGCGGCGGCAGGGTCGCCGCCTGGCTGTCCGGTTTCGACGCCGCGGGCCAAGGCGGCCGGCATGGCATAGGTGTAGGTAAGCGAAAAATCCCACGCGCCGTTGAGACCGGTGGCGTCCGAAACCGGCCCGTTCACGCCCACGCCGTTGGATGACAGCCAGTCCGCGAATTGCGTCATGGTGATGTTCTGACACGTCATCACCAGAGAACCACCCGGAGATCCGGCGGGCGCCGCTGCCCGTTTGCACGAGGTACGGCCGGCGGGGTCGGCGGTTTTCATTTTGGGCTTGGCGGCTTGGAGATTGTACGCGGTTCCGGGCTGTTGATCGATGTGGTAGGCCAGCTTGAACCGGTCTTTGAGCAGAGCCAGCAAGGGCGGTCCCATGCTCATCATGTCTAGCGGCGCGGTATCCGGCGGCGTCTTGGCCACGATATCGAAACGGGCTGAATCGGCCCACTTCGGCGTGCCCGTGAGTTGCGAGGTGCGTCTGCTGATCGGGTCCATAAAAGCGTACATGAGCAGCGAACGCATCGGGAAGCCCCGGATGTTTAGCCGTCCCCCGGGCTGAACCTGGAAGTTCATAGCGGACGATCCCGGATCGGTGGGCTTGACGCTGGCGACATCGAACTCGGTAGCCGGTGGCATCGGCGGCATGACCTGGGCAAGGTCGGGCGCGTTCGCGCTGGGCGTCCGATTGACGCTCTCCACCACAAGCACAGGCGTGGGAATCTGGCGCGGTTCCAGCTTCAGGCCGAGCTGCTTGTCGATTGCGTCGGCTACCGTGACGCGTTCGGTGGACGATCCGCCGCTTATTGGCAGGCTGATCGAAAGCGAAAAGCTCAGGTCGAAGTTCCAGGCGCCTTTCAGGCCGGTCTCCTCCAGCACGGGGCTTGTGCCGATGTTCGAACCGAGCATGGTGTGCAGGCCCTCCGCGAACGCGGCCATGGTTTCGTTGCGACAGTTGTAGGTGAGCATCGTGTTGCCGCTGATGGCGATGCGTACAACGGCTCCATTTATGCTCGTCATGAACATCCCCCCGCCTTCGGGCGCCGGGCCGGAGGAAGATTGCAGCTTGCACCCGCTTTCCTCCGTGCCGGCGGCTTCTTTCAGCGCCGGCTTCTTTCCGGCGATCAGCGCATAACCGGCGATGGCCTTCGTCTCTTTGCGCGTTACCAGCTTGAAACGGTCTTCCAGAAGCGTTTGCAGCATCAGCTTCTGGTCATCCGGCGAGGTTTCGCCAGGCAGCTTGGCCGTGATATCGAAACGGTCCATTTCGAGCCAGCTCGGGCCGCCCAGGATCTTGTCGGCGTCGAAGCCGTAAGCGATTCGGACCAGGTCGAGCATCGCGGCGCTCTTCACCTCGTAGCGGTTGTCGTGGACCGGAATGGTCCGAGCATACGGATATCCGGCAGGGGCGGGATGGACATCCGCGGCCAGGAACTTAGGCCGCGTATCGGCGGGCTGGCCGAGGATGGTCGAACAGCATGCGAATATCAGAATGGCTCCCAGGATCGCTCGTTTCATCGAAGCTAACTCCCTTGCTCAAGGATCTTGACTCAAAACCTAAGGTACTACTGCCTTGACCGTTTGATTTGTTCCCTCGCCGCGGGCCGGGCATGCCCGGCCCCTACGGCGCGGTGCAGGGGCCGGGCATGCCCGGCCCGTGCCATGCCCGGCCCACAGCGTTGAGGAAGTAATCATGCGATCACGGTACTATCAGCACTGGCGCCTGCCAAAAAGCCGCTTTGTGCCCGGTTGGATCGAGCACGCTCACTTCGCAATCGTACTCGCCGGGCTTCAACTGGCCGAGCGAAAAGCTCAGCTTGATCGGCAGCATGTGCGACTTCGCGTCGAGGCCATCGGCGATCTTTACGGGCGGCGTTTCCATCACCTTCGCCTGCCCGCGAACGAAGGTCACATAGGCTACCAGCGGCTGCGCCGTGGTGGCGCCGGGTTCGTACGCTTCGAGGAAGACATACATATCGCTGGTCGTGTGGAACACGCGGGTGATGCTGGGAATCAGCTTGATTCCATCTTGCACCAGCGGGTTCGCCGCCTGAATCGCCGCGGCCTGCGCGGGCTTGCCGGCGGTCGCCAGCGCATCCTTCAACGATGCGCGCTGGCTGCTCAGCACCACCGAAGTGATGGGGACCCGCTGCCGTTCCTTGTTGAGGTACGGAATGTCGAACTTGGCCTCGTAAGTGCCGATCCGGCCGGTTGCGCTGTCGCGCGCCAGAACCTTGATCCGGTACGCTCCCGGCAACAGCGTGTAGCCGGTGTCGTATGAGATGGGCCGCTTGGCCAATTCCGCCGCCGTCTGGTCGCTCAGCTTAAAATCCAGGTAGTCCCGCAGGTTCTGTATGGTAGTGCCGTGATCGTCCTTGATCTCGCCGATGAAATCGATCATGGCGTGGTCGGCGCCGCGCCTCTTGGCAAGGGCCAACTCGCTGCCCGGTATCTTCACCATCACGGGGGTGAAGTATTCCGCGTTGTCGAGCCGGAAGTAATTGACCTCCATGGCCATGGTCAGCTCCGTGACCGGGTCGCCCATCGCCAGCGCTTCTTCCAGTTGGCGGTCTTTATCCGCGGCGGTGAACTTCCCGAAGTCCTTTCCGGCGAAATAACCCTGGCGGAAATCGAGACTCGCTTCCGCGTTCCCGGTGAGAGTCACTTTGATCCGCCG
>Ga0181517_10004883_pt1 | contig 12014 bp, 14 predicted proteins | sample PEATcosm2014_Bin_31_FD_119748 | JGI IMG/M metagenome (GOLD analysis project Ga0181517, IMG submission 119748) | Peatland microbial communities from MTU Mesocosm Facility, Houghton, MI, USA - PEATcosm2014_Bin01_30_metaG | ecosystem: Environmental > Terrestrial > Soil > Wetlands > Peat | place... | reverse complement strand
CGAGCCGCACGACCTCCTCGCCCGTGAGGTCGCCGCGAACGGCGCCACGGACGACCACGGCGCGAGCCTTGACGCTCGCCCCGCAGAGCCCGTTCGCCTCGACGGTCACCTCGCCGGTGACCGCGACCTCGCCTTCGACGTGACCCTCGATCGTCAGGTCCGAGTCGCCCGTCACCCGCCCGCGAACCCGGACCCCTCGGCCAATCACCGTGAGCACTGCCATCGTGATCTCCTGCCGCGCGCCGCGCGAGCGGTCATACGTCCATGTCGACGTTGCCCTTGAACTGGGCGCCGTCGGCTATCGTGATGCGGGTCGCCTTCACGTTGCCGACCACCCGGGCCCCGGCCTGGAGGTCGACGCGGTCGGTCGACGTGATGTTCCCCGTGACGGCACCGGCGACCGTCATTGGCCCCGCGGTGATGTCGGCCTCGACCGTGGCCCCCGACTCGACCGTGACCCCCTCGCGCGCGTCGAGCTTGCCGCGGACCGTCCCCTGCACGACGACGTCCTCGTCGGCCGAGAGCTCCCCTTCGATGGTGATGCCTGCACCGATGACCGTGCTCGCCATTGCCTTGTTCTCCTTTGGGTTCCGAGCGGGCCGCCCCTCTGCTCAGCGCCGCGCCTTGGGGCCGTCCGAGAGGCCGCCCTCGCCTGTCCCGAGATCGGCCGGGAGGGTGAACTCGCAGTCGAGCCGCCCGTCGAAATCTGCCCCTTCTTCGAGCGAGACGCTCGCCCCGTGAAGGTCGCCCCGGACGTGCGCCCCGGCGAGGACGGCCACGTCGCCCGAGACGTGAACGTCCCCCTCGAGCGCGCCGGCCACGCGCAGCGCGGCCGCGTCGATGTCGGAGACGACGCGCGCCCCCTCGGCGATGCAGAGCTCGCCGCGAAGGTGAACCTCACCCTCGAGCTGCCCCAGGACCGTGAGGTCGCCGTCGCCCGTGACGCGGCCACGAACGCGCGTCCCTGAGCCGAGGACAGCTTGCGTGGAGGGCGCGGCGTCGTGCCGGCTCGCGGGAGATGTGGAACGTGTCAGCACCATGGGAGAGCCTCGGGAGGCGCCGAAGCTAGTACAGGCGAGGGCGGGATGTCACGGGCGGCTGACAGCGTCGCCCCTCGCGAGGCTCTTCACAGCGAAAACGACACCTTCGCGGGGTAGCTCCCCGGGCTCGGGAGCTTCATGGCCTTGACCACGCCGAGCAGGCAGTCGGCGTCGGGGACCGCCTTGGCGCTGGCCGGCGCGACGCTCGCCGCGAGCACGCGACCGGCGCCGTGGTCCGGCCCGACGTAGGCCGTGACCTGGAACGTCCCCTGCGCGTGCTGCTTGCACGCCGAGGCCGCCGCGGAGCTGCGCTGGACAGCCTGGGCGACCCGGCTCTCGCTCCAGTCGGTCGGCGGCCGGGCGTCCGGAGGCGGGTCGAAGCCCAGCCCCTGGTGGACCTCCGCGTCGCCTCCGTCGGGGAGCGGCCAGGAGGCCGAGTCGAGCACCTCGAGCATGCACGCCTCGGTCTCGTGGTCGCCCAGCGTCGACTGCTCGACGAACGCCCATCGCAGGTGGCCGTCGGGCTGCACGCGCAGGAAGAACTTCACGTCCCCCGCGAGGTAGTCGAGGCGGCCCTGCCCCGCCGCGTAGCAGCGCATGAGCGCAGAGCGCGCGCGGGCGAAGGTCTTGCTCGTAGCCGCCTCGTCGATCTGGCCGAGCTCCGACTCCATGTGCAGCTTCGGCCGCGAGGCGCGCGCGGGCGGGGAGACCGGGGCCGCCGGCGGAGGCTCGGTCGAGGAGGCGCCGCAGCCGACGACCGCGGCGGCGAGGACGGCGAGGAGCAGACGCATCAGGAGCGTGAGAACTTGAGGTAGAGCGCGGACAGCGGCGGGAGCGTGACGACGATGGAGTGCGGGCGCCCCTGCCACGGGACGGGGTGAGAGACGGTCTCCCCCAGGTTCCCCATGCCGCTGCCGCCGAAGACCGCGGCGTCGCTGTTCAGCAGCTCGTGCCAGACCCCGGCCTCGGGCACGCCGATGCGGTAATGGAGGCGCGGCACGGGGGTGAAGTTCAGGGCGACGATGATGGTGTCCTGGTCCCTGTGCCCGCGCCGGAGGAAGATGAGCGTGCTGTCGGCGGCGTTGCTCCCGTCGAGCCACTCGAAGCCGTGGGCCTCGGCGTCCCCCTCGTGGAGCGCCGGCTCGGTCCGGTAGAGGTGGTTGAGCGAGCCCACGAGCTGCGCGATCTGCCCGTGCTCGGGCAGGTCCATCACGTGCCACTCGAGGCTCGAGTCGTGGTTCCACTCCGACCGCTGCCCGAACTCGCCGCCCATGAAGAGCAGCTTCTTGCCGGGGACCGACCACATGTACGAGTAGAGCAGGCGCAGGTTCGCCAGCTGCTGCCAGCCGTCGCCGGGCATCTTGCCGATGAGCGCGCCCTTGCCGTGGACGACCTCGTCGTGGGAGAGCGGCAGGACGAAGTTCTCGGTGTAAGCGTAGATGGACCGGAAGGTCAGATCGTTCTGGTGGTACTGGCGGTAGATGGGGTCGAGGGACATGTAGCGCAGGGTGTCGTGCATCCAGCCCATGTCCCACTTGAGGCCGAAGCCGAGCCCGCCCATGGTCGTCGGCTTCGAGACGCGCGGCCACGAGGTCGACTCCTCGGCGATGACCTGCGTGGCGGGGTGGTCCTGGTAGACTCGCTCGTTCAGGGTCCGCAGGAAGTGCTCGGCGGCGAGGTCCTCGTGGCCGCCGTACACGTTGGGGATCCACTCGCCGGCCTGGCGGCCGTAGTCGAGGTAGAGCATCGAGCTGACGCCGTCGACGCGCAGCGCGTCGGCGTGGAACTGGTCGAGCCAGTACAGGGCGCTCGAGAGCAGGAAGCTGCGGACCTCGTGGCGCGCGTAGTTGAAGGTGAAGCTCTGCCACTCGGGGTGGAAGCCCTGCCTCGGGTCGGCGTGCTCGTACAGGTGCGTGCCGTCGAAGAGGCCGAGGCCGTGCGCGTCGGTCGGGAAGTGCGCGGGGACCCAGTCGAGGATGACGCCGATCCCGCGCTGGTGCAGGGTGTCGATGAGGAAGCGCAGGTCGTCGGGGGTGCCGAAGCGGTGCGAGGGGGCGAAGTAGCCGGTGACCTGGTAGCCCCACGACCCGAAGAACGGGTGCTCCATGACGGGCATCAGCTCGACGTGGGTGAAACCGAGCTTCTCGACGTGATCGGCGAGCAGCGGCGCGATCTCGCGGAAGTGCAGCGATCGGTTGCCGTCCTCGGGCACGCGCCGCCACGAGCCCAGGTGCACCTCGTAGATGGACATCGGCGCGTCGAGCGCGCCTTTCCTTGCGCGCGAGGCCATCCAGTCCGCGTCGTTCCAGGCGTAGTGGGGCGTGAAGACGACCGACGCCGTGCAGGGGGGGATCTCGTGCAGGGCGCCGTACGGGTCGGCCTTCTCGACGACCGCGCCGCTCATGTGCGACTCGATCGAGTACTTGTAGAGGTCGCCCTCCTTCGCGTCCGGCACCACCCCGTGCCACACGCCCGTGTCACCGACCGACGCGAGCGGGCTGGCCTCCCGGTTCCACCCGTTCCACGAGCCGACCACGCTGACGCGCGAGGCGTTCGGCGCCCAGACGGCGAAGGCGACGCCGCCCGGCACGACGTGGGCGCCCAGCTTCTCGTAGGCGCGGGCGTCCACGCCCTGACCGAAACCGTTGAGATCCTCGGGGACAAGTGCTTCGACGCGCATGCCCGCTCTCTACCAGCTACGGGTCGCGACAGAAATGGGCGGAGCGGGCGGCAGCGTTTCCGCCGGGCGCCGCTCGATCGGCCTCGAAGCCTGAGCTAGGGTGCAGAGCATGGCTCGGCAGCGACTGGACGTCCGGTACTCCATCCGCTTCCCGGTGCAGCTCGTCTACGCGAAGCGGGCGCGTTCGCTCGTCACCGAGGACATCAGCGGCGGGGGTGTGTTCCTCTGCACGGAGGCTCCACCGCCGCTGCTGCAGCTGGTCCACGTCAAGCTCGTGCTCCCCATCGGCGGCCGGGCCCTCACGGCGCACGGCATGACCGTCCACGTCGTCGAGCCCGAGAACCCGGCAGGGCGCACGCCGGGGATCGGCATCCAGTTCTACGGCCTCGACCAGGCGACGCGGGACGCCTGGCTCGCGTTCACGCAGCACGTGGAGGCGCACTACCCGCAGTCGCCCGACCAGACGCCGCTTCGCCTCGGCCGTGGCGAGACCCCCGAGCCGCTCAAGCGCCGCTTCGGACGGCACACGGCCGTGCTCGAGCTCAAGCCCAGGACCGTCGCCAGTCTCGAGAGGCTCTACATGCGCGACGTGCCGACCGGCGCGATGTTCATCCCGACGCCCCTCGATCTCGCGGTGGGGGCCGACGTGGTCATCAACATCACGCACCCCGAGACCCGCGCGCCGTTCCTCTTCGAGGCGAAGGTCCTGCTCGTCAACCCGGACCCTCCGGGGGTCGGCGTCGAGCTGCGCGGCATCGACGAGCGCTTCAAGCAGGACTTCCTCGAGTTCATCCGGGGCCCCATCGTCTACGACAGCCAGGTGATGATGGAGGACCCGCCCGACGGCGACCCGGACGCCGGCTCCGGCAACGAGCCGTGACGGGGGCCCGCCTCGCCTACGCCCCCGCGTGAGGCTCGGGCCGGCTCGTCAGCGCGGCCCCCACGACGACGAGCGCCGCGCCCGCGAGGACGCCGGCGGCGAGGGCCTCGTGGCGGAGGATGACGCCGAGGAAGGTCGCCACGATCGGCATGAGGAAGAGCGCGATCCCTCCGCGCGTCGAGTCGGTCCGCCCGAGGAGCGTCGCGTAGACCGCGTGCGCGAGCCCCGTGCCGAGGGCGCCGAGCAGGAACATGCAGCCGAGGGCGGACCACGAGAAGCTCGCCGTGCGGGCGGTGACGACGGCGTAGGGCACGGAGGCCGCGAACGCCACGAGCTGCGCCCGCAGGAGGACCGGCATCGCGCCGTAGCGCCGCTGCAGCACGGGGGTGATGTTCGCCGAGATGCCGAAGCAGACGACGGCCACGATCAGCATGAGGACGCCGGCGCCGCTGGCCTCGGTGTGCGCGCCGTGCGCGGCCGACAGCGCGATGACCGAGACCCCCGCCAGACCGATGAGGAGCGCCGCCATGCGGGTGAGGCTCGGAGCGCGGCGGTGCACGATCGCGGCGACGGCGGCGGCGATGAGCGGGACGGCGCCGTTGATCATGCCTGCGATGGCGGTCGGGACGGTGCGCTCGCCGAACGCGTACAGGAGAAACGGGAAGGCCATCCACAGGATGCCGAGGGTCGCCACCCAGGGCCAGTCACGCAGCGGGATCGGACGGCGCGACGAGGGGAAGACGGCGATCGCCGCCGCGCCGAAACCGACGCGGAAGGCGGGGACCATGCCGGCGCCGAACGACTCCACCCCGATGCGGATGAGCAGGAACGACGCGCCCCAGATGACCGCGAGCAGCGCGGTCGACCCCCACTCGAAGGCGCCGAAGCGCACCGGGCGAGGCGGCGCCGCGCCGGAGGGGGCCTCGAGCGTCACGGCAGCTCGATCTTCGGCTCCTTGGGGTGGCGGCGATAGAGCAGGATGGTCCGCCCGAGCCGCTGCGCCACCTCGGCCGACAGCTCCGGGCCGAGGCGGTCGGCGATGGCCTGCACGCCGTCAGGGCACTCGGTGCCGACGCGCACCTTGACGAGCTCGTGCGTGTCGATTGCGGCGTTCACGGCCTCGCGGGCCCGGTCGGTCAGCCCCAGCTTGCCGAGCTGCACGACCGGCTCGAGGTGATGACCGAGGGCGCGGAGGTGGCGGACCTGCTTGCCGGTGAGCTTCATGGGAGCGGACGGCCCATACCGGACGCCCGCGCCGGACACAAGGTCCGAGCGGCTACTGGGGCGCGTGCTTCAGGTGCTTGTGCTTGCTCGTCCTCGGCGGGTCGTCGGCGTCGGCGAGCTTGCCCTGCGGCGCCAGGAGGATCTCGAGGGAGTCGCCCTTGGCGCGGACCTGGTAGTTGGGCACGCCGTCCTTGAAGCTGACCGCGAGCTCGGCCCCGCTGGACTCGTTGGTGACGCGGATGGCCGCGATGCGGCTGTCGCGCGCGGCGAGCGGCGCGGCCGCCTCGAGCGAGCGACGGTCGGGGATGACGACGTTGAAGCCGGTCGGCGTCGCGGCCCCCTCGATCTTCTCGATCGCCCCGTCCATCCTGAGGTGAAGGACGTTCGCGTGCCCGACCGCGCCGTTGCCAAACGGCGTGACGTGGATCGCCTTCTTGTGGGGGCGAGGCTCGTCGCCGGCCTGCTCCGACTGGGTCGGCGGAGTGTCGTCGGACAGGGGCAGGTTGATGGTCGGGCTGGATGCCGGAGCGGCGGACGACGCGGGGAGCGGCACGGGCGCCGCCGACGCCACCAGCGCGGAGGGTGCGGCGGCCGCAGCGGCCGTGGCGCTCGTGGCGGACGCGGCCGGATCGGTCGTCGCGGGTGCGGTCGTCTGCGCGGTCGCGGCCGGCTTGTGGGCCGCCACCAGCGCGAGCACGCCGGCGACCACCACCGCGGACCCGATCGCCGCGCGGCGCCGCCCTATCGACGACCGAGGCTCCTCGAGCGCCTGCATCGCGCTCTGCTTGTCGGCGCGCACCACCTTGTGACCCGAGGCGTGCAGCCCGCCAGCGGGCGGAGGCGCGGTCGTGCGGCGCGGCGGGGCCGCGACGTCGTCGGTCTTGCTCGTGGCCTTGCGGGCCCGGGCCACGACCAGCGCGACGGCCGTCTTCGCCTGCGCGCCGAAGCGGCTGATCGCCGGCGCGACCTTCTCCGACGCGCGATAGAACACGTCGCTGACCCCGCTGCGCATCGGGCCGAGCATGTCCTCTTCGACCTTCGGGGAGGGGGCTTGCTTCGCCTTCGCGGGCTCCTCGGCCTTCGCGGGGGCCGCCTTCTGCGCCGAGGCGCGCGGCTTGTCGTCCTCGATGACGATGGGCTCCGGGGTGTCGTCCGGAGCTCCGGCGGTGGCGGTCTTCCCCGGCTTGTCCGTGTCGGCGGCGTCGTAGCGGAGCGAGACCACGAGCTGCGGGATCTGCGTCTCCGGGTTGATCTCCACCCCGACACGGGCGACGCGCGCCGGGCGCTTGCCGCCGGTGCGTGCGTTCTCGAGCTCCAGCTCCTTGCCCACCTGCAGGAAGCCGAGCTCGCTCTCGACCACGAGCCCCGTCGCCTCGCTCCCCTTGACGTGGGCGCGCATCGGAGAGCCGAGCCCCTCGATGTGCAGGCGAACACGGGTGCCCGGGGCGGCGGTGGTGAAGGTCGGCTCGATCGAGATGAGTTTGCGAAGCGCGACCTCGCTGGCGGCGTCGAGATCGGTGAAGCGCATGCCAAACTCCCCTCCGCGGTCGGCCTCCTGGCGCCAGACGACCTCGCCCGAGGCGAGCACGACGTCGGAGCCTACCTCGAGACGGCACGTGAGCGGCTGGCCGAGGTCCGGCAGGTAGGCTGTCCGGAGGTGGATCCCGTCCTCCGACAGGTCAACGGCCTGGGCCTCGAACGACGGCCCGAGCGCAGCTCCGACCTCGACGATACCCTCGAACGGGACGCGCTCGCCCACGGCTGCGCGGCGCTCGGTTTCGGTGGACTGTGCGGGATCGCGGTTCATCTCGACGCTCATGGGCTCCTCCGGCAGGCGCCACGCGGCGAAGCGCGCGCACCTCGTAGGACCGCGATAGAGAATTCGATCGCCCCGGGCCAAGTTTTCGCGGAGCGAGGGGAGGCGCCCGGGCCCCGTGCACGCAGGTCCCTGTCGTTGGCGCGTGTCCCGAGAGGACCGTGACCCCTACATCCGCGACCGCAGGTGGCTGAGAATGAGATCGAGGGCGACCAGGTTCTGCCCGCCCTCGGGGACGATGATGTCGGCGAAGCGCTTGGACGGCTCGACGAAGGCGATGTGCATCGGCCGGACGGTCTCGTAGTACTGCTTGCGAATCTGGGCGAAGGTGCGGCCGCGGTGCTCGAGGTCGCGCCGGATGCGCCGCATCAGCCGGATGTCGTCGTCGGTGTCGACGAAGATCTTCACGTCGAGCATCCGCCGCAGCCGCTCCTCGGTGAGCACGAGGATGCCCTCGACGAGGACGACGCGCGCCGGCTCGATGCGACGGCCCTCTGGGTCGCGATCGTGCTGCGCGAAGTTGTAGGTCGGGCTGATGATCGGCCGGCCGGCCGCGAGCTCCACCATGTGCGCGAGCAGGAGGTCGAACTCGAGGGAGTCGGGGTGGTCGTAGTTCACCCGCTCGCGCTCCTGGAGCGACAGGTGCGACTGCTTGCGGTAGTAGTGATCTTGCTCCAGCAAGACGCCGGCGCCCTGCGGGAGCGCCGTCAGGATGGCGGCGGAGATCGTCGACTTGCCGGAGCCAGAGCCCCCCGCGATGCCGAGGAAGAAGGGAGGCTTTTTGACTGGGTCGGTCATGCGCGGCGGGCCTCTGCCCGGATGTTGATGTGGAGGTCCCCGGAGCGGCCCGCAGGCTACCACTACTGCGCGACGTTGGTCCGCAGAGATCTCCCGGAGCGTGTCGCGGCTAGCGACCGGTGGACGTCAACCAGATGAGGGGGCGCCGGTAGGTGGTGATCATCCGGTCGCCTGGGACCTCGTGACCCATGCCGGGCGTGATCTTGACGCGGACCGGGATCTTCTGGGCCTTGATGATCTCCCCAACCCGCACCGTGTTCTCGGCGACCCCGTCGTTCTGCCCCGTGAGCAGGTACACCCTGCGGATGTCCCTGCGCTCGCTGTGGAGCAGCGTCGGCGCGTCGCCCCACCAGTACTGGTCGTTGGCGGCCAGGATGAGCCAGCGGCTCCAGGTCTTCGGCTCGTGAATGCCGAGCTGCATGGCGACGAAGGCCCCCTCGCTGAAGCCGATGAGCACGTTGCCCCGCGTCTGCACGCGCCCGCGGTACTTCGCGTGCAGCGCCGAGAGGCTCTTGGTGACGATCTCCTGGCCGAGCACGGCGTTGTTGTTCCATGCGCGCGCCCCTCCGCCGCGGTCCTCGGGGCCCTGCGGACAGAGCACCCAGCCGAACTGCGTCGCGACCTTCGCCCACTTGCGGCAGTCGTCCTCGGGGTTGCTGTTGCGCCCGTGCAGGTAGAGGATGACGGGCTTGAGGCCGTGCCCCTTCGGTCGGTAGTAGAACGCATCGGGCTCGCCGGGGACCTCGAGGCGCTGCGGGTCCGCGATCACCGCGGTCTTGGCCGAGGCCTCGCGGACGCGTCCGCCGACGAGCACCGCCAGCGCGATGGCGAGGGCGAACGCCAGGGGCGTGCATCGGGCGAGGAGCATCGACGGGAGAGAGGGCCAGCGCACGACGGGGGGCCAGCATAGGCGGTGCGAGCGCGGCGGCAAGTTCGCTCAGACGAGCGTGGCGCCGACCTGACGACCGAGGGCGCTCGCATCCTGCTCGAGGGCGGGCCACGGGAACCTGACGGACGCCCGACGAACGCGCGTCCCGTCGGGGTCGGCCACCATGACGCGCAGGAGCAGGACCTCGCCCTCGCGCGCGGCGTGCGCCGCGATGGGAGTCCTGCAGTCTCCGTCGAGCGCGACCATGACGCCGCGCTCGGCAGCGACCGCGACCGCGGTCTCGGCGTCGTGGAGCTTCGCCAGCACGCCGCGGGTCACGTCGTCGATCTCGCGGATCTCGATGCCGAGCGCCCCCTGGCCGATGGCCGGGAGCGACACGTCCGTCGAGAGCCACTCGGTGGCGCGCGCCGCGAGGCCCAGGCGCGTGAGCCCTGCTCCTGCGAGGACGACGGCGTCGAGCTCCCCCTCGTCGACCTTGCGGAGCCGCGTGCCGACGTTGCCCCGGACCGGGACGAAGCGGAGGTCCGGGCGCGCCTCGCGGATCGACACCACCCGCCGCAAGCTGCTCGTCCCCACCCGCGCCCCCGGGGGGAGGTCGGCGAGCGCGCCGTGACGAGGAGCGACGAGCACGTCGCGCGGATCTCCGCGCCGGGGCAGGCAGGCGAGGACGAGCCCCGGCGGGAGCCGGGCGGGCACGTCCTTGACCGAGTGGACCGCGAGGTCGGCGCGACCGTCGAGGAGCGCCTCCTCGATCTCCTTCACGAAGAGCCCCTTGCCGCCGATCTCGGACAGCGGGCGGTCCTGGACGCGGTCTCCCGTGGTCGTGACGAGCAGCTCGGCGGTGGTGAGGTCGTCGTGGGCGGCCAGCAGCGCCGTGATGAAGGCGCGGCACTGCGCGAGGGCGAGGGGCGAACGGCGCGTGGCGTAGGTGAGCAAGGGCATGGGGATCCGCGCTTGGGAACTCTGTACTAAAGGAACCGACTACCAGAACGCCACCCCTCGAGGCCCCGCATGAACCGCACCGAGTTCGAATTCGCGTTGAAGAAGCTGGTCGCCCAGGTCGGGGCCCGATCGGAGAACCGGGGGTGCCTCGCGTGCGAGCGCTGCGAGCGCTCGACCGACTCGACGTTCTGCGCGGACTGCAAGGGGGTGACGCGCTGCAACTACTGCGTGCGCTCGGACGACTGCGTCGACTCGTCGCACCTGACGAGCTGCGCGGGCTGCCTCTCGTGCAGCCACTGCGTCGCGTCGCAGAAGTGCACGACGAGCGCCTACCTCGTGCGGTGCCAGAGCTGCGTCGGCTGCACCTATTGCTTCGGCTGCGTCGGGCTCTACAAGAAGGACTTCCACATCCTGAACGAGCCGTACGATCGCGCGACCTACTTCTCGATGGTCGCCAGGCTGACGCGCGAGCTGGGGCTCTGAGGTCACCGTCGTGATCGACAGCGTGGTCTCGCCTCGTTCCGCCTGATGGAGCGATACTCGCTCCGTGAGCGAACCCGAAGCCTCCACTCCATCCGAGCCGAGCGCGGGAGATTCCCTGTTCGACGCGCTCTGGGCGAAGGTCCTGGCCTCCTGGGACGACGACAAGTGCCACGGGGCGATCCTCGAGTACTCGGTGACCGCCGAGAAGCTGCCTGACCTCGCCGGTCGCTACCGCGCGCTGAAGGAAGACCCATCGAAGGCCGAGCGCGCCCAGAAGCGGCTCGACGCCATCATCCTCGCCGCCACCGAGCTGATGATGTCGAAGCGGACTCCCACCAACACGACCGTGCCGCTGCCCATCACGCTGAGCGTGTTCGGGCTCTTCCTGGCCGCGGTCGTCTTCGCCGCGTACGCCATGCTGCACCGGTAGGCGCTCGCCCGCTCACTCGGGGAGGCGGAACACGTGGTCGTGCGGGGCCTCGTCATGACAGCGGACGCAGAGGGCGAGGTCGTCGGCGTGCGCGGCGGGGTCCTCGACGACGCCGAAGCGCCACTCGCTCGGCGCGCCGGCGAGGGGCGCCTCCTTGTGCATGAAGAAGGTGGGGCCCGGGCCGTGGGTCCTCCGGTCGACGTCCGCCATCACGATGAGCGTGCCCGGCGCGAGGTCCGCCCCGGCCCCGAGGACTGTGGCCCTGGCCTCCGGCGTCACGTAGACAGTCGCGACGAACCGCCCACCGGCGTGCCCCCACGAGACGAAGGCGTCGGGCCCGACCCGGGCGAGGTGGTCGGCGAAGTCGGCCGGGATCGGTGACGTCGGAGCGGGGGCGACCGTCGCGGCCGCCCGGGATGACGCGGGCAGATCCGTCGGCAGGCCGACACCCTGCAGCGGAGCGGCGTGGCAAGCCACGAGCGCCACGGCGGCAAGCACGAGCGACGCGGGGGGGAGGGGGCTTCGCATGGGGCGCGCCGGTCTTCTCGAACCTTGACGGGGCCCTGGCCACGGACGGGGCTGTCGTGGACTTGTCCGGGCCCCTGGAGACATGGCCTCAGAAGTAGACGCCAGCCTCGAAGGAGAGCGTCCACTGGCGCGTCGGGGTGAGCCCCGGGTTCTCCGCGTCGGGGGACGTGAGGTCGATGAGGAACTGCCCGGCCAGGTACAGGACTTCGTAGCGGTAGTTGAGCCCGAACATGCCCCGGTGCCGGTCGGTGCGGACCGAGCTGAAGGTCGCGTTGTTGTTGAAGTCGAGGTTGTTCGAGGAGGT
>Ga0181517_10004882_pt1 | contig 12016 bp, 9 predicted proteins | sample PEATcosm2014_Bin_31_FD_119748 | JGI IMG/M metagenome (GOLD analysis project Ga0181517, IMG submission 119748) | Peatland microbial communities from MTU Mesocosm Facility, Houghton, MI, USA - PEATcosm2014_Bin01_30_metaG | ecosystem: Environmental > Terrestrial > Soil > Wetlands > Peat | place... | reverse complement strand
CGTCGACCTGTTCGAGGCGGCGAAAGACCTCGGCGCCGACATCCTGGCGACCGGCCATTATGTCGTGTCGCAAGACGACGGCCAGGGCGGGCGGGCGCTCTATCGCGCCGCCGACCCCGATCGCGACCAGAGCTATTTCCTCTTCGCCACCACCCGCGAGCAGCTCGAGATGCTGCGCTTCCCGCTCGGCGCGATGCCGAAGCCGCAGGTGCGGGCGCTGGCCGGAGAATTCGGCCTGACGGTCGCCGACAAGGCCGACAGCCAGGACATCTGCTTCGTGCCCGCAGGCCATTACAGCGACATGATCGAGCGGCTGCTGCCCGGCGCCGCGGAAGCCGGCGACATCGTCCATGTCGACGGGCGCGTGCTCGGCCGCCACGCCGGCGTGCTGCATTACACCATCGGCCAGCGCCGCGGCCTCGGCGTCGCCGCCGCCGAGCCGCTCTACGTCGTCGCCCTCGACGCGCACAACGCCCGCGTCGTCGTCGGCCCGCGCCAGGCGCTCGAGACCCACCGCATCCGCCTGCGCGACGTCAACTGGATCGGCGACGGCAAGCTCGCCGATATTCCTGCCGACGGCCTGGCGATCGCCGCGCGCGTCCGCTCGACCCGCCCGCCGACCCCGGCGCGGCTGCTGCCGGGCGACGCGGTCGAGTTCGACGACCCGGAAAGCGGCGTCTCGCCCGGCCAGGCCTGCGTGTTCTATGAATCGTGCGACCCGCGGGCGCGGGTGCTGGGCGGGGGGTTTATCGCCGGGGCGGCGCAATAGGAAAAGTCGTGGCCAAGGGCGCAGGCGAAACGCCGCGTCCCTCAATTGGCGTGCCCCGCCGGAGAGGAGCAGCCCATCCGCCTTTGCCATTTTCGCGCTGCGTCACCGTAATCCGTAATCCTGTAGGGTCCCCACGACCCACCCTCATCTCATATCGACTGACTTCGCAGTTTTGCGTACAGGATATTGGCATAGCGATACGACGGTTGGCTCTTGATCTCCTCAGCAAGCCAACCAGTCGCTTTCTTGAGGTACGCATCCGCATCCGCCCCCGGAAACACGGTGGCGTATCTCAGGCTTTGTTCTGCAAAGCGAGTCGCATGGTTCGGTTGACGCTTATCATACTCATAACAACCTTCTAATATTTCCATGCTTTTTCGCAAATTTCCTCGAAGTGATGGATTGTCAACTGCCTTTTCAATATTCGCGTCGAAGAGCAGTCGCGCATGCGTATGCCGCACGTTTGGATTCTTATTCTTCGACTCCGTCAACGCCTCATCTATATATTTGAATGCCAACTCGAACTGCTTCCTTATACCAAGATAAATTGCTAGTTGCTGCTTCAAAAAATACGTCCTGTCGTCCCGATAAGCGCGCAAATAAAATTCTTCCCCATCTTCCCAATTTGGAAATACGCGTTCGACAAATACACTCCGATATCCATACCGACGGAATGTCGAAAAGCGTGGGATAAATAGCCTAGGTACCCCAGAATGAAACCGCAAATACACCCTTCTGAAGTCACCGTTCTTGCACATCTCTACGACTGTTTCTGAAATAAGAAGCGATCTTGGAACGAAATGATCTTGCTTATCGTCAAGATCGATGAATTCTGAATCAGACGTGTCCAACTCCCCCAACAACTTACCTAGCTGCTCAATTGAATGGTACACTGCTTTGTAGTCGCCTCCCAATCCCATGAATCGACTCACAACATCAAATGATACCGGCGCGTGGCAGCTAAAGACGTAACATATCATAACAAACAGATCATGAAGATCTGATTGTTTCAACACCAATTGCTGTAATACATCTCGATATCGATCTGATATCGACTGGCCTCTGACGTTGGCTTCGATGAATTCGAACGTTGACGGACTATTCTGTCCTTCCACAACTGGTATTTGCATCCTGTCGTTACGAATTGCAGGCGGTATTGACGAAAATATTTTCGAGAAATCAGCCGGAAACAAATCTGAGCAATCTATACGCGCAAAACTATTCATTTTGAATCTATGAGATCCAAAACCTATAGCCACAGATCGATCAGCTCCTACCACCTGTATATCCTTCGTCGACGTGAGTATGTCCAGTGCGTCAACACAATCGCCGACGTTGTCAACGAACAAAATGACGGATGCGTTACCTCTGATCTGATTAACCAAAGCATGAGCTTTCTCTGGTGTAATCGCGTCCTCAAACAATTTTATCTTTGATGTATCTAGATACGCGGCTGCTTGCATTAACAACGTTGACTTTCCACTAACCGGAATTCCCATTAACAACACGTTCCGGCCGGCGTCAATGCTATTTATTAATTTGCTGTACATGCTCGTGGTGGGCACGCGTTTCGTCAACACATCATGCCAAATTGGAGCATGACCTCGAAAGTAGTCGGAAATCGGTCTAACCGGAGCTTCCTTGAGTGTCGGTATTCGCCCGCTCTTAAAATCGGCCTGCGATAATTTATAGGGTTTTGGTACTGTTGCTTTGTTCGAAATTAAGGTAAGGTAATCAAGGATTTCGTCTGTTTCGGCTATAATGATATTAAATCCAAGCGACTTAAAATAGGTAATAGTCGCTGTGTCACGGGGATCCCGAAGCTGCATCCACCGACCTCTATCCTGGGCGTCACTCGAGAACGAGTAGTTTAAAGACTGCAACGCCCCTGCGTCCTGAAGTGAGTAACCAAGAAATAGAGTCGCAGACTTCAGCAGGCAAGTTACAAGATATTGAAATTGGGTCGGATTATTTGCGAAAGCCGAGGCAATCTCAATTGGAGTAAAAGTGAAATCGGGATCAGGATATGATACCGATCCGTGAAGAGGAAGAAATTCGACTGCGGTTCTGTCTCGAAAGGTTGCGCCTTGTAAGATCAAGTCGTTGAGATATTTTTCGTGATGGGTGCTGTAAATCGTTTGAAATAAATCATCTATGTTTGTCGTGAATATTCGAGATATTGCCAGAGCGGAGATATTATTGTATCTTTGATCGAAAGACGACACGGAAAATCTATTGATCAGAAATTCGTTAAATTTTCCCTTGTCTTTCGACTTTATTATCTGGGAGACCAGCGGCAACTGCTGACCGCGCAGGGTTTCCTCGTTAAATTTGCTGCACAGCTCATCAACAAGAGCGCTGCCGACTGGCAAAGACGCCCCGAATTTGTCTTTTGCTAAAACTGAGAAACCGGCACCAACAAAGAGGTTGATATCCCGCAACAGCGCGGCTTCGAGCGACGCCTGATTCTCAATAGTGAGCATTTTGTTGCCCCCGGTACCTGCTGTTAGCGCAACACTAATACTCTGCAAGTCGACGAACAATGCCAAGACTCGCCCATCCCCTATCGCTTCCATCCGACAGCCGCGCGTTGCCGCCGCCCCCAGTTCTGCGGGCCCAAGGCGACGGCGGTCGGCTGCGCGAACTATGGGAGCGGCGCTTACCCTTTCGCTCCCCTCCGCGTCATGCGCGGCCTTGAGCCGCGCATCCAGGATGGGACTCGCCGGGCTAACCGCAACCGTCTCCACCTGGGCACCCCGATCAAGTCCGGGCGTGACGGAGGAGGGACGGTCAGGCCTTGACGACGATTGCGGGGAGGCCCGCGTAACGCCAAATGCAGCGCGCTCTAACCGCTTGGCTCGCGCGAGCGCTCGGCGGCGGCTTCGTCGCCGGCGCCTGTATTCGCCGCTCGGCTACAAACCGCCGACCGAGGTCGAAACCGAACGGCGGCCGCTCATGCCAACGCGAAACCAGGACGCAGCGGCGTCGCTCGACGAGCGTGTCTCGCCGGACGGGGCAGTCCCTGGCCGCCCCGCCAAAATCCGACCACACATGACTCACACGCCCGCCGGCCTTGGCGCCCCGTCGCCCTCGCCTTCCGCGACCCCGTCCCCACGACCGAGAAACGCCAACACATCCTCCGCCGGCATCGGGCGGCTGATCAGATAGCCCTGGATTTCGTCGCATCCCTCCGCCTTCAGGCAGGCGAATTGGTCTTCGCTCTCGACGCCCTCGGCCACCGTCGCAACGCCGAGCGCCTTGGCCAGACTGATGATCGCGCGCACGATCACGACGCTGTCGTCTCGCTTGCCGAGTTCGCTGACGAACGAGCGGTCGATCTTGATCTCGTCGAACGGAAAGCGATGCAGATAGCCGAGGCTGGCGTAGCCGGCGCCGAAGTCGTCCATCGCGATCATGATCTTCTGATCGCGGATGCTGTGAAGGACGGCGATCGCCTGGTTCGTGTCGCCGATCATGACGCTCTCCGTGACTTCGACGATCAGTCGCGAGCTGGCGATGCGCGACGACGCGATCGCGTCGACGATGGTCGGAACGAGGGCGGCCGACTTGAACTGCGCGGCGGAGACGTTGACCGCCACTTTGATCTGCCGAGGCCACTTGGCGGCTTGCCTGCACGCCTCCCGGATCACCCATTCGCCGATCGGCGCGATCAGTCCGACCTCCTCCGCCAGCGCAATGAACGCGCTGGGCGGGACATTGCCGCGGACGGGATGGCGCCAGCGCAGCAGGGCCTCGAAGGATTTGACCGTCCTGTCGGCCGCCGACACGACGGGCTGGAAATCGAGGCGGAACTGGTTTTCGGCGAGCGCGGTCCGCAGGTCGTCTTCCAGCTGGCGGCGGCTCTGGACTTGTTCGTCCATCGCCTTTTCGAAGAAGGTGTAGCCGCCGCGCCTTTCCGCTTTCGCGTGATAGAGCGCCACGTCGGCGGCGCGAATCAGCTCGTCGGCGACGACGCCGTCTTTGGGCGCCAGAGCGATGCCGATGCTGACGCCGATGGTGATGGCGGCGTCGCCGATCAGATGGGGTTCGCCGACCGCGGCGATCAGGCGGTCGGCGAGTCGCGCCGGATCGTTGAGCGCATTCGTGACGCGCTGGATGATGGCGAACTCGTCGCCGCCGAGCCGGGCGACCGTGTCCTCCGCGCGTACGACGGAGACGATGCGTTCGCTCACCGCCTTCAGCAACGTGTCGCCGAGCGGGTGGCCGAGGCTGTCGTTGACGGCTTTGAAGCGATCGAGGTCGAGATAGAAGACGGCGAACTCGCCGAGTTTGCGGTTGACCTCTGCGAGGCGCCGATCCAACCGCTGGCGGAACGCGAAGCGGTTCGACAGACCGGTCAGGCCGTCGGTCGTCGCCATTTCCCTGACCTTTTCCTCGGCGCGGCGGCGAGCGGTGATGTCCTCGTGCGTCGAAACCCAGCCGCCCTCGGCGAGCTTCTTCTTGCGCTGCAAGATCAGACGTCCGTCCGGCAATTCGTTGATCGTGGCGACGCTGCCGTCGGCTTCCGTGCGACGTTCCCCCGACACGTCGCCGAACTGGGCGTGGCGGCGACGGGGGAAAATCCCTTCGGCGCTCGCCGCGCCCGGCTGGGTGACCTCGGCCGGAAGGCCGTAGATTTCCGCATAACGCCGATTGCAGGTGATCAGCCTCATGTCGGCGTCGAACAGGGCGACGCCCTGCACGATGGCGTCCATCGCGCTGTTGAACCGCTTGTAGTGGATCGCCATCTGCGCCTGCACGGCGGCGCTCTTCCTCGCCTCCGCCAGTTGCTCGAGGCGCATGGCCAGCTTGACGCTGCCGATGGCGATGAGCGTCGCCACCACAAATGTCCTGAGCGCAATCCACTCCAGTTGGCGCAGCCATTCCGCATACCAGTCGCTGGTCGCGACGGCGGCGACGACCGCAAGCGGGAAATGGGGCAGGTTCGCGATCGCGAAAAGTCGATGCTTGCCGTCGGTCGCGCTCACGCCTTGCGCGACGCCGTCGCGGCGCCGCAAAAAGTATTGGGCGTAAGGCTCGTCGGCGATGACGTCCCGGCCCGACGTCACGTCCACCGCCGGAACGCGGTCGACGGCGGCGCCATCGGCGCGGATCAGCGCGATGGATCCGTGCTCGCCAATCACAAACGGGGTGACCAGGTCGTCAATCGCCGACGGCGCCAGGGTGGCGACGACGCCGCCGAGAAAGTCGCCGGAGCCAGACGAAATGCGCTTGGAAAGCCCGATTCCCGGCGCCCCGGCGCCGCTCTCCGGCGGGCTCGATAGGTAGACGTCGGTCGGAGCGCTGCGGCGCAAATTGTCGACGAAGGTCTCCGACATGCGCTGGTTGTTCGTGACGCTGTCGTTCGGCCGACGAGCCGAGTCGTTCACGACTTCGCCGTCAGCGCCGACAACGGCGATGCGGTCGATCAGCGGCTCCTGCGCGACGTGATCCTCCAAGGCGCCGTGGAGCGCCGCGCCGCGCGCGACGGCGTCCCACTCGGCGGCCGTCGTCGCGTTTTGCAGGCGCTCTTGAACCTTGGAAACCGCGTAGGAAACCGACTGAAGGGAATGATCGAGCTCCCTGGCGAGCAGGTATGAAACGCGCGTCGCGGCGCGCGTGTTTTCGTCAATCGCCAGATTACGGAGGTAGATGGCCGTCCCGACGCTGACGGCTGACGCCAACCCGATCAGGATGCTTGCGCTGATAAAGACGGGGGCTTGCCGACGAGCAAGGCGCGACAGGGCGGACGGAAGATCGAGAAGGGCGTTCACGCGGAGACTCACCGCCGAATAGCTGGACCGACCGCGAAGGAGAACGCAAACGACGAATGGCGACTGTGTGACATCCGCCAGACTCTGTTTTCTACCGCGGCAACCTTTCGCCGGGCTACGGCGGCGGCGGCGATCGGCGCAATTCTCCACTGGCGCACTTACGTGCGTCATCCGCGTCAGACGTTCAGGGTTGATTCGAGGCGCGTTAATTTACTTACATATATTGTATATACGGCGTCGCGCCTGCGCGCTGCGCCTCTTTTGGCGCCTAACCGCTTGATAATCCCCGGCCTGCGAATCGTCCTGACGCGGTCGGCCGGGCGGCCTGCGGTCTCGGCGGACGGCGGCGCGGCGGCGATTGGGCGACTCGACAAATCGGCTTATGATGCCGCGCGCGAGCAGAGAGGGGCGGGCGATGGCGGGATTCGACGACGAGGTTTTCGGCGCCCCGCCCGCCAAGCCGCCTGTCCATGCGATCGGCCAGCCGATCGACGACCTTTCGGCGCCGGAACTCGCCGAGCGCATTGCGCTGCTCAAGCTCGAGATCGAGCGGCTCGAGCGCGCCATCGCCGAGCGCGAAGCGACGCGCGACGCCGCGGCCGCTTTCTTCAAATCTTGAGCGCCGGCCGTCTCGCCGTGGGACGCCCGGTCGCGCACGGACACTAACGGGTTGTTAACGATTATCAATTATGAATGAAGTCGATCCATTCCTTGGGTCCTGTTCGACGCCTCCCATCCCACCAACCTCCCCAGCCGCCTTCGGGCGGCTGTTTTTTGCGTTTTCCCCTCCGTTCGGCTTAAGCTTTCGTTAACCTTAGCGAAAGGTAAACAGCCGACGGACAGTCCGCGGCGTTAATCTTGCGACGCGCCGAGTCGTGGCGCGCAAGCGTGCGAAATCGGGACGCCGGCCGCTTGTCAGGAACGCTTAGGAGACGGAGTCATGGGGCGTAGCGACGGATCGGCGCAGAGCGCGGCGCTCGACGAGGCCGCGGCTAACACGGTCTGGTTCTATCCCAAGCTCGCCGCCTCGGCGGCGTTCAAGACGCTGTTCCGCGAAGGCATGAGCTTGGTCGAAGACACCGCCGCCTACCTCGACGGACCGGGCCGCGACGAATCGCGCAGCCTGCCGCGCGCGGTGGCGCTCGCCTATGCGACCGAAAGCATGCGCCTGACGACCCGACTGATGCAGGTCGCCTCCTGGCTGCTGCTGCAGCGCGCCGTCAACGAAGGCGAACTGACTCCGGCCCAGGCGCAGTCGGAGAAGCATCGCGTGCGGCTCGCCGATCAGAACGTCGCCTGCCCGGCCGAGATGTTCGAGCAACTGCCCGCGACCTTGCGCGCGTTCAGCGACAAATCGCTGCGGCTGCAAGCGCGCGTCGCCCATCTCGACCGTGCGCTCGCCGACGCCGAAGCCGCCTGGCCGGCGCCGCGCCGCGCAGTCGCCGAGCAGTTCGAACGCCTGCGCGCCGCTTTCGCCAGCTGAGGCGCCGCGTCCGGCTGGGCGGCGCGGGGTCTTGCGTCGCCGCATTTTTGGCTGCATTGCTCGGCACATAACGCCCCTCGCCGAAGTCAAAGCTGCGCTTCATGGCCGACGCCCCCGCTTGCCGCCTCTATCTCGTCACGCCGCCGCTGGGGCTTGGCGACCTCGCTGCGTTTGCGCCACGGTTCGCCGCCGCGCTGGCGGCGGGCGACGTCGCCAGCGCGCTGGTGCGCGTCGCGCCGGAGGCGCAGGGCGACGCCAAGCGGATCGCCGAGCGCATGGTCGAGGCGGCGGCGCGCTACGACGCAGCGATTCTCCTCGACGGCGACCCGCGGCTGGCGGCGCGCATCGGCGCCGACGGCGCGCACGTGACCGGCGTCGGCGATCCGCTCTCCGACGCTCTGGCGAGCCTGCGCCCCGAGCGCATCGTCGGCGTCGGGGCCTTGCGCGGCCGCGACGACGCGATGGCCGCCGGCGAGGCGGGCGCCGACTACCTGATGTTTGGCGAACCGCGCCGCGACGGATGGACGCCCCCGCTCACCGAAACCGTAGAGCGGGTCGCCTGGTGGGCTGAAATCTTCCAGACGCCGTGCGTCGCCTATGCGGCCCGGCTCGACGACGTCGGCGCGCTGGCGGCGGCCGGCGCCGACTTTGTCGCGCTCGGCGACGCCCTGTGGTCGGCGCCTTCGGTCGAAAAGGCGATCGCGACGGCGGAAGAGGCGGCGCGCAAGGCGGCGGCGGCGCGCGCGGAGGCGAACGCATGAGGATCGCGACGCCGCTGTGGCTGGCGATCGGCCTCGCGTTGGCGTCGCCCGCGGCGGCGCAGTCGTTTGCGCCCCCGTTCACGCCGCCGGCCGGTCCGCCGACTGCCGCTGGACCGCCGCCGGACGTCGCCTTCGGCAGCTATCAGCGCGGCTATTTCCTCACCGCGTTGCGCGAGGCGTTGAAGCGCGTCGCCGGCAATCCCAAAGACGCGGCGGCGATGACCCTGATCGGCGAAGTCTATCACGACGGCTACGCCGTGCCGCGCAACGAGGCGGAGGCGGCGCGCTGGTATCGCATCGCCAGCGGGCTCGGCGACCGCGAGGCTGCTTTCGCGCTCGGCATGCTGCTGCTCACCGGCGCGACCGGCGTTCCGGAGGACCGCGCCGGGGCCAAAGCTCAATTCGAGATCGCGGCGGCGAAAGGCCAGGCGGGCGCGCTGTACAACCTCGGAGTCATGGCGATCGAAGACAAGACCGCCAACGGTTTCCCGGACTTCAAGACGGCTGCGGCCGATTTTCGCCGCGCCGCCGAGGCGGGCTACGGCGACGGCGCCTATTCCTACGGGGTGCTGCTGCGCGAGGGCAAAGGCGTGCCGCTCGACATTGGCGAAAGCGCGCGCTGGCTCAAGCGCGCCGCCGACGCCGGCGTCGTCGCCGGCCAGGTCGAGTACGCGATCATGTTGTTCAACGGCGTCGGCGTCGCCAAGGACGAAGCCGGCGCGGCGAAATTGTTGCTGCGCGCCGCGGCGCGCAACAATCCGATCGCCGAAAACCGCCTCGCGCATCTCTATGTCAGCGGTCGCGGCGTGCCCAAGGACCTGGTCGAGGCGGCGACCTGGAACCGTTTCGCCAAGGCGGCCGGCATCGACGATCCTGACCTCGACGCCGCGACCGCAGGCCTGACGCCGGAAGAGAACACGCGCGTCGACAGTCTGGTCAGACGGCAGGCGGCGTTCTGAATTCGTCGGATTGGCGCGGCCCCCGCCGCGCTTCGACCAGCGCGTGAGTCAGATCGCTGGCGAAGGCCGCCTTTTCATCGGGGCCGAGGAAGGACGCGATCTCGTGCCGGCGACCGCGACTGCGCAGCGCCAGCCGCTCGGCCATCGTTCCGGTCTCGCCGCGCTCGAGCGTTACCCAGACCGGGTTGAACCGCCACTCGCGCCGCGCGCCGCGCGCGCTGACCCGCGCGAACGCGAGTTCGAGATAGGTGAGGCGGTAGTCCTCGAAGGCGCGCGCGGCGCGGAAGCTCGCGCGAAACGCCAGCCACAGCAGCAAGACGTCGAGGCCGAGGAAGCCGACGATCGGCCAGGCGCCGATGAGATAGAACGGCAGGCTCAACAGCGCGCTGGCGAAGAACGTCGCCATGAGCAGCCGGCGCGCCGCCGCCGGAGTGAACGAGCGGCGCGGAAAAAGCCGCGCCGCGAAGATCGCGGCCTCGTCGGCGTCAGGGCTTGGATCCACGGCGGCCTCCCCGGCGAAGCCGCCGCTTGGCGACCCGGTCGACGCCGACTATAAGGCGCACATGGCGCGAGGCAATCTGGTCGCATCCCCCGTCCGCCGGCGCCCGCCGGGCGCGGCGAAGGCTGCCGAGTTGGCGCGCGCCGAGGAGATCTTCGCTCGATTGGCCGCCGCCAACCCGGAGCCGAAGAGCGAGCTCGAATACGTCAATCCGTTCACACTGCTGGTCGCTGTCGTGTTGTCAGCGCAAGCAACCGACGCGGGGGTCAACAAGGCGACGCGCGCCTTGTTCGCCATCGCCGACACGCCGGCCAAAATGGCGGCGCTTGGCGAAGACGAACTCGCCGAACGGATCAAGACGATCGGCCTCTATCGCACCAAAGCGAAGAACGTTCTCGCATTGTCGAAGTTGCTGGTCAGCCGTTACGGCGGCCAGGTTCCGCCTGATCGCGACGCGCTCGAAGCGTTGCCGGGCGTCGGCCGCAAAACCGCCAACGTGGTGCTCAACGTCGCGTTCGGCGCGTCGACGCTAGCGGTCGACACCCACGTTTTCCGCGTCGCCAATCGCATTCCGCTCGCCCAAGGCAAGACGCCGCGCGAAGTCGAGGACGGGCTGCTGAAGGTCATTCCGGCGCGGTTCATGCGCCACGCCCACCACTGGCTGATCCTGCACGGCCGCTACGTCTGCAAGGCGCGCGCGCCCTCATGCGCGCGCTGCGTCATCGCCGACCTCTGCCGCTACCAGGACAAGACGGCTTAAGCGACGCGTCAGGCGACTTTCGTTTCGTTGGCCGCCTAAAGCGACACGTTGTCGGCGGCGAGCGTCGCGCCTTCACTGACGGCTTGGTTGGCCGCAGTCACCGATAGCGGGACGGTCGTCGTCGCTGTGGTCGAATAGGCCGCCGACCAAGCGCCCCCGTCGTAGGCCATGGGCTGATCGTCTCGCCGCCGGCGGTCGAGCCGGCGATATACTGGAGCCGCGCGAGCTGGGCGGCGGTCAGGGTGCGCCATTCGCCGCCCAAGAGCTTCACGCCGTCGAGGGAGAAATAGCCGCCGTCAGCGCCGCTGACGCAAACGGCGTATTCGCTGATCGAGCGCCCGGCGCCGTCGATGACGGAGAGGCGACGAAGGAGGAGCCAGATATCGTCTGGCTCTCCGAGAGCGTCTGCGCGTTGAGAGTCAGCTTGATCGTCATCGCAGCACGGTCGCCAGTATTCGAGAGACACTGAGCGCGCGCGACCGCCCGGTCCGATCCGCCTCCCGGCGGCGGCGCACGCCGCTCGGCGGGCGCGAACGGGGTCAGCCGCGAGGCAAGTTACGGCGCCACTATTGAGAAGAGATTGGCGCGATCCCTTAAAATAGTTTGGATAAATCGGTCGTCGTGGCTCGCCTGCCCAAGCGTCGGAAAGGACTTGGCAACCCTTTGTCGGCAACTTGATCCTTAGATCCTCTGTTGCGCTCTCCGCGCGGCGGGTCGACGCTCGATGATCTGTTCTCCTTCAATTCTGGCCCCGCCATGCTCGCCACACAAAGGCTGAACGAACCACCGCCGCAGCCGAAGCCAGGGGCGACGATCGGCGGCCCGAACGCGGCTGAGCCGGCCGCCGCGCGGCCGGAGCCGATCGACGCGCCGTCTTCCCTCGCCTCGCCCGCGGACTCGGGCCTCGCCGCGTTGGCGATGATCGCCGGCTACTACCGCGTCGCCGCCGATCCGGCGCAGTTGCGTCACGAGCTGGCGCTCGGCCCGCGGGTCGCGGGGCCGGAGGATCTG
>Ga0181517_10004878_pt1 | contig 12022 bp, 10 predicted proteins | sample PEATcosm2014_Bin_31_FD_119748 | JGI IMG/M metagenome (GOLD analysis project Ga0181517, IMG submission 119748) | Peatland microbial communities from MTU Mesocosm Facility, Houghton, MI, USA - PEATcosm2014_Bin01_30_metaG | ecosystem: Environmental > Terrestrial > Soil > Wetlands > Peat | place... | reverse complement strand
TTCCCGCTCCGCCTCGGCTGCCTTGCCTTGTTTCTCCAACGCCACGGCCAGCTCCTCATGCGCCTCCGCATAAACCGGATCGAAGCCGATTGCATTGCGAAACTCAACGACGGCATTGTCGAGTTTGCCGTCTTTTAGCAGCGATTTACCGGAGTTGGTTGCCACCTCCGCGCGTTGAAGGTTCATGTGCTGGCGCATCAGGTTGGCGGCTGTCTTGCGCTCCGCAGCAGCTTCGCCAGTGAGCTTTTGTTTGGCCAGGACTGAAGCCAGCGTCAGGTGCGGGTCCGCCTGATCGGGAAGCTGCTTGATGGCTTCCTGCAGCGCTATTACCGCCTCGGGCAATCGTTCCAGCTTGTTGTAAACACTGCCCAGCGTCGCCCATCCGTCGCCGTTCTGCGAGTGCAGCTTGAGCGACGCTTCCAGTCGAAGCGCTGCTTCGTCATAGCGCGCCTGCTGCATATAAAGCACACCCAGTACATAATTTGGTTCGTAGCGCGACGAATCCAGTTTGGCCGCAGCCTCGAGTTCCGGAATCGCATGAGCCGCATCGTCTTCCATCTTGTATGCCGTGCCCAGATCGTAGAGCAGTTGTGGCGAATCAGGGCTAAGTTTCAGAGCTGCCTTCAGTTCCCCAATTGCCGCGTCGGTCTCGTTTACCTGCATATAAGCCGCGGCCAGATCCTGGTGGGCCGTGGCGTTGTCGGGCCGTAACTGGATGGCGCGCTGGAGAAACGGCACTGCATCCCGCGCCTCATGCGCCTGGCTCAGAGCCAGCCCCAGATTGATGAGGGCGTCAACATTGCCGGGCTCCGCTTCCACCACGCTTCGCAAAAGTGAAATAGCCTTTTCCACCCGGTTCAGTCGCTGCAGTACCAGCGAAAGCTGATAGGCTGCTTCCGTGGATTGCAGGGCAAGTTGGTGGGCGCTTTCAAGGATCGGCAATGCCTGCTCATCTTGTCCGGCCTCTGCCATCGCCTTGCCAACCAAAAGGGCAAGGCTCGCATTCCGAGGCGCGAGTTGGTATGCCTGCAGCCATTCCTGCACCGCGGCGGGCTTTTGCTCCGCCTGCAGAACGAACCCGAGATGAAGGTGCGCTGTTGCCGATTTCGGATTCAGCCGAATGGCTTCATCAAACTGCTGTTCCGCGTGCGCCCAATCCTGCGACTGCGCGTAGAGCGCACCCAGTTCGTCGCGCCATTGCGGATTGCGCGGTTGCAGCGCAACGGCCTCGGCCATCCGTTCAATCGCAGCTTTACCCTGCCCGCTAGCCGCGAGGGCACGCGCGTACGCAGCCAGCACATCGGGCGGCAACAGCTTCTTCTGCGCCCGTGTCGCAGCCACCGCCTTTGCATAGAGCGGCAGCGCCTTGGCAGGAGAGCCGATCTGCTCGTATGCTGCGGCCAGATTCAGTTGGGCCGACGTATCGTCTGGTTTGATGGCCAGCGCCTTCTGGAACTCGGCAATCGCAGCGGCTGGCTGTCCTTCGCGTTCCAGAACCACTGCCAGCGCCTCATGCCCCTGCTCAACCGATGGCGCAAGCTGGACAACTTCTTCAAACTTTGCCTGGGCAGTCTGTAAGTCGTTGCGGTTCATCGCCGCCACACCTTCCCGGAGAACCGCATCCGCCTGCTTCAAACTATCCGATGGACCTTGAGCCGCAAGCTGGCAGAGAAGTACAAACCCGGCCAAGGAGGCAAACATCGGATTCAACTGGAAATGGGGGAAATGGATGCACATCGCGAACAGAATTCTCTCATGACAGCAACAGTAAGGAAAGTACTGCTTTGCCTGCGATTGCTAAGTCACCGCAGGACCTGAACGCAAGTTTGTGGTTTGAATTTTCATACGCAAGTTGAAAGTACGGGACTTAGCGACCACTTCCTTTGGATCAATTCGATTTTTGACGACAGTCGCATTTCCGTATCCGTGGCGAATCCGACGAGAGTGGACAAATTCCCCGATCTATTTGTGTCGACAGTCGACAAGAATGCATTGGCTGACTCTTTGATTCCTGACAACAGTCGACAATATTCACCCGTGCCAGTCGGGCCCCCTGATAGAGAAGTGTTCGATGACGACGGAGGTAGCTTGGATCCGGCGTAATCATCGTGGCAATCGAGGATCAGCGAATCAGAAGCCCATCCTTTTGTCTTCCAAATACGATGAAGGCCATCTGCATTGCGAAGCGAAACCCAGCAGGACCGGTTCCTATAACTTTGTTTGCCGCAGCGAAATTCGGGCGAATGGACAACGACGATTTGGCAACAAAGTTCCGGAAGTTGTCGCAAGGCCGGAGCAACATATTTGATTCATCGAGGCCGTCGCGCCAATCCCGCCTGTGCTGGGATCCAGGATCAGGATCTCCAGAGACAAGTTCAATTTGTCGTTTACCCAACCCAATTCTGCGCAAGAGTTGTATATAGCGGTCAGCGTTTGAGAGCCTCTCGATGCTTTCAAACCGTACAAATGCTCTATTTTCAAGATGGACAACGAATAGTCCCAGTGCATCGCTGAGCAGTTCAGGTTCCAGCGCGTGCAAGTTTTCGATTCGTGAAATCAAATTGTCACCGACGATGTCCCTCGTGTGCGGTGGTCTCAGCGGACAGCTGAGCCGGCGCTTGTCTTCGGGATTGAGATGCATTGGATGGCGGAAATGACCATTATCCTTTTTCAGATCCCGCAGATCAATGGCGCGTTGGATGATCCCATTGAAATTGGGAATCCCCGGCATATCTGCTTCGTTTCTACCCCAAAGGCGCAACCCACTCCATGCGGAGTTCAACCAGTTGTCAGGACTCTTGCTGCTCTCAACGGCGCTTTCGAGAATTGATGGCTGCACACCGGTGCAGCTTCTCCAGAAAAGTTGCAAAGGGATATTGTGAATTCCCCCTTTCAGCAGCCACCTTCGGGAAGTCGTGTCCGGTTGCCCGCTGGCCCTCCTTACCTCTTCCTGGCTGGGGGGCATAAGCTTCGACCTCTCCAGAAATGCGGAGAGAACCCAGGGAAAGAGGTGAATCTAAGAACCAGCGGTGACGCCGAAGTTGGAGTGTCCTGCGCCGCGGGACAGGATAAATGGATCCTTTCTTGACGGCGTCGATGCCGAATGTCGATAAAGCAGTTGCCTGATCATCTGGCCTCTCGCCAGCCAGGCATTTGTGTCATCGAGTTCCGGAAACAGGATTGGAGGATCATCCAAATCGGACAACATGAGCGAGACGAACAGCCACGAATGCGCAGCGTGGCGCAGGTGATGTAGATGGATTCCTCGCCCAGAGTCGGCGAATTTCGTAATTCCGCGAAGGAATCTATTCAATTGTTCGAAGAAGGATTTGGGAATCTTTGGCAACTCATCTTCGGGAATCGCAAAAAGATGATCCTCGAACGATGCCCCCTGGAGGATGCGGTCAGCAAACCATTTCTTCAATTCCTCCAGTTCTTCCGTTGTGAGGAGTGCACCAATACAGATTCTGCGTACGGCATTCTTTGTCTTCAGCGGGTCATGTTTGCGCGGGCGTACGAGCATTTCGACCAAATGAAGCATCGACGGATTGGCCGAGGATCGCAACAATAAATCCGCCATGCGCAAACGCCGGAGTTCACTGCGGCGCAGGCCGCACTTGAAAGAAATAATGACTATCAGACGTGCAATTCTTCTGCGCGTTTCCCCCCGCGTGCCAGTCCAGTCCGTGTCAATCCGGTGGAGGATCTCCATGTATTCACGATGAGTGATGAGATTGACATCGACAGATGACGTCTGCGACAACCAGGGGAGACTGTTCCTCGGCACGGGAAAAGCTGTCGGGTTATGTGCGACAAGGTACACGTCAAACGCTCGAATGGCCGTGATTGCCTTGTGCCGGACTCCCGCAGGCTGCCGGTTGATGCCCTCCAGATAGACCCTTCTCCGTTCCACAGGTGGTAGTGCGGCCAGGTGTTGGCACTCGAGAGATGCTCCGAGAGTGTGTGCGAGCAACTCCAAAGTCTCGACGACTCGAGTCCGGCTCATAGGTTTTCCGGAGGTGGAAGTGGACGACAATAGCGATACACCAAAGTCTGCAATCAGACGCAACGGCGCCACAGGATGAGAGCGACCTCATCCCTGCCGAGCAGCGAGACGAGATACTTGAACGCATAGCCCCTGTCCTGGCAAGGTACGAGGCTGGTGAAGGTGACGCCGAAGTTGGCCCTGACTCGCACGCTGGAGGTGAGTCGCGATTCAAAATGCGAATTGTTGGGGTCGCACTTTTCGCGCTAACCTCAGCAATGGTAGGCGGACTCGTTGCGGCCCTGCCGGAGTTGCGGGGCCTTCATATTGGCGCGCCGCTCGGAGAACACTCGCAGGTCGTTTCCCTGTTGTTGGGGACCATGGGCGCGAGCCTCGCGGCAATTTCTACGGCTTTTACATTCTTGAAGCTGCGAGCCTCGCAGGAGGAGACGAGCAGCAAAATGGACGAGATCTCGACTTATCGGCAGTTCGAAAACCAAGTGGCCCGCGTGATCAAAAAGTCGGCTGCTAAACCCGTCGAAACGAGGCCTTATACCGACCGCTTGTTCGATTTTGTGATCGATCTCAACGGTAGGCGGATTGGTATAGAGGCCAAAAGCTGGACGGGGCGCCATCTGCCGAAGGCTTTCGTGGATCTGGCGCTTAGGCGAATCGAGGCCGCAAGAGCACGGGCCGATGCGGACGAGGCGATATTGGTGACGCAAGCTAACCTATCGCCGTTGGCTCGGGTCGAAGATCCCAAGCTGAAGGTCATGAGCCTACGGGAATTGGAAGGCTACTTGCGCTGACCCGGATAATCGCCGATTTTATCGGGTCGCTGGCTACCCCATCCTGCTCCGTGCCTACCGCTTAGAACCTATGCTCCGGTTTATCATTCCTTCATGTCCCGAGCCATGCCGATGTCCGATTTTAGAGCTCGACGTCGAGTCCTGTTGAAAAGCGACTTCGCCATAGCGCCGACACGCGAGCCCCGAGCTACCGACAAAATCAGGAAAGACACTTGGAATCACATTTTCTCGCTTCCCGACGACGTTGCCATCAGAACGACGAACCATAACGGAACACTGATTCAGGAGCTATCCGATCTCACCTGTGAGTGGCTTGATCATTGTGATGGAAGCGATCCGGTGATGGGCGCCGTCATGCTCGATGCGCATGACGATTTTGACGCGGCCGTTTTCAATGCCATTGTCGGCTACTACCGCTTGTCAAACTCGGCAATGAGAAGTGCCTTGGAGCTTATCACTATCGGCACTTGGGCGCAAACGTGTAGTCGGCGGAAAGAGTTCCAAAGATGGGAAAAAGGAAAGTCGGAGTTGTCACTCGGGCGAGCTTGCGACGGGCTCATTGGGCCCACTTCCTCCCTTAATGACGAGCTGAGGCGGAGAGTCAAAGATAGCCTCTTCGATCAGCGCACGCCGAGATCTAAAGCAGGATGGGCTAGAAGACTTTTTGGCGAGATTTCCGATTTCTCGCATTCGCGCCCTGGATTCACCGATTTCTCTATGCGCCAGAGCAATGGCCCCGTTTACCGAGAACCAGCCTTCAGACGCAGCATGTGGCTCCAAGTCGAGACCATGGCGCTGCTCTTTATTCTGATGCTCATCGCAAAGCCAGGCACTCGTTTTAGCCCAACCGTCGCTGCGTTACTCGGGAACAAATCTAAAGTTCAATCACGGGTGACGCGCGCGGCATTCCGCATTCTTCACCCCTAAGCAGGAGCGGATCAGGACCGCCAACTCTGAAGACGGCGGCGAGAGTTGATTAATACCGAAAAGTCGCCATGGCGACTGAGATGTTGCGGTTGAGGCTGTCCTGTCTGATCCCTTTGCGTGCGACGTTTATCAAGGCGAGCCCCTGCACCGGATTCATTCTTAAGGCACCGAGTTGATTTCCTTTCCCCTCGGCGGAAGGGATGAAAAAACAGGTCGCGGTGAAACACCGAACCCATGCTTCAAACCCCTTGCAGTTCGCGTCGCTTGTGCGTGTCGCAATTATTTTTACTCTTGACAAATGCAGCGAGTATTCGCAATACTGTGGCGCGTTGCAAGTCAACGAAACCCTCGGCACACTGTTGCTCACTTCCCTTTCCGACCGTCCGAGCGATGTCGAAATAACTAGCAGTAAATCCATAGGTTAGCTCCTCATGCTAACCCGACGAACAAGACCGTTTGCAAGCTGCAGAATTTGATCCCTCGTGGATCGTTCCACGGTCGTTCAACGTACTTGTCCCGCGGCTGACCCCGTAAACGGGTTATAGACCTCCTTAGAGTCCGAGTGCTTCCCGCATGAAGAAAGGATTCCACGAAAAATGCCCACGCTCAGCGCTTTCTCGACACCTGCCCTCGTCCAGGATCTTGCCACGCAACCGTTGCTGCAGATTCAACTCAATGAACTTTGGAACAATCGTGTTGAAGCCTTCGTGCAACAAGCCATCTTCGGTGACCCCTGGAACACGTCCTACGCCTCGAATCAAACAGCCTTCTACGACCCTACCCAAACGGACATGCCTTCCACCGCGCTCACGGCCCTAGTAGCGTGGGTCCCGTTTCCCAATCGTTTGATCCAGTATTGCGGGCAACCCCAAAGCGGTCCCGTGAACCCGTATAAACTTTCGCAGCAGCAGCTCTACTCGCTGGCAGATTATGCGTACTACATCGACAACAATGGCAATCAACAGACTTTCCCCGAGATTCCTTCCGTGCTCTGTCCGCAGGCGGATTGGACCAGCACGCTGAAGCCTTACGGTCCTTACGGGCCGCGAGGATGGCTCGATGAATATTGCGAGTGGAGCGTGACACGCAATGCCCAGGGAAAGATTACGCGCATCGATTTCGTCTGCGAGAACCCCGAGTATTGGTACTCGCTTTGGCGCATCAGCCCCTCGACGGCTGCGGACGTTTATACCCAGACACTGAATTTCGGATTGCCTACGAGCAGCCCCAACGCCGTCACTGTGCATGAGAGCGACCTCTATCTTTACGACCAGAACAATAATCCTGTCATCGATCCCTCTACCGGCGCACCGGCTTACGACCCATTGAACAAATGGAATTCGGGCACCATCTCGGTTCGCGGAGCCGGCGTTGCCGCCACAGGCGGCGCCATGCATCTCACCAGCACACCCAATACCCTCCAGACCGAACTGGGTTTGGCCGGCGCGGCAACGGTTCAACGCACCATTGGCAACTATGACCAGCAAAAGCTCATTTGCTGCGCGCAATATGGACAGGAATACCGCAACAGCGATCCCTTCATCGGCCAGAGCGTCAACCAGGTAGTCTCCGGGCCGCCGCAGCAATATGCTTCCCTCGCCGACCCCCTCGGGCTGTACATTCAGGCGCCGGACTTCAGTTCCTACATCCTGCCGCCCGACCCGAATCTGCCGCAGGGCGCAACGGCAGCCGACTGCTGGCAGGTTGTGCGTGGCCTGGATACCATCCTCGATCCGGTCACGCAGACTGACTATCCCGGGAACTTCATCCTGCATGTGGCCTTTCAGTTGCCCGCAGCCTGGATCGAAGCCGGCGTCAGCTTTACCGTGAGCGACATCATGATCCGGCTCTCCGGCGTCACTTCGCCCATTCAGTATGCAGGCCAGATCGCGCAGACCATGAAGATCGGTCTCTTCGCGCGCCCCATCCCAGCCGCAGCCTCGGTTCCTGCGCTCCCTTGCGTGGGCACGCCCGCCGTCGTCACACCTCAGCCGGTGCAAATGATGTACTTAACCGTGTGGGACGCCTATTACGCTCAGTCTGTCTCCACACCCGTCGGCGTCACAATGAGCCTGGCGAGCAACACCGTGATCGTGCCAATGGTTGTCTCTCCGGGGCAGACCTTTATGGCTGCGTTAACCTCTGTTGGCGCGGTGCAAGCCGGCTCCCTGCTGCCCACAGTGACCGACGACAGTGGCGACATCACCTTCACTACCACCAGCCTCAGCTCGGTCACCTATGCGGCGCCGGGAAACTCCTATCCCTCCCAGTATTCTCTGCTCATGGTCACAGGCGTGGTTTCATCCACCGCGCAACCGGGCCTACGCGGAGTCTCGATTGCAAACCCTGGCGCGCAAGCAGGCCCCCCGGCGCCGGCCCTCATCAACGTGTCGTAACCTACACCGCGGGCATTGACCCATCCCGCGCCAGACCCGCATCCCGTCGTTTCCGTTCCCCGTAACCTCTCGTTGAAGGAGGATTATGAACCGCTATCGACTCGGAGTGCTGACACTGTTGTCGCTGGCCACGCTGATGGCCGCAATCGCATTCACCGGCTCCGACAAAGCTCATAAACGCTCGCAATGGCCCCTTTTCGAACGTGTGGTTTCAGCGCAAGCTCCAGTTTCGCCTTGCCCCTCCTACACCGCGCTTAGCCCAAGCATCCCCGCCGATATGGCCCCGCCCAATTCGCAAGCCAACGCCAATTGCTTTGCCTGGGCGGAGTTCATCGCCCTCAATTGGACCGGACTGCCCAGCACCTGCGCTGCCGATCCCGCGGCCACCGCTGCAACCTTTGGCACACCGCTCGACAACACTCCGAAAGTCTGGGAACTCTATGCCCAGGACACCGATATCTTCCTTCCCGGGGCTGCTGCACCGACCGCATGGTGCAGCCAAAGCGAAGTCGTGTCCGACAAATTCCGATCGGTCTCCACCGCGCAGCTTCTATCCCAACTTAGCTCGTCCAGCATCCCACCCAAGTTCCTTTCCGCCATTTCCAAAGACGCCGACGATCCCCAGGTGAAACTCTCGGCTTTCGAACAGGCCGGCTCTGGATCCTGGTTGACCGCGCAGAGCGGCATCATCGCCCTCTACGAGATTCGCGTCAATCAGGATGAGTTCTCCTATATCGATTCCAATGGCCTATACAACGCGCAAACACAACAGACGTTCGTGCTCAATCCCGGAGTCAATCTTCCCGTTGGAACCAGCGCATCCGGCGGCCCGGGGTCGATTGAGCTGAAGGCATCGTGGATCGAGCTCGACAACTCTCAGTTGTGGCCGCTCTACAAGACCTCAACTGCATGGGTCGTCTATCCCGGCTCCACAACTCCCAAGCAGGTCACCGTTGGCCTCACCGGCCTTCACATCATTCACAAGACGGCCAATAGTCAGCAGTTCGTCTGGGCCACCTTCGAGCATGTCAACAACGCGCCCAGCACGACTGACATCAGCAACGGCACTCTCTTGCCTTGGTATACGTTCTACAACGCATCCTGCAACCCGCAAAGCGATCACTATCAATGCGCGGCCAACGCACAGATCGCCGGATCCACGCCCGCCGCTCCCTACTTTCCGCACACGCCCACCGACCCCATGAGCGCACCCATCCAGGTCATTAGGCAGAACCCCATCAGCACCAGCACCTCGGACAACATTCAGCAAATTAATCTATGGGCTCAGGCTCTCATCGCTTCCTCGAATCCAAACTCCGTGTTCAAGAACTACCAGTTGGTAGATGTCCTATGGCCGCAAAACTCCGTATCCATCCCCGCGGCCTCGACCATTCCGCTCACCAACGGAAACCCGCAGCCAAACCCAAGCCTCGAGTTCGTCGCCAATACCACCCTCGAAACCTATCTCCAAAACACCGACACTTGCCTCTCCTGCCACGTCTACGCGCCCATAGCGACGGTCGCGACTGCGCAGAACGGCAAGATGGTACAACCAGCTACGCGCGCCCTGTTGCAGCGGCCCTCCGTCGCCATGAGCTCCAAATCCAGACTGGCTGCGCATGCCGCCTTCGCCGCTTCTCCAACTTACGCCTCGGACTATTCGTTTCTCTTCAGCGAAGCCGCAACGCCGTCGACAACGGCAGCGCTGAAGGTGAGGAGGCTAAGCACAAAGGCAACCACTCGGTGAGATGAAACCCGGCTCATCCGGTGCTCTGCTGCCCTGCACCAGGGCCGGCTGAATCGCGTTCTTGCAGGTACATTTCATTGCGATCTGTTTCTCGTCGTAAGGAAAGAATGATGCTCAAGAGGGTCCGTTCGCAGGTCGCTCCGAATGGCGACCGTATCGGGCATTTTCAGCTAGATGAAATGTGGGTTTTCAGGAAGAAGCCGCCCAAGAACGAAACCGCCGAGTCCGATGAAATGGAATTCAATGCAACGATCAAGCCCTCGGTTCTTGCAATGTGCACGAGCATCATAGTCTATGCTTCTCGATATTGGGGCGATTCGGAGCCCCGTACATATCCCCTGAGAGCTTGGCCAGCGATAGAAGCAAGCGGCAGGTCAAGAGCCGAAACACCTTTATAATTCTCCGCTCACACGAGCTTTTCTGGACTACTTCTGAAAAGTCGCCCAGCATCATGGAATCTGCTGGATGCACTCAGAACGACAGAATGAATGGGCGCTGGGGCATTTATTGGGACCGATCCGCATTTTGGCATTTAAACCATGTTGGATTTTCGCAATGGCCTGTTCTCACCAATCGAGGCGATGGATGCTGCCTGAGACTCCGCAATGGCCAGGCCCTTCAATACCGATTTGTACCTGAGAATTGAGCGCATTCTGATCCAGCGCCTCTTTCCCGGGCTGGCAGAAATTGTGCTGGTTCTCTGCCATCGAGTTCCTGCGACTCGGTCATACTGAATTGAGCGTTGGCTTTTGGAGCAAAACCATGGGACACGGCCTTTCAACCTTGGCAATTTCCTTCTTGCTGGCTGTTCCGCCTGCGTCAGTGCAGGCAGCTCCGGATTTGGCGACCCGTATGGATCGCGCAGCAACGTTCTACCAGCATCGCGATGGATTTACCGGGATAGTAGCTGTCGCCAGGGATCACAAGACCATCTTCCTGCACGGCTATGGCTATGCGAATCTCAAATCCAAGATCCCCTTCACCGCAGACACACGCTTCCGCATCGGTTCTCTCACCAAGCAATTCACCGCCGCAGCCAGACGTAGCGAGGTCAGGGGTCTGAAATGGTGCGACCTTGACTTCAACCGCCAATGGTTTAATTTGCGGCGGGGGATGGTACGGAAGGACGAAACGAATTTGAAGACACAGGCCTCCCGAAAGGGAGTCCCAATGCTTCCGGAGTTGGCCGAGATGCTCACGGCTTGGAGGAAGGAGACTCCGTACCCAAAAGACGAAGACTGGGTATTTGCCTCTCCGTTCACCAACGGGGAGAGGCCGTATTGGCCAGAGTCGGCCATGAAAAACCACGTTCGCCCCGCCGCTCATTCTGCGGGCATCCGGGACAAGGTGATCGGTTGGCATACGTTCCGCCACTCTGTGGGTACGCTGCTTGGCCAGAAGGGTGAAGACCTTAAAACAGTCCAGGAACTTCTCCGCCACGCAAATAGCCGTATCACCGCCGATATTTACCAGCAGGGGAATACAGCGAAGAAACGAAACGCCCTCTCGAACATGTCGGGAATCTTCGTGGTCCCGCCGATGGCGAAGGCAAGCTGAGCGAGCACGCCTTCCATTCCTAAGCGTAAAAAGGCTCCCGGAAGCGGGAGCCTTTTTACGCTTGAAATTGCTTGTCACTTAGAGCAAGAGCGCATATCCTGAGTGTGCTCTTTTAGTGCTCTTGAATTCGCCCTAGAAACCGGACCTAAGTCCTATGTTTTCTATGGCGGGGACGACGGGGCTCGAACCCGCGACCTCTGCCGTGACAGAGGCCGTATTTCAAGTATTTTCAACAACTTACAGGCTACTGGGGACTGCCAAAATACCTCAAAATACGCAGTAGCCGATGAGGAAACGGGTTGATGTACGGGTTGAGATTCGAGATGTGACCTCCGCCCTTTGGGCTTTTCCACCACCGGGGTGGCAACTCTGTGGGCGATATTCGCCTCTTGTTCGCCTAAAATGCAATCATGTTCCCGACGCCCTCAGGCCGCAAAACGTTCGTGGTCACGTGCAAGAGATGCCGCCGCGAAGTACCTTCAGGCCGGGATGAATTCCCGTTCCAATCCATCACTGTCGAGTGCCCACTCTGCGGCGAACTGCGTCGGTACTTGCCCTCCGAACTCTTCCTCGGTCGGCCTGACCAACTCGTCATTCACCA
>Ga0181517_10004873_pt1 | contig 12026 bp, 15 predicted proteins | sample PEATcosm2014_Bin_31_FD_119748 | JGI IMG/M metagenome (GOLD analysis project Ga0181517, IMG submission 119748) | Peatland microbial communities from MTU Mesocosm Facility, Houghton, MI, USA - PEATcosm2014_Bin01_30_metaG | ecosystem: Environmental > Terrestrial > Soil > Wetlands > Peat | place... | reverse complement strand
GGCCAGCAGACCAATCGCGACGCGACCGTCGCGAGCACGACCACGGTCGCCTGCACGCCGGGACAGCCGGCCGCGTGCGCGTGCGCGATTCCGGGGTCGACCGGCGTCCAGGTCTGCAGTGCGGACGGCAAGGGGTACGGCGCTTGCCACTTCCAGGTTCCCCAGGGCGACGCGTCCACTCACCCGGTCACCGGGGCTTCTGTGCCGTGCCAGTCCACGACCTGCGTGCCCTCCGAGCCATGCCAGTCCGACCGCGACTGCCCCGCTTTCCTCTCGTGCATGGACGGCACGTGCATGGAGTGCGCGACCTGCGCTGCGGGGCAAACGTGCGCTTCAGTCGGCGGCTCGATCTCGGCCTGCGTCATGTGCACGGCTTCCGTCTGCGCAGGCACCCAATGCTCGCCACTCGTGCCTTGCCAGGCGGGCCAGATCTGCGTCGGAGGCAGCTGCACGAGCTGCACGTCGGACGGCCAGTGCGGCCCCAGCGCAAGTTGCACTGAGACGCACTCGGCGAACCAGTGCACCTGTTCCGGCGATGGCGACTGTGCGACGGGCCAAGCCTGCGCCTCGGGCTTGTGCACCGCCGCGTGCTGCTCGAACAGCGACTGCGTCGCCGGACTGACGTGCGTCGCCGGCGTCTGCGGGAGCTGCACCTCCGACAGTCAGTGCGCACCCGGCGCGACGTGCGGCAGGAACCCCGCCATGGGGATCGAGGGGGCGTGCCTGTGCTCGACCGCTGCGGACTGCGAGCCTGGGCAGGGATGCTATCGCGGCGCGTGCGTGACTTGCGAAGACAATGGCATCTGCGCCTCCGGACAGGCGTGCGTCAACGGCGTGTGCGGCGCGTGCTCGACCTTCGAGGACTGCAGCCTGGGGCCCGTAAACGGCATCACTTGCATCAACGGCGTCTGCACCGCTTGCACGGCGAACAGCCAGTGCGGTGGCGGGCAGGCCTGCGTCGACGGGACCTGCGGCACCTGCTTGAACAACAGCCAGTGCGGCCCGAGCGGCGCATGCAGCAACGGCTTCTGCACCTGCACGACCGCCTCGCAGTGCGCCACCGGGCAGCGCTGCGGGGCGGGGGTCTGCGTGGCGCAATGATCATGGGACGGAGGCACACGATGAGAAGGCAGATGCTGGTCAGTGCGGCGCTCATGCTCACGAGCTGCGGCGATGAAGCAGCGGGTCCGTGCCGTCACGGGACGGAGCCGCGGCCGAAGCATGCCGACAGTAGCGGCCGAGCTGCGGAGCTACTTGCTCGGGTACAAGCAGTACTTCCACCTGGCGGACACTCCCGGGCTCTTCCGTGATCTCGACGCGTGGATCCGCCACCGCCTCAGGATCGCAGGGTGAAGCTCCCGGTGTCGCGGTTGCCCATGAAGGGGCGTAGTCCCGGCCCACACCTCCAGTCCGGTCCGTGCGAGCAGCGGGTTCGTCTACGCCCGCCGAAGGCCCGAGCTGTCCACGCTCTACGAGGTCGTGAGGGACAATGGAGTTCCCCCGATCGCGTGGACGGTCTGACTATGCTGCCACCTTCTCGATCTTCTCGCTCATGAACTTCAACGCGAACTCGATCGGGCTGACGTAGCCGAGCGCGGAGTGTCGCCGGCACGGGTTGTAGAAGCCCTCGATGTAGTTCGCGATGGCGGCGATCGCGGCGCGTCTTGTCAGGTAGTCCTCGTGGTCGATCGTCTCGCCCTTGATGGTGGCGAAGAAGCTCTCAGCGACGGCGTTGTCCCAGCAGTCGCCCTTGCGGCTCATGCTCTTCACGGCTCCGATCTTGGTCAGCGCGTCGCCGTAGTCGGCGCTGGCGTACCCCCTGGCACCGGGACAACCTCGGCGTCCCGGTCGTCCGGGAAGACACTCTCCCCTCCCGAGCGTACCCTGAGAGGCCGTGACATCCCGCGCCAGCATCCTCCTCGGGCTCGTGCTGCTCACCATCGGCGGGGGGGAGGCGTCGGCTGCTCCCTCGTCGTCGCCGTCCGCATCGGCCCCCGCCACGGCGAGCGACGTCATCCTGTACAACCCGAGCGTGTCCGTCACCGACCCGCGCGTCCGGAGGCTCGTCGGTCATGACAAACTCGCCTCGGCGGAGGGCAAGAGGATCCTGGACGCCGTCTTCGGCGGCAACTACCTGACGGATCAGAGCCAGTGCAGAGGCGTGGCCGCTGACCTGGCCGGAGCACGGCGGGCCGGCGACCTCGTGCCGAGCGTGTCCGAGGCGGCCACCGGCTCGTTCACCACGGCGCGGACGACCCAGACGCTCCTCGTCATCCAGGACGGAGAGTGCGGGGCGTCCCACGCCGACAACTGGGGCTCGATCACCCTCGCCGTGTTCAACGGCAACACCGTCGTCGCCCGGACGATCGTGGACGGCGGCCGGTCCATCGAGCGCGTCGTCGATGTCGATGGCGACGGGCGGGACGAGATCCTCCTCACGGCGGGCGCCATGAACCAGGGGCTCATCGCAGAATCGGCCCAGCTTGCGCACGTGGATCCGACGGGGCTCACCGTCATCAAGGACTTCGGTCAGGTGCTCTACTCCAGCTGCGGAGGGGGTTCTGGCCCGGAGACGCAGACGTACTCGATCATCCACGCGGTCACGAAGCCGGGAGCCGCCGTGGAGTTCCGCCTCGAGAGGCGGACCGAGGCCTGCGCGGGCGGGTAGGCTGAGCCCGGCGGACTCACGCTGAGGAGACTTCTGGCCTCGCCACGCCTGATGAAGATCCAGATCGGCGCGGGCCTCGGCAGCTTGATCGTGGCGGCGGTTCTCCTGGTTGCGCGGCTCGGCTGGCACGTGTTTCGCCGCGACGGTCGCTCCTTGCTCATCGTGCTTGGCATCGGCATCGTCGAGGCGCTGGTCATCGGCGGTGCTCTTGCAGCGCTCACGCTGCCGCACGTGCTCTACTGCTGGCGCTTCGACCTCGGAGGGGAGCCTCTTCCCCCGCGCCTTCTAGGCTGCGCCCACTGACGGTGGACAGGCTGCAGGGATCACGACCCTGAACGTCGCCGCCACGCACACGGCGAGGCCAAGAACACCGAGGACGACCGCCACCAACATCCACCGACGCCGTAGGGCGGGTCGGTGACGCACCCACAGACCCACTTCCAGCGAGATGGCTGCGGGTAGCGCCAGAACAAACTGACACCAGGGCCAGAGCACGATTCGTGTCAGAAGCGGCAGCGAGTCGTAGACCCCGAAGTCGCGGAACATCTTCTCGACTTCGCCGACCGGAAACGCCACGAGAGCCGCGATGGACCCTCCGGCTACCAGCAGTCGGACCCAGTCGAGGGCTGTGAACTCCTCCGAAGGCGGCCCACCTGCGGGGCCGGCGTCGGGGTTGGGGGTCATGTCCGCCGGTTCCCACCGACGGCCCCAGCAGCCTTCGTGCTCGCATCGCCCGCGCCCGCCCCGAGCTTCCGGTTCACCGCCTCCTTCACGATGTCGCTCGTGTGGAACGTCACCACTCTCCGAGCGTCGATCCTGGTGAGCCCGGTGAGCCGATCGTCGATCGCTTGGACGATGTCGGCCTTCGTCATGGTCACCCCTCGGCTCATCCGTCGAGACGCTGTTCGCCACCCTTGGTCTGTTTCACGACGCGCTGGATGACGTCCGCCAGCGTGATGCCCGTGTTCCCCTGCCAGTGCTCGAAGGCCCGGATCGTTCGAAACCGGAGGGTCAAGGTGAGGTCTTGGAACTCCGGGGTCTCCTCTTCGGGGATGAGCGGGAAGTCCTCGACGAGCGGGACGTCCTTGCGACGGACCGTCTCCATGTGCGCCCAGAACGCCGCGAGCTTCTCCTCCTGGGTCCTGGTGCCGGCCATCGCCTGCACGAGAGCGTCCTCGGCGTCCTTGGGATTGACGCGAACGACGTTCGCGTCGAGCAGCTTGTCGAGGCGGTCGAGCCCGGCGGTCGCCTCCTCCACCTTGAACCACCGGTTGATGACCCGGAGGCGGGTGAGCACGATGGACGGCCCCAGGATCGGGGCGAAGAACTTCGCGGCTTCGATGGCTCTCGGCACCGACCGCACCTCGAGTGCCATGAAGTTCTTGTCGGGGAAGCGGAACCGCCCGATGACAATCGGGTGGACGCCGGCGGGCAGGTCCTTCCTTGCTCGCTCGAAGGTGAGCGAGGCAGCCTCGTCCACGTAGAGCCACACCCAGCACTTGGCGCGCTCGTCCTTGTCGATGCAGCGCAGAGTCTCGAGGGCCTTCGTCGCCACCCGCCTGCTCGGCACCGCATAGTACAGGCGGACGGGCTGGAACGGCTCTCCGGTCACCGTGACGAGGAGAGGTGTGCGGGCGTCATGGATCGGCTTGATCACGGGCGCCCCTCGGGCTCCCGAACCTCGATCTCGGGCTCCTCGTGCAGTTCGTCGTCGGGTACGAACACGATGCGCATCCCCCATCCGCCGAAGGTGCTGATCATCCTGGCGAACTCCATGGGCGTGAAGTCCCGGTCGTCGATGGAGACGAACGGCTCATCGGCCGCGCCGTTGAAGCCGTGAACGACGCAGCGCAGAACATCGCCGCGAGGGACCCACTGGTCGGCCTTCTCCTCGTACTCGACCTGCGGGCGTCCGACGGGAACCTCGACCGCTACGTGGTCGTACTCCTTCATCGCCTCGTCCCGCGCCTCGATGTGCTCGTTCCAGGCCTCGAAGATGTCCTCGTCGGTCATGGTGGCGAGCCTCTCGCGGCCGAGCGTGAAGTTCGTCGTCGCGACCTTCGGGTCGGCGTACGTGACGACCGCGTTGTCACCGTCGCGGGTGATCTTGATCTCGTCAGGAGAGGCGCGGTGGGGACGGCGAGGATGGGGCATGGCGGACTCCTGCCTACCACGGGAGGGGTCGGCCGGAGCAGATCCGATGGCTGGCCAGACGGCGTCGCAGCGATGGTGTCCTGCTCGCGGCGATCGACCACGCCGCCGTGTACGTGGCGGCGAAGGTCGAGGCGAGAATGCAGATCGTGATGCCGAGCTTCGGCATGGCGGACGGATCGTACCGGATCTCAGCAAGACGTTCCTCGAGACGCAGGCCGGGCTCGACGTCGGGCAGCCCGACGCGGGCGTGGCTCTGCCCCATTTGGGGGTCCTCGCGAGGCCTCTCGACGACTACCGTGGCGCTCCCGACGTTCTCGGGCGCGACCGTGCGGAGGTTCTCGTGCATCCTGTCGAGTGGCTTGGATACGCTGCGTCCATCGTGACGGCGGCGAGCCTCGTGATGAGCTCCGTCCTTCGGCTCCGCTGGTTGAACCTGGCGGGCGCGCTGCTCCTGGTCGCCTACGGCGTCTGGCTGGGTGCAGCACCGGTCGTGCTGCTGAACCTCTTCATCGCGGCGGCCGACGCCTACTACCTCTTCCGGATGTACGCCGACCGCGAGTGCTTCCGCACCCTGCCCGTCGAGCAGAGCATCCCGTACCTGCGGCACTTTCTGGCCGTCCACGAGCCCGACATCCGGCGCTTCTTCCCGGACTTCGACCTCGCCGAGTTCCCTCGACTGGAGGGCTTCTACGTCCTCCGCAACGCGGTCACCGCTGGCCTCTTCGTGGGCCGGCGCCTCGACGACGGGTCGTTCGAGATCAAGCTCGACTACGTGGTCCCCAGGTACCGCGACTTCAAGGTGGGGCGGCACGTCTTCGTGGATCAGGCCGAGCACTTCCGCGCGCAGGGCTGCCGACGCTTCGTCGCACGCTCGACCACGAAGGTCCACGCGCGCTACCTGGCGAGGATGGGGTTCGCGCGCACGGGTGGTGAGGGGGACGCTGTGCTCTGGGGACGCGAGATCCCCGTGTCGTAGGCACGGAAGACGGCCATCACCGGGAAGGACGCCATGGACTACAACATCAAGACCGACGTGAAGTTCGGCCCGCTCGAAGCCTTCGACGCTGGCCGCATGGCCCGAGAGGGCACCGACAGGTGGTGGAACCAGTCGCTCTGCGCGGTCAACGACTGCGTGGTGCGTCTCGGCGTCTTCGAGGGGGAGTTTCACTGGCACAAGCACGACCGGGAGGACGAGGTCTTCTTCGTCCTCGAAGGACACCTCCTCCTCGACCTCGAGGGGCGCACCGTCGAGCTGGAGCCCCAGCAGGGGATGATGGTCCCTCGCGGCGTGCTGCATCGAACCCGCGCTCCGCAGCGGACGGTGGTCCTCATGGTCGAGGCCGGGACGGTGAAGCCGAGGGGGGACTGACGGGCGTCGGCTTCGGTCAAGCTCGTGAGGGTCGTGGCGGTCGGCAACCGTCTCACGTGACGGGTGTGGGCGGCGGTCGGGTGGCCAGGTTCGGGATGTCGGCGCAATACTCGCCGAGCACGCACCACCGAACGGCGGCCTCCAACCATCCCGCTTCCGAGCGAAGCTGCGCGAGAGCCCCGAGCCAGAAGATGGTGCCCATCCCCGCAGGGAGCAGCGACGTGGACATGGCCACCCCAGGCGAGAGCGCAAGTCCGGCAGCCATGATGGTCCCGAACGCGACTCCGAAGCCGCAGAAGACCACCATGGACCAGTGCAGCCGCAGGACGACGCGAACCTCTGTTCGCCCACTGGCGGACGCGACGATCCTCCCAACGGCGACAGGAGGGGGCCACGTCATGGCCAAGCCGTCGCGTCGGATCTTGAAGCCCTGCACGTCGGCGTGACCGACCACGTTCCGGCGAGGCGCCTTCTGAGCCTCGACGCGCCACCGGATCAGGTCGGGTGCATCGGGCGTCGTCAGCACGAAGCTGCGGTAGGGGAAGAGACCCTTCAGGGGGCGAAGGAGGTCCACGGCTACCACACCAAGCTCGGCCCCAGCTCCCGCAGCCGGGCCTTCCTCTTCTCGTGGTCGGGGAGCCAGTGGCTCACGGACTCCCAGAACTTGCGGTCGCGGCTCCTGTGGCAGATGTGAGCCACCTCGTGGGCCAGGACGTAGTCGATGAGCTTGCCGGGCGCACGCGCTCCGCGCGGTCCTTCAACGACGCCACCAGACGGCGCCGGACTTCGAGGCGGCGAACGAAGTGCTCGCTCCGAAGGAAGCGCTCGAGAATGACGGCCTGCCCGGCTTGCCCGATGCGCTTCGTGTTCGGGTTGGCCTTGCCTCCTTGCAGATCGCACTCCTTGCGCATGTCAGACCTCTGCCTCCATGGTGGATCGCTCTCGGGGTGCAGCCAAGCGTGCGCTGACAGGGGGCTCCACCGCGGGTGACCACGTGCCGGGGCTGTCGGTCGGCGTCCGGTGGAGCGGATCCGCACGGACTGCGGGTTCGTCCACGAGACGTTCCACGGCTGATCTTGCGGGGGTCGCGGTCTTGGCTTCCCCATCGCCGGGGAAAGCACGATCGACATGGACCGGAGCTTCCCCACGACCGGGGAAAGCACGATCGACATGGACCGCAGCTTCCCCAGCGCCGGGGTGACCACGATTGCCATGAACCTTGGCTTCCCCAGCGCCGGGGTGACCACGATTGCGATGGACCGCGGCTTCCCCAGCGCCGGGGTGACCACGATTGACGTCGACCGTGGCTTCCCCATCGACGGGGTGACCACGATTGCCATGAACCGCGGCTTCCCCATCGACGGGGTGACCACGATTGCGATGGACCGCGGCTTCCCCAGTGCCGGGGTGACCACGATTGACGTCGACCGTGGCTTCCCCAGCGCCGGGGTAAGCACGATTGACACGGAGCGTGGCTTCCCCACCGGTGGGGTGACCACGATTGCCATGGACCGTAGCTTCCCCGTCACCGGGGTAGGCGCGATTGACACGGAGCGTGGCTTCCCCACCGGTGGGGTGAGCACGATTGACATGGACCGTGGCCTCCCCACCGGTGGGGTGAGCGCGATTGACATGGACCGTGGCTTCCCCACCGACGGGGTGAGCACGATTGACATCGACCGTGGCTTCCCCACCGACGGGGTAAGCACGATTGACATCGACCGTGGCTTCCCCATCGACGGGGTGAGCACGATTGACATGGACCGTGGCTTCCCCACCGATGGGGTGAGCGCGATTGACATGGACCGTGGCTTCCCCACCGATGGGGTGAGCGCGATTGGTCTCGACCGTGGCTTCCCCACCGGCGGGGTGAGCGCGATGGATATCGACCGCGGCTTCCCCGCGCGCCGGGTTCTTCCGGTCGTCATGGGCCTCGGCTTCGTCATCGCCCGGGAAGGCTCGTTCGCTCGAGGTGTTGGCTTGCTCCTGGCCGTTGATCGCACGCTCTCTGTGGACCGGAGCTTCCCCACGAGCTGGGGTGCCACGGATGGCGCGCACTGTCGCGCGCGAGCCGAGAGCGTGGCTCGTGGTCTTCAGCCCCACCCTTGACGCTGCGTGCTCGTCCGAGGTACGCCGCTCCCCGTGACAGACCGCGGACGCATGGCGCGCCCTCGGTGCTGGCATCCGCGGATGGCGGTGGACGGCGCGCGTGAGCAACCCGTCCACCAGGGAAACCGGTGCAATTCCGGTGCGGCCCCCGCCACGGTAACCGGGGACGAACTCGCGCAGATCCACTGGAGACAGAAGCCCGCCCGCTCATGGCGCGCTCGAGGCTCCGGGAAGGGCGCGAGGGAGGATGATCCGGGAGTCCGGAGACCTGCCTTTCGCGTGTTTCAGCCCGATCCTCGCCTCGAGGGTCGGGCCAGGCTCGACTCGTGCGGAGCGCGCGAGGCGCGGAGTTCAACGATGAAGACGATCGGGTTGGTGTGCGGTGGCGTGCTCGGAGCGCTGCTCGCGGTGGGGTGTAGCTCGGCCAGCGTCGCGCCTCTGCAGCAGGTCGACGGCGGGGACGCAGGCCGGAGGATGGAAGCCGGGAAGCCGAAGAAGGACGGGGCGATCCCGGTGGCGGACGCCGCCAGGGACGCAAGGAAGCCGGTCGTCGATGCCAGCCCCGAGCACGACGCGACGAAACCGGCGCCGGACGCGTCAAGGCCGCCGGGCGACGCCGCGAAGCCGGTGGGCGACGCCGCGAGGGACGTCAAGACGACGTCGGAGGCAGGAGGGAAGGGGGACGCCGCGAAGGACGCCGGGGCCCCCGCGCGCCACGTCCTCGTCACCTACGACAGCACGAACCCCAGCGCGGTCGTCGCGGTCAACCTCGCCACGAAGGCCATCGACGGCGATCTCGAGACCGCCGACCCGGAGGCCGTCACCGACACGAGCAACGCCCTCGCCCCCTTCCTCCTGAACCAGACGCTCGACGTCGTCGACCGCATCGACCCGACGACCTGGACGATCGACGGGAGCTGGTCGGTGGCGGTTCCCGGAGACGCGGGAGGGGCGATCTCGGATCCGTACGCCGTCGTCGTCGCCAGCGAGAGCCACGTCTACGTCGTCCGCTACCTCAGCAACGTCGTCGACGTCATCGACACCACCACGGCCGCCGACGGCGGCAAGCCCACGGCGTCGATCGACCTGTCGGGCCTGGTCCAGGCGAACGACCAGGACGGCGTGGTCGAGGCCACGGCGGCGGCGTACGTCCCGGGCTCGAAGCTCCTCTACGTGGTGCTCGGCAACATCGACCGCAACACCGTGGCCCCGCCTGACTACGATCTGCTCTGCGTGCAGACGACGTCGACCGTCGTCGCCATCGACACCACGAGCAACACCCTCGTCAGCCTGACCGACGCTGGGCCTGGCGGCGGGATCGCGCTGCAGGGATACGACCCGGTCCAGGGCGGGACCGTCTACGACGCGCCCAACCACCGCCTCCTGGTCTTCGAGGCGGGCTGCAACCCGGCGTCGACGTCCGACGGGGGCGCACCCGGGGCCGTGCAGCGGCGCGGCGTCGAGGAGGTCGACCTCACGGCCCGGACCACCAAGATCCTCCTGGACGCGAGCGACCAGGGCTTCCCGGGGAGCTTCGTTTACGTCAGCCCCACGCAGGCGGCCATCAGCTTCACCTCGTACGTCTCCTACACGCCCGCCTACAGCGCCTTCGCGTGGGACCCGACGTCGACGGTCCTCGGCTCCCCCCTGCCCAACGCTCCGGACGTCTTCGACCACGACGGCGCCGGCAACCTGGTCGGAGCGTCGATCTTCTACGGCGACGGGGGGGCCGCGACGAGCGACATCCTCTCGATGTCGCTGGGCACCGGCGCGGCCACCACGCTCCAGTCGAACGTCATCAAGGTGGGCAACGGCTACATCGGCTCGGTCGGGGTCTGGCCGCGGCCGTAGCCGTCGGCACGCGAGGCGACGCTCACTCGACCGTCGCCTTCGCGCCCCCATCGTCTCGCGGGAGCGACAGGTCGGCGACGCCGTCCTGGAAGTGGATGCGCGCCACCATGCGCTTCTCCTCGAGCGCCACCAGGCCGATCGTCGCCTTGGACAGCTTGTCGCTGAACTCCTGCATCTTCGCCTCCAGGCTCTGCATGAGCGGCCCTGCGGTCCGCACCGCCTTCAGCGAGAAGATCTGCTCGTGCAGCTCGTTCATGCGCGAGCGGTACTCGGCCATCTGCTCGCGCATCGTGGAGATGTGCTGCTCGATGTCTGCCATCTCCTTGTTCAGCCTGAGCAGCGCGTCGACCTGCTGCTTCAGAGGGCCCGAGGCGGCGCGCGACAGGAAGACGCGGACCTGCTCGATGCTCTCGGGCACCCGCACGTCGATCGTCTTGAAGATCGGCGTGGCCTCCTCGACCGTCACGTCGGCCTTCCCGTGCGGCTCGATGTTCACGCGCAGGAGGTTGGCCGACCCCAGCCTCTCGTCCCCGGCGCCGGCGGGGGCCGCGACGAGCTTGTAGCCCTCCGGGACCGTGTGGCGGACGTAGACCGTCGCGCGCTCGTCCATGCGGTTGGTCATGGTGAAGGTGGTCTTGCGCCTGTGCTGGACCTCGGTCGAGAAGACGCCGCGCTGCACCGTCAGGATGCGCGAGATCTCGTCGGTCTCGCCCGTCGACTGGTCGACCACGATCTGCCGGTCGAGGGCGAACGGCACGAACGCCATGCCGCGCGCAGGGATGGGCTCTGCCATCCCCTCGCCGATGAAGTGTCCGTCTCCGAAGACGGTCACGGGGCCGGTCTCGAGCGACGAGTCGCTCGGGTTCTTGAGGCGGACGGATCGGAAGGGGAACCGCGCGTTGCCGCGGGCGCTCTCGGGGTCGTAGAGGTAGACGACCTCCCCCTCGGTCTCGCGCTTCAGGATCGAGACCATCGCGCTCATGCCCCGCGCGACGCTCGTGACGTTGCCGGACTCGAAGTTCGACGTGCCGATCGGCTCGCCGGCGGCGGCTGCGTCTGCCTTTCCGGCGTCGCTCGCCTCGGCCTTGTCCTTCGGCGAGGACGCCGGTTGCGGCGCCTCGACGACCCGGACTCCGCCGTTCCTCCCGGCCTGCGCGCCTCGTCCGACGGCGACGAGCTGGCTCGGGCTGACGCCGCTCTGGACGAGCTGTTCGCGCAGCCGGTTCGCCCGCTCGAGGCTCGCGCCCTGCTTGTCCTGGTCCTCGTCCCGCGCGAACCCCTCGATGACCACCTTCCCCTGCGACTGGCGCAGCGACTGGGCCATCCGGGCGATGCCGTCCGCGGGAGGAGGCGCCTGCGGCTCCGCGGCGACGGCCGTGACCGGGGCTGCCATCGCGCCGCCCCCCGATCCGCTGAAGTTCGCCTCGATTCGCCCCTTCGGCTGGGCGCCCCGTGCCGCCCCGTGTGCGCCCGCCGGCTTCGAACGTCGCGTGTCGGCCTCGGCGATCGCGGGCGGGGGAGGCGGCGCGCTGGCGGTCGCGAGCGAGCGGTCGTCGAGGTCTGCGATGAGCTTCTTCTGCAGCCCCTCGGTGCCGTAGGTGGCTCCGCCCGTCGGAGGCGCCAGCGCGAAGAGGTCGTGCTGCTGGAGCGTCTCGCGCTCGACGAGGCGGATCGACTGCAGGTCGAACCGGAACGAGAGCGCCGAGCTCGACCCCACCCCGAGGCGCACGTTGTTCCAGTCCTCCCCGCTCGTGTTGTCGACGATGGCCCAGGCCTCGAGCTCCACCTTCCCGCCCTGCCCGACCACGACCCTGTAGCTCGGCTTCCAGGAGGGGGCCTCGGTGACGTAGGAGAGCTTCAGCTGGTGGGATGTGG
>Ga0181517_10004869_pt1 | contig 12034 bp, 6 predicted proteins | sample PEATcosm2014_Bin_31_FD_119748 | JGI IMG/M metagenome (GOLD analysis project Ga0181517, IMG submission 119748) | Peatland microbial communities from MTU Mesocosm Facility, Houghton, MI, USA - PEATcosm2014_Bin01_30_metaG | ecosystem: Environmental > Terrestrial > Soil > Wetlands > Peat | place... | reverse complement strand
TGCTAGCTGAGTACGACCTTCATCAGTACGTTGTTTTCCAGTGCGTAGTTGGATCACGGGCGTATGGGCTGAGCCGGGAAGATTCGGACGTTGACCGGCGTGGGGTTTATCTTCCCCCTGCCGACCTTGAATGGTCGCTTTACGGCGTTCCTGAACAGTTGGAGAATTCCGCAACGGACGAATGCTATTGGGAGATGAAGAAGTTCATCGTCCTGGCTCTCAAGGCCAATCCAAACATCCTGGAATGCCTGTTCACGCCAATTGTGGAGAAGACCTCTGAGATCGGCGAAATGCTGCAAAACAGACGAGAGATATTTCTCTCAAAATTGGTTTACCAAACATACAACGGCTACGTGATGTCGCAATTCAAGAAGCTGGAACAGGATTTACGAAACAACGGGGAGATCAAATGGAAGCATGCGATGCATCTGATTCGACTTTTGCTGCAGGGCATCAGCATTCTTACCGAGCAACACGTTCCCGTAAACGTTGTTTCTCATCGCGAGGCTTTGCTTGCTATTCGCGATGGGCATGAGCCTTGGGAGTCCGTAAATCGCTGGAGGCTTTCTCTTCACCGCGACTTTGAAAATGCATTTCGACAAACGGCACTGCCGGATTCACCAGATTATGCATCTGCAAACCGAATACTGATTGAGGCAAGGCGCAAGATGGTCGAGGTGCGAATTGATTCCTGAGGAAGTTTACGAAGCTGTGCGTCGGCATCCATACCCCCTGTTGTTCGCGACTGTAAGTGGGGCACACCTCTATGGGTTTCCATCAGCTGATTCCGATTGGGATTTGCGTGGTGCCCATATTCTTCCGGCTGAAGAAGTGTTTGGTCTGAAGCCAGTTGAAGAGACTGTGGAATTGGCGGAAAAGGCAAAGATCGAACTCGATCTGGTAACGCACGATGTGCGGAAGTTCTTTCTGCTTCTGCTGAAGCCAAATGGCTATGTTTTGGAACAGCTCTTCTCGCCGATTGTGGTCCATACAACGCCCGAGCATGAAGAACTGAAGAGGATTGCGCGCGGTTGCATTACCAAGTATCACGTGCATCACTATCTTGGCTTTGCCGCCAACCAGTGGAAACTCTTCGAAAAAGAGAGTCCTCGGCGCGTCAAGCCATTGCTGTATGTGTTTCGTGTCTTTCTTACGGGAATTCACCTCATGCAGACTGGAGAGATTGAAGCCAACCTTCATCATCTGAATGCCGAGTATGGCCTTCCCTTCATTCCGGAGTTGATTGCGCGCAAGACAAGTGGTGTAGAACATCAGACTTTGGATGCAGTCGAATTCTCATTTTATGAAGCTCAGTTTGGCGTGTTGAATCGGCGATTGATCGAAGCTGGCGAAACTACCAAATTGCCAGCGAAGAGCAATGCAAAGGAAGCACTCAATGATTTGCTGGTTCAACTTCGATTGCAAACGATTCGTGCCAGGCGCATCTGAACTTCAATCAACTACCGTCAACCTGAATTTGGATCAATACACGCAATGAAAATATCAATTCCCGAATTGTCGCTCGTCATACTCATCGGCCCGTCCGGCTGTGGCAAATCCACGTTTGCGCGCAAACAGTTTCTTCCCACCGAAGTTGTTTCGTCGGATGTCTGCCGTGCGTTGGTTTCCGACGACGAGAACGACCAGACCGCAACTGGCGATGCCTTCGATCTGCTGCATGAGATCGTGCGCAAGCGCCTGAGCCGTGGCAAGCTTGCCGTGGTCGATGCCACCAACGTGCAGCCTGAGTCGCGCAAATCGATTATTGAACTGGCACGTGAATACCACGTCCTCCCCGTGGCCTTCGTCTTCGATCTGCCGGAGCGGCTCTGTCAGGATCGCAATACCCTGCGCTCGGATCGTCAGTTTGGTCCGCACGTCGTGCGCAATCAGATTCAGCAGTTGCGCCGTTCTCTGCGCGGGCTGGAGCGCGAAGGCTTTCGTTATGTGCACAAGCTCTCTTCGCCAGAGGAGATTGAAGCCGTCACCATCGAGCGCCAGCCGCTTTGGAACAACAAACGCGACGAGCATGGTCCCTTCGACATCATTGGCGACGTGCATGGTTGTTTGAATGAGTTACTGGAACTGATGGCTTCGCTTGGTTATCAGGTGGAGCACAGAGAAAAGGAATTCACAATAACGCCTCCCGATGGCCGCAAACTGGCGTTCGTCGGCGATCTCGTGGATCGCGGTCCTGCAACCCCCGACGTGTTGCGTCTGGTGATGACCATGGTGAGTGCCGGTCAGGCGCTCTGTGTGCCTGGCAATCACGACATCAAATTGATCAAGGCGCTCAGAGGGAAGAATGTGCAGATCGCGCATGGACTGGCGCAATCGCTGGAGCAGTTAGCCGGTGAGTCTGCCGAATTTCGCGCCGAAGCCAGCAAGTTTCTCGATGGACTGATAAGTCACTACGTTCTCGATGATGGCAAACTGGTCATCGCTCATGCTGGCATGAAGGAGTCCATGCAGGGCCGTGGTTCTGGCAAAGTGCGAGACTTCGCGCTCTACGGCGAGACCACTGGCGAGACCGACGAGTTTGGTCTTCCGGTGCGCTATAACTGGGCCGCTGACTATCGCGGCAAGGCGCAGGTCGTCTATGGTCACACGCCGGTGCCTGAGGCTGTGTGGCTCAACAACACGGTGAACATCGATACTGGCTGCGTCTATGGCGGCCGGTTGACCGCGCTTCGCTATCCGGAGCGCGAGATCATTGACGTGCCTGCAAAGGCGACCTACTACGAAGCGCGCAAGCCGTTCCTTCCCGCGGAGGAACTGGCTCCGCGTGCCTTGCAGCAGACAGCCGACGACGTGCTCGACATTGAAGATGTGATTGGCAAGCGCATCGTGGATACGCGTCTGATTCCGCGCATTACGATTCGCGAAGAGAATGCAATCGCCGCACTCGAAGTGATGAGCCGCTATGCAGTCGATCCCAAGTGGCTCATCTATCTGCCGCCGACAATGTCGCCCTCTGAAACCTCGAAGCTGCCGGATTTGCTCGAGCATCCGCAAGAGGCTTTTGCCTATTACCGGCACGAGGGAGTGCCGCATGTGATCTGCGAGCAGAAGCACATGGGCTCGCGCGCCGTGGTGATTGTTTGCCGCGACGAGTCTGTCTCTGTGAAACGCTTCGGCGTGATCGAGCCTGCGCTGGGCGTGGTCTATACGCGCACCGGTCGTCGCTTCTTTTCAGATGCCTCTTTGGAGCGCGAGTTTCTGGAACGCGTGCAGAGGGCCGCCACACTGAGCGGACTTTGGGAAGAGTTGAAGACAGACTGGCTATGCCTGGACTGCGAGTTGATGCCATGGTCTGTCAAAGCGCAGGAGTTGCTGCGTGTGCAATATGCGCCGACAGGTACGGCGGGGATTCATGCGCTTGCTGCCGCAAAGCAGGTTCTCGACGAAGCGCGGACGCATATCGCTGGGCTCGACGAACTGGCTGATCGGACCACTGCGCGGGTGGATTCGTTGGCAAAGTATCGCGACTCCTATCGCCGCTACTGCTGGCCAGTGGCGTCCATCAACGACTTGAAACTGGCGCCGTTCCATTTGCTCGCATCAGAGGGCACGGTGCATACGGACAAGCAGCACACCTGGCACATGGAAATGCTGTCCAAACTGTGTGCTGCCGATAGCGTTTTGCTACTTGCCACGCCGTTCCGTCTCGTTGACCTCAACGATCCGGCCAGTTGTGAGGCAGCAACTCAATGGTGGGTGGAGCTGACAGCAGTTGGCAACGAAGGCATGGTCGTCAAGCCGCTCGACTTCATCTGCAAGGGTAAGCATCGTCTGGTGCAGCCCGCAGTCAAGTGCCGCGGCCCGGAGTATCTGCGCATCATCTATGGACCAGAATACCTGTTGCCGGAGAACCTGGAACGCCTCCGCGCCAGAGGCGTTGGTGCCAAGCGCTCACTAGCCAGCAGGGAGTTCTCCCTGGGCATCGAATCCCTGGAGCGCTTCAACCGCCGTGAACCATTGCGCCGCACACACGAATGTGTTTTCGGCGTACTGGCACTGGAGAGCGAACCCGTCGATCCGAGGCTGTAGAGAAACGATTCTGCGTCTTCGGGCAATTGGTTGCGAAACTTGGAAGTGACAACGGAAAGCTAGGGCTGATGGATATGTGCGATTAGGCTCTCAAAGCACCCAGGAATTTGCGTGTCCCATTCACTCCAGTCGTGACCGCCGGGTTTGGTGTGAAACTCATAGGCGTAATTGCGTTGCTTGAGGAGCGTCACGAATCGGCGAATTGGAGGCAGAAGCGATTCCTGTTCACCTGCGGTGACGTAAAGGAATGGCGTATTGGCCTGGTCAGAAGATTTGACTAGGATGAACGGATCGCTGTGCATGCGCGTTTCACTTCCCGAGGGACCAAAAATGGTTCGGAAGCGTAGGCTCTGCGACCACCTTCTTGCACTAAAACCACGACTGGGCACGTCGATGGCGGGACTGATGGCGCCTGCAAAAGCAAATAAATCTGGCCGAGTGAGGGCCAGTTTCACGGCTGCAAAGCCGCCCATGGAAACGCCGACGATAGCGCGATTATCCCGGTTGCCCAAGACCGGAAAACGGGACTCGGCGTCAGCAATCAAGTCGTGAACGAAGTAGTCCTCGTACTTGTCCTTTGAATTGAGAGCAGCATTCACGTAATACGAGCAGGCGCCATCGACCATGACGAGAATGAAGCCCTTCGCGGCATATGCGCCAACATCCGAGTAATTGGACCAATCCCGAAAACTCGTGCCACATCCGTGCAGCAGGTACACCGCCGGCAATTTTGTGCCAACGGGAACATCCCTTGGGGTATAAACCCGGTACGTCATGTTCCGGTTGAGAGCCGATGAGTAGAAGGTTACATCCTTGCTTTCACTCCCCGGAAAGCTGCGCGGATGATCCACGAGCGCCAACTGACCGCCATGACATCCGGCAAACACGGCCAGCGCGGCTATGACAACGGTAACGCAGAAAGAATGAAATACCTTTTTCATCGGAAGATTGATTATACGCAGTACGCCGCAATCAGCGTCTCCGGGGAGCGGCGTTGGCAGATTCTAGGCGGGCTACGTCAATTTCGCCTGCCGGGATCTTGCCCGCCGGTGTCTAATATAAAGAGCATTCAATTTACGTTCCAACGAGGCGTTCTATGATCCGGGGATTGGGCCTATCCTCCTTCTTGGCGTTCTGTCTGACCGCATCGGGCCAAGCCGCACCCTACCCGTCAATCCAAGTCAGCCAAATCGTCGAAGACATGCTTCAGTTGCCCTCGCCCGCCCCTCAGGCCGGCGTTCCCGGTAAGCAAATTCCTGAAGGTCCGATGCAAAGCCCCCATTTCTCCGTTCCGGCCGAGGATGTGCCGCTAGAGGAACTTGGTGGCTACTGGGCCAGGATGGGCCGTGAGATGGCGACCGGCGACTCCATTCAGATAAGCGACAAGGTCCGGCAACGTCTGCTCGAATACAGCGAGCAAAGGCCAAGCGAACTCGATGATCTTCTTCCCCTATTGCCCAACGACCCCGGAGCGTTTGCCCGCGTAAAAGCCATCTACGACAAGAACTCCGCAACCCAGGGCGAAGATTGGAAAGGGTCAGTCAAGTCCTATCTCGAAATTCACGGCGGTTATTTCCACCAGGAACTCCTCGTCGAAGCGCGCCAAGTCAAGGACGACGACGAGATGGGTTCGCCGGAGCCGCATGAGACTCTCGAAAGGCTCTCGACCGTGGACTGGCCTCTTGCCGAGCCTCTTCTCAACCAGTTCTCTGCGGGCGGCCCAGTGCGCACTGCGCTTCTGGCTAAAACTCTCCTCTATCGTCATGCCGTCTCAGCTCACGATAATGCCAGTGCTGCTCGTTTGCGCACTGATTTGCAAGCAGTGGTGGCCGACCGCAAGGCGCTGGGTTATAGTCGCGCTACTGCACTTGAAGCGCTACTCGATACAGAATGGTTCGGTCGCGACGACTGGTACCTCTCACTTTTCCACGATCCAACCATGCGTAATCTCCGCGACGGCTACCAAGGGTTCAGCACACTCAGGGAGCCAGTCGGAAGCTCGCCCGACCACTGGATCCCCATCATGACTCGGCTGGTCTCCGACCCCGACCTAGCTGTGCATGACAACGCCGTCACCTGCCTTATTCAATTTCAGCTTCGCAGTGGCCGCAAGGATGCTCTTGAGCCGCTGTTGCCCTGGCTTTCCGATCGCAAATGGTCGTCCGCTCCCGATCGTCTCCGCCTCATACAGACCGTCCCCGATCTCGATATGAAGGAGGCCATTCCGGGCCTCATCGCTGTGGTCGGGGAAGAGAAGGGCGACGAATATGAGCGCTCTTATGCAGCCGAGTCCCTAGCCCATTTCCGCGATCCACGTGCTGTTCCGGCGCTGCGCCTTGCGCTCGCACGCGAAAAAGGATCAGATCACCGCCGCCGCATCATCCAGGGCCTCATCGCCTGCGGCGGTGTCGCACCCAAGGAAGCAGCGGCCGATGTCGAAAGCTTTGCTCAATTCACCTTGACCATCGAAGGCCAGGAAAAGTGGGAAAAAGCTGCGTATTCCCTGGGATCGACGGATCTTCCCGCCGAGATTGCTCTCGGTGGTTATATCGCGCAGCAGGGACCTGAAGACGACCGCGCCGCTGAACTACTCGTCAAGCGGATCGACGAGTTGCGCGCGTCCAACCCTGCGCTCGCCGACCGGTTGCAGAAGCTTACCTCCGCGTGGAAGTCCACCACAGCAGACCGTGCGGTTCTTCGCCATTTGCGCGAGGGCTCGGTCACTGCATCCGATCTCGCGTCTGCTCTTGATCGACGCGAATCCATTCAAAAAACGGTTGGACCCGAACTCAAGGAACTAGAATTACTCACGGGATTTTCGTCGGGAATCGCTGCGGTCCTGGCCGCCGACCATGAAAAAGAAGTCGCCATTCTCGCGTCCTCCGATGTAGAAGGCGTTGAGGGCCTTCTTGCCGCCGCGCGTTTGGTTCGAGAAAAACTTCCTATCGCTAAAGTCGACGCGCTCGCCACACCGGCCAATCTTCTCCTTTCAAAAGCCGCCGAGGAGTTTCTGATTGCCGATGACACCCCCGAGGCCCGCAGGCTGGTCCTCCTGCGGCACCCTGGCGAGGCCCTGATTATTGGGGCGCGCCAAAGCTACGATCCCGGTCATCATTCATTCCGCGATTTTGATGCCCTCGAAGATCAACTCAAGGACGAGTTCCGGAATGCCGCTTCCGGTGACGAAACTTACGCTCTCCTAAGCGCTGGCTATTGGGGCAACAACGGCCAGGTCATTCTGCGCGTATCGCACGGGACTGCGGAACTGATGTGCATCAACGACCGCGCCCGCTATCTGGTTCGCAATCTCACAACGCAGGAGTGGTCCAGCCTCCGCGATTGGCTCGACCAGAACCATGTGGACGACCTCGGACCGCTCAATATGGCTGCGTTTGATGGTATGCAGTACGAGTTTCTGCATCTCGATCGCAACGGTGGACGCCGTATCTTCATGAACAATCCCGGCATCTCCGACTCCGGTGGTTCGGTCTACAGCCAACTTGTCGGTCGCATCCGGGATCTCACGTCAGTTGCGCCCATGGCCCTCCACTACCGCACTGCGGACAAGATCCCCGGCTTTGAAGTTCTCCTCGCCGACACCCGCCTTGCTGTTACCGGCGTCTGGACGAGCGGCGCTGATCTCCGCATCGGCCTTGCACCCGAAAAGACTTCACAGCCTGACAGCCAGGGTAAGTGGACCATCCTCGACAAGGATCTCGCGCTCCCGGAGAAGGTCTCCTGGTTCCACCTAGAAACAGGTCACCTCAAGCCCGCGCCAACACCGGATGAGTTTCCCTCAGCTGAAGCGCCTGCATTCGTTCCCAAGGAACTCGAAGAGGATCTCAAGCAGAAGGGATATCCCTATCCCGAATGGCCGCTCACCGTAGCCGGCAAGGTCTATCGCGTCGGCAGTCTCGGCAAAATCCCAGATGCCCTCTGGGAACTGACACCGGGCCATGGTCCGCGTATGATCGCACAAACCCAATCACAGTTCGGTTCTCCCGTCATCACTCCGGATGGCCGTTGGGCCGCACTCACGACCTACACTGGCGGCTCCTGGGCCGATCCGAATTTCATCGTGCGCGTCGATCTCGCCACTGGCGCTGTCTCGCGCATCGCAATACCCGATGCTAACCGCGTCGCACCGCTGGGCTGGGTCTCCTCGCGTGGACGCGTCCTCGTCAAGCGCTACCGATTCGAAGACGGCGATAACCTGATTGGACCAGTTACTCCCGAGTACTGGCTCGCTGATCCCGCAACTAGTGCCGCGGAGGTCGTCAAAGGAGAGTTCGCTCCCTTTGAAGAATACAACTTTCGCAAGCTCCAGCCTGCCCAAGGTTCCGCAACATACTGGGCTGCAATTCCCAACAGAAACGCCAACCAGACCGCGCTTGGAATTTACGACGAAAAGAACTTTGCCTTTCAGCCGGTTATGACAGTTCCAGGCATTCTCTTTGATAGCCGCCACATCTGGGTTGATCAGCAGGCAGCTCTGGTCTATATCGTCTATGAAGGTCAACTGCTTCGAGTAAGGATGAAAGAACAATGAAATGGCGGAGAGGAATTATTCTTGCCGGCATTAACTTCGTCATTGCGGCCTCGGCTCAATCGCCCAGAGTGGAAGGAATCGCGATCAATGGCGCAAACGGAGAACCTATCGCAGGCGCCAGCATTCGACTTTGCGCACAGCCGGTGAGCGGGAAAGCGATGGCTGTCGGCATATGCACAGTGGCCGTCTCGGACCACAATGGACGCCTCATCTTCTCAAAAGCCAAGCCCGGGCACTTCTACCTTGCAGGCGAAGCCGAAGGATATCTGAAAAATTATCTGGTTCAGAACGGAAAAGGTGGAAGCGATTTAGACCTCCACACTGGAGAGAGCCGATCATTTCGGTTCGTCTTGTGGCCGGAGGGGGCAATAAGCGGGCGGATTGTGGATGAAAACGGCAAGCCTATTGCGGGGATTGACGTCTCCGCGATTCGCGACGACTCCAGCTTAGGGCGACGTTTCATCTCACAATATCAATATTGGGGCGGTCCGTCTGACAGAGCGTCTGATAAGAATGGCGAGTTTACGATCGGCGAATTGAAACCAGGAAGATACTACGTGGAAGCCGGCATTGCCCCTTGGCGGAAAAATGACGGGGCCTTACTGAAGGCAGGATATATCCCTGCATACTATCCAGGATCATCCACGCTGGCAGCGGCGAGCGTGCTTTGCATTGGCGCAGGCGAACAACGCAAAGTCGAATTCCCATTAAAGCCTGCGCTCACGTATTCTGCTCGCGGAAAGATTGAACTTCCTGCAGATTACAAACGTGATTTCGAGCCTTTATGGGGACTTCGCAGAGAGGATGGCCAGGACTACGGTCAATGGACGGATGAAGAGTTCGATCATACTTCGGGCACTTGGGAAATACGCCATTTACCGCGCGGTACTTATTATTTGGAACTCCAGTCAGGCATCTACGACACCGACCTCGTAGCCAACAAGAGCTTCACGATAACAGACGCGGACGTGAATGACTTGGTACTGCCAATGAGATTGCGCTTCTCGCTGAGCGCCAAAGTGCGTCTTCCTGAGGGCTTCCATCCAAGCACGCCCTATTCAGTGCTTTTCAAACTGGAGCCAGATGGAACCTCGGAATTGACTGAGGACGGACAGCCAGTTGCAAAGGATGGCGAAGTTGTCTTCAACCGTTTGCAGCCAGGCCACTACAGACTCTACCTTTTTACGGATGATCCGGTTTACATCAAGTCTGCAAGACTCGGAGATCAGAATGCGCTCAATGGCGGGCTATCACTCCGGGGCCCGTCAGACGAAGTACTCGACATAACCCTGGCGACCTCAAAAGCCGACTTGAGTGGAATTGTCTCCGGGGATGGCGGCGTTCCTGTTGCTGGAGCAGACGTGAAACTGTTGGCGCAGGGCGAGGACGCGCCTTATGTCATCAAATCTGTCGTTGCCGATGGCGCAGGGCATTTTGTTCTGAAAGCAGTTCCGCCAGGCAACTACAACCTCTTTGCCCTAAGCGAGGCCTTTCGAGATAAGGAGTTCGGAACCTTTGAATTTGATCAGGTGAAACGCTGGGCCATGCCGGTTCAAGTTCGAGATGTTTCGGTGATTGGGATTTCACTCAGGTCCGCAAATCTCAGAAACCCAACATCTGCGTGCAGCAGTTCACTGCTGCCCTAAGATCGCTCCGAAATCAGCACACTTTGGGTGGTCGCCCATGGTGACCATTGCCATTCCATCGCCGGCTAATCCTTCAATCTCTCCATTGGCGGTCAACCGACCGGTATGCCAAATCTCGACGCGGGGCCTGTCTGCGGATGCTACGCTGAAAACCCGCCTCGCGTGATCATTGTGCATCCATGCCCGCGTCCTCAATCATTTTCACGATTCGCTGCTTGAGAACTTGGTTCTTGGTTTCTTTCTCGCCGAATTGATAAACATTGAATCGGGTTCCGCGTGGGAACTGCCTTATCTTCTCTTCTAACAGTTCCATCGTTCCTGGGGTAAACTGCGCCAGTGTCAGTTGGGGTCTCTGGCCAACATCCCAGAAGGAGATGGAAATGGGTCTCTCAGCGCTCTTCTTATAAATCTCGTCGGCCTCCGCACAGGCGTTCTCTCCCACGCATTGACGCGCGGCCGCGTCAAGTTCCGCGGCGCTCGGTACCCACCCCTGGTTTGCCATCACGGCTCTCACCAACTCCTTCCCAATTTCAGCCTCGCCTGAAGGACCGAGTTTGCCGGCTTCGCGATTCTCCAATCGACTCTCGTGGCCACGCCAGTGATCACTCCACTTGAGGTAATGCTGAAGGGTCGGCTGCTCGACGGACTGATCGCCGTGCGCTTCGAGAAACTTCAGCGCGTCCAGCACCACTTCATTGTCAGGATCGTCGAGAGCTTTCACTGCCTCGGCAAGCAGCACAGGGTTGGAAACATATTGCCCAACATCCGTAAAGACGCTGTGATTGCAGCCCGTTTTGTCTTTGCCACGAGCGGCCACGGCGTCCTCAACCATGCCCGGCGCACCGGTCTCGTCAAAGCGAACCAAATAAGCTAGCGCGGCGCTCTGTTCCCGGCAACCCCAAACGCCAATCTTCCCTTGGGTTACCTGGCGCACCGTCGCCACGGATACCCCCGTGCCAAAGCGGGCGATCAACGACAGGAGAACCCCCTGCCGACCTTCATTCTCGTTCCGCTTCAGCGCATCAGCCCAGATTGCCTCGGACTGAGGAAGGGATTCGCTGGGCAAATAATCGATCGCATCGGCATAGAGCGTGGGGTGGGCGGAGCCGATCTGTCGCAGGATCTCTTCATGCGCCCCGGAGGGGTCTACTTCGTACCAGCGGAACAGTGCGGTAGCCTGTGGGTACCCTCGATACGCTGCCCGCATCTCCTTGCTGCCCGGCGCGTCAGGCGACGGCGCTGCCATCTGCCTCAAAACCGGCACGATTTCCGGGGATCGGAGAACATCCCAATGAGAGTCGAGTAGCTCCTGCTGATCTCTTGCTCCCAGGCTCAAAAGCGAACTCGACATCTTTCGGTTCAGATCGTTCACAATCTCAGGCGGCGTGTGCTCCGGATGCCAATCGAAGAGCATCTTCAGGGTTGCTGTCCGTGCACCTCCTTCCTTACGGTCCAGCGATTGGTAGGCCAGGTTCCATGCATCTTCTTCAGCCTTCCTCTCTTCCGGCGATCCCAGAAGGATACTCTCTCCCTCATTGTCCCGCTTAACTCCTGACCCGGGATCATCCGCCTTCGATTGCAGGAAAGCCACCGTGCTGAGTAGGTTTGAAAAGACCGGGAATTCCGGTTCGGAAATGCGCCTTTTGAGCGACGCCACAGCCGCTGTGCGCAATCGCGCAGGCAGTCCACGCAATCCCATCTCGCATTGGCCCCAGATATCGCTTTCGTCTTCGCGGTAGTACTGTGTCATTATGTCTATCGCTCCCTCGGTGCCGAGGAAGCGCAGATC
>Ga0181517_10004866_pt1 | contig 12036 bp, 9 predicted proteins | sample PEATcosm2014_Bin_31_FD_119748 | JGI IMG/M metagenome (GOLD analysis project Ga0181517, IMG submission 119748) | Peatland microbial communities from MTU Mesocosm Facility, Houghton, MI, USA - PEATcosm2014_Bin01_30_metaG | ecosystem: Environmental > Terrestrial > Soil > Wetlands > Peat | place... | reverse complement strand
GCGATGGCGGCGGTGGACCAGTTGTGCCCATCGGCGCTGACGTCCGAGTTGACGTAGAAGTTGTCGAACAGCACGAACTGGCGGGCCAGTTTATGGAGGTTGGGGGTGACATTTTCGCCGAACAGAACCAGCGAGGCATCGCCGTTGCCCTCCTTCATATCGCCCAGTACCTGGTCGTAGGTGCGGTTCTCCTTGACGATGTAGATCACGTGCTGGATAGCGGGCAGCGGGCTGGGCTGCTCGAGCTTGGAATCGTTGTAGGGAGAATTGGCCAGCGTGGTCTTGGTCCACGCCTCCAGTTGCTCGGTGGTGAACGGATCGATCCAGGAAGCCGTGCCGGTTTGCATGCGCGCCACGTATTGCTCGGCGCGCTGGGACCCGGTGCGGCGCGCGGGCGTTGGCCCGTCCGGATTGGGATAGGAACGCACGCCCTTGCCGTTGAGCGCCACCAGCCCGCCCGAGGGCAGGGCGAGGACAGCGGTGGGATACCAGCCCGTGGGGATGAAGCCCTGGACCGAGCTGCGGTCGCCGGAGACGTCCACCACGGCGGCCGCGTTGGCGTCCGAGCAGGCCGCGAAGAGCGTCTTGCGGTCGGCGCTGAGCGAAAGCGCGGAAGGGGTCATGCCCAGGGGATGGCGCGGGCTGGTGGAAACGTTGATGCTCTCCAGGATTTTGAGCTCTTTGCCCGCGCCCACGCCCACCGAGTACACGTTGTTGGTGTTGGCAGCCGCCACGAAGAGCCGGGCCACATAAGCGGGCGGCTGCCCTTCCTCCGTTTCGGCGGGGCCGCCCGGGCGCCATGCCATATCGGTGGGATGCGCGCCGATACGCAGGTTGGCAAGCTGGCCGCCAGTGGCGGCGTCGTAGTGGCCCACGGAGCCATCGGCCCAGGAGGTGACGAAGAAGGTCTGTCCATCGGGGTGGAACAAGATACGGTACGGCCTTCTTCCGGTCTTGTAGCGGCCAATCATGAGCCCCGATTGGAGATTGATCACGGCCAGGGAATCGCGGTACAGGTCCGCGGCATAAAGCAGGCGGCCATCGGGGGAAATGGCCACGTCGCCGATGAAATCGCGGGCAGTACGCTGGGCCTCGGGGACCACCGCGAAGGTGCGGCCCGGCCGCAGCGCGCCGCCCGAGAGAGTGTACTCATAAACGGCGGCGCGCGATCCGCCGCCTACGTAAATGCGATCGCCCGCCGGCGCGAAGGCCAGGCCCAGCCACGCGTCCGGCACGGGCGCCGTGTTCACCACCCGCGCGGCGGCCGCGTCGATCAGAGCTATGGATGGCGGATTGTAGCCGGCGTTGAGGACCGCGACGTATTTCCCGTCGGGGGACAGCGCGGCGGCCATGGGAAACGTATCGAGCGCCACCTGGCGGCCGGCTGGTTCGAGGCGCCACCCGCTGTTGAGCAGAAAGCCGCCACTGGGAAGCGGCCCCACCTGTTCCCGCGGCGCGGGCTGCGAGATGAGCAGCATGGCCAGCGAAACAAAGGCGCCGGCAAGCGTGAGCCGGATCCCAGCCCAAATCAGAGCGCGAGGTCTCATAGGAATCTCTTTAATTGTACGTGGCGGGGCGGGCGGGGAGGGGCTCTGCTTCCCACAAGGCCGTTTGGGGGCAGTTTCCGGTAACCCCACATATCGGGCACAACGCCGGACGGGCTTGTCCGGGCCACATCGACGGTGAGGGCATGCAGTGTCCAAGTGGCCCTGATTCAGACCCGCTGCCCGTCGTAGATTTCGATACACTGGAGTCATGGCGAAGGTTGTCAACCCGAGAATTCCGCCCGACCCGAAGGTGTTCATCCCGGGGCTCAAGCCCCCAGTGCGGGACTTCGTTCCGTCCGATGACGGCGATCCCTCCGAGGTCGATGCCTTCATCAAGATGATCCGGGAGTTCCGTCGTCAGGGCCCAGCGACCCACGCCGACGCGAGATGAACGTCCTCCTTCTCGATACCAACGTGGTGTCGATCCTCTTTAACCGAAATCACTCGCTGCGGCAGACGTGCATAGAAGCCGTAGCGGGTCATCAGTTGGTGATTTCCTTCATGACCCGGGCCGAGTTGTTGCTGTGGCCTGCGGCTAACAACTGGGGCGCGGCCCGCCGCGCCGCTCTCGAAGAGCACATGGCGCTGTACCTGACGCTTTTTCCAGATGAGCGCACGTGTGCGATCTGGGCTGCCGTCTTGGATCAATGCCGGCGCGCCGGACAGCCAATCCAGACCGCGGACGCCTGGATTGCGGCATCTGCCCGCCAATGGGCTTGTCCGCTGGTGACCACCGATTTTAGGGACTACGCCGCGATTGAGGATCTGGACGTTGTGCCTATTCGATAGGGACCGCCGAGTGAGACTTGCGCAGGTCAGGATGAGCCCCTGTTGCCCGGGACCACCGGGCGCTTGCTTGAGGTGCGTTGCTTGACGTGCAGGGTCGCGCTGTGGAACTATTGGCAACAACGGCAGGATAAGGAGCTCCGATGGATCACCGCGACTTCCGTTTCGTGGATACGGGCCTTTGGATCGACGGTGTCTCGAAAACAGTCGGCGAGGCGATCAAGGCTTCGGTATTTGCCTTTAGGGCGCACCACCAGATCCCCGATTCTGCTTGGCACGTTCGGGCTTACGGCCTGACAGGCGGAGTATACGTTGACGTGTGGATCGGCAAATCACCGAGCCCCACCTACAGGGAACCCTATACGATTATCAACTCACCGGACGCGGGCGAGAAGGTGCGTTCTTTACTTGAAGAGTTGATCGCTTGAAAAGCGCTATTACGCAGTTTGTTATTTATCCGCCAGCCACCGGTTGACGAACTTTGATACGTAATCTTGGATCGACGCGCGTATTTCAGATGGGCCCGGAACTTGCCCAGGGAAGAACATTCCACCGTCTTCCCAAGTGATGACCACCCCGCGGCGTCCGCGCACTTCGACAGTAGCCCACTCCCTAAGTGCAACGTCGATACTGGCCACGGAAGCACATCCGGCGACCGTGATTCGAAGGACTTGACCCGGGCCGATGCTCAAGCCGGATTGCCGGAGGCGCAACTCTGTTTCAGTCCGGACGGTATCTTCAAGCAGGCCAAACGACTTCGCCAAAACCTTTTCCGCGCATGGCCCCGTACCTTGTCCGTCTATGAAGACCATCTCCACCTGAACCTGCTTGACCCCCTTTAGGCTCATATCCTGAGCGCGTATCGCAGTAGCAGGCAGAGCTAATAAAGCCAGCAAGACCATTTTCATTCTCATGTTTGACCTCTCGCCTTCCCTGTTGGTCGCCAGTTCATTTGGTTCAGGCGGCTGCGGCGCTCGGCTGAACTACGTAGCGGTGACCTTTAGATGCTCGATGCCCGCCGCGCTGATCTTGCAGGCGTCGCGACCCTTCAGTTTCTCAATCCAACGACTATCCAGCAGCCTGCTGAAAACATGCCATTCAAGCGACAGCGACCCGCGTATCGGCACCGACGCCGGAGCTTTTCCGTCGTACAGGCTTGCGGTTTGAAGCACCTTGTCGAAAGTTATGTGCCCGTCTCTGTCGTGAAGGTATTGGAGAATTTCCGGCAAGCTCGTCGTGTTCAGCATTGCGAGTTACCTCTCTAGTCAGGATAAGCCAATCCCCTGCTGGCCGCATTCGCCTTAAGCGAGGCGGCCGACGGCCTCTGACTCCTAGAAACAGCCAGACAGAACCTGCTTTATGTAAACAATTGAAAACACATGCCTTAATTGCATAAAACCTGGCGGCTCGCACGGTTGTGGCAAAAAAACGGCGCTTCCGGAAACTGGCCAGGGCGAAGTCCCGTTCTGGGAAGCGTGGGGGTGCCCGCATCGACACAGACCCCGTGGGCCTCCCTCCGCGGAATCCACCGCTACTTAAGCGCCTTCGCGAAGTAGAGGGCCGACCGCCAGGTCCTCGTCAATCAGGGGCCAGTGGATGCCACAGCCGGAAGGCGAGAGTTCCGCTCGATTCCGTTCCGCCGCGGATGCGTGGGCAAGCCGCTCGGAACATCTCTCCCACGGAATCGACACGTAGCCGTCTTCCATAACTACAATGAGCGCTGCGGGCGTAGTCTCTATCGCTCTTGCCAAGACCGGTTTCGTCTTACTTTGCACGGTCCCCTCCGATGATAGAAAATGCGTCCTTTCCCTTCCGCAACTACAATGCCAGCGTCGTTCGCAAGGCTGCGTCGAGTTCCCTCGATTCCGACAAAGCCCCAAGGACCCGATCAATCTCCGAGTGCTGTATCGTAGCGAGGTTGTCGGTCATGATAACCGAGTCCATCAACAAACCCGACCCCTTTGCGCTCTCGCTATCGGCTCGCACAACCACCCTGCTCGCGTGTCCCGCGCGGGCCATGTTGCTCGTGATCATCGCCACGACGGTCTGGGGCAAGCCTGCGCCCAATTGGTCTGCTTGGACAACCAGCGCCGGTCGGCGCTTCGAAGTTCGCAAGTTCGAGTCGGGAAACAAGACCAAAACGACATCACCGCGCCGGCAGTTCATCGTAGGCAGCCATTTCGGGTCGATCCCAGTCCTCGGCGAACGGAGCTAGACGGCGCCGCAGATCGGCGGCCTGAGACGCGTCGATCCCACGTTCACGAAGATCCACCGGCTCTGCTGGATGAACCCACGTCACCACGACGCGCGAACCTTCGGCCTCCGCCAGCGACTCCAAAAGCTCCACCTTGCCGTCGTGGCAGATTCCTTCGACCGACTTCACCATACTCTTCAGTATCCCGCGAACTCGCCATGAGCGCCAGTGAAAGGGCAACTCCTGCCCCGATGCCCAGGCGCCCGTGCTACCGTGATCCCATGACATGGCTCACCTGGGCGCTACTTTCCGCTTTGTTCGCGGCCGCCACCGCAATATTGGCCAAGGTCGGCGTCGCCGGGATGGATGCGAATCTGGCTACGGCTGTCAGGACTTCGGTGGTCGTGGTGTTTACGTGGCTCCTCGCATTCGCCACACGGTCACCAGCGGGATTTCAGGCATTACCGAGCAGGTCGTGGATCTTCCTGGTTCTCTCCGGCCTTGCTACCGGCCTGTCCTGGCTGTGCTATTTCCACGCTCTTCAGGTAGGTCCAGCTTCACGAGTCGCCCCCGTTGACAAGCTCAGTGTGGCGCTTGTGATCGTGTTCTCCGCTTTGTTCCTGGGGGAGCGGCTGACGTGGGGGAAGGGTATCGGCGGAATCCTCATCGTCGCCGGGGCGATCACGATTGCACTCGAATGAAGTGGCCCGAGCCGCCTCCGGCGCGTCCATGTGCTACTTTCAAGAATCAGGTTCGCAGAACAGCCGCGGGTTTCCCGTCCTGATATCTCGCCTGAATCGAGGCCATCTCCATGTCGAAAAAGCCTGATCATACCCAGCCTGTATCGGTAATCGGCGAGGGCGCCACGCTCGGCGTCATCGGCGCCGGCGTGATGGGGCAGACGCTGCTGCGCGGACTGCTTTCCGGCAAGCTGATCGCGCACGACCGCGTGTGGGCCGGCGATAAGAAGCCCGCCACCTGCGCGGCCGCCTCGGAGGCGCTCGGCATCACTGTCGAATCCGACTTTCACGCGCGCGTACCCGGCGCCGATCTGATCCTGCTGTGCGTCAAACCGAACGACGCGCCGGTAGTTTTGGCCACGCTGCGCAACGCCGGGCTGCGGCGCGAGACGCTGCTGATTTCGATCCTCGCCGGCGTCGGCACAGACCGGCTGGAGCTGCTGCTGGGGACCGAGAATCCGGTGGTCCGCGCCATGCCCAACACGCCCGCGGTGGTGGGCGAGGGCATGACCGTGATCTGCGGCGGGCGCTACGCCACCCCGGCCGACCTGCTGCGCGCGCAGGCCATCTTCGAAGCCGTGGGCCGGTGCATGACCGCCGACGAGGTGCACTTTAACGCCATCACCGCGCTCAGCGGCAGCGGGCCGGGCTACAACTTCCTCATCATGGAAGCGCTGGCCGACGCCGGCGTGCGGGTGGGGCTGCCGCGACAGCTAGCCCTCACGCTAGTGGCGCAGACCGCGCTCGGGGCGGCGCGCATGGTGCTCTCCACCGGCCGCCATCCGGCCGCGCTGCGCGACGACGTCACCACTCCGGCCGGCTGCACCATCGGCGGCCTGCTGATGCTGGAAGACGGGCGCATTCGCTCGGTGCTGGCGCGGGCCGTGGAAGAGGCCACCAAGATCTCCGCGCATCTGGGCGTCGGTCCCACCAAGGTTTCCGAAAGCGGCGGTCCGCGCTCCGGATACTAAGGGACCCGCCAATGCCTGAAGCCGATTCCCATGGGCTCGCCGCGGAACTGATTCGAACTGAAGACCGTTGGGGCGCACACAACTACCGCCCGCTCGACGTGGTGGTGGAGCGGGCCGAGGGCGTGTGGGTGCACGCCATCGATGGGCGCCGCTACCTCGATTGCCTGAGCGCCTACTCGGCCCTCAACCAGGGCCACTGCCATCCGCGCATAATTCAGGCGATGCTCCGCCAGGCGTCGCGCGTCACGCTGACTTCGCGCGCGTTTCGCAACGACCAGTTGCCGCCCTTCTGCGAAGATCTTGCGCGGCTATGCGGGATGCAGATGGCGCTGCCCATGAACACCGGGGCCGAGGCGGTCGAGAGCGCCATGAAGGCGGTCCGCCGATGGGGCTACACGTACAAGCATATCCCGCGCGAAGAGGCCGAGATCATCGTCTGCGAGAACAATTTCCACGGCCGCACCACCACCATCACGGGCTTTTCTAGCGAACCGCTTTACCGCGATGGCTTCGGCCCCTTCACGCCGGGCTTCGTGAGCGTGCCCTTCGGCGACATCGATGCGCTCGAAGCCGCCATTACGCCGCGCACATGCGCGCTGCTGATCGAGCCCATCCAGTGCGAGGCCGGCATACTCATCCCGCCCGACGGGTACCTGCGGCAGGCGGCCGAGCTGTGCGCGCGGGAGCGCGTGCTGTTCGTCGCCGATGAGATCCAGACCGGCCTGGGCCGCACCGGCATGATGTTCGCCTGTCAGCACGAGAACGTGCAGCCGGATGTGTACGTACTCGGCAAGGCGCTCTCGGGCGGCGTGTATCCGGTATCGGCGGTGGTCTCCTCGAGCGAGGTTCTGGGCGTGTTCCGGCCCGGCAGTCACGGCAGCACGTATGGCGGCAATCCGCTGGCGTGCGCGGTGGCGCGCGAGGCGCTGCGGGTAATCGAGGACGAGCGTCTGGCCGACCGCTCGGCCGAGCTGGGCGCGTGGCTGCTGCATGAGCTGCGCAAGCTGCGCCATCCGCACATCAAGGCCATCCGCGGACGCGGCCTGCTGATTGGCATCGAGCTGCTGGCGCCGGCGCGTTCCTATTGCGAGCGGCTGAAGGATCTAGGGCTGCTGTGCAAGGAGACCCACGATTTCGTGATTCGCCTGGCTCCGCCGCTGATCATTTCCGAAGAGGATCTGGCGTGGGCTGTCGGACAGGTACGCAAGGCCTTCGAGGGATAGGCCAAGCTTCGGGTTAGGGATTGTCATGGAATAACCATTCCAACCGCTCCCTGACGGTCGCGGCTCGCCAGGCTCTTAATGAGCCGCGACCGTGAGGGAGCGGTTGGCAACTGAACTGGTTATTCCCTGTCAAGCCCTTAGAGCGTGGCTCTCCCCATTCCCCCTTACTGGCTTTGGCGGCTGGAACGCGGCCGGCCGGCGCAACTGGCGAGCCCTAATCCGCACGCCGCGGCCGGACGCGCCGCCGGCGTAGGTCTGGGGGCCCGGCGCGCGGCCGCGGCGGGGGTCGCCACGCTCGCCGCCGCGCCTGTACCCACCGAAATCAGGGCCTCGCTGGTGTACGAGTCCGGTCCCTCGATGTCCAGGTCGTTATCCCCCGCCGTCAAGCCGGTCGGAACCTGCACATCCAACTGGTACAGCCCCGCCGATCCCGGAACCAGGCCGGAATAGACGGGCGTGACCGATTGCCCGCCGATGAAGACGGTGATGGAGTTGGTGTCCAAGCTAAACGAGGGGCTGCCCGGCGCCGCCGAGCCGTCGGCAACCGCCGGGCTCACCGCGCCCAGCCCGCTCAGGTATACGATCAAATACTCGCCAGGTTGCGCCGGTTTCGCGGCCGTCACCAACGAATAATCCGCATTGTGCTGCACGGCCCCGTAGCCCAGCCCGTCCTCGTTCAGAGTGAACACGCCCGGGGCGGTGGTTCCCGCATACGTGGTCACGGTATTCGAGAGCGCCCCGTTGTTGATCACCTGGATGGTGACGACTCCAGTGCCGATACCATAGGGCACAATCGCCGAGATCTCTCCCGGGCTCACGGTATAGAGCGGCGCCGGAAGGTTGTCGATCATCACCTGAACGCCGCCCAGAATGGGGGGGAAAGGAACCGTCGCAGCCGCCGAAGCGCCGCTGGGCGCCATGCCCGTGCCGAAGAGGGTGATGAACTCGCCCGGCACGATGGCCTCGGTGAACGGCGCCCAACTGGCCGCGTTCACGATATACAACGGATTGAGATAAACACCCGCGCCGCTGAGCGTGGGCGCCGCCAGCGCCACGTTCAACCCCATGTTGTCGGCGCCGATCCCGGAGCCGATTCGCACCGCGCCTCCCGCGCCCACCGCGTAGCGCGTGTACGCGGTACTGTATGTGGCGGCGCTGGCCGTGTACGTGTCGCCGTAAGTGTAATCGATGGCGGTGGAAGCGGACATCTGCGCCAGACGCTGGTGCCCCACGCTTCCGGAGGGCAGGTAGGTGACCGCCCCATAATAGGTGTCGAGGTCGCCTACGTTCTCATAAACCGGTTCGTCGATCCCGGCCTGATAATACAGGCCGCCGAAGTTCGGCGCGCCGGTCCCGGTGCGGACCCCGACGAAGAAGTCCCACCCCGTGGGCGATCCGCCGAACACGAAATTCCCGTCCGGCGAGATATAGAGGAATTTCTGCCCCGAAATCAGACCCGAAGAGGTTGGGAAGCCAAGGCTGGCGGCTCCGTTGCTGAAAGCGTATGCGACCTTCGACGAAATGGTCTGGGAAACCACCGTGGAACCGCCGTCGCCAACGTATCCCGTGACGCTGATATTGCTCCCCAGGTTGCCCGCGCCGTCCGGGTTCAACTGATACATGTAGCTGCGCGCCAGCGCCACCGTGCCGCTCGGAAAATCCATGTCCGCAATCCAGTAGGACCCCTTGAAAGTCGCGTTGTTGGACCCCGTGGAATATGGCGCGGCGACGAACATGTCGTTGAAGCCGCTCTCGGTGCTGCTGCCCACGAAGATGTTCTGCCCGCCCTCCTGGGAGACCAGCCCGTAGACGCTATCCGTCGGCGAAAGCGGATTGGAGAGAAATCCGTAGCCCGAGGCCGAGATCGAGTATGTGCCGCTGGTGGTGGCGGACGATCCGTAATAGTACTGCAGCCACTCCAAGCACGTCCCGTCGCCCAGGTTGGAGTCCGCCACATTGCAGCTCAGGGTGTAGGTTCCGGCGCCGCTGAAGGTGATGTTTCCGAACACCGAGATGGCCTGGCCGAGGTCGCCGTATGCGTCGCCACTGGCCAGGTAAAACACCTCGCGGAAGTAATACGTACCGTTCAGCAGGCCGTTCCCGCTGGTATCCCAGCTCTGGGCGGAGGCCGGGCCGGCGGCGGCGGCCAGGAGGAGCAATGCTATCGGTGCGAGTTTCATGTTCGTCATACTCCGTGGGAAAACCAACAAAACCTTATGATAGAGGCGCGCGCCGGAGGGCGGGCTTCAATTTTTGTGACGCGTCCGCGGCGGCGCGGGTTCCTTCGGCGATGGGGTTGCCGCGGCGGGGCGAAGGAGAATGCCGGCATTCTTTTTCACCCCGGCGGTGACGCTACACTAAGTCTTTCATGCGTCTTTTTCCGATTGCCTCCGCCGCTGCCGTGCTGATGGCCGGCTGCGGGTATATCGGGCCGCCCCTGCCCCCGCTGGCGAACGTGCCCGCCGCGGTGCAGGGCCTCACGGCGGTACAGCGTGGAGCGCGCATCGTGGTCCAATTCCCGCTTACCGGCCGGACCACCGAGGCGAACCCCATCAGGCCGCCGATCACCGAGGACCTGCGCATCGGCGTGTTTTCCGGCGCCGATTTCAACGCAGATGCGTGGGCCGCTCAAGCGCAGCGCATCGTGGACGGCCAAGTCACCGGCGGCGCGGCGGTTTTCGAGACGCCCGCGGCGCCGTGGATTGGTAAGGAGGCCATTATCGCGGTTCGCGTGGTGGGCGGCAACCGAAAGCATTCCGGGTGGTCGAACTATGCGATCGTGAACGTGGTTCCAGAGCCGGAAAAGCCGCGGAATCTCAGCGCCGTCGCGTCACCGGGGGGGGTATATCTCACCTGGAGCGCCCGCGGGAATGGCTTCCGGGTGCATCGCCGCGGCCCGGACGAAGCCGGTTTCACGGTCCAAGCCACCGTCGAGAAGCCGGAATGGACGGACGCCAACACCGATTTCGGAAAGCGTTATACCTACATGGTGGAGACCGTCGTGAAGCTGGCCAATGACAAGGAAGCCCTGAGCGACCCCTCCGAAGAAGCCACCATTACGCCCGAAGACGTGTTCCCACCCGCTGCGCCGTCAGGACTCCAGGCCGCCGCCGCGCCCGCTTCCATCGAACTGGCGTGGAACGCCAATACGGAGCCGTTCCTAGGGGGATACCGGGTCTACCGTTCCACGGCCGGAGGGCCGTTTGAAAAAATCGCTGAAGTGGGCGTAATCCCGAGTTACTCGGACCGCCAGGTGGAGCCGGGCAAGAGCTACCGCTATGCAGTCGCGGCCGTGAGCAAGACCGGCCATGAGAGCCCTCGCTCGGCGCCGGCGGAAGCCGGATTGCCCGCGCAGAACTAACGGTGGGACAGACCATCGCGTTTCGTGGTCTGTCATTCCTTGCGCCGCAAGCCTCCGACAGACGACGGAGACCGATCGTCTGTCCCACTGCTTCTCCCAGTCACCGGCTCAGTAATGAAAGCGGTAGCGCACTTCCACATAGACCTGTCGCGGATCGGCGTAATGGGTTCCGCCGAACGTCTGGCTGTTGTCCAGCAGGAACCGGCGATTGGCGATATTCAGGGCCGTCAAGGAAACCGTGACGTTCTCCGAGACAGGCTTTCCGAGCGAAAGATCGAAGGTGGCGTGCCCTTCCAGATGCGCCGGCAGGACGCTTGATCCGTCCGTGAATCCCGATCCGTAGTAAAGACTGCCGCCGGCGATAACCCGATACGGCAGGCTGAAGTTGAACCCGGTGTGCAGGGTATGCCGCTGGTCGTGGTCGAGCAGGAAGTAGCCGCTGGCAGGCACGGAAAAGTCGGTCAAGCCGCCGGTTATCGCGCCCGATCCCAGGGCGTGGGCATGGGCATAGGCAAGGTAGACCTCTCCCCGATGAAAGATCTGTGGCGACCGGATGCCAACCTCCTGGCCGTACAGGCGCGCATTGGCGATGGTCAAGGGAAAGAAAATGTCGGAGTCGCCGATGGCGTTGTGATCGAAATAGTTTTTCGCGCGCTGATGGTAGTCATTGACCTCCAGCGCCCAACCCCGCAGTGGAATGGTCAGTCCGAACTGATGCTCTTCATCGCGCTCACCGCGCAACGGGATGAATCCCAAGCCTTGCGACACGGCGTAATCGAGCAGAGGGCCGCTGACTGTGGAGAGAGGCGGAGCCTGGTAGTAGCGGCCCCAGAACCCGCGCAAAACCCAGTTCAAACCAGGGATGCGAACGGAACCGCCCAGCCGGGGAGTGGCTGCGTTTTCCGAAATGGCTCCGCTGAAATACGTCAGCCGGATTCCGGCGGTCAACGTCAGCCAGGAGAACGCCCGGTACTGATCCTCCAAAAAGAGAGCCTCGAGGCGGCCACTGGAGATCTTGTCCTGCGCCAGGGAATCCGCGGAGCCGTCGTTGGCAATCAAACCCACGAACTCATCGTCGCGCTGCCCGAAGCCGTAGACTCCGACTCGCGCATTGTTGCGGCCGGTGACCGCGGTAAGCGCGATCTGCGCGCCGGCGTATTGAGAAGCGCGATGCTGGGTGGTACTGACGGGAGCGTCATTGGGGTCGCCATCGT
>Ga0181517_10004863_pt1 | contig 12041 bp, 8 predicted proteins | sample PEATcosm2014_Bin_31_FD_119748 | JGI IMG/M metagenome (GOLD analysis project Ga0181517, IMG submission 119748) | Peatland microbial communities from MTU Mesocosm Facility, Houghton, MI, USA - PEATcosm2014_Bin01_30_metaG | ecosystem: Environmental > Terrestrial > Soil > Wetlands > Peat | place... | reverse complement strand
CAATCACGACCAGAGCTGCCCCACCTGCTCGCGCAGCACAAACTGCCAGTTGCAAAGCCTGGCCCAACGGCTGGGTGTGAAGCAGGTGCGATTCAAGCCGGTGCAAAAGCGCGTTCCGCTGGACGAGTCGTCGCCATCGCTGGTTCGCGATCCCAACAAGTGCGTCCTCTGCGGCGATTGTGTGCGCATGTGCTCTGAGATCCAGGGCATCGGCGCGATTGACTTTGCCCATCGCGGACACGAAGTAAGCGTGCAGCCGGCATTTGGAAAGGACCTTGGCGACGTTGAATGCGTCAACTGCGGACAATGCGCCAGCGTCTGCCCGACCGGCGCGCTGACTCCGAAGTCGGAGATTGACGAAGTCTGGAACCTGTTGGCCGATCCTACCAAGACGGTGGTTGTGCAGATTGCGCCGGCCGTGCGCGTGGGACTGGGCGAGAGCTTTGGCCTGCCGCCCGGAGAGATTACTACTGGCAGGATTGTTGCGGCCCTCAAGTTTCTCGGTTTCGATCAGATCTACGACACATCGTTCGCCGCCGATCTTACCGTCCTTGAAGAAAGCACAGAGTTCCTGGAGCGGAAAGGCAAAGGCGGCACGCTGCCGATGTTTACCTCCTGTTGCCCAGGCTGGGTCAAATACGCTGAGCAATATTTCCCTGAGCTGCTGCCCAATCTTTCAACCTGCCGCTCGCCGCAGGCCATGTTCGGCTCGCTGGTGAAGGGGATGCTTCCTGAGCAGCTCAAGATCGAACGCAAGGACCTGAAGGTCGTCGCCATCATGCCCTGCACGGCGAAGAAGTTCGAAGCCAAGCGCCCGGAGATGGGCGTCGATGGCGACCCGGACGTGGATCATGTGCTGACCACGCAGGAACTGGCGCAGATGATCAAGTCTGCCGGGCTGATCTTCGATACGCTGCAGCCCGAATCGTTCGACATGCCCTTCGGCTTCTACACCGGCGCGGGAGTCATCTTTGGAAACTCCGGCGGGGTGATGGAAGCGGTTCTTCGCTACGCAGCGGAAAAGATTACTGGAAAGAAACTGGAAGATGTCGAATTCCAGCAAGTGCGCGGCGATTCAGGGCTTCGCGAAGCTTCTATCAACGTGAACGGCACCGAGCTGAAGCTGGCCATCGTCCACGGATTGCGCAATGCCCGCGTTGTGGCCGAACAGGTGAGAGCCGGCAAGAGCCACTACGACCTGATCGAAGTAATGGCCTGCCCCGGCGGCTGCATCGGCGGCGCCGGACAGCCGATATCAACTTCGCGCGATTCACGTGCGCTCAGGACCAAGGGTCTGTATCACGCCGACAAAATGCTGCAACTGCACAAGTCGCAGGACAACGTGTTTATCACCGAGTGCTATGCAAAGTTCCTGGGCGAGATTGGTGGAGAGAAAGCGCATCATCTATTGCACACCACCTATCAGAGCCGCCATCGCATCTCGGATGAGTCACTGCCTTTGATGCAGTCGAAGAACGAAGACAAAGTTAAAGTGAGCGTGTGTTTGGGAACCAACTGCTTCCTGAAGGGTTCGCAGGAAGTTCTGAATGGCGTACTGCGTCACGCAGAGCAGACCGGACTTGAAGGCCGTTTGGATGTGCGGGCGGGCTTCTGCTTTGAGAAATGCGAGACGGGTCCAACGGTAATGATCGACGGCCAGCATGTTTGTGGGTGCACGGCCGAAAAGGCAATTGAAGTCATCAACAGCCGGATCGAGAACGAAAGCCCGGCTCATACCAACGGAGCTGAGTCCATCAACCCCGCAGAGTAACTGAATGGACAGGAGAATACCTTGATTACCCATGAGAAAGCTGATTTCATCAACCCGGAGGAGATAGAAGCCATACTGGCGCCGCGTCCGCGTCCTGCAGCATCTCGAGTTCGTGAATTGCTGATCAAGGCCCGTGAAATGCAGGGTCTTACCATGGACGAGGTTGCCTGTCTCTCGCATGTCGAAAGCCCGGAGTTGCTGGAAGAGATATTCTCCACGGCAAAACAAATCAAGGAAGAGATCTACGGATCCCGGCTGGTCCTGTTCGCACCGCTCTATATTTCAAATCGTTGCGCGAACGAGTGCACATACTGTGCCTTTCGCGCAACGAATACAAACATCAAGCGGCGCACTTTGACGCAAGAGGAGATTGCGGAAGAGACCCGCATCCTGATCCGGCAGGGACAAAAGCGGATTCTCATTGTCTCCGGGGAAGCCTTGCCGCCACAGGGTTTTCAATACATTCTCGACAGCATCGCCACCGTCTACGACACCAAGATCGGATCGGGCGAGATTCGCCGCGTCAATGTGAACCTGGCTCCGCAGACAACCGAAAGATTTCGGTTGCTGAAGGCCGCAAACATCGGCACCTTTCAACTCTTCCAGGAAACGTATCATCGCCCAACTTACGCGGCAGTTCACCTGAAGGGCGCAAAGCGCGATTACGACTGGCGTACGACCGCCTTCGACAGAGCCATGGAAGCGGGCATTGACGACGTGGGCATCGGCGTGTTGTTTGGCCTCTATGACTGGCGATTCGAGATCATGGCGATGATGCAGCACATTCGCCATCTTGAAGAGACCTTCGGCGTCGGGCCGCACACCATCAGCTTTCCGCGCATGGAACCGGCTCTGGGTTCCGAAGTCGCTTCGCAGCCGCCATGCCCGGTGAGCGATGCGGACTTTCTGAAGATGATCGCGATCATGCGCCTCGCGGTGCCTTATACCGGAATGATCATGTCAACACGCGAGACGGCCGAGGTTCGCCGCGCAACATTGGAACTGGGAATCTCGCAAATCTCAGCCGGCAGCCGCACCGATCCAGGTGGATACAAAGACTCTGAAAACGGCTCGAATGGCGGCCAGTTTCAACTAGGCGACCACCGCACCATTGAAGAGGTCGTCAGCGACGTTGTCTCGCTGGGATTCCTACCTTCGTTCTGCACCGCCTGCTACCGCATGGGACGCACCGGGCATGACTTCATGGATTTGGCCAAACCGGGCGAGATCAAGTACCACTGCCATCCCAACGCGCTCTCAACATTTCAGGAGTACCTGTCCGACTACGCCAGTCCCGAGGCCAAGGCCGCGGGCGAGAAGCTCATCTCAATTGAACTGCAAAACATGGACGTGCGGCAGACCGCCTGCGCACTACCGATGTTGAATAAGGTCCGGCGCGGCGAACGCGACGTTTTCGTTTAGAGCGCGCTTCATGAATGGCCACGGGATTTCAAGCTCCGGCCCCAGGGGTTAAAACCCCTTGCTTTTTTGGCCATCCTTCGGCACGACTGAAGTCGTGCCCTGACACAAAGCGGGTTTTTGAAACGCGGTTTAGAAAAACAGAGGGAGAAGATCACCATGATTCGGGCTACTTCAAAAGGGTTTCGGCTTCACATCGGCTTCTTCGGACGCCGCAACGTCGGCAAATCAAGCCTGCTGAATGCAATTACCCAGCAGAAGGTCTCAATCGTGTCGGAGGTGGCGGGCACAACGACGGATCCCGTTGAGAAGCCGATGGAATTGCTTCCCATCGGACCGGTACTCTTTGTGGACACCGCCGGAGTGGACGACGTGGGAGCGCTTGGTGAACAGCGTATCGAAAAGACGCGCCAGGTGATCGCGCGCTCCGACATCGGCGTCCTGGTTACCGAGTCGGGCACGTGGACCGAGTTTGAAGAACGGCTGTTGGCCGAACTTCGCGGACGCGGAATTCCCGTGCTGGTGGTGTTGAACAAGGCAGACTTGCAGCGCCCCGACCTGGAACTCATGATTCGTTTCGAGCAGGAAGGGATTCCGTATGTGAAGCTCATCGCCACCACGGGCGAAGGAGTGGACACATTCCGCGCCAGGCTTCAGACGGTTGCGCCGGCCGAGTCCTCACAGCCACCGGCAATATTGAGCGACCTGGTTCAACCGGGCCAGACCGCAGTACTGGTGATGCCCATCGACAAGGAAGCACCCAAGGGCCGCATCAAGAATCTGCAAACGCAGTGCATTCGCGAGTTGCTGGACGTCGATGCTTTCTCCGTAGTGGTCAAGGACGCGGGATTGAAGCAAGTTCTGGACAATCTCAAAACGCCTCCTTCAATCGTGGTCACGGACGCGCAGGTATTTGAGCAAGTGGCGCGAACAACTCCGGAATCCATTCCGCTGACTGCGTTTTCGATTCTTCTCTCCCGCCTGAAGGGCGATCTGGTTGCACAGACCAGGGCAGCCGTTGCGGTGGATTCACTGCGGCCCGGCGACAAGGTGCTGGTTGCTGAATCTTGCACACATCACCCGGTTGAGGAAGATATCGGGCGGGTGAAGATTCCCCGGTGGCTGCGGCAGTATGTGGGCGGCGAACTGGAATTCACGACTGTGAAGGGACGGGATTTTCCGCAAGATCTTTCGCCGTACAAGCTTGTAATTCACTGCGGGGCCTGCATGGTGAATCGCCAGGAGATGATGAGCCGCATCGGCGAGTGCCAGCAACAGGGAGTGCCGATCACCAACTACGGCCTGGTGATTGCCTACGCACTGGGCATTCTTGAGCGCGCGCTTGAGCCGTTCCCGGAGGCGCTGTCTGCTTACAAAGAGGCCAGGCAAGAACAACTGGAACAGGTTGGGGTCAGCAGCGTGACCGACCTGAATGAATGCAACCTGAACCTTGTGAATTAGCAATGACTGCGATGACCAAGCTCGATCTTCTGGGATGGCTCACGGAGAGCCGTCCCGCCCGGCTGCAGGAGTTGTACGAACGCGCCGATGCAGTGCGCAGGGAGCACGTTGGCGATGCTGTTCACCTGCGCGGTTTGATCGAGGTTTCAAGTCATTGTGTGAGGCAATGCATGTATTGCGGACTGCGGCAGGGCAATCGCGCCCTGCCCCGCTATCGCATGACCAGAGAAGAAATTCTGGACTGCGCCCGCCATGCTGAACGGCTCGGTTATGGAACGGTTGTGATGCAGGCCGGCGAAGACGACGAGCTCACTGCCAAGTGGATTGCCGATATCGTCCGCTGGATCAAGCGCGAAACAGTGCTGGCTGTAACGCTCAGCCTGGGCGAGCGCTCCCATGCAGATATGAAATTGTGGCGTACGGCGGGGGCCGACCGCTACCTGCTGCGCTTCGAAACATCGGATCAGAATCTGTTTCGCACCATCCACCCGAGTCGCCTCCCCAACGGCCCTGACCGCTTGACACTGCTACGACGATTGAAGCGGCTTGGTTACGAGGCGGGCGGCGGCGTCATGGTCGGCATTCCAGGCCAGTCCTATGAGAGCCTGGCGCAGGACATTCTCACCTTTCGCGCGTTGGATTTGGATATGATCGGCATCGGCCCTTACATTGCGCATGCCGATACGCCGCTGGGCTCCGGTGCGCTTCGTCCGCCTGTGGGTGCCGCCGATCAGGCTCCGAGCAATGAGGAGATGGTCTACAAGATGATTGCCCTCACCCGCATCGTGTGCCCGGACGCCAACATTCCGAGCACCACCGCGCTGGCCACCATCAACAGGGTGGATGGCCGCAAGCGGGGCCTGAAGGCAGGCGCGAATGTGGTGATGCCCAATTTGACACCTGTGAAATATCGCGCCTTGTATGAGATCTACCCCGAGAAGGCTTGCATTCAGGAAAGCGCCACCGATTGCAATCAATGCCTGCGCGGCCAGATTCATTCGCTCGGACGTTTTGCCGGCGAAGGACAAGGCGGACGTGGATCGATGGAGACCCTGGCCAGCGTACTGCCCGATCCTTCATCGCGGATCGTGCAATTGCAGGCATCATGAGGCGGAAGATGGTTCCGGACGAAAACGCGGTAGAAATCGTAGTTTGCCTCGGTAGTTCCTGTTTCGCCAGGGGAAACTCGGAAAACCTCGCCATTCTCAATCAACATATACAGAATCAAGGGCTGAATGCCTCTGTGCGCCTGGTCGGCAAACTCTGCCAGGACCAATGCAAGCTGGGACCGAATCTGGCGATCGGCGGCGAGCTTTACCACAACGTAACTGCGGCGCGATTGCGTGAGTTGCTGCAACAACTGCAGGTTTCATCCGGGGAAAACCATGGCACGCCTTAATTCGATCTATACGCAGCAGCGCGAGTGCCAGGACTGCCACAAGTGCATTCGCGAATGCCCGGTAAAAGCGATTCGCGTGGAAGATGGTTATGCGCGCGTGGTGCCGGAGCTTTGCATCATGTGCGGCAACTGTGTGCTGGCGTGCCCGAACAGCGCCAAGCGCGTGCGCGATGACTTGCCCAGCGTCAAGTCCCTGCTGAAAAGCGGTCGCGAGGTGTTCGTTTCGCTGGCTCCCTCGTTTGTAGCGCAGTACTCCGGCATTCGTCCGGCGCAGGTGATCCATGCGCTCAAGAAGCTGGGATTCCACGCTGTTTCAGAGACCGCGCTGGGCGCCCAGCAAGTCTCGGCCAGCGTTAACTCACTGATGCTCAGCGAGCCCAAGCAGATATGGATCTCTTCAGCTTGCCCGGTGGTTGTGGACTTCATCGTCAAGTATCACCCTGAATGCCAGCCGCATGTTTTCGGTGTTCTCTCGCCCCTGCTGTCGCACTGCAAAATGTTGCGCGCGCGTTACGGCGAAGAAATCGCAACCGTCTTTATCGGACCGTGCATTGCGAAGAAGATGGAAGCCGAACAACATCCCGAGCTTCTTGACGCAGTGCTCACCTTCGAGGATCTCGACCAATGGCTTGCCGATGAGGGCATACGGATTGAGGAGATCGCCGAGAACGAGACGGATCGCTTTCAGCCGGAGGATGCCGAAGAGGGCGCGCTCTATCCCATCGAGGGCGGAATGGTTCCCGGCGTTGCCCGCAACACCGAAATCAACAGTTCGCAGTTCATGTCATTTTCAGGACTCGCAAACGTCGAGCAGGCGCTGAAGGGCATTTCAGAGTGGAACCCTGAGCACAATATCTTCTTTGAACTGACCGCATGCGCAGGGTCGTGTGTGAATGGGCCCAAGGCGGCGCGCAACACATCCGTTGCCCGGCGCCGCTACGATATTGTCCACTACGCAAAGCCGGCGGCGGAGTATCCGCGCAAGCTTGCACTTGGAATCGACGGAAGCTACGCAGCTTCGCCGGTGGCGCGGAACGACTACAGCGAGTTGCAAATGCAGGAGGCGCTGCGCTCCGTCGGCAAACACTCGGTTGATGACGAATTAAACTGCGGCGGCTGCGGATACGACTCCTGCCGTGATTTTGCGCGGGCGCTCATCGCCCACAACGCCGAACGCATGATGTGCGCCACGTATACGCGCAAACTGGCGCAGAAGAAGGCCAATGCGCTGCTGCAGAAGATGCCGTCGGCGGTTGTCATTGTCGATGAAGATCTTAAGATCATCGAATGCAACGCAAACTTCGTGCACCTGTTCGCGGCCGACGAGGAGCCGGCAAGGGATTTGGAAGGCAGCGCGCTGGACGCGGTGATCCCATTCTCTTATCTGTTCAACCGCGTGCTCGATTCCGGCGAAGATATTGTCGGCCACGACATTCGCTACCAGCGCAGCATTCTCAATACCACGGTTTTCGCCATTGAGCCTCATTCCGTGATGTGCGGAATTTTTCAGGACATCACCAAGCCCATCTTCCAGAAGGAACAAATTATTGGGCGCGCCCGCGAAGTGATTCAGAAAAACCTGAACACCGTGCGGCAGATCGCCTATCTTCTGGGTGAAAACGCAGCCGACTCGGAGATTATTCTCAACTCGATCGTGCGTTCGTTCAGCCCCGAGGAAGTGGACGAGAGCGACACGCGGGGGCAGTCTTGATCGCCGCGGAGAGCTTTATCGAGGTCGACTCGTGTCAGCGAGCCAAACACGGGCAGTTGATCTCCGGAGATGTCTTCCTCTCAGAGAAAGTGAAGCAGGAAGGCCGCATCGTTTCAGTTCTTTCCGACGGGCTGGGCAGCGGCATCAAAGCCAGCGTACTGGCCACCATGACGGCGACCATGGCGTTGAAATTCGCAGCCAGCGCCATGGACATTCGCAGTTCCGCTGAAGTCATCATGGACACTCTGCCCATATGCAGCGTCAGAAAGATCAGCTACTCCACGTTCACGGTTGTGGATATGGCCAGCACGGGCGAGACTCGCATTATTGAGCATGGCAACCCACCTTTCCTGCTCATCCGTCCCAAAGGCGAGGTGAGCGTCGAAAAGACGCAACTGCTTCCCAAGCGCTGGGAAGACCGCGTCATCAGCTTCTCGACTTTTACTGTCCAGCGCGAAGACCGTATCGTTTTCTTTTCTGACGGCATCACCCAGGCGGGTATGGGCGAGTTCCGCACTCCGCTCGGATGGGGATTGGAGAAGGTTGAAGAGTTTGTTCGCGAGAAGATCGATCGCCATCCTTACATCTCGGCGCGCGAGTTGTCGCGTCTTCTGGTTGCGCAGGCCGAAGAGGTGGATGGGCTGACCGCGAAGGATGACATTACCTGTGGAGTGGTGTACTTCCGCAGCCCGCGCAAGCTGCTGGTAATGACCGGCGCGCCTTTCAATCGCGCACACGATCAGGATCTGGCCAAGATGGCAGAGCAAACCTCGGGACGAAAAGTCATCTGCGGAGGAACCACCGCTAATATCATCGCGCGGCTTTTGAATCGCACCATTCAGATTGACATGAGGCAGCAGTTTCACTCAAAGGTTCCGCCGTCTGCACGGCTGGAAGGCTTCGACCTGGTTACCGAGGGCACACTCACCCTGGGCGAGGTGCTTCGCCTGCTTGAAGAAGGCTTCGCGCCCGAAGACATGAAGTCTAACGCGGCCGTGCGATTGGCGACCATGCTGCTCGACAGCGATATCGTCAAGTTCGCGGTCGGCACCAGGATCAACGAGGCGCATCAGGACCCTAACATTCCGGTTGAACTTGACCTCAGGCGCAACATTGTCAAGCGCATTGCGAAGCTGCTTGAAGACAAGCACATGAAGCGCGTCCAAATTCAATACCTCTGAGACAAAGAGCTTGCGCCGCGATGACGACGATGTTACCGGCCGTTATCGAGTTATCTCTCAATTGCGGTATGGCGGAATGTGCCGTGAAACCTTCGTCTCGACCGCCCCCCCGAGTCTCATATGCCCGCGTACCAGGCATAGCCACTTTCTGGCGAGGCCGAACCTAGTCCCTTGCCGAAGCTTTTGAGACTGTCGGTGGCGACAATGCGGGTTATATATTTAACGCTCTTGTAGCCAAGTTGGCGCGGCACACGCATCCGAAGCGGGCCGCCGAACGACACCGGAAGATCGCCGTCGTTCATTCCCAGAGTCAAGAATGTTTGGGGATGGAGGGCATCGGCCATGTCGATACTCTCCCACCAGTTGGGCTCGATGGAGAAGTACACGATATATCGCGCTTGCGGCAAAAGCCCGACCGCGCTAAGCACGCCAGCCAACGGTGTTCCAATCCACTCGGCAATATAAGACCAGCCTTCTTCGCATACTACTTCGGTGATTTGGCCGTGGACGGGAAGACTGCGGAGATCGGAAAGGGAGAACGATGCCGGGTTGGCAACCATTCCGTCAACCGCCAGCCGCCAGTCGGAAAATCCCACTGCCTGATGGCGTTTGAAAGCATCGTTGGGTGGCGCAGTCTCGTTGGCAAACGGTGTCTTGGAAATCATGCTGCGAGGAAATTCGCGGGCCAGCGAATGCCTTGTCAGCAGCCTTTGCGCCGCGTAGGTGAGTGTTTCGCCTGCGCCGTAGATTCCGCCGTGATCGGGCGGAATGAGTCCGTAACGCCGGGCCACGCGGGAAGCAGCCGCGAGGCCCGCAATGCCCGCTGTGGCGGCAAGACCGGAAGTGATGAGCTTGCGGCGTGAGATGTTTTTCATTTGCCCTCCGGGGAGACCACGACACGGCCAGTCACCATGGCCTGGACACGGCTCCAGAACCCTGCAAGAAAGATCATGGCCACGTGCACCACGAGGAAAAACACAAGAAGCCAGGAGATGAAGAAATGAAGGGTACGCGCCGATTGTCGACCGCCGAGCGCGGCCACGGCCAATGGCACTGCGGAATCGAAGGCGGGAGACAAAGCCAGCCCCGTCCAGATAACGAGGGGGAAGAGGACGAAGATCACCAGGAGATAGGCGGTCCGCTGAACTGGATTGTACGAACGGCTTTCGAGTTGATTCGGCGGCGCGCGGCGAAAACTCTTGGCGAACACGCGCCGGAAAGCCGCCCAATTCCTGTCGCCGCGCACTGGTAAAAGGTTGCGCAGAAAGTGGCCCGTGAAGAGGCCCGCAATCGCGTAGACCAGCCCGGTGAGCACCAGAACCCACGCGGCTTCAAAGTGCAGGTACCGGCTCCAGCCATTCCGGTCGGGCATCACGTATCCGTAGCCCGTCGGAACAGTGTCTCTGGACGAGGGAATGGGCAGCGTAAACAGTGGTCGAGTCAACACGTTGCCGACTTCACCCCAGTAGAACCGCGGATGAGAGACGACAATCTCAGCGCCGGTGATGAGCAGTGCAAAGAAACACACAACCGTGACCCAATGCGTCACGCGGACGATTGCACTATGCCGGATAATTACTGAGCTGTGGACCGGGGAAGCGGTTGACACGCTTGGAGGATAACATAAACCGGGAAGAAATGAATCCAGGAAAATGGGGACGCGGCCGTTTTCGCGCCTGCCATCCAATGCCGTGAATGCGTTCTCCTTTGCAGGCCTCTGGAGTTTCCAGGCCCTTCTCCAACCTCAACATCTGTCATTTGCTGGCCGCATTGATGGTGACGCTCGCTGCGGAGGAAGTTACTGCGATGTAATTACTGTCCCCGGCATACTTTGCGGTGATGTTATGGCTTCCGGTTGTCAGTTTGGTAGTTGAGTAAGTGGCAACGCCCTTTGCCAGAGAACCAGTGCCGAGCGAGGTAGTCCCATCCAGGAAGGTGACGATGCCGGTTGGAACGGCGCCGGTTGCAACGCCGCTCAACGTGGCCGTGAACGTAACCGGCGAGCCAGTGACCGCGCTGGTGGGCGCGGCCTGCAGGCTGTTTGTCGGTGTGGCCTTGTTCACGGCGATGGTCTTGGACACCGCGGTGGCCGCAGCGTAGTTGCTGTTTCCTGCCTGATTGGCTGTTACCACAACAGACCCCGCGCCGGTGATGGCCAACGTGCTGCCGTTGATCGAGGCCGGTCCGGTGACGGTGAAAGTCACAGGTAAGCCCGAAGCGCCGCCGGTTGCGATCAGCGTGACCGGAGTAACTCCATAAGTAACCGGCGTTGTAGGAGCCGTGAAGACAATGGCCTGCGTACCCTTGCCGATGGTCACCGTGGTTGCGGTCGAAGTGGCGGCTGCATAGCTAGTATCTCCGGAATAACTCGCCTTGATACTGTCGGCACCCACGGGAAGCGTGCTAAGAGTAAGTGTGGCAACACCGCTGGAGTTTGGCGCAACTGGCCCCGCGCCCAGCGCCGTGGCGCCGTTTACGAAGGTCACCGTGCCGGTGGGCTTGGCGCCCGCGCCCGTCAGCGTTGCGGTCAGCGTAACCGATGCACCGAAGGCTGCCGAAGTGGCCGAGGCGGTCAGCTTCACAGTGGGCGTGGCCTGCTTCACGGTCTCGCTAAGTGCCGCGGTGGTTGCGGCCGCGTAATGCGTGTCGGCCGGAAAGTTCGCTGTGAGACTGTCAGTGCCAACGGGCAGCGTGGTGACTGCAAGCGTGGCTACGCCGCTGGCATTCAGGGTGCCAGTGCCCACAGAAGTTGAGCCATTGAGGAAGGTGACCGTGCCCGCGGGCCTGGCTGAGCCGCTGCCGGTAAAGTTTGCCGTCAAAGTCACCGAGGTCCCATAAGTCACGTTGGCTGCCGACGAGGTGAGTTTTCCGGTCGCTGTTCCAAGGCTCACCGTAATGATCTGTTGTACCGCGGGCGCAGCCGAGTAGCTGCTGTTGCCGGCCTGGTTGGCATTGATGGTAACGCTTCCAACGCCGGTGATGGTCAGTGTGCTGCCATTCACCGTTGCCGGGCTACCCGAACTCACAGTAAAGGTGACCGCAAGGCCCGATGTGGACTTAGCTTTAAGAGCGATGGGAGTTACACCATAAGTTACCGGT
>Ga0181517_10004860_pt1 | contig 12048 bp, 6 predicted proteins | sample PEATcosm2014_Bin_31_FD_119748 | JGI IMG/M metagenome (GOLD analysis project Ga0181517, IMG submission 119748) | Peatland microbial communities from MTU Mesocosm Facility, Houghton, MI, USA - PEATcosm2014_Bin01_30_metaG | ecosystem: Environmental > Terrestrial > Soil > Wetlands > Peat | place... | reverse complement strand
TACCCGGTACGTGATTACGGACGTGGAGATGGATACCGGAAAATTCTGGGCAATGGCGACGTGGTTCAATGCAACAGCAGCAACTACCCCGTACCAGATGCCAATTCTTGTGCCTGCCCAGTCAGGTTCCGGATATAGCAGCGCTCTCCTGTACCAGGGTGCATATTATGACACGATGATATCCCGGTTCCATAATTTCGACGGATCCATGGCTCCGGCAGCAGACGCGTATTATGTCACGTATGCTGATCCCTCGATTACCGGGGAAAATTACCCGGTTATGACGGATGCAGAGGCAATGAACGCGAGTGATGCAGCCGCAAAGGCTCATGCGTATAACCAGAATCCCCCGGCCGGCTACCATGCGACCGTGCTCAGCACTTCTCCTGTAGCACCGGACACTGATGTTCCTGCCCTCCAGCATTACCGGCTCGTTTATGAATCGCCGACCACAGCAATCTCCACCAATACGAGCACGGTAAAGTACGTGAAAATTTTCGAATACGTCAAAGGTGCCCGCATCAACGGGACCGGTATTATTGATGTCCCGCTGGTGACCAACCAGGGAAGGAGTTTCACGTACCGGCAGGCGAGCGTGAACGGCGAATTTATTGTTCCGTATTCGACGGGCAGTGATAACCCCTACCCGGTGAAGGCTACCGGACCCTATCAGATTGAAGGTACCAGTAAAACCTTCGAGGTACTGGATTCAGCAGTAACGAACGGGACTGCGATTAACTGATCCATCTCCCCCTTTTTTAGATGTGAGCATCGAGGTTGCTTTCGCAACCGTGTAGTCCTCTTCTCATAATATTTATCGCAGCGTTTTGGGCACGATCCATTGACAATCCCTAAAACGGCGCTGGTCAGATTCTGGTTGGTATTGACGACGATTTCCTGATTGGGTTTCCCATCCATAGGATGTTTACCATGTATCAAGCATGGAGCATGAATCAAGATATAGGGGAATGACGTGAAAAGATATGTATGCCCAATTTTCCTTATATAACAATTAGCCGAATTTCTTAAAGTTTAACCCATCGTTATTCCATAGTTAATCTCTTTGCAAATCTATCTTCCATTTTTATGATATCTGGGAGAGAACTATTTTCGTCCAAAGGAATCAATTCATTTCCATCGATATAATATTCGATATTCTCGCCATCTTTGTAAGAGAGTGTTAAGAGAGTATTATTTACATTAAAAGTACCGGTTTTTATATTCGGAGTATTGTTATAATAAGTATGGCTGAACGTGCCATTACCAAATGTAATATATTGTATGTTATTAGCTTCATTTAGGTATACACCAGTTATTGTATTTTTTGTTGTAGTATTTTCTTGCATGCATCCAATGCAGAACATAAAAGCGATCAAACAAATCAATAAAATAAAAATCTTCCATCGATTCATATTCTTCATACCTGTTATGTAAGAAAATGATACCTAACTCTGGAATGTATGATTATCATACAGTTTTACTTTCTACTAGTATTTATTTCAATCCGTTAAAATTTTTAATGCCATTGTTTTAACAAATATACAAAACACAATATTTTTATTATCAATTTACAAATACCCTTTTTGATAGTCCTAATAAAATCATATTTCGGAACTGTCATTTAAGAAAGGTAGAATAGAGAAGTGGGTTCACCGATCCTGAAAATCAAAATGAACCCATTCCAGCCCGAAGGCATAACATACTTACCTTCTTTGAAAATGAAGTTTGTGTTCGTGCCTATCGAGCGGAGTCAAGCAACCGTTTGGGGGGAAAGAATGCGATTGTCAGAGATTTGCGAAGTAGCGTTCGTAATCATATTAGTAACGATATTGTTGATACCAGGGATCAGTGCGCAAAACGTATCGAATAGCACTGCCCCTATGATCATTCCTTTCTCAGTGAATGTGGGATCAGGACACCCCAATGCTATGGCCTTAAAAAGCTCCGAGAATATGGCCACTAATTTATTTCCGACCTCGCTTCCCTCAAATATATCCGGGATTCAATGGCAGGATCTTCTCGGGGGCAGCTATGGGGAGACCCTCTCCAGTATCCAGCAAACCCCGGACGGCGGCTATATTGCCTGTGGAGGCACAGGATCCCCCGCCGGTGATGGGAATGTCTTATACAATCACGGATTTGTGGATGTTTGGGTTGTCAAACTTGACACCACAGGCAATATTACTTGGCAAAGATCGTATGGCGGTAGCAATTACGATCAGGCATTCAGCATCCAGACAACCTCAGATGGGGGATATATCTTTGCCGGGACGACTAATTCCAGCAACAGCGGGGATGTTGGTCAGGGTTATGGAGGTATGGATGCCTGGATAGTAAAACTTGATTCAACAGGTAATATTCAATGGCAGAACGTTCTTGGTGGAAGTAAGGATGATGAGGCATACAGTATCCGGCAGACGTCAGATGGAGGATATATTTTTGCCGGAGTTACCAACGCCACAATGGATGAAAGTGTTGGTGGTGTCTCTCTTGCATCCCACCCGTTTTCGGGAGGAGAGGCCTGGATCGTGAAACTCGATTCTTCCGGCAACCCAATATGGCAACAGGTATACCCTGGACCTGGATACGGCGATACTATCGCTCACAGTATTGTTCAAACTTCAGATGGGGGTTATATTTTTGCCGGTACGATGTATCTTGATAATGATCCAAATATCGGTACCAAATACGGATTAACCGACATCTGGGTTGTCAAACTGGATCCCACAGGAAATATTCAATGGTCCAAGCTGCTTGGAGGAGATGGGTGGGATTTCACCAGTTTCTGGACTGATGACACCATCCAACAAACTACCGATGGGGGCTATGTTGTCATTGGTTCGACAACATCAGATTCCGAAGGAGATGTCGGCTCCAATCACGGCTCCGGCGATGTGTGGGTCGTCAAACTGGACAGCACCGGTAATATTACGTGGCAAAATCCTCTTGGTGGAACTGATACTGATCTTGGAATGAGTATCAACCAAACTCCCGATAACGGCTATGTTTTTGCTGGAGTGACCTATTCAAATGATACCGGGGATGTTGGCCCGAGTTATGGCAATGGAGATTACTGGGTAGGAAAGCTCGATCCTAATGGGACTATTCAGTGGCAGCTTCCCTTGGGGGGTTCGGCCTATGATCAGGCAGAATCTATCCAGCCGACATCAGATGGCGGCTATATTGTTTCCGGGCGATCCTACTCCAATGAAAGTGGTGTGGTCGTTGAACAAAATCATGGAGATTCGGACGCATGGGTGGTGAAACTTACCCCGCGTTTTGTCATCAACGTTACAGACTACGATACCGGTGCATCCATCCCGAACGCTAACGTCGATCTGTATGATTATCAGTACAATAATTGGTCGAACCAAACTACTTCCGGTGGTCCAGTTGCATTCAACGGATCCGTCGGATCGAACCCATTCGATTTTACGGACGGCAGTGTGTTCGGCCTGAGTGTTACGGCTGATGGATATCCCACATTATCTGAAAATGTGACGTTCCAGATTACTGATCAGACCGTCAATGTAGTTTTAACTTCGTATACACGGACAACAATCGGGACAACATATTCAATAACAAATAATCTGGTTAATTTAACCCCGCCATATGGTCCGGGAGACCAGATAAATGCTGGAATAATTAATAATGTTAAATCAGAATTGAGCAAATGGACCCTGATTGATTCTGGTGATACCGGCAATGGTCTCAGTGGTCCTGAAATCACAAAATATTTTTTTGGCGGAAGTTCACCGACTGAGCCATCAACCGGAACGACTATCAATGACGCAACGTTTCTCTGGCATGAGGGACACGGAGTTTACTATCAAGGAGGAACAAATCATTCAGTCGTAGCTATTGGGTTATATACCATAAATTCATCAAATTCCAATTTAGAGGGTGACCAAATATTTCCAACAGATATTCAGAATAAATGGGGCGGTAATAATAAATGGGCAGTATTCGAGAGTTGTTTAATTTTATCAGATCCTGACTGGGGGCATGTGTTGGGAACCTCTCATGGCATTTTTGGTTTTACGACTGAGACCTATCCGAGTGCAACCCTTCCCACGAAATTTTTTAAATACGCCAAGAGTGGGGATACCCTTTATGACTCTTGGTATTACGCAACCCAGGATACATACAGAGGAGAAAAGGTCGGTATTGTTATCGAGAATTCGTCCGGATATTACGACGTTGATTCTATTAAGGGTAATATTACTGCAGCGACTATGTTTAAAACATCAAATCAAAGGGATAATGATCATTTACCCGGCCTAGGTCTTTATATTGCACCTGACGGAGATCCCAAAAATACTAATTTCACTTATTCAAGTTGGGATACTGGTTCCGGAATGGGGGAGACACCATGAAAAAGGCGGTCAAAATTACTTTTGCATTGATCATCATCCTACTATGTGGTACATTGGGACTATATCTCACAGAAACTTTCAGTAAAACCGCAGAAATCGGAAAAGAAAATACAACCCTTCAGAATGTAACAATCAATTCTGTAATGTTTATTAATAATATCTCTCCCTTTGAATCCCCATACGGCATGATCTCGATCAATGTAACCGTGGTTGGAGCTGTCAATTCATTACCGGTCTTCCATGGTATTTTTGGTGAGAACGATTCGATCGATTTACATTTTCAGCAGCTTAGTGAAGAGCGACAGAATGTAACAACACCGGAAGAAGCTCCGGAAGCTGCGAGAAAGGCGATGGAACCCTATGGTGGATTGCCGTCAGATGCGGTGTATGAAGGTGCCTGCACAACGTATAGTGAGGAATATAGTGGTGACACGGTTGTATCAAGAGAACCGATGTTTACCACCGTCTTCTATTCCCAGGAGATTAACGGTTTATGGGTCGTGGGTGACACCAACAGCATCATACTCACCTTAGGCACGAACGGGGAACTCTTATGGTTGTCCAAAGTATGGAGAAATTACACGTATACCGGTGATACCCCCATAATCTCTGTAAGTTCCGCAATAAGTAAACTCCAAACGGGTGATGTTCTGAATCCACCGGATGCCAGGGATGAAAACATCACCATTGACTCAGCCTCCCCCGGCTATTATGCGGAAACACTTGAAAACAACGATACAGAATTGGAACCCATCTGGATGTTATTTGGCAATACCGATTATGGGTCCCGTCTTGCTTTTTATGTCTATGCTCGGAAATTTGCCAACTTCACCGCTTCACCTGCTGTTGCTTCGCCTTCGGTGAATATCATGTTCAGTGACACTTCTGATGCCTCACCCACAAGGTGGTATTGGGACTTCGGAGACGGCACAAATTCTACCCTCCGGAATCCAACGCACATCTACCAAAAATCTGGGAACTATACGGTAACCCTCACGGTCTGGAATGACCTAGACAGTGATACCCACTCGGAATCAAATTTTATCACCATACTGCCGTCTGGTGCGCCTGATTCAGGTTCAGAACTGTCCAATTCGTCTATGAATTCAGGAACTTTAGTAAGGGGTAAGGAGGCGTGAAAATGATGAGTCGGAACACAACAATACTTATTATTGTTATCCTTTTGATAGCAAGTTCAGGACTGGTCTTACCTGTATCCGCGAATTCTGTAATGTTTATAAATAATACTTCTCCTTTCGAATCCCCATACGGCACAATCTCGATCAATGCGACCGTGCTTGGATCTGTCAATTCATTACCGGTATACCAAGGCGTTTTTGACGAAAATGGTTCGATCGATTTACATCTTCAACAGCTTAGTGAAGAACGGCAGAATGTAACAACACCGGATGAAGCCCCCGCAGCTGCAAGTCTGGCATTGGAACCCTATGGAGGATTGCCATCAGATGCGGTCTATGAAGGCGCCAGTACAACATATAGTGAGGAATATAGTGGTGACACGGTTGTATCAAGAGAACCGATGTTTACCACCGTCTTCTATTCCCAGGATATTAATGGTCTATGGGTCGTGAATGACTGCAATAGCGTCATACTCACCCTTGGCTCGAATGGAGAGCTCCTTGGATTGCTCAAAGTCTGGAGAGATTATACCTATACCGGGGATACCCCAATAATCTCCGTAAATTCCGCAATAAGTAAACTCCAAACGGGTGATGTTCTGAATCCACCGGATGCCAGAGATGAAAACATCACTATCGACTCAGCAGCACTTGGTTATTATGCGAAAACACTTGAAAACAACAACACAGAATTAGAACCTATCTGGATGTTCTTTGGTAATACCGATTACGGTTCCCGTCTTGCATTTTATGTCTATGCCCGGCATTTCGCCAACTTCACCGCAAGTCCCACCAATATATCCATGTGGCAGACCGTGAACTTCACCGACATTTCAGATGCTAATCCGACGCAATGGTATTGGGATTTCGGTGATGGCACCAACTCGACGCTGGAAAACCCCACGCACATGTACACGGCTGCAGGAAACTACACCGTGAATCTTACTGCATGGAATAATCTAGGGAGCGATACCGAATCCAAACCGGACTATATCAGCGTGGCATACCAGGCACCGCTCAATGCCAACTTTACGGCGAGTCCTACCACTGCCTCAATCGGAGACACTATCACCTTCACGGATGAGTCCAATGCTTCCCCGACACAGTGGTATTGGGATTTCGGGGACGGCACCAACTCGACCCTGGAGAACCCCACACATACCTATCAGTCCGGCGGGTATTATACCGTCAATCTCACTGCCTGGAACAGCCTCGGCAATGACACCCTCTCCCGGGTAAATTACATCTACATCTACCCAAATGCGCCACCGGTGGCAGGTTTCACTTCCAATTACTCCTACCAGAATGCGGTTACTCCGCTCGCGGTTGCGCTCAATGATGCTTCCAGCGGGAATGTTACCTCATGGTACTGGGATTTCGGTGACGGAACGAATTCAACAGATCAGAATCCCGTTCATATCTTCAATCCTTCTCCGGGATCGTTATTTGGATATTACACCGTCAACCTCACAGTCACTGACGATGTCGGAAGAACGTCATCGTATCTAAATTACATCGATGTAAAACAAGCATTTTACCCGGATTTCACAGGTGAACCTGTCAGTGGCACAGTACCGCTGAATGTAACCTTTACTGATCTAACACCGAATTCTGATTTAGCTATCGGAAATGCATGGGATTTCGGTGATGGAAACAATTCTGGATGGTTGAACCCACCAGTAACCTCTATCTCATACATATACGATTCGCCGGGAACCTACAACGTAACGCTCACCTATTATGTACCGGCTATGAATCCACCAAATATACCGATGGTATCTTCAGCAAGCACGAGAATTCGTCCCAATGCAGTCATGGCATACGATACCTATACCACGACTAAGACTTTCTACGTCAACGCCACTCCCCTCCAAGCGCCAGTAGCCGATTTCTCTGCCAATGTTACGGAAGGAAAAGAACCGCTCACCGTTGCATTCTATGATAATTCAACCGGGTTCCCAACATCCTGGAACTGGACATTTGGTGATTCAGGAAACTCGGTGTCATCAGATCAAAACCCTGTCTTCACCTATCAGGATCCAGGTAATTATACCGTTACTTTGACCGCGGCCAACAGTGACGGGAATAGCTCGATAACGAAGGTTGACTACATCACCGTACTCCCGCGTTATCCGCCGGTAGCTGATTTCACGGCAAATGTTACTACCGGCGCATCACCTCTTGCAGTAGCATTCATGGACAATTCCACCAACACGCCGACCAGCTGGTACTGGGACTTTGGTGACGGTGCAAATTCAACCGACCAGAACCCGGTTCACACTTATTCAGAACCCGGTAACTATTCTGTTGGTTTACAAGTCACAAACTCCGATGGCAGTGACAGCGTTCTCAAGACCGATTATATATCCGTTTACCTGAATCTGCCCGTTGAAACGTTGCAACCCGCGCCACCAGTAACCCCTCTTGCCAACTTTACTGCAAATATAACAACGGGGAAAACTCCATTGGATGTTGCGTTCACTGATACTTCAACCGGTTTTCCCTCAAGTTGGTACTGGGACTTTGGCGACGGTGCGAATGCAACTGCACAGAACCCGGTTCACATCTATACAGCAGCAGGTTCCTACAATGTTTCAATGAATGCGACGAATGTCTATGGCAGTAACTTGACAACTAAGATCGATTATATCACGGTAATCCCGCTTAATCTGCCGGTTGCAAACTTCACCGCAAACGAAACCTCCGGGATTACTCCTCTCGCAGTATCATTCAGTGACGAATCAACGGGATCGCCCACAAGCTGGTACTGGAACTTTGGTGACGGAACAAATGCAACTGTCCAGAACCCGGTGCACGTCTACACAACACCCGGAACCTTTAGCGTATCATTAAACGTTACTAATTCAGATGGCAGCAATACAACAACCCAGGCTGAGTATATTCAGGTTTCAACACCTGCGCCATTATTACCAAACTTTACCGCGAACATAACGACGGGAAAACCTCCCTTGAATGTCGCATTTACCGATGAATCAACCGGGTCTCCAACAAGTTGGTACTGGACCTTTGGTGACGGTTCGAATGCAACTGCACAGAACCCGGTGCATACCTACACGGCGGCAGGTTCCTACAACGTCTCATTGACCGCAACCAACGTCTATGGTAGTAATTCGACGACAAAGATCGATTATATAACGGTACTCCCGCTCAATCCGCCGGTTGCAAATTTCACCGCCAATGTAACGTCCGGGCTCACTCCTCTCGCGGTATCATTCACTGACAAATCAACAGGATCGCCCACAAGCTGGTACTGGAACTTTGGTGACGGTGCGAATGCAACTGTCCAGAACCCGGTTCACATCTATTCATCGGCCGGCTCGTTTAACGTATCATTAAACGTTACTAATTCTGACGGTAGTAATTCAACAACCAAAACCGAATATATTCAGGTTTCAACACCTGCGCCATTAGTGCCAAACTTTACAGCAAACATAACAACGGGAAAACCTCCCTTAAATGTCGCATTTACGGATGAAACAACCGGATCTCCAACAGGCTGGAATTGGACATTTGGTGACGGTTCGAATTCAACTGCACAGAACCCGGTTCATACCTATACAACGGCAGGTTCCTACAATGTCTCATTGACTGCGACAAACGTCTATGGTAGTAATTCGACGACAAAGATCGATTATATCACGGTACTCCCGCTCAATCCGCCGGTTGCAAATTTCACCGCCAATGTAACGTCCGGGCTTACTCCTCTCGCGGTATCATTCACTGACAAATCAACAGGATCGCCCACAAGCTGGTACTGGAACTTTGGTGATGGAACGAATGCAACTGTCCAGAACCCGGTTCATATCTATTCATCAGCCGGCTCGTTTAACGTATCATTAAACGTTACTAATTCTGACGGTAGCAATTCAACAACCAAAACCGAATATATTCAGGTTTCCTCTATTGCACCTCCGGTGGCAAACTTTACGGCAAAACCCACATGCGGGAAAGCACCATTGAGCGTTGCATTCAATGATACTTCGACCGGTACACCGACAAGTTGGTACTGGAACTTTGGCGATGGGACAAACTCCACCAACCAGAACCCGACGCATGTGTACACGACTTCCGGAAATTACACCGTTTCATTGACTGCATCGAATGCGGGCGGTAGTAACACAACAACACGACAAAATTACATTACCGTGAGCGGGGGATGTAAACAGCGACCGTGTGCCAACTTTGAGGCAAAACCCACATGCGGGAAAGCTCCCCTTACGGTGACGTTTACTGACTTATCTACCGGTTCACCGACGAGCTGGTACTGGAACTTTGGAGACGGGACAAACTCCACCAGCCAGAACCCGGTGCACGTCTATACAAAACCCGGATCGTATACAGTCTCATTAAATGCCACTAATAGCCAAGGCAGCGACACGAAAGTGCAAATGAATTATATATCAATCAGTAACCCGGTCCAGCCACCGGTCGCCGATTTTAGCGGGAAACCAACCTGTGGAGGGGCTCCCCTTAAAGTAACGTTCACTGATCTATCTACCCAGTCCCCTACCAGTTGGCTCTGGAATTTCGGTGATGGGAAGAATGCAACCAGCCAGAACCCGACGCATATCTACACAACACCCGGGAAATACACGGTATCATTAATTGCGACAAACTCAGGAGGGAATTCTACAAAGACGCGAGTTGATTATGTCTCGGTTTCATTATAAACTTCAACGCAACATCGACAAACCCGATTTGCAGACCGAACCTCCGGGAAGTTATCGGGAAATCACTCTAAAATTTTATGTTTAAGTGCTCACGAAATACTCAGCTGTCGTGGCATCCTCCTCGCAATTCAACATTAGGGTGATCAATACATCATTAAACCCTCGCGGGTCTTAATTGTTGGATTGAAAGGATGAGACAGGGAAATCACGTACAATTTAGAAAGAGAAAAAGATATGAATTTGCATGATTGACTGGAAAAATTGGAAAACTGGTGCGATAATAGGATTCGTCTATGGATTGATTTGTGCTCTTTATCGGATACCGATTTTAACGGCACAGTATATGCCGTCATCGCATTTTCCGGTTTTGCAATGCCAAAAAACGTGTTCAACAACGTATGAAATCATTGGCGTTATTATCTTTTTTCCCATAGAGATCATTAGCATATTAATTATAAGCCCTTTTTATCAGAATTTTACTCCTTACAATCTCATATTAATATATTCAATAATTGAATTACTTGTCGGGACTGCTCTCGGTGCCGTTTTTGGTTATTTATGGGGGGAACACGAGAAAGCCAAAAAAAATAATGACTTAACCCTCCTTTAAATATTTAGCTCCGTTGGGCAGAAACCACTCCAAAATTTTGGATTGTTCATGGTTTCTCCAATTCTATTGTGTTTATAAAGACGTGTAAATAGCCAATAAATATATTTCGGCAATATCATCATTTGTAAGTCCCGCTAATGCAACAGAACCGCCTTCTTACCGGTCTGTCCATCATGTTCCGGTCTGCCACTATCATTCACTGCACCCCCCTGATATCCTTCCCGGTGTGGAACTGATAGAGGCGCTACGTAGGGATTGACAAGCGGTCTCTGATAGGTGCTATCCGGTGTATTCCCGATACCGGGATTAGTCTTTAGGTTCTGGGATTGCAACAATCGTTGGTATGCCGCTTCCATCGAATCCCCCTCCTCATGACTCACCATGTTTACGGCCGTTGTAACAGAGGTGATGTGCTCTTCCTCGACTTACACCAGCCGCATAGCCTCTCCCTGGGGGACGTTCATATCCACGTAGGATATTACAACCTGTGCCTGACTGAATCTGGAGATATTGCATTTCCTTGTTCTTATCATCGAGTTCGATAACCGGTTTAAAAACGATAAAAAAAGTGAGGCTTTTGTCTTCAACTCTTTTTTCCTTCAGGATCAGGCATTCGTAAAGAGTAATTTTCCCGCTTTCTCGTCAACGACAATTTCCTTGTCTTTGTTTACTTTTCCTTCAAGGATCATTTTTGACAATTCGTTCAGCAGATTTTTCTGGATAATCCGTTTGATCGGCCGTGCACCGAACTGGGGGTCAAACCCCTGGGTGGCGATGAACTGGATGGCTTTCTTTGTTGCTTTGAGCCGGATATCGTTTTTCCCAAGCATCTTCTGGATGAGACCGACCTGCAGCTCGACAACCTTCTGGATCTCATCTTTGGTGAGCGGTTTGAACATAATGATCTCATCGATCCGGTTGAGGAACTCGGGACGCAGGGTCTTTTTGAGCAGCTCGAATACCTGGTCCTTTGTATGATTGTATACTTCATCCCGGTTTTTGTCGGTAACCTTTTCGAGATTCTCCTGGATGATGTGTGACCCGATGTTCGATGTCATGATGATGATGGTATTCTTGAAATTTACCGTCCGACCCTTGTTGTCGGTAAGCCGGCCATCGTCAAGGACCTGGAGCAGGATGTTGAACACATCCGGGTGAGCCTTTTCGATCTCATCAAGGAGCACGACCGAATACGGTTTTCTCCGGACCGCCTCAGTCAACTGCCCGCTTTC
>Ga0181517_10004851_pt1 | contig 12057 bp, 15 predicted proteins | sample PEATcosm2014_Bin_31_FD_119748 | JGI IMG/M metagenome (GOLD analysis project Ga0181517, IMG submission 119748) | Peatland microbial communities from MTU Mesocosm Facility, Houghton, MI, USA - PEATcosm2014_Bin01_30_metaG | ecosystem: Environmental > Terrestrial > Soil > Wetlands > Peat | place... | reverse complement strand
TTTGCTCCTGGCGCCCCGCAAATTGGCGGAAGTCCTGGCCTTGCATCTCGATCACTCTGCACATCTCGATCAGACGGGACCGCATACGTTCGCCAATCCGATCACCGAGCGTTTCGGCGCGGAGGCCTCCTTCTCCAGGGGCTAACGCGGGATAGTTGGTGGTGATGATGGTTGTTCGCATGTTGTTATAGCGGCTGTTGATCATCAGAGAGACCGTGTCCCATACCCACTCACTCGGTCGAATGGCGCCGAGGTCGTCCAGTACAAGAACCTCCGCGTTCATGACTGGGTTCAGTAGTTCCAGTTCGGTGGCTGTTACCTGAGAGTTGTAGGTGTTCTGAATCTGCCTCAGAAGTTCGCGATAATCGCAAAATAGGCATTGGGCACCACGTTCGGCGATCAGAACCTTGAGCGCGCCGACAGCCAAGTGGGTCTTCCCTGTTCCGATCGTGCCGACGAGAAGAATTCCCCTGGTTTCCAACGGATAGTTTGTAGCAAAGCCACGTACCTGGACCTGGGCCGCCAACAGGGAGCGGTCCGCACCGGGGTAAGCAGCATCGTAGTTGTCGAGGGTGCAGTGCTCGTACCTGGTGGGTATGCCTGCGCGTCGCAATGCGACGGTGACACGTTTTTCACTCTGGCATTGGCAGGCTTTCGAGGCGAAGTCGCCGCCGGGCAGAGTTGTCCTTACGAAGCCAACGCCATCGCACAGTTGGCATTCTATTTCCCGAATAGGTCGCGTTGCGCGTGTGTCTTGCACCAGTCCTCAAAGGATGGCAATGCCATTTGTTCGCGAACCTCTTTAGCCAAGACCTGCCGCGCTACGACCGGACGCTGCGCGAGAGATATGCGCATGAAGTACTTGTCGGTCTTGGACCTTTGGTCGACAATTTCGGCGATCTTACGGTCGAGCTCGGGGCCGGGATAAAGTACGGCCAATTCGTCGTCTACTTTCTGTGCGCGCCAGGTGTCGAACTCAAGTTCGAGGTCTACAAGGTACTGTCGTTGTTCAGCGTCTCGACGTCGGGCTGCCTCACTGATGCGCCGCTTTCTGGAGGTGACGAAATCTGCTGGTATCGGCACGTCGTCCCGGAGGTAGTAAATCAGCAGCCCGGCGGGGTTCTGGATGCGACCGTTTTTGTCCGCCGTTGCCTGAGAGGATACATACTCCACAACGTCCAGAATATTGCCAGCATCGTATTCCTTGACGAGTTGTTGTGCTTTATGCGGAGCAATGCCAAACGTCAGGAGTTCGGCCAGCGCCTGTTCTGCCTCCATGCTCAGGCCTTTGTCTGTTTCGGCATCGTCAGTTGGCATGGAGGTGCTGGCGAGAGCTTGCACATCCCGGTTTACAGGCTGGAGCTTCGGCGTTGAGAGGGAGAGGCTGCGGAGTATGTCCTCTCCCGGCCAAAGCATGACCTTGTAGCCGATCTTGGAGGACATAAGCTGGATATCCCAACGAGACAGATAGCGGACCGAGATTAGTTCATCAAGGGCCCTCCCGATGGAGAGTTTGATCCTGGAAGGCTGTTTGTAGGACTGGATGCCGAGGAGGACACAAAGCTGTTGATAGTCCTTTTCAACGGCATGGCCATTGCTCGATGCAAACCACCAATGCAATAGGCCGAATATTGCCTTCGCAATTGGCCGCTTCAACTTCTTGTAGGGCGCAAAATCTTCGACGTAAACGTAAGTAGCGTTGAGATTATCGAGCAACCAGCTCGCGAGGGTCACTTCGTATTCGTCTGAACGGCCGGTACCCGATTGCTTGCCTACGCGCTGGAATGTTTCAAACACGTGGATCAGTTTGTCGGCGTAGCGTTTTGTCCGAGCAAAGAAGATTACCTGCCTGGAGGTGATCGTAGTGACCGCCATACGCTCGCCCCACTCTTTGATGTCCTCGTAATTGGAGCCCGCGGTGGCAATGCCAAGTTCCTTGAGCAGGCGATACGCCGTGAAGCGGATCGGATTAGTAATGCAACCGAAGCGGAGGCGTTGTTCATCGGCGATCTTCAGGAAGGCCATGAACTTGTCCCTGTCCGCAGTTGACGGTAGTCCGCGTGTGCCTTCAAACTCTATGGCGGCCACAATGCGTTTGCCGTCACGGTTGATGGTTGTCTCGATGCGGCGCTTGGTAAGGGGAGTACCCTTGCGTTTTTCGTCAGCGCCGAAAAAGCCGATTTGAAGAAGGTTCCGTTCGAAACGAATGGAATCAACATCAGCAAACGGGAGGATATCGGATTGAGAGGTGACGACGGGCGATGAGCTGGACATGTTGTGCCTGTTGATGATGATGAAGGAAGTAATTCATAGAGACAAGAGTAAAACAAATAAAAGCACATAGGAGATTGCAATCGATAGTAAATAAAGGCGATAGAGGCGGTTTTGTACAACCCCGGTTCGAGGTTTTTACAACAGGGGTTCGAGGACGGTACAACGGCGGTTCGAAGAGGCTACAACTGGGGTTCGCGATCCGTACAACAGGGATTCGAGGTTTCTTACAACGGGAGTTCGACGTTGGTACAACTGGGGTTCGAGATCATTGTAGCCCGGCAGTATGCGGGCTTGGTGGGCTCAGCGAGTGTATAGCGCACATAAGAAAGTAGATAGATGTGGAGATCTCCAGGATATAGAGCAGCCACGGAAGAGGACGGGCCAATGGGAGCCGACGCCGTGAAAGTGCGGGTGCTGCAGATGTTGTGCAGAGCGCTGCCGGGGCGGGCTACCACACAGCCGTCATGAAATGGAACGTCTTCATCGGGAATATTTGCGAGGTTTGCTGGCAGCAGCTCTAGAGTGGGGTCGTCCAGAGGGTGGCGATGGTGGCGTGGAAGGTAAGTAGAATCAATGCTATAGAGCCATGACCGCCAATAGAGTACGAGGTAGCTGGGGGCGAGGGACCTGAGGCGAAAGATGGTTTGCAATGCTCGTAATATGCGCAGAATGAGGTAGATAGCTCGTATCGTACAACACGGGTTCGACAACGAGCGCGACAGAGGGGGAAGATGTCGAACCTCAGTTGTAAGGGTGGAGAGAAGGGACGTTGAATCTGCGATTTAGAGATGGGTGTACAACGCAGGTTCGATATGGGCCTGAGGCGTTAGGGGATGAATATCTAACCTCAGTTGTACGGGTTGATATAACGTCTATTGAATCAGCGAATTGGAATTATTCGTACAACGCAGGTTCTATATGCGGAGGTTGAAGTGAGCGAGGATATCGAACTCCAGTCGTACGGGAGCCATAAGTGTCATGGAATGAGAGGGTGGGGATAGGGCGTACAACGCAGGTTCGATATTATTTGCAGATTTATTGCAATGTGAGATTTGGAGAGGCGCAACTGTGGAAAAAGGCGATTGCGCGTACTTCCCTTCCCTGTTGGCTGAATAGATTCGGCCGGCTGGCACCGCTCAGGTTGAGCCGATGAATTCTCCGCTGCGCCGTAGCGGGTGAGAGTCCAGGCTCTTCCGTTGTTTGTGGTGCTGGGCGTTAGCGGTTTCGTCTTGGATCTTGCTCGCGGAGCGTCTTGATTACATCGACGAAGTCGGAATTGGATTTGAGTAGAACCAGAGCCGCGCGCATGATGTGACTTTCGCTAGGCCGGATAGCGTGTTGGGTGCGGAGAAAGATGTCGAGCTCACTGAGCTTTTCCTGTTCGGCGGGATCGATATAGACATTGATCTTCCGGGCTTTTACGGCGGTTTTGGAGGGGCGAGCCGGGGCCGCTGGGGCGGTGACTCTATGGGAAATAGGAGTCGGTTGAGCGGCGCCAGCGTTGGTTTCTGGACGTGTTGCTGGTATGGAGGAAACCTCGGGCGCGGGATGCTCAATGACTGGAGGCGGAGGGGCGTCTGGTTGCGAGTTCACTGGAGTATGCGGTTGAGGAGCGGCTGCAACCTGATCTTTGAGTCCTTGAAGCGGGTCGAATTTTCGAATGGTGGCCACGTTATACCTCTGCATATTCCTGGTTTTGATTTTGGGGACCGGTGGTCGGTTGGTAGCCGAGGGTGAGGATTTCGGATACGAGGTTAGCGACCTGGAGTTGTGCGGGCACATCGAGGCAGGCCCAGCCACCGGTGAGAAAATGTGCGAAGACCTGACGGTCCTGGAGTTGGTTGGTTAATGCAGGGATGGGGATTTGAAGGACTTCGAAAGCCTCCTCGAGCGTCCGAGCTACGAGAGTTCCCTTTTTCACTTTGTTGATGAGGACTCGGGTGATTGCTTTCGGATTGGCTTGGATGGCGAAGTCGGCTGCGTCCTTTGCTTCCCACAGATCTGCCGCGTTGGGGGTTGTCATTACAAGAACGACGTTGGCGTGGCGGAGTGCCGTCGTGGTGCTCAAGTGGGCGAGGTTCGGCGGGGTGTCGTAAAGGATAAAGTCGTATTGCTTATTTGTTTCTGCCAGTTCCCTGCCGGCGATCTTTGAACTGCGCGAGCTGGTTCCTTGGTCGTCCCAGTCGTGAATGGCCACACGTTTGCCGGTTTGACGGAGTGCTTCGGCAATCAAAAGAGAGGCGGTGCTCTTCCCTACCCCTCCCTTGCGGGCGATTACGCAAATGTTCATGGCTACTCCTCGCGGAGCTTCCCGCGCAGTTTCAATATACCTCAAAACGGTAGAAACGTGCCACGTTACCACGGCAAAAACGTGACGACTCAAGAGAGTATAACGCTGATGCGTTGACGCGGTTGCGCGTTGGTGGGTTGGTGCGGTGAAGACGTGACAGCGCAAGTACGTACAACCGTAACACGTTGGAAGCGTAAAAAGGTGAAGAGTTGGTGCTGTCATGCGGTGATAACGTAGCAACGCAGAAGGGTGTAACGGTAGAAACGTAGGAGCGTTGTAGCGTTCTAGGGTGACACGCTGTAAGGGTGAAAACGCATACCGGTATCACAGTAGAACGCTACAAACGCATAAGCGTCATGCCGTGGAGAGGTAACACCGTGAAACGGTGAGACGTTAAAGCGTTATCACGCCAAGACGCTAACACAGGAACACGGTGCCACGTTGGAAGCGTTATAACGTGTAACGCTATAACGGTCACACGTTGAAACAGTGTTACGTTGATGCGTTGCAGTATCTCATTCGTAATAAACACGTTAGCTCCTATAGGCGGGCGTGGCGACACCGCAGCCGCTCCAGCTCTTTGCCCCGCTCCCCGACGTTTTCCTGTGCGCGGCAGACGATCCGTGGAGCCAGAAGTGCACGCCCGCGCTCCTGAAGGAGGTCCCCCAAAGTGGTCCAATTCTATCGGGAAGCTCCCAGAACCGAGGATAACGCCCTGGAAAGGGAACTGGCCCCCCTGATTCCATGGCAGTTTTTTCGCGGAATGAGCACGTAGTTTTTGGGTGCGGCCTTGTCGCGTCTCCTCAATTGCGTAGCCACGGGCTCGCCAATGGGCCAACATTCTTCTTCGGCTCAACTGGAGTTGGCTCCAAAAGGCCAAAGCTTGGTATCAGCAGGCTGCCTCAGATCCGCATATAGCGGCGTTCAGGGGCCGCAACCCGCCTGAAAACCTGACCGCCGACGACCCTATGGCACACTGCCCCGCTGGTCCCGAAGGCTCCGAATGCCTACTCGGCCGCCCTGGAGCGCCAGAGCCGCAAGTAGAGGGCCACCAAAATCTCGCTGGGCCCCTTCCCGGTGGTGCCGTACCAACTAACCGCCAGCGCATTACGAGGGATGCCAGGCCTGCCATAACCAACTTCAGGTAGCCCAGACAAGGCCGGCGCTCAGCTTCTTACTGCAGCACCCTGGCGAGGACAAGGAAATCCTGTGCCAATGTCGACTGCCCGTAAACCTCCCCAGGGCCTCACGGTTAACCATGTAGGTACCCCTGATGCCTTCAATACCACTCACCGTCTTCCTCAGGGCCTCCCGCGGCCTGGTCCACCTGTTGCAAGTGAATCTCAATCTCCCGACGAATCGAGGATTGGGTCTTGGGCAAGGCCGCGTGGATGCCGGACGTCAGCAGCAACAACCGCAGAAGCGGCAAAAGGCTTCCGCTCGATGCCGAAGCCCTATACTTCAGGAGGCAGCCTGCTCGCTCCTCCACCGTAAACGCCATCCTCCTCATTTCCAGCACTGGAGTATCAATGAGCCATGTGACACGTACGGCGCAAATCGACGACATCATCGATGAGCTGATCGCTCTCTATCTAGCGCAGGCCGCCAATCTCCGCGAGTACGGTCAAGCTGCCATGGCAGGGGAGGGAACTGTGAATCTGGAGCGAACCCTTCGCCACCGGGAAGTTCAACGGGCAGAGCTATACCGCCAATTTGAACAGGCGGCCTTCCCTGTTTCAGAAGCACCTAACCTCCTTGACCAAACCTGATCAACCCAAGACCCGCAAACCTACAGGATCGCAAATCGCACAAAATGCAGGTCATGGAATGGGTCAACAGGTGGTTGATGCGCAACGGCAACGGCGAGCTGGACATACGCCATTCCGTGAAGAAACACAGGCCTCTGTATCAGCCTGCGGCGGCCTCGGACAAGAAGGCCTCGATATCGAGGTACCCGAGTATCTCGTGGATGGACTTAATACGAATGGCCGCAAAATACTCGTCTTGATGCACCAAAACGATGCCTTCGCGGGCTAGTTCGAGCAGCGCCAAGAACAGGGCGGCGCGAGCTCCGTCGCATGGCTGAACCCGGCACCACTCCTCGGTTGAGACAGCGGAGCGGGGCGGGATTGAGGCAAGCCTCACACCTATCCAGCGAACCAAGCCCTCGACGGTGACGCTGTCGCCTCTGCCTCTTCAAACGACCGGGATGCGCACGCGGCCTAGACTGCGTCTTGAACCGTGGACTGTGGGGGCCTAGCCGCCCGCCAACTTCAGCACCGCCCCGCAGCGCGCACCAGCTCATCGCACAGAGTTGCGCCTTCGAAACTCCGGGCCGGAAGCAGGCTGCGCGAATTGAGCAGGACCAGCCAGGAGCATACTCCCACGAACTCCTCGCCCAGCTCGGCATCAGATCTCAGGCGTTCTCTACATAGGCCAGGAGCTGACCGGTGACCCAAGGACGGGCGGCCCGTTCATCGGATACTCTTGGTGCCGGATGAAAGTCAGGAGTAGGTCGAAGGGCCCGTCGCGCCGGGGAAGGAAATGCCTACTTGGGCGGACTTCTCCTCAACCATTGCGGCTCCCTGGACACTTGGGTTGGCTCCCAGGCCGGGCATCGATCAGCCTCCCAAGTGAGTCCCGCGGCGAAGGCGGCAAAGTCTCCCGCTGCGGACTGGCCAGCCCCATCACCTGCTCCAGCAGGTCTTCGGCCAATGTGAGGAATCGTCAGCCCCTTGGGCCTTGATGCGGATGCCGGCCTGTAAGAGGGAGCTGGGGCGGCGGGGCGGTGAGGGAGAGACCGCCGCGGGGGAGCTGCACTCCGGGGCCCCAAGGTCCCGATGACCCGGGACTCGTGCTCGATCTGCGCTACGCATCCACACAGCCTCGCCTTAGGGCAGACCGCCTGCGCGGCTCCATATTAGTACAATTACGCCGATTACTGGCGTTTGCACTAACGCCACTAATTACGCGGTGCGACAGCAGCTGACCAACACGGGCATGGTTTGGAGCCAGCGCCATGGCGAGACCGCCTTCACCGTGCCCTTGTTCAAGAATATTATGATCCGGCGGATGCCCAGGCTGGAAAAGCAGGAACCCTGGCACCGCACGCACTGATCCCGTGATTCATTAGGCTCAGGCGCGCAATCGCTACCAATCTGGGGCAATCTCCGCATGCCTCGCGATCATTGCGTTGTCGGCATCCGCCTTTGCTGAGCTCCACACCGGCGCATAAAGAGCTCTTTAGGAGGCACGGCTTCGAGAGCGTCAGTAGGGAGGACTCTCTGATTTCCGTCGCATGGGTCGGGCATCGCTGGCGGAGGCGTCCGCAGGGAAGGGAACTCACGGGTATCTCGAAGCCGCGCTTGGGCCCCTGGCAGGGGAACGCCGTGCCGGGGCCATCCCAGCCGACCACCTCCCGAGCGCTCCTCATCTCCACGCCTGAAGGGGCACAGCTTCATCTTGCCGCTCCTTCTACCAGGAGGCCAGGGAGCAAAACCCCGCTCTGGCCCGCTCTCAAGGTGAAAAGTCAGGCTTGAGCAAGTTGGTTACGGGCTGTACCTACCGGCCTCCAATCGTTAGCTGTCCGTACGCTATTCCGCAAAAGAAGTCTGCTCTCTCGCCTCAGCCTGCTATGACTTACGTGGTTTCGTACAACAGGGATTCGATATCGGGGTATACGGGTATCTCGTGGATGGACTTTGTGCGAATCGGAGCAAATTCCTCCTCCTGATGCAGCAAAAGGATGCCTTTGCGGGCGAGTTCTAGGAGCGCCAAGAACAGGGCTGCACGCGCTCCGTCGCTAGGCTGAACCCGGAACCACTCTTCGGTTGAAACAGCGGCGCGCACCGGGATCGAGGCAAGTCTCACAACGATCCAGCGCACCAGTTCCTCAACGGTCACATTGTCCGCCTCTGTCCCTTCAAACGACCGGGCGGCGCGGGCAGCCTCCAATGCTCGGCCCGCGGCTTCAAGTACGTCCTTGACTGTAGGGACCTGGTCGTCCGCAAGTTCCAGCACCGCCTCGCCGCGCCCAGCCGGGGCACCGGCGCTCCCTGGCCGTGCTCTCCCTCCTCGATCACGCAGAAACTCGGTGGCAGCTCGAAGGGTTTCATGGTCGAGAACGGCGCGCCGCAGTTCTTCACGCGGAGTTGGGCCTCCGTCATTCCCGGCCGGAAGCAGGCTCCGTGATTTGAGCAGCACCAGCCAGGAGGCGACTTCGACGAACTCCCCACCCAGCTCGGCATCGAGATCCCGGGTCGCTCTTACATAGGCCAGAAACTGACTGGTGATCTCGAGGACCGGAAGCGCGTCGATCGGATACTCGTGGCGCCGGATGAGAGCCAAGAGCAGGTCAAAGGGACCGTCATAGCGGGGAAGGGAGATGCCGAGTTGGGCGGAGTTCTCCTCGGCCATTACGGCTCCTTGAATCCTTGCGGCGCCTGGGCCGGGCCTCGATCAGTCTCCTGGGTAAGTGCTGCGGCAAAGGTGGCAAAGTCTCCCGCGGCGGACTGGGCCAGGCCCATCACCCGCCCGAGCAGGTCTTCGGGCGATGTGAAGGAGATCGTCAGCTCCCCTGGGGCCGAGATGCGGGTGCCGGCCGGAAGAGCGGAGCTGGTGCGGCGAGGTGGGGGAGGAGAGACCCGCCGCGGGCGCGCCTCACTCCGGAGGGCGTCGAGGGTTTCTACGACCCGGGACTTGCGCTCGATCTGGGCCAGGTATCCGCGCGGCCCCGCCATCTGGTCGAGCTTGAGAAGCAAGTCTTCGCGGCCGACGACGGCAGCGTGGCCGATCCTGTAGCCGCCCAGCCCGCGCATCAGGTTGTTGGCTTGGCGGCGCTTGACGCCGAAGAGCTTCTCGATCGCCGGCCGGTCGAGAAAAGGGGAGGGCAGGGCAGCGATGGAGGTGCGGATATTGTTGAGATCGGCGTGCCATCGGGGCTTAGCTGGCATGAAAGCAATATACCATCGTCTATACGTGAATGCGCGTTCGCGCAAAATAAAAGCCAAAACTAACGCCTGATAATATGCTATTCTCAGGCGTTATAGCGTATACTGCCCAAAACGGCCCTTTTTGCGGTCGTTTCTAGGAGAACCTGTTGCCCATGCCGGAAACCCCAGCCAGCGCCCCGGAAAGGGAACCTGAGATCCTACCCCCGGCGTCCGGCGATCTCGGCCTGGCCAGGATTGCGCCCGGCACCGAGGCGGCGCTCAGGCTTCCGGATCTGCCCGCCGACGATCCTTTATATGAGACCGCCCAGGCCGCCCAAATATATATGGATGCGGCCAAGGCTGCCGCCACCCACCGTGCCTATGACTCCGACTGGCGGCACTTTGCCGCCTGGTGCGACCAGAACGGGCTGGCCTCGCTCCCAGCCACGCCCTCGACGGTGGCCCTCTACCTCACCTCGCTCGCTAAGCCGCCCGAAGGGGAGAAGCCGCGCAAGGCGGCCACGATCACCCGGCGGCTGACCTCGATCAACGCCGCCCACAAGGAAAAGGGCCTCGATTCTCCGGCCACCATGAACCATCGGCTGGTCGCCGATACCCTGCACGGTATCCGCCGCACCCTCGGCGTCGCTCAAACCAGGAAGAAGCCGTTGACCAGAGACCGCATCGTCAAGCTCCTGGGCGCGCTCGATGGTCCGATCGCCGCCGCGCGCGACAAGGCGCTTCTGCTGATCGGATTCGCCGGGAGCCTGCGGCGCTCTGAGCTCGCGGCCTTGCGGGCGGAACATGTGACCTGGCACCGCAAAGGCATCACCCTCGCCATCCCCCGTTCGAAGACCGACCAGGAGGGGCAGGGAAGGGAAGTGGAGATTCTATTGGGGGTTCACGATCTGACCTGTCCGGTCATGGCGCTCGAAAACTGGTTGAAGATCTCCTCTGTGAAGAGCGGGTACGTGTTTCGCCGAGTTGGTCAGCACGGCAACGTCGGCGAGGCGCTGGACAAGGATTCGATCGGGCGGATTGTGAAACGGCTGGTTCGGCGGGCCAAGCTCGCGACTCCGGAGTCCTATGGAGGCCACTCGCTCCGGGCTGGTTTCGTGACCGAAGCCTCCGCGAACGGCGCCACGGACCTTCAAATCATGAAGCAAACCGGGCACAAGTCAATCGCCATGGTCCACCGCTATGCCCGCGAGGATCAGAAGGACCGGCAGGCTGCGGCGGGCAAGCTGGGACTCTAAAGGAGGAGCCAGTGGAAGAAATATGGGAACTGAAGCCGAAGATCGAGGCGTTGCTCGTTGCCTCAGACCACGCGGTGAGCATCCAGGCTCTGGCCCAGTGCCTTGGCGTGGGTGAAGACGAGGTGGACGCGGCGCTCCAGGAATTCGATGCCGATCTGCTGGGCGCCGACCGGGGAATCCAGCTTAGGCGTCGGCCGCACGGCGTCCGCATCGAGACCAAGCCCCAATTCGCCGATCTGATCGGCCGCCTGCTTCCTGAGCGAAAGGCGAAACCCATCACCTCGCAGGCGCTCGAGACGCTGGCGATTGTGGCATTGAAGCAGCCGGTGAGCACAGGCGACATCAACGCGATCCGAGGCATAGAGAGCGCGGGAACGGTCCAGACTCTGCGGAATCGGAAGCTGATCGCGCGCTCACCGCGCCTGGGCCCGCGGCGGGAGAGGATCTGGCGGACCACCCAGTTGTTCCTCGATACCTTTGGCCTGGCCTCGCTCGATGAGCTCTACAAAGAGGGATGGATGGAAGAGGTCTTTGCCTCCGTCTATAGCGGGGAAGCGGGTGCCGGAGAGGGAGAAGCTTTCTCCAGCCAAGCGTTGATTAGGGATTTAGGGATATAAAGGGCCATGAACTGGCATAGCGCTGTGTGCCCGTGCTACCTGCGCAGCAGCAGCTCGACACGTAAGCCGTCACGAGTTACGTGCCTGGTGACAGTGACCGCACTCGATCAGCTTCCGATTGTCCGCAATTCGTTCCCCGGTATGATGCGGGGGATGAGATCTTCGCCCCTAGAATCAGCCATTTGGTGCTTCGGCTATACGGACGGCGACAGTTTGCACGGAAAACCCGCGTCTTTCCCTCCTAAGCGGCATTACTTAACAGGAGAGAATCGTGAAAGCCCATTTGTCATCCACATCAAACTTGAGGACGGCAGCCGCCCGTATTGCGAGCCTGTCTACAGCGCCAATAAGAAGTTCGAACGTACTCGTTCGAAGGTAGTGTCCAGTATCTTTCGCACTTTCGATCTTCGTTAGCATGTTGGAAGGTTGTTGGGTTGAGGTTGTTTTGCTGCTGGCCCCCATGGGGGCCAGCAGCAAAGCGGTTAGGCGATGGCCACGATTTCGGCCAACCGGTCCATCTGCAGGTAGCGTTTTGTACCCCACTTAGTCGCGGCAACATGCCGTAGCCGCGCAGCGACCAGCATCAGCGCCGACTGGCCATCAGGAAACGCGCCCACCACCCTCGTTCGTCGCCGGATCTCCCGCATCAGTCGCTCCAGCGGATTGTTGGTCCTCAGGCAGCGCCAGTA
>Ga0181517_10004847_pt1 | contig 12066 bp, 12 predicted proteins | sample PEATcosm2014_Bin_31_FD_119748 | JGI IMG/M metagenome (GOLD analysis project Ga0181517, IMG submission 119748) | Peatland microbial communities from MTU Mesocosm Facility, Houghton, MI, USA - PEATcosm2014_Bin01_30_metaG | ecosystem: Environmental > Terrestrial > Soil > Wetlands > Peat | place... | reverse complement strand
CCGGTCAAGTTGCCGGACGGACCAGCCTGAACGCAGCGCCTCAGTTTCATAGAAATTTCGAGCTTCAAGATTCTTGACTGAGAGCAGCCTGACGTAGGCGGACCAGGGCAAAGCAAAGTGAGCCGAAAGGGTGGAAATGGCTGAAGCAGTTTCGTCTATAGCGCTGAAATCAATAGCGTTTGAAGATTTCCCAGACACTGTCTGGGAAATCTTCTGCTCGGGCCATCCGAGATAAAAGGCTCGCATCTGTCCCAGGTTCGCTCGCCCAAACCCTCTCCCAAATTGTCGAGTCAGATCACTGGCCAGTTGTTCGACAAGCTGCTCGCCGTATTCAGCTCGACGCTCCCCACCTTGCTCGAAAATAACAATGCGCCGCCCAATCTCCCAGTAGGTGGCAGTCATGATCGAATTGACGTTCCGGGCGGCAGTCGAGCGCGCCACCTTGAGCAGTTCGACGATTCCAGTGCGGATCTTGTCGTAATTTTCAGGCATGATGGTCAGGTCAGGCATCGTGGTTCCTCCGTTTCTTGTCCGTGGATTTGATCATGGACGTGTGGAGGCGGACGCAGCCTCCATTTTACGGTTTGTATCCCTCAGATCCCCATTTCGATTCCTTGGGCGATGGACGACGCTTGAGAGATTTCCAGCGCAGACGTTTTTGAGACATCTGCGCTGAGTTGCGGGCTGAGCTTGGCCATGTCGTCGGTGAAAAGCGTGGCCTCATGGCTAGCGCGAGAGATGGAGACGTAGGCAAACCGTGAGTTCAGGAGGTCGGGGTGTGTCGAGGTATCGACGTTCACCAGCACCCGGTCGGCGGTAAGCCCCTGGGAGCTGTGGCTGGTGACGGCGTAGCCATGATCGAAATGTGCGTTCTCTGCATTGGAGAACGTAATAGAGCGGCCGTCGGCGAGGCGCGCGGAGATGTGCCCGTCTGGGGAGAATTTCTCAATGGTTGCCAAATCCCGGTTTGCGACCTGTAAATGCTTATCTGGAGCCGTAAATTGGATGCGGTCGCCCACGGAGAATTCCCGCTCGATCTCCCGATACACACTAACACCGTGCAGACGCCTGGGGTCATAGGTCTGTTGCTCGCCATTCTGCTTTTCAACGGTCAGCAGATTCTCCGGTGGATGGACCGCAATGACGCGGGCATAGGAGCCGCGCTCGATACCTGCATCCTGGCTGCCACGCGTGTAGCGAATCACATCGTCAACTTCGTACCGGGAGGCCCACTGGCGCTCCGCCCCGGTGAGTTCCTGCCTGGGCACCAGCACCCGTAGCGCATGATCTTCGGAATGCACAATGCCCCTAACTTGCAATTCCTGGCGGACCGCATCGTTGATCTGGCGGCGCGAGGCGTTGTCGGGGGAGATGATCAGCGTATTTTCGGGATTCCCCGCATAATCCCTGGCAATGGCTTGAATGCGCTCGACAGGATCGGAGATTTCTTTCACACGTCCTTGCTGCTGAAGCATGTCGATGCCTGCGGCCACGTCACCACGGGCCAGCCGTTCTACGGCGACCTTCAGTTCCGGGTCTTTTTGCCGCATAATCTGGTCAAGCTGGGCGGTGCGCATCCCGGCCTGAAGCAACTGCTCGAATGGCTTCCCAGCTTCGACTCCCTGATGCTGGCGCGTGTCGCCGATCAGCAATACACGGTCCTGCGGACCGATCCTGGTGAGGAATTCGCGCATCTGTTTGGTGCTGGCAAGGCTGGACTCGTCCACCATATAAAGGTGGCGGCTCCTAGGATCGCCGGCAGTCTGCTGGCCACGAGCGAGAAAGCCCTGCAGGGTATCCGCAGTCAAGCCCGCATCACGGAGCTGACGCGCCGCGCGGGACGTGGGGGCGAAGCCTTCCACGGCATACCCATTGCGTTCGGCGCCCTCGCGGACCGAGGCAAGGGCCACTGTTTTGCCAACCCCGGCGAAACCCTGCAAACCCTGCACACGGTCCCGCGAGACGAGGATTTCCTCGATGGCGCGGCGCTGGGCGGGATTGAGATGTTGATATGTATCAGTGTGTGCGATGGCCTGTTGGATGGGCATGATCTGGGGAGCCTGGTTCTGGCCGTCGCGCATCATGCGCACCACGTCGCGCTCGGCGCTGATTATCTGCTGGGTGGTAAATACGCGACCGGAAGCGTATTTTGGCGCTTCGACCGGCTGAAATTCTCCGGTGGCGCGGCGTGCCTCGAAGTTGGCGCGAATCTCCGGGTATCGAATCTCGCCCATGCCGCGCCGCAGGGCATCGCGGAAGATGCCCCGCTCGTCGCCCACAGCTTCGCGCTCGAACACCTTGTCGCGCGCCCAGGTGACAGCTTCCTGGGCGCGCATTTGCCGATGCTCAACATGCGGCGTTTCGAGCGGCTCCAGCCCTCGGGTGCGGGCCTCGCTGACTACCCGATCGGCCTGGTTGCCGAACTCGGCGGCGAGCTTGCGGTGAGCCGTCAGAACCTCGGCAGGTGAAAGAATCTCTTGTCGGTCACGTGTTGAATGCGCCGCAATCTCCGCCGACTCGTGGCCTTCAAATCCACTGCGCTCCATGTACGCGCGTATCTGCTGGCTGCGCGGGCTTGAGGCATCAAGATACTCTTGTGTGTACCCTTTGATCTCGGGAGCGCCGCTGCGTCCCGGTTCGATTTCGTAGCCTAGGTTGCGCAGCCGGTACATTAGTTCGGACTGATAAACTGCCGTGGCGAATTGCTGTGATTCAAAGAGGCCGCGTTCCTGCAACGCGCGGGGTTGGCCGTTTTCGCGCTCGGTGATATTGAAGATGACGGCGTGGGTGTGGAGCTGTGGCGCGGCATACCCATCCACAGGACGGGCGGTGTCGTGCTCGAATTTGGCGGCCACAAATTGCCCCGTGCCCTCGGCTGGATGATTGCCGCCGATCCGCGCTTGCGTGTACCGCTCCAGTTCCGTAAGCGCAGCGGCAACGGCCTCCCGGTGCGCCATGCGCACACGATCATCGCCGCCAACCAAAGCCGTGAGTGAAACCGACTTGGCGGCTGAAAACGTGGCATCCCACCCGGCCCGGTGCTCTACGGAAGTGACGGTCTTCCCGTCAGCATTCTGATACTCATGGGCCTGGCGGTGGCGCACAAGCTGCTCGCCGGTAGCCGGATGCTGGCCTTCGGAAAGGCGCGCAAATTCCTTCGCGGCGACAGCACCGGAGAGGCCGAACCTCTCTGCAAGCCGCCCCTGCCATTCGCCTGTCACGGTCTGTCCCCGGCTCCAATAACTCTGATCCGGCGAAGTGAATTCCTTGGCATGGTAAGTTTGTGCCTGGCCGGAACTGAGCGGCTTCGATATGGTCAGCATGGAGAATCCCCTAATAGCTGGTCAACGTGGTTTCTATTCCGTTGCTGGCATCGTCATCGTTACTTTCATTCGCTCCCGGAAACGGTAACTCTCCTTGTACCGATGCTGCACTCTTCGATGGCTCGGCATCCGATTTCTGCTCCGGTTGTTCCGTTGCGGTAGCGCTGGCAGTTGTCGACACTTTGGCCGATGACGGGGGCATTCCTGTGTTGGCAGGCAAGGGAGCTGTTTCGATCTTCTGCAAGGTTTTTGGATCGAAATTTAATCTCTCACCAGGCAGTTCGCGTGGCTCGAATTGAGTCTTTGTGCTGGGCACGTCCAGATACGGAAATGAAAACCGCGTCACAAAATTGCCATGCTTCATGAAAGCGTGGAGGTCTTCGAGACCGGAGATTTCCGATTCCATGACGAGTGGTTCCTCTTGGCGGTCGAGAGAGAAGTTCCGGCCGGAGCGAGAGCCGTCGAAGTGCGTCTCGCGCATCCGCTCGATCTCTACTTTGCCGATGAACTCGCTCACCCACTGGCCGGCCTTCGGCTCTTTGGTCTTGAGCCAGATGTTGGTCGCCGGCTGCGACAGCATCACCTCGGCCAGGTGCCCGTAGATGTATTCGAGTTGTGCCTTTCCCTGGAATCCCAACACTAACGGATTTTTCGATTTTCGATTCTCGGTGATGGCCGTATGAAGCTGCGGCAGTTTCTGCAAACTTGCCAACTCATCGAGCACAAACCATGCCCGGCGCTGACTGGGCTTGGGCTCATTCAACAGACGGAGCACCAACAAATCAATCCACAGGCTATGCAATGGACGAAGCGCCGCGCGCTCGGCGGGCTGCGAAGTAATGAAGATCCAACCCTTACGCTCTTCGGCCCATTCTGTCGCCGTCCACATCGTTTTCGCCTCATTGCGCATGGGCAACATACGCAGGCTGTCGGCGACCAAACCCAGTGAGGCCAGAACGCCGTTGCGCTGCTGCTGCGCGCCCTTGGCAATCATGTACGCCATCTCGGTTCCCATGACGCGGCGGTCGATCTCGTCGGCATTCGACATCCAGTCCACGAGGTCCTGGGGCGATGGGCCATAGGTCAGAAGATGCGCAAAAATCTTCTGCGGCGTCTCAACGAAAAACTCACCTTTCTTGTCCTGAGTCGGCTGAAACAGAGACTCGGCCAATGTCTTTGCCTCGGAACGCCGACGCAGTTCCTCGGATGGTCCCCAATAAGGGCAACGGGCATCGAGCGGATTCAGGATTACGTCCCCGCGCTTCGGGTCGTAAAACCGCTGAACGAACTCGCAGGCGGGATCATAGATGATGGCTGCGTCGCCCCGTCCCTGGATCTGGCGGAGGACCTGGAAGATGATGGTCGTCTTACCGGCGCCCGAGTCGCCGATGATCTGCATGTGCTGCGATTCCGCTTTGGCTGGAATGCGCAGCATCTCTTTAAGGCCATCGACCTTGATGCCGATACCGTCGCCCTGAAGGGTGCGGTTGAACTCTTTGGGAGACTGAAGCAACGGGCCGCGCAGGCGCCGGCCGTATTTCATCTCCTTGCGACGGCGGATGTCTTTGGAAATGGAAAACGGCAGTTGCAAGACGAGTGCAGCGAGGCCAAAGAACAGCGGCAACCGGAAGATGGGAAACAACTCCTGGCCGACAAAGACGTATTGCTTCAGATATGCGTGCAACGGCTTATTGGCATACACCGTCGGCGTACTGCGATAGAGCACCTGCGCGCCTTTAACCCGCGCGGATGGCGTCAATTCGAGCGGCAGGAATTTGCCCCCGGCAAGCATCGTTTTACCTGGTTGCACATCGTCCTCAGTGACAAGCCGCACGCCACCCGGAGCACTGGAAACGGCGAGAAGTTGATACTTGTCGGTCTTGTGCAAGACGCCTGCAACCTCGGTTCTCAAGTAATACGGGAGATAGAACCGCTGGAGCGGCGTCAGTGCGAAGGTGAAGCGCAGGTATACGAAAAGCCCAGTGATGATGACCGCGAGAAAGGCGGCTCCATACGTGTAGATAGGGCTGCGCGGCGGCCAGATGATGGTTTCGGTACGTCCCCATTTTGCCGGTTTGGGCATGGCTACTTACCCTCCTGTGTGAGTTTCCGGGCCACAGTCTTTTTCAACTTGTGGACCTCGGCCACGATGTTGTCGAAAGCTGTTGCTGTCATCGGCTGCGCGGTGGCGACGGATTTCAGGACATTCATCAGAAGGAGCTGAACGCCAACAACTTCGATGAGGACAGGGCCACCGTCTATACCGGCTTCTGCGCGGGCCAACTCATCCAAGATGAGCTTCCGAATGAGTTCTCCCCTCTGTAGGCCGCGCTGCTTCGCCAGAGCGTCAAGGCGTCCCGTCTCTCCACGCGTAAGTCTGGAAGACACATTACTGAGCCGGAATGACTCGCGCTGTTGTGCTTTTGCCGCTATGGATTCGTCGCTAAGTAATGGCATGAGTGCCCCTGATTACAGCGCGGATTCATATGGATTCACGTGTATCCGTATGAATTCATCGCGTCCGTAAGTCACTGCTGTTGTTGCTCCATCCCTGTGAATCCACACGGATTCACCGCACTACCCTTTCAGGGATGGAGTGTCGCAATACACCCGGCGCGAAGCGCCGCCGTGCACTTGCCGCGGAATCTGATGCCGAATCATGCCTTCAATCCCTGCACGATTCCCGCAGGTCCGAGCGCGCCATTGGGTTTGCTCACAGGCTGTTCCGCCGCGTCACTACTGCCAGCTCTGCGGACCCGCAGCACGGATGGAACGCGGCTGGCTTCCGGCGTTCTCAGAAACTCCTGGAAGTCGCGGTCTTTGGCAAAGACATAGGTGAGCGCCTTGTCGATCACATCGTCAGCCGATGCGTGAATGAAGGCGGCATATTGATCGACCAGCGTTGCGGTGGCTTCATCCAACCGCACTGAGGCGCTGATGTGACGGGTTTGAATTACTTCGAGTAGTGGCATACTTTGGTTCTCCTCTGAGGGTGGAATCAGGCAATCTTTGTGCGGGCAATCATGCGCTGCGCCGTCAGCGCAATCTCATGGGCGCGAGCGGAGCAAATCGCGGCCGGAATTTCAAAACGTCGGCGCGATTCAAGCATGGTGACAACATCGGCGAACGGGATATCCTTAAGCAGCCAGAGCTTCGCGGATGCCATATCCACGGTTCGCCGGGCGTAGTAGAGTGGGTTAGGCTTATCGGTCCGTCGCGAAGCGAGATACCGGGTGAGCTTTATCGGGTCTTTTTCTGCGCTGAGTTCATGCAGAATCCAGCCCCAATCCCGCTCTGAATTGCTGTGCTTAACCGGATGCTTTCGGCTACCGTTTACCGGGACGGAAGGCCCAGTTTCCAAGATCGGAATCTCCAACCTGAAGTCAGCGGGATTCGAGACCGAATCGCAGGGATATTCGACCGTGACAAGCTGGGCCGGATCGTATTTGCAATTGAAGAAACCGGGGATTCGGAGAATGCGGTTGCAGTCGGTGCAAGCCGGGTCACCGCCGAAGGCAATAGCGAGCAGCTTCAGAGCGGTTTCCTGACGGTCGAAGTCGAAGCCATCGACCCGCCAGAGCACCTGGTATTTGCCTCGCGACGTGGACAGAATCGCAGTCGGCGCAGGGACTGCATCCGACGCCCGCAGCGCAGCGAGACGGGCGTCGCCTTCCATGTCGATATCTATGTATAGATGGCGTATCGAAGTGACACTTTCTTTGGTGCGCTGGCGGCTCCCGATACGCAGCGGATTGGCAGCCACATAGACATTTGCTCCTGTGGCGTTTTCGTGCGTGAGCCAGCCAAGGTAACGAGGCGCGAGCGCATTCTCCAGTGACACGATACGCTGGAGCACAAACAGAGGGTTGTCGCGTCGAATCAGGAGTGCAACCGTGTCGCCCGGAGTGAAGCAACGGGCGAGAAAATCGACGGCAACATGGGTATCAATGTGTGCCATGATTGGCCTCCCATACCGGCTCGATGACGAACCGTTTGGTGTCGCGGTCATAGTCGCGTAGCGCGAGCACTTCGCGCACCACGCGGCGGCCCGGTTCGCGCGTGACATGGACAACGAAATCGATGGCTTCGGCGATCTCGGCTTCGGTATCGGCGAAAGTCGTCTGCGCGTGGTTGCGCATGACGAGACTGGCGAACCGATGCAGGGCTTTTTCTGCCGAGTTCGCGTGGATCGTGGCAAGGGAACCGGAATGGCCGGTGTTAAGCGAATCGAGCAGCGTTCGCGCCTCGATTCCGCGCACTTCGCCCAGGATGATCCGGTCTGGCCGCCAGCGCAGAGCAGATTTCAAAAGATCATCGAAGCTGATGTTTGTCTTGAAGGTATCCGTCTGACATTCGACGGCAAGCAGGTTCGGCTTGTGCAGATGCAGCTCCGACGTATCTTCGATGACCACGATGCGCTGATCTTCGGGAATTCCGTTCGCCAATGCCCGGAGCACTGTGGTCTTTCCCGTTGAGGTTCCGCCGCTTATAAGCAGCGTCCGCCCCTCGCGAATCTGCGCGGCAAGAAACTCTGCGAGCGGCCGCGTGAGCGTGCCGCGACCAATCAGGTCATCGACAGTGAAATGGCGGCCGGGAAACTTCCGAATCGTCAGCGCCGGGGCAGGCCGCACGACCGGCGGAATGACCGCTGCCAGGCGGCTCCCGTCCGGGAGTTGCGCGTGCAGGATCGGATTGTGCTCATCCAGCTTCTTTTCAAGCTGGTTGGCAATGACTTCGAGGCCAGTGCGCAGCTTGCCGGCGTCGAAGCAAATCGATGTTTCGGGGCAAACGATCCCGTCGCGCTCGAACCACCATGAGCCGTCGGGATTGCCCATGATTTCGCTGATGCTGTCGTCCAGCAGCAGCGTCTCGATGGGCCGGAGAAATGGAAGGATCAGATCGAATCCCATAACGGACCCTCGCATGGAGGAAAGCCCGGCGGCTGGCCGGGCTTCCGCGGCAGTTGAGAGGATGGGCCTTAAGCGGCCTCATCCTCGGTGTTTGGATCGTCGTCCGGGGTCTCTTCCGGGCCGATCTTCTCAGCGCGGTCGAGCTTCAGAATCGAAGCCACGCGCACTTCCCAGACGCGGTTCTTAGCGTTGGTTTTCTTGTCCACGCGCTCGCGGCTGCGCAACTCTCCGTCGATCGCCAGATGCGCGCCCTTCGTGAGTGTCTTCGCGTAGTCGGCCAACTTGCCCCACACGACGCAGCGATGCCACTCTGTATGGCCCTTGTATTCGCCGGTTTTCTTGTCCTTGTACGAGCTCTTGGTGGCAAGCGAGAGAACGGTGAAGCTGGCGTTGTTGGCGGTGTAAGCGCTGGCGTTCTGACCGAGAAATCCGATGAGCGATACGTGATTGGCGTACATGGTGAAATCTCCTGAGTTGAATTCCCGGATTGGCCGGGTCATCCCTTGGCGAAGCCCAAGCGAGGAGCCCGACTCCCAAGCGCCCAGCCGCGCATTCTGGAGCAGGGACCCGAACTTGCTTTGGGAGAGGAGTCCAGAAAGCAGAGCGGCGCAGTGCCGCCGGGCGTCGGATAAGGCCCGAAGCGTGTGACCGGACAGCAAGGGAGGAAACGGAGAGATGGACGCTTTATGCGCCGTAGAGCACGAGGCATCCTCGGGTCGTCAGTACCCCGCCAATTCCGGCGAAACCACCTGGCTGCCACCCGGACAAGGACCCCCTCGGGCGATGGCCCATACCGTTTCATTGCTCGTGAGGAAGCGTTGTTCCGTCTACGAAGAAACGAAGGGCGTAGTGCGCGCGATTTGTGGCCGCGTGTGGACATGAATAGCCTCGCTTGTGGGATGTGCTTCGGTTACTGGAACGCCTGGTCGGCCCGGAAGCGCACGATGGTCAACCCGAGGGGGTTCACCGCCAGTTCATTGTTCTTTACGACCTCGCGGAAGACATAGGTAACGCTGGCGGTCCATCGCTCCCGCTTGAGTTCGGTATGATCCGCCGGGTTCGAGTACACTTTTTCAAACTCGATCCGGGCCGAATAGGGTGACACCCGGAGGTCGTCAAGGACGATGCTCTTCACTTCGACATCGACATACGGAAGGCTGCTGTCTTTGACGTAGTTCTGAATCGTGCTATTCTTGCGTTCCTCATCGATCACCGCCCGCTGCACGTCGCTGTTGAGGAAATACAAAGCACTGGTCTGGTCGCGCTCGATGGTGAAGCGATTGCGAGAGAAATACAGTTCCGCCCAGCGGGTGAGGTAATACTTGTTCTCGGCCTCCTGCGGGCGATACTGAAAGTTGCGATAGTCAATCGCTTCCGCCCGGCCCACGTCATTGATACGGACAATCATGGGGTGCATGGAAGCAAGCGCCTTCTGGCTCTTGTAGGCCAGTGCGCCCAACATCAGGCACACAGCGGCGAGCACCAGAATCGTGACCTTCAAGTAGGTGTTCATCACCAGTGGTTCACCATACTGTTCGAGATACCTTTCCGCCGCGCGGGTGATCTCTGGAGTTGCCTTGGTTTCAACGCTCATTTCGTTTCTCCTTGACCGGGGCTACACCATCGCACGAATTGCCATCGCCATCATTCCCAGTCCGCCTCCGCCCCCACCGCCGCTGCCAAATAAGCTGTGCGACATAGATGGAATCTTGAAGAGGATGTAGACGTTGACGAGTACCAGCAGAATCAGCAGGGGCAAGGTCTGGACGATCAGTGCCGGGTCCGAAACACTCTGGCCGAGCTGCACGTAATAATTCGTCAGCACATGGGAAAGAACATTCATCGCAGCCGCGGCAATCACCTTGTAAAAGCTGAAGCCGAGATACGTTTTCAGCCATCCCCAGAACAACCAATCCAGCTTGTCGAAGACAAGGAACGGAATGAAGAGTGGCCCCAGCAATCCGATGATGGTGGAGGCGACCGCGCCATAGGCGAGGATTGCGGAGACGACTGCCGCCAACACGGCCAAGAGGAACTGCATGACGAAGTACACAATGGCGTAGTACGGGGACATCATGCTGGAGAGCATCGATGGCCCGGTTTTGGAAGATGCCGAGTGGATTTCGTTCAGCATGGAGGCGGAGCCATCGGCCCCGATCAGGTTCACCAGGTTGGTGGTGCCGCCATCGATAAGACCTTTCAGAGAGAAGCCAAGTCCGGGGATGGAGCTGTCGTAATAGTTCACCATTACATAAGCGAAGGTGAGCAGCATGAAAAGGTTCAAGAACCTCGCCATGCTGAACCCCTGGCCGCCATTCGCGGAGGCAAGGGACTCCTGCACGCCGAACCAGACCAGCATGATCGTTGCCAGCGCCAGAACGATGTGCGTGCCCATCGCGGTAATCGAAGGCGCCGCTGTCGCTGCAAGAGACTGGCACGCCTGGGAAATATAGTCGAAGAGTCCCGTACCCATGTTCAATACCTCGCGTTTACTCAGTACGCCTGCGTGAGCAGATTCGCCGCGCCGCTGCTGGTGGTGGTGATGTTGGCGTTGTAGTAGTTCTCATACCCAGACGAATCACGGAATGCCGATTTCATTGCATCCTGCTGCTGTTTCTGCGCCACGATCTGCTGAAGAGCGAGATTGGCGTTGATCTGGTTGGCGTCTTGTTGTGTCCGAAGTTCCAAGAGCAACGCTTGGTTGATCCGCTGCAAGGTCGCCATGATGGTCTGCTGCGAGGCATCCTGGCTCTGCGTGGCAGCCTCAAGGTTGGCAATATCCGTTTGCCGGGAAGCCTGATTCGCCCGGATGGTCCCCAGCATTTGTAGGTTGTTACTCAGAACCGCATCGTTGATGTCCACCGTCGCCCCTTGCGCGGCAATCTGCTGTTGTCCGGGGACACTGGCGGTGCTGTAGCCGGGAATCACGTTGTTGGTATGCGGCACGCTCACCTGTTGATACGAGGCAACGGCTCCTGAGCCGCTATTCGCAGAGTTGACCCAGCCAGCCGCGTTGCCGTAGGTGTTCGAGATTTGCTGGAGCATCCGCAGGTCGGTGGCCGGAGACAGAAACCGCGAATAAAGTGTCTGCGGCGCAAGGACCATCTGGTGATAGAGGTTGTACTGCTGGACAACTTGGTTATAAGTCTGCAATGCCGTGGACGCGATCTTCACGGTATTCGTGAAAATCTGCTGGCCGTTTTCGATCTGCTGCATCTGGTTGTTGATGGACTGTGTTTCATGCTCGATCTGGGTGATGGCGTGGGCTGATTGAGTGGGATCGTACACAATGCCGGAGCCGAACTGCGCGTGTGCGGCGCACGGCCACGTTGCGGCCAGGCTCATCGACAGAAGCGCGATGACGATCTTTCTCATGGGGAACCTCCAATGGCAGTGAACGGTCTGTGTTGTGCAGCGCAGCCGTACTATTGCTGCGCTGCGAGAATCTGGCGTTGGATATCGGCGAGATGATCCGCCTGCGGCTTGCACCGCGCCTCTTGTGCGCGTCTTTTCGTTTCGAGATCGGCCATCTGCGTTGCTGTCAACTTCTCTCCGGTGAGCATCCGCTCAGCTCCCGAAGTAGTCGTATCAGGACAGTCTTTCTGATACGCAGCATTTGCAGCGTCGTACTGCGCCTGCAACTGCTGCACTTTATGCGCTTTGCTTTCGCAGCCAGCAATGGCCAGCACGGATAGGAAAATCAGGATTCGGAATCGCATGGAGTCTCCTTAGAACGTCTGCGGAATGGTGTGGTTGGTGTAAGCAGGTAGCAATAAATCCTGCGTGAAATAGACCCTGATTCTGTGCCCTTCCCGAATGGTGATGGTGGGCGG
>Ga0181517_10004845_pt1 | contig 12073 bp, 6 predicted proteins | sample PEATcosm2014_Bin_31_FD_119748 | JGI IMG/M metagenome (GOLD analysis project Ga0181517, IMG submission 119748) | Peatland microbial communities from MTU Mesocosm Facility, Houghton, MI, USA - PEATcosm2014_Bin01_30_metaG | ecosystem: Environmental > Terrestrial > Soil > Wetlands > Peat | place... | reverse complement strand
GCACCTGCTGCCGCCGCGCCACTCACTTTTCCACAAAACTGCGGTTTCGCATACGGTACCGCCTGTGGCCCTGTCCCAGTTCTATCCCAGCCTGTCGCGGTTCCGGATGCCATGAATCCCGCTCCCTCGCCAGCCGCCCCACGCCAATACCGCGGCCGTCCGCGCCTCGTCGCCATCCAGAACGCCAAGGACGTACTCATCACCGGTGTCACCCTGGAACACCAGGCCGTGTGGTGTCTCTTCATCCTCTACAGCCAGAATGTTGAGGTCGAGGGCGTCACCATCCGTGGCGATCACTCCACCCCCAGCGCTGACGGCATGGACATCGACTCGTCGAAGCACGTGCATGTCAATCGCGTCGACATCGATACCAACGACGATTGCCTCTCCATCAAGTCCGGCAAAGACGCCGACGGACTGCGCGTCAACCGTCCCGCCGAAGACATCCTCATCGAGAACTCCCACTTTGGCGCTGGCGGCTCCGGTGTCGACATGGGCAGCGAGACCTCCGGCGGCATCCGCAACGTCGTCATCCAGAACTGCATCATGGACTCCAATAACTCCGCGCCTATCCGCTTCAAGTCGGCCCCCAGCCGCGGCGGCCTGGTGGAGAACATCACCTACCGCAACCTCGTGCTGCACCAGACCCGTCAGTTCGTCGAGATGAATCTGAACTGGACCAATCGCGCCATGGCACGGCTGCCGCCGGTGCCGCCGGCCAATCCCTTGCCTTCCTTCCGCAACGTCAGGATCATCAATGTCTCCGGCGACGCACAAACGGCCGGTACCATCAACGGCCTTCCCGACAGCCCCATCCAGGGCGTCACCTTCCAGAACTGCCATATCACCGCCAATACCGGCCTCCACATCACCCACGCCCGCGACATCGACCTCTCCGGCCTCACCCTCGACGTGAAGGACGGCCCGCCCATCACCAAATCCGACGTGCAATAGCGAGCCTTTCCGGAGGGAGCAGGGGACTTCAGTCCCCTGAATAAAGCCAATTTATTCAAGGGGCTTCAGCCCCGGGCCATCTGCCGGGCACCCGTACCTACCCCCGACCGTCCTCAAACCCTTGTCAAGCCCCTCGAACTGCACGAAATTCATCAACCAACACAAAATAAATCACTTCTGCCTCAGAAATAGCCAAAAATAGTTGGCATACTAGTTTCCCTCAATCCCATACAATTAAAGCAGGGGGAAATTTGCATGGAGCAGCGAGAGATGTGTTCAACGAATCCGCGTCCTCTTCACAACTCCATCCTGGCCGCAAACATCTGTTTCCAGATGTTTCACAAAGCCTGTGCGATGGATGCCATACGGGGCAAGTCCAGACTTAGTCCAGACTTAGTCCAGACTTAAGCTTCATTGTTTGAAGACTTTAGGTATTTTTAGGGGGGGGTACACCCCCCCCACTTCAGGCCGGTTTGCCGGGGGGTGGGATCTACGGACGGACGCTGATTGTCACCGATGTGCTCACGGGCAGCACGCCATCGTTCACTGTGAACTTCACCGTATGGCTGCCGACCTGCGTTTTGGTTGGCGTCCAGCTAAACATCTGCGTGTTGGGGTCGAAGCTCGCGCCTGTGGGCAGTGCATTAGCCGAGTACGTAAGCTTTGCGTTTGCGTCTGGGCTTCGCGCCAGCACCGTGAACTGTAGCGACTCTCCGGCAGCGATTTTTTTCGCGCCGATGGAATCGAAGCTCGGACGATATACAGTCTCCGGCAGCGGATACTTATCGTCCGCCACGGCGAAGCTATACGGATGCGCGGCCGATGGCGCGGTCGGATTCGTGTAGAGGCTGTCCGGCGGCGTTCCCGGCGATGGCCTGTCCACTGTCACATCCACTGCCCGAAGCGCGGGCGATGTCACTAGATCGGTAACTCGCGTCGTCTTATAAGGAATGTCTTTGACGTACTCTTCATCCGCCGGCCTCTTCTTTAGATTGGTCACTTTCACGATGGCCGGAACTCCGGCCGCGGTCATCACAGAAACATTGTTGAAGCGAAGATCAGCCGCGTCATCCAATACGATTGCGGGTCGCTTATCTTCCACTTCGTACTTCAATTTAATGTCGCTCAACTTAATATTCCGCACATGCCGCGCATAAATTCCATAGGCCGGCAGAACTCCCAGAATGCTTGGCTCAGGATATTCGCGTGTCATCTCAGGAATATTGTAGGGATCGTTGGTCCACGCTCCTTTGCCGTCGTTGGCCGACGCGTCCCAACTTACTCTGGGCAACAGGCCTTCGTTCTTGCTGAAGAAAGTGTTCGCCAGCCAGGGCAGTGACTGGGTCGCTGGGGCACTCTGATAGGGCGTGATCGCAACGCTTCTGTTCAACTGACGCTGCTCGGTGGCATGCTCCATGGTCAGTCCGCCGCGATACTCCACTGTCACATTGCTCATGATGACGTTCTCGATCGGATGATCGACCAATCCATTGAGCAGGATTGGATAGCGAGGGTCCGCGTCCTCCACCACTACATTGCGAATAACGATGTTGCGGATGCTCGCGAACCCCGAACCCACTGCGTTGGCATACAGCGGGTCCTTGGGATGGATGGAGTTAGGATTCAGTCGCGTCGGCGCGTCCGGATTGACGATATTGAAGCGAGCGCTCGTTCCGCCAATCGTAACCGGTGTCGATTTGTCGTACGCGGGAATGTACCGCTGCGGTGGATAGCTTCCATAAACACCAGGCACGTTGGGCAGGATCCAGCTTGTCTCGGTCAGGCGAACGTTGTTGGCCGGACTCACTTCATTGCCTGTGTTGGTGCCCGTTACCGGCGTCCGGCCTCGGTCGCCAATATCGATGAAGATCGGCGAGCTGCTGATGTGCTTCATGACAATGTCGCTGAACAGAATGTCTTTCAGCTCCGCTCCGTCCACCGATTCCAGTGCCAATCCGCGCGATCGGTCGAAGAGGATGTGACGGATAGTGACGGTGTCCAGCCCGCTCGATCCCTCCGTCCCGAACTTCACCCGTCCGGTTGGGCCGTCGCGGTCTGACGCAACTAGCTTGCGCGTGGAATACACCTTGTCCAACACCGAGCCTGCGTCGTATCCGCTGACCGTATCGTTCTCAAACAAAATATTTTTGGTCGTAATATGTTTTCCCGCACCGAACGATCCCTTGAGAACAAGTGCGTCGTCGGTCAGGGAATTGAAGACGGAATTTCTCACCGTCATGTTCTGGCAGGTGTCGATGTCGAATGCGTCGCGGTCCGTATCCAGAATGATTCCATCGACGGTCCAGTGATTGACGTTGGTTCCAAGAATTGCAAAGTGGCCTCCATTCTTGACATGGAAGTCGCGGAAGATCACGTTGTCGGCATTCTTCAATCCGATCGCTTTATTCGCTCCACCCGGCACTCCCGCCGCGTCCCTGGTCGATACCTCTCGCGGATCGCCCCCCGCGATCACATCCACCACCACACCGTTACTGTCCGTGTAGCTTCCGTCGATCAGTCCCGGCCCGGAGATCGTGACGTTATGCACATCGATGCCGTAGATCAGACTGTTTGCCCAGTGCGAGTGCCCCTCGTCCTGAACGCCGACAAAAAGGTTCTTCTCCGGCGCGTCGTAGAACCCGCCGTCCTGGCCCGCGCCGGTGCCTGCAACAGCGGCCCGCAGAATCGAGTCCTTGGTCGCAAGACGCAGTTCCACATTGCTCTTCAGGCGTATGGAGTAGGTCTTGAAGGTCCCTTGAGGAACCACCACAACTCCCCCGCCCGCTGCAGCAGCCGCGTCAATAGCGGCGTTGATGGCAGTCTGATTGGCCAGCGCCGGGCCGTCCGATTTGGCCCCATACTTCAGGATGTCGAAGGTTGGGCCATGCGACTTGGGCAGAGTGATGACTCCGCTGCCGGTGGCTATCTTGATCGTCGCGCCTGGCGACGCGGGGCTCACTTGCGCATATGCGGAGGTCGAGAGAGCGCCGAATGCGACAACAAGTCCTCCGGCAACCAGGGATATAGGCAATGTCTTAGTCAGGGAAATCAATCGGACTCCAGTGCTTCGAGGTTGCAAGCGTGTTGTGGATTGTTAAGGACGGATCGGGGGTCTACTGGATTGCACCCCACCAAGTCTAATCCTGCCGCTGGAGATGGGTAAAACAATCGTCACCACTGCCGAAGTGGCCCGCGGGTTGACATCCCAAACACGCGCCATGTATCACTGTACGCAACTCTAGCGAGGTTAATCATGGCATATCTTACGTCCGAAATGGATCGCAGGGCCCTCCTCAAAACGCTCGGATCGGTCGCCGCCGCGGCGGCTTTCTCCAAGTACAGCGTAGCTGCGGCCCCGGCTGCCGCCGGCGGCAGAAAGTCCTTCAATGGACTCTTTCCCATCGCCTCCTCTCCCTTCACCCAGGACGACAAACTGGACCTCGAATGTCTGGCTAACGAGGTGAAGTTCTGCAACCGCGGCGGTGTTCCGGGACTCATCTGGCCGCAGATTGCCAGTGGATGGTCCACACTCACCAACGACGAGCGCTTTGCCGGTGCCGAGGCAATGATTGCAGCCGGCAAGGGCGGCAAAACCGCCATCGTAATCGGCGTGCAGACCAAGGGAAACGATCTGCCCGGCGCAGTCGCCTTTGCCAAGCACGCTGCGCAGCACGGCGCAAACGCCATATGCTCGTTGCCCCCCGAAGGCGACAATGCGGCCATCGTGGCATACTACAAGGCCATCGGAGCAGCCACCGACCTTCCCCTCTTCGTCCAAACCTCGGGCGACGAGTCAGTCGATCTGGTCGTCCAGTTGTTCAACGAAATTCCTACCGTATCGGTGGTCAAGGACGAGGCGGGTGACCCGCTACAGCGTGTGGGCGAACTCCTGGCCAGGACCAATGGCAAGCTTGCGGTCTTTGCCGGCAAGGGAGTTCGCCAGATGATGGACGAGATGCGCCTCGGATTTACCGGCTTTGCACCAACCGTCGGCATGGCGGACATCTTCCAGGAATCCTGGGAGCTATACAAGGCGGGCAAGATACGCGAATCCTACGACATGTTCGGCAGGATCCAGGCTTTCTCCACCATCGTTGGCGCAGACAGCTATGTGATGGTTGCGCGCGGCATCTTCAAGGAGGACACCAAGTCGCGGCCAACCCCAGGCCTTGCCGCCGTCATGGGAGGAGGCGCCGGCGGCGGGCGCGGTGCCGGACGCGGTGCCGGTGGCGGTGGTGGCGCGGCTGCCTCTAACGCGCCGTTGACCGATGCGGACAAGAAGAACGTCCGCGATGCGCTCAATACTTATCTGAAACCCTACCTGCGCGCAGGATGAGCGTGGTAAGTCACCCCACCCGCTCATCCAACCACACGTCCCAGCTTCTTAGCTCAACCTATCGAGGACCTGCAAGTGATTAGAGCTTTATCTTCCGCGAGACGGTTCTTCTTACGTCCGCCCGTGCTGGCTCTCATCGTATGCGGCGCTGTCATCCCATGCTTCGTGGGGATTCTGGCGTGGTCGCAAGGCGCGTATAACATTCAGGAGCCGCCTGCCCAGCAAGCTCCGCCCGCCCAGTCGGCCATGCAACCGCCCGCGCTCTATGTGGCCACCTGCACGCTGTGCCACGGCGGGGATTCCATGGGAACGGATCGCGCGCCCACTCTGGCCAACTCCGCTCTTCTACGCAGCCTGTCCGACAGCGATATTGCGGCCATCATCGTAAAGGGCAAGAACAAGATGCCTGCCTTCGCTCTGCCGCAGTCAGACATCGACCCGATTGTCCGATACATCCGCAGTCTCAACGCAGCTCCTGTGGCAACCGCGGTTGTCGGCGATGCCAAGGCCGGCGAGAGCATCTTCTTTGGAGAAGGGCAGTGCTCCTCCTGCCACACCGCGGTGGGCCGGGGAAGCTCCTACGGGCCAGACCTATCCAGCATCGCCAGTCGGCTGAACCCGGCAGTTTTGCAGCAGGAACTCACCAAACCTGGTTCTAGCGCCGGTGCGGGTGGCGGGGGCGGAGCGGGCGGTGGTCGTGGCGGCGGCGGAGGCTTTGGAGCTGCTCCCGCGACTTACGACAGTGTCACCGTCACGTTGAACGATGGTAGTAAACTGCAGGGGCTCAACCGCGCCCAGGGCAGCCACGATCTGGTCTTACAGACGCGGGATGGCAAACTGCGTCTGATGTCGGAAGGTGAGTACCGCTCAGTGACTCCCGACAGCACACCGGTCATGCCTGCCTATAAGGGGACCCCGGAGCAGCAGCGCAACCTCATCGCCTTCCTTGAGACGTTGAAGGGCGTGGGCGTGGGTCCGGTTGCCGGATCGCCGCCGCCCGTCACCCAGCCCCAGATCGACCAGGTTCTCCATCCCAGGCTGGGCGATTGGCCCAACTACAACGGCACTCTGGATGGCACCCGTGACAGCAGCCTCAAGCAAATCACTCTCGATAATGCTTCGAAGCTGCAACTACAGTGGGTCTATTCGATTCAATACAACGGCCTGGAGACGACCCCGGTGGTGGTCGATGGGGTCATGTTTGTCACCAGCAATAACCAGGTCTACGCCATCAGCGGGAAGACCGGGCGGGAGATATGGCGCTACCAGCGACCCAAGAGCGCATCCGCGCAAATCTCCGGAGATGCCGCCATTGGCACCAATCGCGGGGTTGCGGTGCTCGGCGACAGGGTCTTCTATCTCACCGACGACGCCCACCTGATTGCCCTCGACCGTTTGAACGGCTCTCTGCTGTGGGACGTCAACACCCACGAAGGAGCAGCCGGACAGTATGGCGGCACCGCCGCACCGCTGGTTGTGGGCGATCTCGTCCTCACCGGCGTCAGCGGCGGCGACAATGGGATTCGCGGCTTCCTGGCCGCCTATAAAGCCACCACTGGCGAAGAAGCATGGAAGTTCATGACCATTCCCAAGCCTGGAGACACCGGCCCAATCGCCGATACATGGAAGGGAACGGCCCTGGCGCTGGGCGGTGGCGCCACATGGACCACAGGCAGCGCGGAGATGGACGGCAGTGTCGTCTACTGGCCGGTGGGAAATCCCCATCCAGACACGGACGGCGACGAGCGCGCGGGAAGCAACCTGTACTCCAACAGCGATCTCGCCATCGATACCAAGACCGGAAAGCTGCGCTGGTACTTCCAATTCACACCCCACGACCTGCACGACTGGGACGCCAATGAGCCCATCGCCCTGGTGGACACCACATGGCAGGGGCAGCCGCGCAAGCTCTTGCTGCACGCCAACCGCAATGGCTTCCTGTATGTTCTGGACCGTACTAACGGCAAGATGCTTCTGGCCTCCAGAATGGTGGACAAGATGACCTGGGCCAGTGGAATTGACCCAGTGACCGGAGTCCCCAACCTGCTTCCGGCCAACGAAACCACCTTACAAGGTACTGTGGCCTGCCCCGCGGTCCGTGGGGCCACCAACTGGTACTCCACCGCCTTCAACCCGGCCACGCGTCTTTATTACGTCATGACGGTGGAAGACTGCACCACCTATCGCAAGGCCGCGGATGGCGGCTACGGCAGGTACGCGGACCCGGCAAATCCGGCGAAAAAAATTCTTCGCGCATTCAACATAGAAACCGGTAAAGTGGTTTGGCAGATTGACCTGCCCGGTCCGGTGCAATCCAACTATTCGGGTGTGCTAACGACAGCCGGCGGCCTGCTCTTCTTCGGCGAAAGTAGCGGAGGTTTCGCCGCGGTCGATGCCGGTACAGGCAAATATCTTTGGCACTTTGAAACCAACCACACGTTCAAGGCCTCCCCGATGACCTACGCAATTGATGGAAAACAGTACGTCGCAATCGCATCGGGGGGAAACATATTGTCGTTCGCTCTGCCTGCGCAGTGATCCATCGGGCGCATCCGCAACGCAAGCCAGGATCGACCCATTCGTTGTACCGGGCAGGGACTGGCCTGCGCAGCAAGACATCTCCACGGTTTTGAATGAAGCATAGGGGGAGAATCAAGTGAAACAGAATCTATCGCGCCGCAACTTTCTTGGAACATCAGCAGGATTCGCCGCAGCCGGCCTTGCCGCTGTCGCCGATCCCATTGGCGCCGCCGCTCAGACGGTGGGAGTTAAGCCGGGCGATCTCCCCGACCTCACCATCAAAGAGGTCAAGATCTACGTCACGGACTTGACCGGCATCCATAAACTCAATAGCACCGAGACCGGCGAGTTGATCTCCGTGGTCACCAACAGCGGCATCGAGGGCAACTACACCATCGGCGATCGCAGCACCACTCCGGGATGGCTCAATTGGGCCAAGACGGCTCTAGTGGGTAAGAACGTCATGGACCTGCTGCCCACCTATACCTCCACCTCCGGCATGAAAGGCGGAGGTGGCTTCGGTGGTGGAGGCAGAGGCGGCGGAGGAGGCAGAGGAGGCGGCGCAGTCGCAGCAGCCGGTGCTGCTGGCGCAGCTGGAGCAGGCAGAGGAGGCGGTGCAGTTGCTGGTGCGCCCGCAGGATCTGGCGCGGGCCGAGGAGCTGGAGCAGCTACAGGTGCTGGTACAGGCGCAGCGGCTGGCGGAGGAAGGGGCGGCGGAGGAGGAAGAGGCGGCGGCTTTGGAGGCGGAGGCGGTTCCGCGCCCGGCGCCCAGGAGACATCTCTGCTCGCCCGTGGCGGCGGCACTTGGCCCAACTACTACACTGCGGCCGCCGATGTCTGCATGTGGGACATCCTGGGCAAGGCCGTCAATCAGCCAATCTACAAGATTCTCTCCGGCGGCACGCCAACCAAAACCCGCCTGATGGCCTATGCCAGCTCGCAGCACCTGCCCACCGTGGAGGACTACGTGCCCGATGTGTTGAAGGCGAAGGCACAGGGATACCGGGGGTACAAGATTCATCCCGGCGGCGGCCAGCATGCAACCGGTCCGGCCATCCCCAGCTACATCGGGCACATGGAGGAGATCCGTACAGTACGCGCGGCTGTGGGCGACGAGTTTATCCTGATGCACGATCCCGTGCAGCAGTACAACCGATTTGAAGCCATGGCCGTCGGTCGCCTTCTGGAAGAGCTGAACTACGCCTGGTTCGAGGACCCGGTGCGGTCAGTCGATCAGGAAAGCCTCATCGAGCTGGTCAAGGAGTTGAGCATTCAGATCCACGTCGGCGAGTTCCTTTTCTCCATCGCGGACTTCGGAGAGTACATCAAGCGCGACGCTCTCAGTGTGGTCCGCCTAATCGCCGACAACGTGGGAGGCATCTCCGGATCGATGCGCGTCGGCCTGCTGGCCGACGCTCACGGAATGGAGTGCGCGCCCCACAACTGGGGCAACCCACTCGATCTCGCCGTGCATTTCCATGTCGAACTGGCGCTCAATAATGTCTACTGGTTCGAGATGCCGTTCCCCGCTGAGTACACCGACCGCCCCTACTTCAAGTATCAGTTCCGCATTGACAAGGATGGCTATGTTCCGGCTCCCACCGACCCGGGGCTCGGCTATCCCATCGATCGCGCCGCACTCGATAAGATCACCACGCGTATCGACCGCTGATCGCGTCCACGCAATGCTGCACCCGGTCCAGCCGGCAAATGGAGGACATACCCATGAAAGCCAACACATCGCGCCGCGATTTTCTCAGCATCTCCGCTGCATTGACCGCGGCGGGTGCCGCAACTGGCTTCGCAGTGCTCGCCGATCCCGCTGGTGCCGCCGCACAGACCGTGGGAGTCAAGTCGGGCGATCTCCCCGACCTCACCATCAAAGAGGTCAAAATCTACGTCACCAGCCTGGATGGTGTCCATAAGCTCAATGGCACTGAGACTGGCGAGTTGATCTCCGTGGTCACCAACAGCGGCATTGAGGGCAACTACACCATCGGCGACCGCAGCACCACCCCAGGTTGGCTTGCGTGGGCCAAGGCGGAGTTGGTGGGCAAGAACGTCATGGATCTGCTGCCCACCTACACCTCTACCACCGGCATGAAAGGCTCCGGCGGCTTTAATGGAGGCGCCGGGGTCCCTGTCCGGCGTCCGGCACCGCCCGTCGGTGGCGCGCCCGGTGCGGCTGCCGCGGCAGCCGCGGCCAGGCCGGCGGGATCGCCCGCATTCTTCAATGGCGCGAACTCGACACCTGGCCGCGCGGATACAGGCCTGCTCGCGCGAAGCTCCGGTACATGGCCCAACTACTACACCGCCGCCGCCGATGTCTGCATGTGGGACATTCTGGGCAAGGCCGTTAACCAGCCGGTCTACAAGATCCTCGCCGGTGGAACGCCCACCAAGAACCGCGTCATGGCCTATGCCAGCTCGCAGCACTTGGCCACCGTGGAGGATTATGTGCCCGATGTTCTGAAGGCGAAGGCTCAGGGATACCGAGGGTACAAGATTCATCCCGGCGGAGGCCAGCACGCAACCGGCCCAGCCATCCCCAGCTACATCGGACACATGGAAGAGATACGCGAAGTACGCAAGGCCGTGGGCGACGAGTTTGTCCTGATGCACGATCCCGTGCAGGGCTATAACCGTTTTGAAGCCATGGCCGTTGGCCGCCTGCTGGATGAGCTGAACTACGCCTGGTTCGAGGACCCGGTTCGCACGGTCGATCAGGAAGGCCTCATCGAGCTGGTCAAGGAGTTGGACCTTCAAATCCACGTCGGCGAGTTCCTCTTCTCCATCTCCGACTTCGCCGAGTACATCAAGCGGGACGCATTGACGGTAGCTCGCCTGATCGCCGACAACGTGGGAGGCATCTCGGGATCGATGCGCGTTGGACTGCTGGCCGACGCTCACGGAATGGAGTGCGCGCCCCACAACTGGGGTAACCCACTCGACCTGGCGGTGCACTTCCATGTCGAGCTGGCGCTGCCCAACGTCTACTGGTTCGAGATGCCGTTCCCAGCCGAGTATACCGACCGTTCCTACTTCAGCTATAAGTTCCGGCCGGATGCTGACGGCTATGTTCCCGCGCCTACCGCGCCGGGGCTTGGCTATCCCATCGACCGCGCCGCGCTGGACAAGGTCACCACGCGGATCGATCGCTAAACGCGGCTTCATTAGCGCGTCAGATAAGGAGGAGTTGCAATGTTGCGAGCCAGGATACTTCTGTGTGCCCTGCTGTTGGGGATATTTCCCGCAAGAGCTCTGGAGAGGCCGGAGGTGACGTTCAAGGTATTTCAATTTCCCCCCAACATGATCCCGCGCATCGACGGCAACGACGACGACTGGGCCATGGTACCGGACAGCTACGCCATCGGCATGGACCAGTTGGTCAATACCGAAGCGCCCGCAGGAACGGAGACCCCGCGCGATCCCAGTAAGCTGGATGTCAAGGTCAAAGTTGGATGGGTCAAGGGCCTGAACCGGCTGTACTTCCTCTATGAGGCGAGCAAGGATTACTGGGACTTCTCGGCCCCTGGTCTGCACAACGACATCTTCGAGGTGGTGGTCGACGGCGATCTCTCCGGCGGGCCGCTTATCGATCAGTATCACAACGATGTGTGGACGCAGCAGGCGGTCGGCGACATGTCCAAGCTCGATCCGCGCATCAGCAGTTCGGACGCCTACTTTGCCCAGCAAGGCGCGCACGCGCAGAACTACCACATTTTCACCCCGGCGCTGGACAAGGACTGGACCATGGATTGGGGATGCGCCCAGTACACCAAGGAGCTGCCCTACGCCAACCACGCCACCAAGTACAACTTCAAGCCGGGCGAACCGGGCAAGCTGGTGCTGGAGTTCTACATCACACCCTTCGACTACGCAGGTTGCGAGGGGCCGGACCGCGCGGTCGAATCGGTCCTCACAGAAAATAAGCTGATCGGGCTCTCCTGGGCCGTCATCGCCTACCACGACCCCAAATCCAACGCTCGCCAGTTCTGGAACTTATCGCACAAGCAGACATTCTTCGGCAATGCGTCCGAACTTGTCGGCTTCCGCCTGATGCCTCTGGAGCCGCAGTTCCAAAAACCCATCGACTCGCAATGGACCTACAACATCGTCGATATGGACCGCAGGCTCGTCGCCTTCAAGGACCAGTCCGTCGGCCAGATCACCTCCTGGAAATGGGACTTCGGCGATGGCGCTACCTCCACGGAGCAGAACCCTATCCATCAATATGCGGATACAAGGCCGGGAAGGGAAGGG